>Ga0126381_100002965_pt1 | contig 18470 bp, 11 predicted proteins | sample PanSoiMetPlot_28_FD_96465 | JGI IMG/M metagenome (GOLD analysis project Ga0126381, IMG submission 96465) | Tropical forest soil microbial communities from Panama - MetaG Plot_28 | ecosystem: Environmental > Terrestrial > Soil > Tropical forest > Bulk soil | place: Panama | collected 2016-02-17
CCCAGGTCACCATGACGCGGCATATCCAAGCGCGCGCTCCGACCTTGTGCAAAATAATGTTGCTCGGGACTTCGAAAGCGAAGTAGCCGAGAAAGAATATTCCTGCGCCGATTCCATATACGCTTTCACTGAACTTGAGGTCGCCCAACATCTGGAGCTTCGCGAAGCTGACGTTGACGCGGTCGATGTACGCGATGATATAGCCGATCACGAGAATCGGCATGATGCGCCACGCAATTTTGCGGTAGAGTGAGTCGCCAGCACGATCGGAGGAGCTGTTCGGCGTGATATAGGCGGCAGATGACAAGCTTCTAACTCCGATCTCTACGGGCTAGTCTACCGATTTATCTTGCGTGGCGCGAAAGCTTGCGTACCTGGCTTTTGTTTCGGCGTTGGGTGGGTACAATCCGGGGAGCGGAACACCGGCGCGAACCTCGTCGATAATCCAGGCTTCAAATTTCTCCTGCTCAACTGCAGATTCGACGACTTCGCCGAGGAGCGCGGCTGGGATAACCACGGCTCCGTCGTCATCGGCCACAATCATGTCGTCGGGGAAGACCGCGACTCCGCCGCAGGCAATCGGCATCTGCCAGCCAACAAAAGTGAGTCCAGCGACGGAGGCGGGGGCTGCGGTGCCCTGGCACCAGACAGGCAGATTCGTGCAAAGAACGCCAGCCAGGTCGCGGATGACGCCGTCAGTGACCAGTCCGGCTACATTACGAACGCGGATACGTTCACAGAGGATGTCGCCGAAGATTCCGGCGTGGGTGACTCCTACAGCGTCGACCACCGCGACGCAGCCGGCGGGCATGCATTCGATGGCCGCACGGGTTGATGTAGGAGACGCCCAGGACTCGGGAGTGGCGAGGTCCTCGCGCGCAGGGACGAAGCGCAGAGTAAAAGCCGGACCGACGATACGGGGCTGGCCAGGTCGAAGCGGCTTGGTGCCGCGAAGCCAGATGTTGCGCAAGCCTTTTTTGAGGAGAACTGTGGTGAGGGTGGCCGTGGAGACGCCCATGAGTGTGTCGATTGTTTTCTTGTCCAATGGCATAAGTTGCGAGTGCTCCTAAATGTTGGCGATCATGCCGCCATCTACACGGATGACGGAACCGGTGATGTAGGCGGCGCGCTCGCTAGCAAGAAAGGTTACAGCGTCGGCATACTCTTCCGGTTTGCCGTAGCGGCCCAGCGGGATAGTACGTTGACTCTCGGCAGCAACCTCTTCGGCACTAAGTCCTTCGCGCCTGGCTTTGGCTTCATCAAGGGCCGCGACGCGGGAGGTGGCGATGCGCCCAGGCACGATGATGTTGGCAGTGATGCCGTCTTTGCCAACTTCGCCGGCTAGCGTCTTGGACCAACCGACAAGTGACAGGCGAAGCGCGTTCGAGAGCGCGAGATTTGGAATAGGCGATATAACGCCGGACGACGTGCTGGTCAGAATGCGGCCCCAACCCCGAGACCTCATCCCGGGAACAACGCGGTCAGTAATGGCGATGACTGAGAGAACCAGCGATTGAAATTGCTTGGCCCAAAGCGTGGGGTCTTGACCTGCGGCGGCGGCTGGAGGTGGGCCGCCGGTGTTGTTGACGAGAATGTCGATCGGACCAAGTTCGCTCTCGATCTTCGCGACATTGCCATTGATCACCGAAAGGTCGGCGAGATCCCAGATCAGGCCCATACATTTGTGGCCGATGGCTTTGAGCTCTGCAACTGTGCCATCGATGGAAGTCGATCCGATACCTGCTACGGCGACGTTTGCGCCTTCGCTGGCAAGAGACTTAGCGATGGCGCGACCTAGCCCGCCACCGCCGGCAAGCACCAGTGCGGTCCTTCTCTCTAATCCCAAATTCATTCAAAGTTCCTCGTCACCGCATAATACTTGGCGCGGAGACGCTTGCGAAGTGTCACCGGATACAATGTCCCGTTGGCAAGGAGATGTTTCAAAATGCTGAAGAAGGCTTTTCTTAGCCTGCTGTTTAGTATCGCTTCTATGGAGTTCGCGCAGGAGAATCCTCTGGCTGGCGCGATTGATATTCACGTCCATGCTGCTCCGGATAGCACACCGCGATCGATCGATGCGATCGACCTTGCGCGACTTGCGAAGAGCCGTGGGATGCGCGGGTTGGTGCTGAAGAATCACTATGAGCCAACGGCCTCGCTAGCTTATATCGTTCGGAAAGAGGTGCCGGGAATTGAGGTGTTCGGCGGCATCGACCTGAACCTGTCGGTGGGTGGTATGAATCCTAGCGCAGTCGAGCATATGGCATCGATCACTGGAGGATATGGACGCTTTGTGTGGATGTCCACCTACGACTCCGAGAATCAGGTGCGCTATTCGAAACAGGATCGGCCATTTGTCCGGATCGCGCAGGACGGTCAGTTGGTTCCGGAGGCCAAGGCTGTGATTGGAGTGATCGCGAAGCGCAACCTGGTGATGGCGACAGGGCACTCAAGCGCAGAGGAAGACCTGATGCTGGTACGCGAAGCTAAGGCGGAGGGAGTTCAACACATGGTCGTGACCCATGCAATGCTGCGGCCGACGCATATGTCCGAAGCGCAGATGCAGGAGGCTGCAAAGATGGGGGCGTACATCGAGTTCGTTTACAACGGGCTGATTGGCACTGGCAAGGAGTACGACTTTAAGGACTATGCAAAAGCCATTCGCTATGTTGGGGTAGATCACTGTGTCCTTTCGAGTGATATGGGGCAGCCGGGAAATCCGGTTCATACGGATGGATTGACTGCGTTTTATGCGGGATTGCGGGCGCACGGATTTACGCAGGCTGAGATCGACCGTATGTCGAAGCTGAATCCTGCGAGGTTGATCGGGTTGCAATGATGTAGAGTCGACAGTTTTGTGGATCTGGCGGCAGGAAAATGAGGTGATCACCCTCATTTCCGTGTCTGATCTCGGAGAGCGGCAGGACTTTGAAACCCCTGGCTCGAGTCGAATCAATCTGGATCGACCAGAGACAGGAATTGGCGGTCGCAAGGTTTCTTTGTCCGGCATGTGGTCATTCCTGATCGCCGCTTGTCAAGCGTTTCAGTAATCGCATTGCCGAAGCCTGGCACTTCCACAAAGTCTCTCAATCCCTATCCTTCATAGCAATGTCACCGGCATCGATTAGGGGCCGGAAGCGGTGTACTGATGGTGGCATAGGAGAATCCGCGCCCTTGATGCTTTTCCAAATAATCTCGTTCAGTGCATGCATTGGTGCACGGTCAATATCGGAGAAATCCATCTTTCGGCTCTCTTCCGATCCATAGTCTCCCTTTTTGTTTTTGGCGTTAACGTCAATCTTTGGTTGGATTACGTCGAACGAGGTCACCTGTGCCTCAATCCCGAATGAAGCGTACATTGGCATGGCGGCCGCGTCGTATTGACTCATCGGAGGCAGGCCTAGCAGCAGTTCGATGGACCGTACCATCGAACTTGTTGAATAGAGGGTGTTATCAATTACGCCGCGCTTCACATAAGGGCTCAGCACCAACCCGACTGTACGCCGTGCATCCACATGGTCAGGTCCGTCCTGTCCGTCGTCCTCGATGATAAAAATCGCCGTGCTCGGCCAGTACCTGCTATGGCTCACTGCATCAACCAGTTGCCCGATTGCGTAGTCGTTGTTGGCCACCATTGCTTGCGGCGTAAACGCGCCCGGAGCAGTACCACGCGTGTGGTCTTCCGGCATGCTCATCACAACAAAATTCGGGAGGCGTTTATTCGCGTCTGGGCTGTCATAATTCTTCTCGTATTCCTTGAACTCTCGTAGGAAAACCGCCACGTTCGCGGTGTCGCGCTGGCGCGATCCGAGATAGTCGGCTGCTACGTGGCCGACCAGACCACCTGCGCCCGGGGCCGCATCCATCGTTGTACCCGTGCTGGCGCGAGCGGCATATTCGCCATACGATCGGTAGGTCAGGCCCTTGCGCGCAGCTAAGTCCCAGAGGTGGCCTGCCGAAGGAATATATGCCCGGGTTGGCTCCGCATTGCTTCGGCCTGCATAGGTTGGTGGCCAGTACCGCTGATTGAAGTCCGTCGCATATGCAGAATCGGACCAGGAGTGGCCGTCCACGCTGACCTCCCCATCGCAATACAAGTTGTCCAAAACCACATACTGTTTCGCAAGGAAGTGTTGGTTTGGCGTGACATCTTCGCCGAAGATCGTTAGCCGCGGATCCCCGTTCGCGCCCTTAATGTCGCCGAACTCCTGGTCGTAGGTTCTGTTCTCCTTGATGATGTAAATCACGTGTTTGATTGGTGTTTCGACGCCGACCTCACGCGGCAGAATCGTCGGTGTTTTTGGCGGGCGCGCTTCGGACAACAGCGAGTCGTTGTACGGGGTGTTTTCGATGACTTCGTGTGTCCACTGCGGCAGATTCTGCTTCAGATCTTGCACCGGCAATACTTCGATGCTGCTCTTCTGCAGTGTCTTTATCGTCTCGTCGCCATTCCATTTCGACGCCAGGGGACTTCCGACGCTTTTTAGATCGGGATGCCCTTCTTCGCCCTTGCTGTTACCGATAAAGAGAGTATTGTCGTCTTCCGCCAATGCCAGGGCCGACGGGTACCATCCTGTCGGAATAAACCCAATCACAGCACTATGACCACGCTCGGCGATTCTGATAACTGCAATTGAGTTGTTGTCCGCATTCGCTACGTACAGAAGTTTGCGCTTGTTATCGATCTCGATTGCGTCCGGCGTCGAGCCTTCAGGTGCAAGCGGAGTCAGCGTGGTCGACAGTCGCTCTACGACCTCAAGGGACTTGGTGTCGATGACGTGGATTGTATTGTCGTTCGAACAAGCCACGAACAGGCGCCCATCGCTTGAAAGCTTCATATCATTCGGATTCATCCCTACATGCAGGGTACGGATGACCTTATTTGTATCTGTATCGATCACGCTTACGCTCTCACTCGCCCAGTTCGACACAAACAGCCGGCGTCCGTCCTTGCTCAACACAGCCGCATACGGGTTGATCTCCACAGGGATCCTGGTCAGGATCTGTCGCGTTTTCGCGTCGAATACCACGACGTTGCTTGGCCCGGTTCCGGTACCGCGGTTGGCTGCATAGATCAAATGTTTAGTGGGGAGATAAGCGACGCCCGACCACCATACCTGCTTCGGGTCAATCGTTTCCACAAGGCTACCCGTTGGCTTTTCGCTCAGATGCCCGTTGCTGTAGGCGAATTCATAAATAGGCGCCATACTTCCGGCGATGTTTTTGGTGCCGGTGGCATTTCCTCCCGAGACGTACAGCGTGTGCTCATCGGGGGACCAGGCAAGTCCCAGCCAGGTGGTCTTTAGCGGAATCTGCTGAACGAGTTTCCGCGTTTTTACATCGATCACATCGATACCATGCGGCTGATAACCGGAGTGAGTCGCAACAACAATCTTTCCGTCGGGCGACACCACTGCGTTCAGCACCCAATCTTCGATCGTTGCTATCGGTTTTCCAGCCGGCGTAATTCGCCATCCATTAGGCAGGTCGAAGCCGCCTTCGATGTATTTCGGATTCTGTGTTGTTGCTTCTCCGATTGTGCGGGCTGGAGTCTGTCCATCTGAACTATTCGATGGCTGCGCCGTAGCCGTAAGGCACAGACCCATAAGGAACAACAAGAGCACGGCAGGACGATTCAAAAACATGCTTTATCTCCACAACTAGTAGACATGTGGTTTGTTAATCAAGGGTATCTGAAGCCCGATGCGATGGGATAACCCGCGTTCCCATTGTCCGCCCCAATAAGCCGGAATAATCCGGCCTCGCGCGTGAAGCCCAAGCGTCCGGCATGTAGTGCCGTTGTCGACGCTGGCGATCGCGATTCCGGAAGAACGGCGTTCGCAGAATACCGGCAGCGTGTATGGCTTCCCCGGCTCAACCCGAAGAAGCCGATGAGCAACGGCACGATTCTGGTGGTGCTGAAGCGCATGGGTATCAGGGCAGGATGACGGGTCACGGCCTCCGGGGTCTAGATCGTCCACAGTCCGAGACCCATCTAGTGATCGACGACGCAGATCGGCTGCGTATTCATGGGACCTAAAGGAGACATCCTCATGCGTATCTCAGAAACCAGAACGCGTCTTTCCCGATGAATGAGCCGCAGAATAGGTTGCCGCCGCCGCTCGCCGATCGGCATTTTGCTGCGCTCATGATTCGATTCCGATGTCGACGATGTCTCCGCCTTTCAAGTGGTCTGTACCTTCTTATGCCCTGTTTCGAAATATTCTTCAATCTCCTCCAGGGTCTTGCCTTTCGTTTCCGGAAGAAACAAAGAAGTAGTCATTAAGTAGAGTACGGTAAAGCTGGCGAAGACAAAGAAGATTGTTGAGTATCCGTATTTGCTTACGAACGGCAGGAATATTCCTGCAAGCGTCGTCGAAACCAGCTGGTTGATCACGAGCGCTATACTCATGCCATTCGAGCGGATACGCGCCGGCATCAGCTCAGTTAGAGCGAGCCATACACAGACACCCGGGCCAATGGCAAAAAACGCCATGAACAAATACAGGCATGATGCAACCAGCCATCCATGGTGTGTCTCCGGTACTGCGCTGATACGCGCGCTTTTAATCGTCAGAGGAGCGGAACGTGCGGCGTCGAGACTGGCAAATGGGTTTTTGATAAATGCATCGAACTTATTCTGCGGAATGCACTCGTCGCGAGAGATCGCTACAGAATTGATCGCGTCATCCGAACGTACTGTGTTTGTAGCCGAAGTAAAGTCACCGCAGGAATACACGATGATCAGCGACGCATGAGCGCTATCGATGACCGGACCAGTTTCCGTTCCACTAGCTAAAAGCTTCTCTGCTACTGCCGGAGTAAAGTTCAAGGACAATCGCTGGCTTTCTGGCTCGACCATCGACTGCATCGCAGCCGGCCGGTCGACACTCCTGCTCTCAGATTTATGAAACAAAACTCCGACGCCGATGAGCGAGAGAATAATGCCACTGGTTCCAACCATGAACAGAGGCTTGCGACCTACACGGTCTACGAGGGTCATGCCGATCATCGTCATCACGAAGTTGACCGCAGTGAAGATCACGTAGCCCCAATGAGCGGCTAGGTCAGAGAGACCACTCTGCAGCAAAATGCCCGTGTTGTAGCCAATAATGGAGTTGATTCCGGTGGCAGTATTGCAGAACAGAATCACGCAGGCCAGCACGAAGGGAACGACGTACTTACGTCGCAGCAGCGAGTCGGTCGCTTTGTGATCTTCTGAAGCTTGCCGGTTTGCAGCAGCAATCGCTTCCATCTCGCGCATTTCGACCGTGGCTTGTTCTTCGGAGCGGGAGCGCAATAATGCTGCCTTCGCAGCCTCATACTGTCCCCTTCGGAAGAGCCAGCGCGGCGATTCCGTTACAAAGATACTGCCCAGAACAAAGAGCACCCCAGGAGGCAACGACACCCAGAAGATGCGACGCCACGCCTGATTTTTGAATGCAAAAACTTCGGCCGGGCTTGCTGTCCCGACGATCGCTTCTACGCGATAGCTGTAATAGATTCCGATAAGCGCCGCGGCGACAATGCCGAAGGTTAATAGCCATTGGAATGCGCCAGTCCCCTTACCGCGGTCCGAGGGAGAAAGGCACTCCGCCAAATACAGCGGTACGACGATGCCGACCAGCCCTCCGCTAATTCCCTGCAGCAACCTTCCGAGGAACAGAAAGCCATAGCCAGAGGACAGAGCAATGACAGGAATACTGACGACGAATGCAACGCCGCTCCAGATCATAAGTTGGCGGCGTCCCATCCAGTCCGCCAACATTCCTGCAAAGAGCGTAGAAAACACGCTGCCAAGCAGTACCGCTGCGACGATCATCGAGATCTGCCCGGCGTCAAGACCCGAGGTGGCTTCCAGATAAGGAAGCGCTCCTCCGATAATCCCAACGTCGATGCCGTAAAGGAGTCCCCCAAGCCCTGCGACGAAGAGCAGAAAACGGCCATATCTCCGGCGTTGGCTTTGAGGTTCAGGGGAGACAGCTTGGCTGAATGATTTAGCGGGCATATGCATTGATTTTATTTTTACTATCCTTTTTGTAACTTTTTGTTGCTAAAATTGCGCTGCTTCAGCTTACGAGTGAAAAACTGAGTAAACCTGCAACCAAGCCTTCTAGCTCGTCTTATCGCGCTCGATTAATGAGGTTTTGGATGCTTTGCGCGAGGTCGATGATTTCACCTTCTCCCCGCAACTCTAACTTAATAGGATAGTTCCCAGCCGTCGCATGATCGACAGCTTCTCGTAGGCTCACCAAAGGTTTTACAACCATGCGCGGCAGAACAAAACTGATCCAGACGCTTACGAAGAATGTAATTGCAGAGACGATGCTCAGAACCCACTCCGCACGACGAGCAAGGGAACGAGCCTTTTGATGATCGCGCTCGACACGCTGCCAACTTTCGGTTTCTATCTGCGACGCGACATCTAAAACATGCTGGCTGCTAGTCCGAATCTCTGATGTGATCTGACCAAGCGCTTGGTTCTCTTGCTCAAATGACTTCGTCAACTCTGTATCGAATGTTTGGACCTGATTCTGAAGTTCCTGGACCAACTGCGCATTTTCCATTCGCCTCGAGCGCCGTAACACCTCGTTGAGGTCTTTCTCGTACCCAGCTACTGCTTGCTGGATACGTTGCGCTGCGGTACCGCCAGGTCCCTTCATTAGTAACATCGCACCTGCAGTCCGCTGTTCGAACTCTTCTACGCTGTTCAACAGATCTTGAGAGGCACCTTGTTGGCTCGGATCGAGATCTTGAATCTGCCCAACCAATTCTTTGATCTTTGCGATAGCTTGCTGACTCTCCTGGATGTACACAGGATCGTGGAGTAAGAAATAATTGCGTTCGCTCCGTCGTGCCTCCAGCATCTGAACAGCAACTTGCTCCGCGAGCTTCGTTACGGGTGCCTCTATATCGACAATGCGATTAATAATCGATACGATCGCAAACAGGTAATAGATCGTCAGAAAGATCACTGGCACGAGAATGATCCTCACGATCGCCAAGCTGTAGACAACCCTGCGCTTTAGCGAACTGCCCGGTGCCAAAATCTCGAAGGTTTTTTGGATCGTCGATTGCACAAGTGCCCCCGTTGGATTCACCTGACATTATCGCCGCCGTAGGGAATGACCGCGCCGCCCTATGGCCGAATGGCGCCTTTCCGAGTGTTTCGGCTCTTGATGTAGCCGTTGTGGAAGAACTCTTTCTGGAAGTAAGGGCCCGGCGCTTCGGTGGTGAGACACTGCGGCGGCGTCATGGCCACGTTGCGCGCCGAGCGCTTACTGTATTTGCCCATCGGCACTCGGGGCATATTCGTCATTTGTCTGGGCGCACTGCCTCATGGCAGTGATCTGCGAGCCTACGGTTGAAATGTGCGTTCCGTCGCGGAGTTGCACTGGTTCGGGATATGGTGCGCTTAATACAAATGCCACCGATGAGGGTGGCATTTGTATTCGTTGGCATTCCAGTTTAGAAGGTCAGCTTGAGCGCGAGTTCGACTTCGCGGCCAGGGTTCGATCCTTCCAGTAGCCCGAAGAGCCCAGTTGTTCCTGTGCCGCCTCCGTTGTAACCAGTGGTACGAACGCCGCTGCAGGCGGCGCAGGAGCTGTACTGACCCCACCAGCTTGCCGGAACACTGAAGATCGGCGTATTGGTCAGATTGATGAATTGTGCGTTGAAGGCGGCGTTGACCTTCTCGGTGATCGGGAAATGCTTGATCACATTGAGATCAGCCGTTTTGAGGCCCGGGCCGCGGAGTGATCCGCTCTGACAGTTGCCAAACTGACCGTCTTGTGTCGACGTGACAGCCGCCGGGTTCAGATTCACCTTGCCAATCGTGTTAGGGCCAATCTGCACCGTTTGCATAGGCACATTGGTAGCGACCCCAGCTACACAGTTTGGCCGGGGTTGGTAGGATCCAGTGAGGGAAGACGCTGAGTTCGGATTGGAATCACCCATGTAGCTACCGGCGAAGGGAGTGATCGCAAAGCCGGAGTGCATGGTGAGGCTGAGCGCAGTCTGCCAGCCGCCGATGATCTGGTTGACAGCCTTGTTGACATGGCTGCCGATCAGCTTTCCTGTTCCGAAAGGCAGGCTATACACAGCGTAGCCAGCCAAATAGGATGCGACGTCCGTGGTGCAACGGCCATAGTCGGCCTTCGGATTGTACTCATCCTGGAAGAAGTTCTGAGTAGCCTGCGTCTGCGATTCGCCGATTCCTTCTTCGTCGCCATAGGAGCCGAAGTAGCCGAGGGTGTTCGTCATGCACTTCGACCAGTTATAGGAGAAGTTGTAATCGAGCCCGTGGAAGTTCTTCTGGTTCACGGTCACCTGCAGAGCGTTGTAGCGGGAGATTCCATCCGAGTTGTTATAGCGCGCCTGACCGACACCGTTCGCGATCAGTTGCTTCATGTATGGACCAGGAACAACCTGTCCGGTAGAGAGCAGTTGCTTCTGGTTGTACAGGTAGATGTCAGCAAGATGGTCGATCTTGTTGCCGACGTATCCAACCGATACCGTGGTGTTGCCCTTGAACTGGCGTTCGTAGGTCGCATTCCACTGCTGGTCCACGGCAGGCTGAAGGTGGGGATTGGTTGCGTGAGCCTGGACACCGGAGATGCAGTTGGGGGCAAACGCAATCAACTGGGCCGCCGTGCAGGCAGTCGAGAACGTGGAATAGCCTTGATCCAGCGTCGTAGCTGGTGTGTTTGTCGACGAAAGGTTCCTGATATCGGTCATGATCACGTTGGGAGGATTGATGACCGCCATATTATTGACGCCATTTCCTTCCATGTAGGACGAGATGTCATAGGCCACGCGGAAGACCGAACTCTGGTCCCACGAAGGCTTCCATGCAAGACCAATGCGTGGCTGGAACGTTGCTGGTCCCTTGTAGGTGTTGTAGTTCGTCCCGATCTGGGGAGTCCCAGTAATCAAGTCGTAGTTCACGTTGTTATTTGGATTCTTATCGCCACGGGCCGTGGTCAGCTCGTAGCGCAGGCCGGCAATTACGGTCAGATTTGGCGTTGCCTGCCACGTATCCGATACAAAGCCGGAGAAGAGGCTGTTACGCAGGTGGAAGTTCAAAGGTGCGCCCTGCTGAACTTCCTGTGGCAGGCCGAGCAGAAAGTCGGCAAACGCGTTTGCATTTCCTCCTGCGGAGCCAGTGTTGGTCGTGTACTGGCCGTTGAAAATGAAGCCACCGGACGCACCCGAATTTCCGGCGTACACGTCGTTCATGATGTAGTGGTAGAGTTCGAAGCCTGCATGGATCTGATGCTTGCCGTGCGTCCAGAAGATCGAGTCTTCCGCTTCGATGGTGTGGTCATGGAAGATTTCGACACCGTTGTTGCTTCCGATGTTCTGGTAGCCGAAGCTCATCGCCGGCAGAATGTCCCCGGAAACGCCCGGAAGGCCAAACTCCTGCGGCAGGTTTCCGCCCGCTGCGTTGGTAAAGATCTGATCGTTTGCCGGGAAGATCTGACCGCCCAAGCGGGCTTCATTTACGAAAGTTGGCGTGATCGTTCGATTCCAGCTCACGACAAAATTCTTCAGGGGGTATTCGCGGGTGAGGTTGGGAGTCAGCACATTGGTGCCGTTGCTGTTGGTGTTGATGGTGTACATCTGCGAGTAGCGGCCCGATATATGGTCCTTCGGAGACGCCTGCCAATCGATCTTTGCGTCGCCCTGGTAAGCATGAATATATCCGCTGGTGAAATAGGTCGGTTGTTGCTGCTGCGCGAAAAGGGGAGACGAAACAATATTCGAAGCTACCTTGCTGCTGATAGGCACCTGGTTGTTCTTGAACGGCGCGCGATTACCAGGGCTAGTACCCGCAGCAGGCTGGTAAAGCTGTAAAGTAGGGTCAGAGCAGACGCCATTGACGAACGTTGCTCCCTGGCTAGTACAGAGCGAGGAGAAATCGCCCTTTGTATAAGCTGTCGGAACGGGGGAGTTATTTTTTGCGCTTCTGGGCGTGTTATTAATTGCTCCCTGAAAATCGGTAAAGAAGAACAGCTTGTCCTTGATGATAGGACCTCCGAACGTGCCTCCGAACTCGTTCCATTGAAGGACAGGCCGTGGATTGGCTTTGCCACTCAAGTTTCCGTGCTCATCAACCACGAATGCCTGTGCCTTGTTCTGCCAGGTATTTGCATTCAGCGCCGTGTTCCGGAAATATTCGTAGACGCTTCCATGGAAGGCGTTCGTGCCGGATTTCATCGTCTCGACGATCACGCCGCCGATGTAATTGCCGAAGTCTGCAGGTGCATTGCTGGTGATGATGTTGAAGTTCTGGATCGCGTCGGGGCTGGGGACGTAAGCTACGTCGTTATTGTCGGCTTGGTTGACATCCATGCCATCGAGGGTGAAGTTGTTGTCCTGCTCACGCGCCCCGTTGACATAAGGACGTCCGGTTCCGAAGGTTGTCTGAGCGGACTGGAAGGCAAAGATGTTCGGGCTGACGACACCGGGAGCCAGCAGCGTTAGCTGGTTGACGTCGCGCGACGCTAATGGAAGATTCGAGACTGCGTTCGCATCCAACAGAGTGGAGATCTCAGTTGAGGACGATTGCAGCAACGGCGGAGCCGTAGTTACCTCGATGCTCTCGCTGACCTTGCCCATGCTCATCTTGAAGTCGACGCGGGCAACCTGATTCACAACCAGGTTGAATGCAGGATGAGACTGCGTGGCAAAGCCTGTCGCCTCCGCTTTAACCACGATGTTCCCAGCCGGAACTTGCGGGAAGTTGTATATACCCGCACTGCTGGTTTTGGTTCTCCAGGTTGTGTCGCGATCCACGTCACGCGCAGTCACCGTTGCATTGGGGATGGTTGCCCCGAGGGAATCCTCCACAACGCCGGTGATTGAACCAGCTGCCTGTTGTGCCTGGGTGGTCGGAGTCCCCAATGCCACGGCGAGCAAGAACGCTGTGCTCGCGGCTAGGAGAGATTTGAGATTTTTGAGCTTCACGATGGCCTCCTTTAGTAACTAGTTGGTAAATAAAAACTCAGGTTGGAACGAGAGCAGAAGGCTCTTTGCCTTCTATATGTGCGAAAGAATCCGACGTAGACGCTCTCGGAAAGCGCAGGCAACTTTGAATGAAGATCTGTAAATTTTGTTCATTTATAGACTATATGATCAAAATTATGCATGATTTGTACGAAATCTATCTCTAAAGCGACCATTTGACAAGCAAAAAGTTAATATTTGTGGAAATAGGGTGAAGGGTCGCCAAAGGTGAACTACAAAATATTTATTTTCAATAAGATGTCTCGGTAGATGATTAAGGCGTGGCCTGGCTGCAGGCTGTATACCGAGTGACGAGGCTAGTCAGTCATCAAGCAAGAATTACTTCGATGCCTCGTACCAACAACTCCTGATGGAGGTCTTTCGGGATATTGGTATCGGTGACAACGACATGGATCTCGGAGAGAGGGCAGATCAACGCGGGACTGACCTGCCCAAACTTTTTGGAGTCCGCCACGACAATGACTTGTTTCGCGTTACGTATCATCGCAAGCGAGACCGACGCCTCTTCCGGCTCCAGCGTCGAGATCCCACGGACAACGTCGAATCCCGTCACGCCGATAAACGCCTTGTCCATATAAAAATCTCTAAGAAAGTTCACGGCAGGCTGGCCCGAAAGAGCGAACGTCCAGGCCCATGCCAGCGTCCCGCCCGTAAGCATGGTCTTAATGGAAGGTTGATTGCATAATTCCATGCCGATATTCAGGGCGTTCGTAATGACCGAAATCCCCGACCGATGGCGCAACGCGCGCCCTACCTGCGTGGTTGTCGTCCCAGCCGTAATGCCGATCGTATCTGTCTCGCCGACGAGCTCAGCAGCCGCAAGACCAATGCGCCGCTTCTCCTCAGCTGACTTCAGTTCTCTCGCTTGGAAAGACGTGTCATGTCGAAATGGCTCGTATAGCAAGGGCTCCACGAGCGTCGCCCCACCATGAGTCCGTAGAATGAGGCCACGCTTTTCCAACCTGGCTAAGTCTCTTCGAATGCTCGGAGTAGAGGTTCCAACTTGATCGGCGAGCTGCTGCACCGAAATCTCCCCGGCTCGTAGCAGAACCTTCATAATTTGATCGCCACGTAGATCTGTTTTCTTTGACATATTGAGGTATTCATTCCGCTGGAGCTGGGGCCGCGTGACGAAGATCTTTTGCCCAAACAACACTTAACCGACATTCGATAATGTTCATTTTAGGGTCAAATGTTCATTTTCGCCGCCACATTCCTTGGCTCTCATAAAGAGTACCCATTGCGATAGTCACGAGCATAAGGTACGAGCCTTCAGCTGTCTCTCCGGATGTGCGAGCAAAACCCCGGCTTCGACTCTTTCCCGTTCAGAGATTTTGGCTTCTCCGCCTACAGCTTGACACGTCCGCTCGTCCAATGGCTGGTTAGAAGGCACGGTTTCAGCTATGGGCAATCCTTGCCGCTGAAAATTTTTCTGCCGAAATTTCAGGCTCAAAACTGGTTGGCCGTGCCTAATCTTGCCAGCGCGATCCATTTCTAAATGGATGGGCTATTTCTTTGCGACTCGTTGTCGCGCGTCGAAGCGGTAGACCATTTCCACATATCCATATTGTGCATTGTGACCAGCGGGATAAATAGTCTCTATCACGCTCTTGCCCCACACATGCGCGTAGTAGAAATTCAGCGCCACGTTCTTTGTGGCCTGCCAGTCAGCGCTTATGTCAACCAGCGACGAAAAGGATGTGTGCCCATTGGCGGGACGTCCCTGATAACCAAATACCTTATTGTCATAGGCTCCGCCGCCCTGATACCACAAGTCATGGCTTGAAGTAAGTTGCAGCCAGTGCAGATCGCCGCGAAACGCAAGGTTGCCAACTGGCTTTTCCATCACCTGGACGAACTCATCGGTATTGTTCATCAGGTTGTAAAAGGGAATGCGGGCATAGATGCGCGGCGTCGGAAGCAACTGGAAGAACGTGCCATGCTTGTTGTCTGTTGCATTGTTGTCGCCGCTGCCGCGAAACCATCCAGCGCGTATCCATGGAGCACTGGACTGCTGACGGACCTGATAACCAACTTCTACAGCAACTGCGTTTGCATTGTGTTCCAGTGCACCCCAGCTTCCGTTCTGCAAGGCTCCCCAGAACAGGAAATCGAACTGCCCACCTCTTGCCGGAATTGAAGCAAGCAGATTGCCGCCATAGGTACCGATACGAATATTCTGATGATCCGCCGAGCGAACTGCCAGCGGCCGATTGTCAGTCTTGGTGATCCCGGTTCTCCCATCGTGATAGCCCATAGCAAAAGCGCGCCACAGCACTCGCTGTTTCCATTCGGATTTGGTAAATGCGAGATATTGAACATCGACGTTCAGTTGAGGGTTACCGTTCATATTGAAGACGCCCTGATTGGCGCGCCCCGCCATGGCCGCGATGTCCCATGTGCCACTACCGTAGTGGCCGTCGACTCCGTCGAAGCTGCGCTGAGCATTGGAGAAGCCAAAGTTGCCAATCAGCCTGTGGGCAACGCGGTTCGTCTGTATCCATGCGATGGCCGCATTCTTCGGTTGCGTCTCCTGCCCTTCGATGTACTCAAACCGCCCCAGGCGAAGATTTTTGTTCGCGTCGTCGAAGTGGTAGCGCAGAAATCCCTGCTTCAGAAATGCTGCTGCGGCATTCGTGTTGTTGCCATTGGAGGCATAATAGGTTGCGCCCAGACCCAGTTGTCCTTGCGCCGTGACGGGTGAAATCGCGTCGTCGGGCAGACCGAGCACCGAAGGCTGCGCGAGCTCCAGTTGCCAGTCCCATTTATGCAGGTGCTGCGCGACCCCCACGCGCAGCAACGAGTCGAAATAGCTGTATGTTTCTGATTGAGGCGGCGCGGCAAACCACTGCCAGACATTAGTACGCGCGCGCTCATAAACCGAGATGCTGACAGGAAGATTGCCCGAAGGCGCTGACTGCGCCCGACAATACGCGGAATAGCCGGTCGACTGGAACAACGTTAAAGCAAACACCGCAATTCGATAACTCGACATCGCTATTTCTTCTCCTCACGGTTAACTTTGCTTTCGGTCAGGTGCTGCCGATATGTCGGCTCGATCGAATGCTGGCTTCGGTTGCCGACTAATGCCGTCCATCGATTGCGCCCATGCAACCGTTATCGCACACCCGATGAAAATGCAGTGCGTGCAGATTACTTAACCGCGGTTTCTCGGTGAAAATCCAACCTGGCCGAACATTTAAGAGACCGGAGTGGCACCATTGGGCCGATGACTATCTGCTTGAGCCAAAAGTGCTTTTACATTGAGTACTACGATGCGATGACCGCGCGCCTCGATAACGCTGTTTTGAGCGAGCTTATGTAATGCGCGTGTCACCACCTCCCGTACTGATCCAAGCCGGGATGCGATTTGCGCGTGCGACAACGGTAAAGAGAACGAAACACCATCCTGCAATTTCGGCGACGCGAGACGCGCCTCGTCGAGCAGTAGAGTGGCCAGCCGCTGACTCACATCCTTTAAGGCAAGTTGCTCGGCAAGTGATGCAACGACCCGCAGCTTCTTTGCCATATTGGCCAAGGCAGTGAGCGCGGCCTCTGGATGGGCAAGCATGAAACGGCGTACGTCCTCCGTTGCCAGAAAGAGCACTTCAGAATCTTCATCTGCGACGGTGGTAGAAGGATAGGGGCCACCATCGAATACGGCGACCTCTGCCAAGGTGCCGCCGGCATGTTCCACATGGATCGTCTGCTCCCGCCCTTCAATGTTTTCGCGGAAAGCCCGGACGGAACCTGAGAGAACGACGTAGAGTCCGCTGGCGGGCTCACCGGCAGTAAACAGGATCTGCCCTTGGCGGAGCTTGCGTTCAATCGCGTGTGCCGCAAGTTCGGTCACGGTCGTTTCGGGCAAATTTTGAAAGAGTGCCGACTTTGCCAAAATAGTTGCGGACCGATCGAGAGACATAGCACTATCCATCTTCCGGTATTCGCTTCCGAGCTGCAAGGGATGAGTGATCTAAGTCACTGACCTGCCTCGAGAACTCTCCTACGCTCAAGTGCATTAGGAGCTTTCATCATGGTAATCACAGCGGAGACACCGGTTCGCGACATTGTTATTGACTCACCAACCGCCATCCCAGTGCTGGAGCAGTTCGGCATCGACTACTGTTGCGGCGGCAAGCACACGTTGGCTGAAGCCTGCATTCAGCGCAACCAGAGTATTGCCCTCGTTCTCGAAGAACTTGAGCACAGCGGGCGAGACGCGACCGCGCCCGAGCTCCAGTGGCAGACCGCTCCATTAAGCGACCTGATTGACCACATCGTGCTGACTCATCACGCCTTCACACGCGACCAGCTAGCGTTAATCCAGGAACTGGCCTCCAAGGTCGAGCGCCGGCATGGAACTGCGCATCCTGAGGTCCACGAGGTGAAGGAAGCGCTCGCAATCATCGGTGCCGAGCTGACACACCACTTCTTCTGCGAAGAGAACGTGCTGTTTCCTCACATAAAGCAGTTGGACCAGAAGCAAACATCGGTGGCGCATCCGATGTTCGATACCATGCAGCAGCCGGTCACGCAAATGATGAAGGAGCACGACCAGGCTGGCGATGAACTCCGCGCCCTACGGGAGATTACGAACCACTATCAACTGCCCGATGATGCCTGCACCACTTACCGCGCGTTTTACCGCGCCATGGAGGACCTGGAGCGCGATCTGCACCGGCATATCCATCTTGAAAACAACATACTGTTTCCCCGTGCTCTCTCGCTGGAAAGAGAGCGTTGAGGATGGCGGCTCACGTATGGCAGCAGCCGGAAGACAGCTCGCGAGTTGCAATAGAGCGGCACAGCCAACGACTGGTGACCGCTTTCGTTGCAACCGGCATGCTCTTCATGCTTCTTCCTGGAACTTTTCTGGGGGTGTGGAACCTGATCGGCATCTCTGAGCAACATACGTCCGCGAATCTGTCTCCGGCATGGTTGCAGGCACATGGCCAAGCGCAGATTTTTGGCTGGATCGGGTCGTTCATCCTGGGCATTGGTTTCTATTCGCTAACCAAGATGCAGAGCACGCTCACGTTTCCGGTGCGGACCGGCTGGACCATATGGCCCCTGTGGACGGTAGGAATTGTGCTTCGCTGGATTGGTGGTGTGACTGGCTGGCACTGGAGAGTTCTGCTGCCACTCTCCGGGGTGCTCGAGCTGGCAGCCTTCGCGCTGTTCTATCGTTCGGTTCGACGGCATCGGCCAACGAGCGCGGATCGCCCACCTGAACCCTGGATGCTGCTGGTAATCGGAGGGACGATCGCTTTTCTGGTAGCGCTCATCGTCAACTTTGCGGCTCTGACCTATTTTGCAGCCCTTGGCGATGGACCCGCCCTGCCGCATGTTCTGGATCAGCAACTGATTGTGTTGGCGGTGTGGGGAGTCCTTGTGCCGACGATCTGGGGCTTAAACGCGCGCTGGCTGCCCATATTCGGCGG
>Ga0126381_100002967_pt1 | contig 18462 bp, 16 predicted proteins | sample PanSoiMetPlot_28_FD_96465 | JGI IMG/M metagenome (GOLD analysis project Ga0126381, IMG submission 96465) | Tropical forest soil microbial communities from Panama - MetaG Plot_28 | ecosystem: Environmental > Terrestrial > Soil > Tropical forest > Bulk soil | place: Panama | collected 2016-02-17
CGGGCGAGATCGCGTTCTATTCCCAAATCCGCGGATGGAACGGGCAGCGGTGCGCGACACTGAAAGTCCAACACGAGCTGTCCGATTGACGCTGCGCGATGCATCGTCGGATGCGGAATAAAGCTTCTCCTCGTTGATCTACTCATGGATGACCGCTTCAATCCACCAGCGGACAGGAGATAGACGATGCTTACAAAGACCAAGATTGCTCCGGTGACGGCCCTTGCGATCGGTGCCGCATCCGCGGCTCTGGCGAGCGACCATGAGAACCAGCATTAAGATTCCTACAAGGACATGGTGCGCCAGGAGCAGATTCAGTGGGCGCAGCCGACACCGGCTGCATTCGGCGCGCGCGCGTATGGATTCGTTCACACGGCTCACGGGCCGGGCAAGGCCAACTGCTGAAACGATCGGAAGTATGGAACCGGGCCGGCACCATGCTCACACCTTCGATTTGCCGCGTAGCTCTCCTGGAAGAGGTGAGACGGTGATAGATCTGTCAGGGAGAAGCGTTCCGGTCTTGACGCTCGCGTACGGTTTGCTCGTCGTGCTGGCCGTCGTTCAAGCGGACTCCGCGGCCGCCGCCGACAGCGAAGGCCAGCAATCCGCGGCCGGACGCGTTTGTGGGCACAAGTTCGAACCGGGACCCATCGTGGACAACCATTATCGTCAACCAACACCCGCTGAATTCGAAGCGAGGATGCGGGAGCTGCGGGCGTTGTGCCAGGAAAGCGCCGGCTCTCGTGCTCGTTGCAGTCGCTCCCCTGCAAAGCGGGCGATGTTGCTTCCAGACGCGATTCCTTAGAACTGGCGGGCCCGAACCCTGACGCGGACGATTGCGAGCGGCGCATCATTTGCCTTTCCCTCGTCAAGAAATGCCAGGCGAATATCGCTTGCGCCGCGCGCGGCAGCCGAGCCCGGTTGCATCGTCACGTTGGCCAAAGTCGGGAGGTCGACCGCATCAGGCCGCGGCCGCTGCATCTGCCACGCGCAACACGCTCGGCAGACTCGCGTCTATCTGTTTGATGCGCTTGCCCGATCCAGATCGACGCTCCGGAAAACGCCCCTTCATGAATCTACTGCGCATAAGGCAAACAAGACCAACAGGAGGTACGACACAATGCGCATCGATACCAAGATTGTCCTGGCCGCGGCCCTTACCCTCGGCGCTGCATCCGCGGCTCTGGCGGGCGACAACAGCAGCGGTGACTATCACGGCGGGTTCGTCATGCAGGGCAGCATGGATGGCGTGAATTCGGCCCACCACCCGGATTGGTTCCCCAACGCCGCCAAGCGCGGCAAGAGGTCTAGCTCGGCCAATTGGGGCATAGCCTACGGTTCCGCCAATGGAGGCACGGCCTATGGTTTCGCCAACGGGGACAAGGCCGTTGGTTCCACCAATGGGGTGTTCATCAACGGGGACTTCATCCCGCGCGGGACCTCTCCTGCGCAGGTGCCTCTCTTCCACGAAGAAGACTAATCAGACACGCCAACTATCCGAGATACATATCAGCCATGTGCTGACGCATTCCTGCCAGTTATCGTCACGTCAGGCGCGATGGCGGCGGCCTTCCTTGGTTGCCCGGCATCGATATCGGAAATCGACCACGCGGCTGGTCGGTAGGGACGTTCTCAATCGCCTGGTCGCAGCCCTGTCGGGCATTGCGGCTCGCAGCGCATCCCATTGTTTACCTGGTCGGTCGGCTGATCGCGCACGTCGAAGTGCACCCGATCGCGACGCTCAGGAGTCGGGCCAAGAGGCTAGCGCTGAGGGAGTATCGACCATGTTGCGGTTGCGCGCGTCAATGCGGCGCACAATATCGCCAATATAGGGAGCGCACGCGGGCGGCGTTTCCGGTACCTGGTCGTCCAGGCAGCCGGACCTGCCCGCCGGGACCATAACCGCGGAAATACGTAATGCCATTCAAGGTTCAGGTCGGTCCGCACCAAGTCTCGATTCATCAAGGCCAGACCGTGCTGGTCTGCGAACCTGATGGGCAGATCAACTGGCCAAGCGAACAGGGCCTCTATTTTCTTGACACACGTGTCATCAGCAGCTGGACCATCTACGCTAATGGCGAGCCCTGGGAACTCCTCAACGGTGGCGCGATCACCCATTACGCTTCACGGACTTACCTCACCAATCGAAGGATTCCAACCACTGGGGGAATTATTCCGCCGCGCACCCTAGGTCTAGTTGTTAGCCGAGTGATCAGCGACGGCATGCACGAGGATCTTGAGATCACTAACAACGGCATGCAGCGGGTAAGCTTTCAGCTTGAGATTGCGTTGCGTTGCGACTTCGCAGACATATTCGAAGTGAAATCCAACAACATCGTGCGCCGCGGTCGAATCGCCACGACCTGGTCCCAGGCAAAGCAGCAGCTTCGAACGAGCTATCGCAACGGCGATTTCGTCCGCGCAGTGACAGTTACTCCTGCGCGAGGTCGACCGAAGGCAACGTATTCCAATGGTCGACTCAGTTTCGAAGTCGGCCTAGATCCGGGTGAAGCTTGGCATTGCTGCTTGCTCTACACGCTGGCAGACGATGAGCGACTTTTCCGACCTCCTAATAACTGCGCCGACCAACACCAAAAGAGCCGGCACGCCGAGAGGCTGAAAGACTGGCTGCGATCGGTGCTGAAGATTCGTTGCACCAACGAGGAGTTCTATCGTCTTTATCGGCAGGCGCTGGAGGACATGGCTGCACTCCGATTGCCGATCGCCGGCACGGATCACAAAGTCTTTCTCCCGGCCGCCGGCCTGCCTTGGTTTGTGGCGCCGTTCGGCCGAGACAGCTTGATCGTTTCGCTTCAGAACATATTGATCTATCCGGACTTTGCCCGCGGCAGCCTCGATATCTTGGGTTCACTGCAAGCGAAAGTCGAGGACGACTACCGGGACGCGGAGCCTGGCAAGATCCCGCACGAGATCCGTTATGGCGAGCTCGCTCACTTTAAGCTGATCCCACACACGCCCTATTTCGGTACGGCCGATGCCACGCCGCTTTATCTCATCACGCTCCATGCTGCCTGGCGAGCGACCGGCGACAAGGGGCTGTTGCAACGGCATCTCAAGACCGCAGAGGAATGCCTGTCTTGGATTGACAATTACGGTGACCGAGATGGCGACGGATTCCAGGAGTACCAGACCCGCTCTCCGGTCGGCTACGAGAACATGGGTTGGAAGGATTCAGGAGACAGCGTCGTGTATCCGGATGGCTCGTTGGTTAGAGGGCCGAAGGCTCTCTGCGAATTGCAGGGCTACGTTTATGACGCGTGGCTGCGCATGTCCGAGATATTCGATGAGCTTGGCGCGCCGGGTCGTGCTGAGGAATTGCGGATAAAGGCGGCGGCGTTGTTCAAGCAATTCAACGAGGTTTTCTGGGATGAGGAGCTTGGCTTTTACGCCTTCGCTTTGGACGGTGACAAGAAGAAGGTGCTGACTGTCGCCTCCAATGCCGGCCATTGCTTATGGTCCGGCATCGTGCCGCCGGAGCGGGCTGGGAAGGTTGTGCAGCGTCTGATGGCACCGGACATGTGGAGCGGCTGGGGCATCCGAACGCTCTCGGCCCTGCACCCGGCCTTCAACCCGTACAACTATCAGACTGGATCGGTTTGGCCGCACGACAATGCCATCATTGCGCTAGGGTTCAAACGTTATGGCTTCGCCGTCGAGGCCGCAAGGATCGCCCGTGATATCAGCGATGCGGGAAGCCATTTCCTGTTGAACCAGCTCCCTGAGTTGTACACAACGATCGAGCGCGACGAAGATAGCTTCCCGGTGCAATATCTCGGGGCGAACGTGCCGCAGGCGTGGGCGGCGGGCTCGGTCTTCGCACTGATGCAGGCGATCCTGGGGGTCGTCCCAGACGCGCCACGGGGGAAATTGTACGTCGATCCGCTGCTGCCGCAGTGGCTGCCGGACCTCATCGTTCTCGACCTTCATGTCGGTAGACACCGGTTTGATATCCGATTCTGGCGGGACGAGAGCGAGACGAAGTTTGAGGTTTTGAAGGGCAATCCGAAGGCGGTGGAGCGCAGGAGCGTCGGTGCACGATTCAAGCAACCCGAGCCGACGATAGCGTAGGGCGTGGGATGCCTGCCGGGTCACTCAATGCGGGAGATCACCGGCCGCTTGAAAGCCTGCATGCACTGGATTGGCTTAATTTTTTTCTGGCGGCGCTCCTCATGGGCTTTGGCCCCTTTATTACGGTCCATCTCGCCGAACAGGGGTGGTCGTCTGCAAGCATCGGACTTGTCCTGACCATCAGCGGACTCGCTGGTCTGATCACCCAGGTTCCGGCTGGTGAGCTCATAGACAAGGCCAGTTCAAAGCGGGCGTTAGTCGGAATCGGAACTGGTGCCGTCACTTTGGCGCTACTGATTCTGGGACTGAGGCCGGACTTTCCATCAGTCGCAGCTGCTGCCATCATACAAGGCACAACCGGAAGCATCCTCGGTCCAGGCGTTGCCGCTATCAGTTTGGGGCTGGTTGGGCACGACGCCCTGGCTGAACGACTAGGCCGCAATCAGCGCTTCGCTTCCGCCGGAGGCCTTGCGGCGGCCGCAATCATGGGCGCTATTGGCTATCTTTTATCCACTCGGGATATCTTTTTGGTAGCCGCAGCGTTGGCGGTGCCGCTGCTATGGGCCCTTACCCGAATACGCGGTTGCGAAGTTCACTTCGGCCGCTCGTGTGGCGCTCCTGATCACGAGGGTTTTGACCCGCAGAGGGTTAGCCGCACCGCCCTTTTCCAGGATCGTCGCCTTCTCACCTTTACGACCTGCCTCTTTCTCTTCCAACTCGCGAATGCCTCTCTGCTGCCGCAAATCAGTGAAGCGTTGGTGCACACCGAAGGCGCTTCGTCTTCATTCGTCGTATCGGCGCTGATTGTGTTGCCTCAGATCGTTGTTGCTTTGCTGGCGCAATGGGTGGGACGAACTGCGACCACCTGGGGACGTCGACCTCTGTTGATCATGGGACTTGCTGTCGTACCGATACGATCGGTACTTTTTGCATTGACCGCGGATCCGGCGTTGCTTGTCGTCATCGAACTGCTGGACGGGCTGAGCGGTGCGACGCTGGGCGTGCTGACGACGCTCATCGTTGCTGACCTTACAAACGGGACCGGCCGGTTCAATCTGGCCCAAGGTCTGGTTGGCGCGCTTTCCGGGATTGGGGCTTCGCTCAGTACTTCAATAACGGGATTCATTGCCGAGAGGTTCGACTACACGGTCACCTTGTTGAGCGTGACCGCGGTGGGCTTGACGGCCGTCGCCATCGTCATTTTGTTCATGCCGGAGACGAAGCCGGTAAACTCTTTCGCGGAGGCTCGGCCTGCGCAGTTGCGGCCCGGAGCCGCTTCGAACGGCGGGCAGGACGGAACTTTGAGACAATCATGACCTCCCTCGGCGTCCGCCCGCGATGGGGCACGATGTAAGCGACGCGAGCTTGAGTCGTTTCACTGGGCGGAGCTTGGCGGCAGACCGAGTTGCGCCTTCGCTTCAGGCCAATTAGGCGCAAACTGGAGCAAAAGATCAAGAGACATCGGTGCCGGCATGGCGCCATTTATATCGCTCCATTTATGGAGAGCATCGGGCTCCGATGAATGGGAACTCTTTGCAGGCCTGTCGGTTATTCGGACAGCTTCGCGCTGCCCTGGCGCCGGAGACGTGAAAATTCTGTGCCCGATTATCCGATCGTTTTCCTCGTCGACGTCGACAACACGATCCTCGACAACGACCGGATCCAACAGGACCTGCGGGACCATCTCGATCGCGCCTACGGCCTCGCCGCCCGCGAGCGATACTGGAAGATCCTGGAGGACCTGTTTGCTGAGTTAGGCTATCGCGACTATATCGGAGCTCTGCAGCGCTACCGTGACGAACATCCTCGCGAGGTGGAGCTGTTGTCTATGTCCTCATTCCTTATGGATTACCCTTTCGCCGATCGGCTGTTCCCGGGCGCTCTCGAGGTGTTGAAGCGGCTGCGCAACTTCGGCCAGATCGTTATACTCTCGGATGGAGACGTCGTCTTTCAGCCGCGCAAGATCGAGCATGCGGGTCTGTCCGACGCTGTCGATGGACACGTGCTGATCTACATCCACAAGGAGGAGGCCCTCGATGACGTCGAGCGACGCTACCCGGCAGACCGCTACGTTGTCATGGACGACAAGCCACGCATTCTGGCCGCGATCAAACGATTCTGGGGAGCGCGGGTGACGACGGTGTTTGTCCGGCAGGGAATTTATGCTCACGATCGAAAAGTTGTTGCCGCGTATCCGCGTGCGGACGTGTCGATCGAGCGTATCGAGGACTTGCTTGGGTGTGAGCTGCCGCGACTGTGGTCAGCACCGCAAGTGAATGGATCCAGACCGGAGCCGACGCGATGAAAGCAAAAGCCACCAAAACACTCCACGATCTCGGCCAGAGTCTATGGCTCGATAACATGACCCGCGATCTCTTGAACAGCGGCACGTTGCAACACTACATCGACCAGTTTTCGGTGACGGGCCTCACTTCGAATCCCACGATCTTCGATCAAGCAATCAAGAACAGCACAGACTATGATCAGGACATTTTCCGGGAGGTGTCTCAGGGAAAACCCGCAGAGGAACTGTTCTTTGAAATGGCTCTGGCAGATCTCACCCGGGCAGCCGAGCTATTCCAGCCCATCTTCAGCCGGACCGACGGGGTGGACGGCTGGGTATCGCTGGAGGTCTCACCTCGTCTCGCCCATGACAGCGATAGAACCCTTGCCGCAGCGCGCAATCTCCATGATCGCGGTGGAAAGCCAAACCTCTTCATCAAAATTCCGGGCACGGCCGAAGGGCTCCCGGCCATCGAAGCCGCGACTTTCCACGGCATTCCGGTCAATGTCACGTTATTGTTTTCTTCAGAGCAATACGTCGCGGCGGCCGAAGCCTATCTGCGCGGTGTGGAGCGGCGCATCGACGCGGGACTGAACCCGGCAGTCGCCTCGGTCGCGTCGCTCTTTGTCAGCCGTTGGGACGTCGCGGTGAATGGCAAGGTGCCAGCCGAGTTGAGCAATCGGCTGGGCATCGCGGTTGCCCAGCGCACTTACAAGGCATATCGAGAGTTGCTGGCATCCGCGCGTTTCCAGCGTGCCGCCAATGCCGGCGCTCGTGCGCAGCGGCTGCTCTGGGCCAGCACCGGCACCAAGGATCCAAAGGCGTCCGACACGCTTTATGTGAGCGCTCTCGCTGCGCCCTTCACCGTCAACACGATGCCGGATGGCACCCTCCGGGCCTTCGGAGATCATGGTGAGGCCGGCGATCTGCTCGCTCCGGACGGGGGTGACAGCGAGAGGGTGCTGGCGACCTTCAGAGGTGCGGGTATCGACATTGCGGCGCTTGCCGCCCGGCTCCAGGACGAAGGTGCTTCGTCGTTCGTCAAATCCTGGAACGAGCTGATGACTTGCATCGAATCCAAACGCGCCACGATCCGCAAGGCGAGCTGACGCCGATGACCGGGGCTTCCGATCGACGCAAGCGCGTTTCAACCACCACAAAGGAGAAACCAAGGAGCATGCCCGCTTTGCGAATGCAGCCTGCCTGGGCGCTTTTGGAAAAGCACTACCATGAGATGAAGCACCTGCATCTGCGGCAGCTCTTCGCCCAGGATCGCGATCGCGGGGGCAGACTGGCGGTTGAGGCCGCTGAGATCTATCTCGACTACTCCAAGAATCGGATCACTGACGAGACTCTTCGACTCTTGCTTCAGCTCGCCCGAGAGTCGGGCTTGCGCGAGCGCATCGACGCCATGTTCCGGGGCGACAAGATCAACGTCTCAGAGAACCGGGCAGTGCTTCACGTCGCTCTGCGCGCGCCGCCACGCGCATGTATTCTTCATGACGGCCGCAATGTGGTGCCCGAGGTCCATGCCGTTCTGAACAAGATGGCGAGTTTCGCCGATCAGGTGCGCAGCGGCGCCTGGAAGGGTCACACCGGCAAACGTATCCGCAATGTGATCAATATCGGTATCGGCGGCTCGGATCTCGGTCCGGTCATGGCTTACGAGGCGCTCAAGCACTACAGCGCGCGAGCCATGACGTTCCGCTTCGTATCAAATATCGATGGTACGGATTTCGCTGAGGCGGTGCGCGATCTCGATCCCGCCGAGACACTCTTTATTGTCTCCTCCAAAACCTTCACCACCCTGGAGACCATGACCAACGCGCGTACCGCGCGCGACTGGCTGGTGGCGGGCTTAAACGCCGATTCCGCCATCGCCAAACATTTCGTCGCCGTCTCTACCAATGCAGAAGAGGTGGCGAATTTCGGCATCGACACGGCCAATATGTTCGGCTTTTGGGACTGGGTCGGTGGGCGCTACTCGATGGATTCAGCCATTGGCCTCTCGACAATTCTGGCCATCGGACCGGACAATTTTCGCGCCATGCTCGACGGCTTTCACGAGATGGATGAGCATTTCCGTTCCGCACCGTTCGAACGCAACCTGCCGGTACTGATGGGTCTGCTTGCCGTCTGGTACAACAATTTCTTCGGTGCGCAGACGGTGGCGGTACTTCCCTACGAGCAATATCTAAAGCGTTTTCCAGCGTATCTCCAGCAACTGACGATGGAAAGCAACGGCAAGCACGTGACGCTCCATGGCGTTGCCGTGGATTACGCCACCGGGCCGATATATTGGGGGGAGCCGGGGACCAACGGTCAGCATTCCTTCTATCAGCTTTTACATCAGGGCACGCGGCTGGTGCCGTGCGATTTCGTCGCGTTTGCCCGGGCGTTGAATCCGGTAGGCAGACATCACGACATGCTGCTTGCCAACGTCTTCGCTCAGACGCAGGCATTGGCCTTCGGCAAAACCGTCGAGCAGCTCGAGGCGGAGGGCACGCCGGACTGGCTCGTGCCGCACCGGCTGTTTGAGGGCAATCGGCCATCCAACACGCTGCTCCTTGATCGCTTGACGCCGGCGACACTCGGCAAGCTCGTTGCGCTGTATGAGCACAGCGTCTTCACCCAAGGCACGATTTGGCGGATCGATTCCTTCGATCAATGGGGTGTCGAACTGGGCAAGGCGCTTGCCCAGCAGATCATTCCACAACTCGAAAGCGTGACCGAGCCCAAGCTCGACCACGACAGCTCGACCAACGCGCTGATCCGGCGCTATCGCAAGCTCAAAGGATGTGCTTGATGTTGCGAGGTTACAATCGCCCCCTATACATACTCCCGTTCGATCACCGCGACTCCTTCGAGACGAAGCTGTTCGGCTGGAAGTCTTCCCTGAGCGCGGCGCAGACAGCCGAAATCGCCAGCGCCAATTACGTTCGTTCGTCGCCGGCTGTGTCGGATCGGCAGCGATCGAAACAGTGGCAGGAGGGCTGACCCATGCAACTCGGAATGGTTGGCCTAGGCCGGATGGGAGCGAGCATGGTGCGCCGGCTCTTGAGGGGCGGACATCAATGCGCGGTATTCGATCTCTCCGCAAAGGTGGTGGCAGAGTTCGTGAAGGAGAACGCCGTCGGCACTGCTTCGCTGCCCGAGTTGGTCAACAGCCTGACAAAGCCTCGCGCGGTCTGGCTCATGGTGCCGGTCGGCGCAGTGGACAAAACTATTGCCGATCTACTGCCCTATCTCGAGCGCGGCGATATCCTGATCGATGGTGGCAATTCCTACTACATCGACGACCTCCGACGTGCCACGGAGCTGGCGCCCAAGGGGATTCATTACATTGACGTAGGTACCAGCGGCGGCGTATGGGGCCTCGAGCGGGGCTATTGCATGATGATCGGCGGCGAAACCGAGGTGGTCAAGCGCCTCGACCCGATCTTCGCCACACTTGCACCTGGCCGCGGCGACATCCCTCGTACCGCGGGACGCGAAAAGGCCGGCGGGACGTCCGAGCAGGGCTATCTCCATTGCGGGCCGACTGGCGCCGGCCACTTCGTTAAAATGGTGCATAACGGGATCGAGTACGGCCTTATGGCGGCTTACGCCGAGGGGTTCGCCATCCTCAAGGCGGCCAATATCGGCAAACAACGGGGCGTTGTCGATGCGGAAACCACGCCGCTCCGCGATCCGGAATATTACCAATACGATCTCAATTTACCGGACATCGCGGAAGTCTGGCGCCGCGGCAGCGTGATCGCGTCTTGGCTGCTCGATCTCTCGGCCACGGCGCTCATTAAAGACCCGTCGCTATCGGGTTTCGCCGGGCGGGTATCGGATTCTGGCGAAGGACGGTGGACCATCAGAGCCGCGATCGACGAAGGCGTGCCGGCGCACGTCCTCTCGTCCGCCCTGTACGAGCGGTTCAGCTCGCGCGGCGAGGCCGGTTTCGCCGACAAGCTGCTCTCAGCCATGCGCTATCAATTCGGCGGCCACATTGAGAAGCCAGCCAAGCCCTGAGCCGAACCTCGCTCCGCGAACCAATGCATGATCAACGGGATGAAGGACATGCTTGACAATCGAGACGCAGGCCGCGTGAAGCGTGGACAACTCGACCAGCTCGCGATCAACACTATTCGTACGTTGTCTATTGATGCTGTTCAACAAGCGAAGTCAGGCCATCCGGGTACGCCGATGGCGTTGGCTCCCCTGGTCTACACGATCTGGAACCGGGTCCTGCGCTTCGATCCCAAAGATCCGATCTGGCCAAACCGCGATCGATTCGTTCTGTCAAACGGGCATGCGTCGATGCTACTGTGGTCTGTTCTCTATCTGACAGGCACCCTGGCGGTGAACGCGGAGTACGAACGCCTCGGCAAGCCGTCGGTTACCCTCGACGACATCCGCCGCTTCCGCCAACTGGACAGCAAGGCGCCGGGGCATCCGGAATATCACTGGACCTCCGGGGTCGAGGTGACAACCGGTCCTCTGGGTCAGGGGATCGCCGACAGTGTCGGCATGGCGATCGCACGGAAATGGCTTGCGAGTCGCTACAACCGTCCCGGTTTTGATATCTTCGATTATGACATCTATGCCATCTGCGGCGATGGCGATCTGATGGAAGGTGTGGGATCGGAGGCAGCCTCGCTCGCCGGCCATCTTGCGCTCGACGACCTCTGCTGGGTCTATGACAACAACCACATCAGCATCGAGGGCAACACGCGCATCGCCTTCACCGAGGAGGTTGCGGTGCGGTTCCTGGCATATGGCTGGAACGTGCTGCGTGTCGGCGATGCCAACGATCTCGAGCGAATCGAGGATGCGCTCGAGGTTTTCCACAGGACCGAGGGTCGGCCGACCCTGATCATTCTTGACAGCCATATTGGTTACGGATCACCGCACAAGGTCGACTCGGCGGAGGCCCACGGCGAGCCGCTGGGCGAGGACGAGGTGCGTCTGGTCAAGCGCGCCTATGGTTGGCCAGAGGACGCGAAGTTTTTCGTACCCGAGGGCGTTCGAGAACAGTTCGATGCAGGCATCGGCGCGCGCGGGGCTGCGGCGCGTGAAGGTTGGGAACGGCTTTTTGCCGACTACCGCCGGCAATTCCCTGACCTCGCAATCGAGATCGAGCAGATTCAGCGCCGCGAGCTTCCCGCGGGATGGGACCGCAACCTGCCGAGCTTCCTCCCCGATCGCAAGGGTGTCGCCGGGCGCGATGCGTCTGGCAAGGTGCTCAACGTGCTCGCCCAGAACATTCCATGGTTCTTGGGAGGCTCGGCGGATTTGGGCCCTTCGACCAGAACGACGCTCACCTTTGCCGGTGCCGGGGATTTCGGCGCTGCGACCCCGGATGGCCGAAACCTGCATTTCGGCGTACGCGAGCACGCCATGGCCGCGATCGTCAACGGTCTGGCACTCTCGAAGCTGAGGGCTTTCGGGGCAACCTTTCTCATCTTCAGCGACTATGCCCGACCGGCCATTCGCCTGTCCGCGCTCATGGAGCTGCCGAGCATTTTCGTATTCACCCATGACGCCATGGGCGACGGCGAGGATGGGCCAACCCATCAGCCGGTCGAGCAGTTGACCTCACTGCGCGCCATTCCGGGCCTGGTCGTGCTCAGGCCCGCGGATGCTAATGAAGTCGTAGAGGCCTACCGCTATGTCATGCAGCTGCGCCACCAGCCGGCCGCGATTGCGCTCTCACGCCAGCCGCTGCCGACCTTCGACCGCAGCAAATACGCGTCAGCTTCGGGTGTCGCACGCGGCGCCTATGTCATGGCGGACGTTCCAGGCGGCGCGCCCGAGATCATCCTCATTGCGTCGGGCAGTGAGGTCTGTCTGGTCGTAGACGCGCATGAAGAGCTGACGTCCCGGGGGATTCGGTCCCGTGTCGTTTCCATGCCCTCGTGGGACATTTTCGAGCAGCAGCCGCAGTCCTATCGCGAGGAGGTGTTGCCGCCCAGAGTGACGGCGCGCATCGCCGTCGAGCAGGGGTCGGTGCTGGGATGGGACCGGTATGCCGGCGCAGGTGGGTGCATTATCGGCATGAAGACTTTCGGTGCCTCGGCGCCACTCAAGGCGTTGCAACGCAGGTTCGGCTTTGAACCTGAGCGCGTCGTCGCGGCCGCGACCGAGCTGCTCGGACGGGCGTGACAGGATGAACACGTGATGGTCTCAAGCAGGCAGGATCCGTTCGCCAAAGTCGGGATCGCGGCGCCGGCCCCGAGTGATGCGGTGGCGCCGCCCTGCGCCATGGTGATCTTCGGCGCCGGGGGCGATCTGACAAAACGCTTGGTTGTGCCGGCGCTCTACAATCTGGTCAATGCCAAACAGCTGTCCGACAAATTCCAGCTCGTCGGCGTCAGCCTGACCATCAAAACAGTTGAGGAATGGCGCAAGGGCCTCACCGAGGCAATGAAGGAATTCGTGTGCCGCGATGGCGAGTTCCGGCTCGACCATATCGACGACAGCGTCTGGCGCTGGCTTACCGACCGCATGAGCTATTTGCAGGCCGATCTTAACGATCCTGTGACCTATCGCCGGTTGGGCGAGCATCTGGCAGACTTGGACAAGACAGCCGGCACTGCCGGCAACCATCTCTTCTACCTTGCGGTCGCGGAGCACTTGTTTGCCGTGGCCGTCGATGGGCTCGCGGCCGCCGGCCTCATGACGGAAAGCAACGGCCAATGGCGCCGCGTCGTCATCGAGAAGCCTTTCGGCCATGACCTGGCCTCGGCAATAGCGCTTAATAACGGGATCCTGAGGTCTCTGAAGGAACATCAGATCTACCGGATCGACCATTTCCTCGGCAAAGAAACGGTTCAGAACATCATGGCTCTGCGCTTCGCCAATGGTCTGTTCGAGCCGCTGTGGAATCGCCGGCACATCGACCACGTCCAGATCACCGCGGCGGAGACTGTCGGAGTCGAGCGCCGAGGCAAATTTTACGAGAGAACCGGCGCCCTGCGCGACATGGTGCCTAATCATGTAATGCAGCTGCTGGCGATGACGGCGATGGAGCCGCCGATCTCCTTCGATGCCAATGCGGTCCGCGCGAAGAAGGCCGAAGTCATCCAGGCGATACGCCCCATCGGATCCGGACAAGCTGTGCAAGACGCTGTGCGCGGCCAGTACGGCGCTGGCGTCGTTTTGGACGAACAGGTGCAGGCGTATAACCGCGAGCCTGACGTAGCTGCGAATTCAACAACCGAGACCTTTGTCGCCTGCAAGCTTAGCATCGATAATTGGCGCTGGGCGGGTGTCCCTTTCTATCTGCGCACCGGCAAACGGCTGAGGCGGCGGTTGACCGAGATCGCAATCCGCTTCCACCAGGCCCCGTATGCGCTTTTCCGCGGCACAGATGTCGAGCACATGCATCCGAACTGGATGATCCTGCGCATCCAGCCCGACGAGGGCATCGCGCTCGAATTCGCGGCCAAGCGGCCCGGACCGTCCGTGAAGCTGGACACCGTCAGCATGGACTTCGCCTACAAGACCTATTTCAATATGCCGTGCAACACTGGGTACGAAACGCTGCTCTACGACTGCATGATCGGCGACGCGACCTTGTTCCAGCGCGCCGACAATATCGAGGCGGGTTGGCAGGTTGTTCAGCCGATTCTTGACGCCTGGGCAAACAGCTCGCCGCGGGATTTTCCGAACTATGTCGCCGGCGGAGGCGGCCCCGTTGCTGCGGACGAGCTGCTGGCGCGCGACGGTCGCGCCTGGCGCCCGCTGGGGTGAGTGGTCCTGCGGAGGTGCAGATGGCGGAAAAACGGAAGACTTCTTTGGTGCTAGCGGACGTGGACGGCACGCTCGTCACGGAGGAGAAGGTGCTGACGAAGCGCGCGCAACACGCTGTTGAGGCACTGCATGATGCCGGAATCCGCTTCGCGATTACCAGCGGCCGGCCGCCACGCGGCATGGCCATGCTGTTCGACTTGCTTAACCTCGATACTCCGATCGCCGGCTTCAATGGCGGCCTTTTTGTCGAGCCGGACCTTACGATCCTGGCGGAAAAGACGGTGCCTGCCGATGTCGCGCACCAAGCAATCGATCTCATTCGCGCGTGTGGTCTCGACCCTTGGGTCTACCGCGGCAATGACTGGCTGATCACCAAGGCCGATGCGCCGCATGTGGCCCGCGAGGCGTGGACCGTCAAATTCGAACCGAAGATCGTGGCGGATGTCGGTGAAAAGCTGGACCAGGTCGCCAAGATCGTCGGCGTGAGCGACGATTACGACAGGGTGAGACGCTGTGAGACTGACGCGCAGGGTGCCTTCGGACAGCGTGCGACAGCGGCCCGGTCGCAGCCTTATTACCTCGACATCACCAACAAAGATGCGAACAAGGGTGCAGTCGTCGAATATCTCTCGCGCCACCTGGACGTGCCGCTCGAGGAGATCGCCACGATCGGCGATCAACCAAACGACGTACTGATGTTCAAGCGGTCCGGCTTCAGCATCGCCATGGGCAATGCCCCCGATGGGGTCAAGATGCAGGCCACCGCCACAACTGATTCCTACAATGACGAGGGTTTCGCCAAGGCGATGGAACACTTCATTCTTGGCGAGGTGGATTGAGGCGGCGGCATGGGCGAGATGAGCGGGACTTTCGACATACTGCCGGATCCGACGGCGCTCGCGCGCCGCGTGGCCGAATGGATGACGTCGGCCGCGCTCGCGGCGAAAGGCACGTTCCGGGTCTCCCTCTCGGGGGGATCGACTCCGAAGACGCTCTACGAACTTCTGGCGTCGGACGAATTCAGGAGCCGTTTCCCCTGGCAGCTTGTCTCCTGGTATTGGGGAGATGAGCGCTTCGTGCCCTACGACCGTGCCGAAAGCAATTATAGGATGGCCCGCGAGGCGATGCTCGCTAAGGCGCCCGTACCGCCGGAGAATATTCACCCCGTTCCGGTCGACGGAAATCCACAAGACGCCGCTCGGCGCTACGAACAAGCTCTGCAGCAAGCCTATGGTGCGCCGGTTCTCGATCCGGCCCGTCCGCTCTTCGACGTAACGCTGCTTGGCCTTGGCACCGACGGCCATACGGCTTCACTGCTGCCCGGTGACTCCGTGCTGGAGGAGCGCATCCGATGGGTGGCGGCTGTCTCGCATGGGCGGCCCGAGATCCGGATCACTCTGACATATCCCGCGATCGAGAGCAGCCGCTGCGTCGCATTTTTGGTCGCCGGCCGCGAGAAAGCGGCCATCCTGCGCGATATCCGCGCGGGCAGCGCGCAATTACCGGCCGCACGGGTGCGGCCCCTCGGTGAACTCCTTTGGTTCGTCGACCGCGCAGCGGCCGGCGATTCGCACTAGACATGACGTCTTGCAACGAGCCGCTGCCTGAAGCCGATCACTTCGACGCGCGCGCGCGGGCGGCCGCCTCCTCGATCCTCATCGCCCCCTCGGTTTTGTCTGCAGATTTCACGCGTTTGGGCGACGAGATCCGCGCGGTAGATAAGGCCGGCGCCGACTGGATACACGTCGATGTCATGGACGGGCGGTTCGTGCCCAACATTACCATCGGGCCCGTCGTCCTGGAGGCCATCCGAAGATCGACGGCGAAACCCCTCAATGTGCATCTCATGATCGTTGAACCGGAGCGTTACCTGGGCGACTTCGCCAAAGCGGGCGCGGATCATTTGCTCGTCCACGCCGGGCCCGGCTCCACCATCCACCTGCATCGGACGCTGACCCTGATCCGAGGCCTTGGCAAAAAGGCGGGCGTGGTGCTGGATCCGGCGAACCGGCCGGAGCTCATCGAATACGTCCTCCATCTTTGCGATGTGGTTCTGGTAATGACGGTGAATCCGGGATTTGGCGGCCAGGCCTTTCTCTCAGAGATGTTGCCCAAGGTCCGGCGGCTGCGGGCGATCTGCGCGGAGCGCGGCTTGCATCCGGTGATCGAAGTCGATGGCGGAGAGAATGTGACGACCGCCGGGCAGGCGGTGACGGCGGGCGCAACCGCCATCGTCGCCGGCTCGGCGATTTTCGGCGCCCAAGACTACGCAGCAGCCATCGCTGCCATTCGCGCCAACGCCGCAGCCGCGGGAGCGTGTCCATGAGCACAGCAGATCTCGTTACCAGCGCCAAGCTGGACGCTCTCAAGCACGCGGCCGCCGAGGCCGCTGTGGACTTGGTTGAGGATGGCATGGTGGTCGGGCTCGGGAGTGGCTCGACTGCGGCCCACGCGATCGAGGCGCTCGCTCGGCGCCATAGGCAAGGTCTGCGATTCATCGGCATTCCCACTTCGGAGCGGGTAGCGGCCGACGCGGCGGCCGCGCAGATTCCGCTCACGTCGTTCAGTGAGCATCGGCAGATCGATCTTACGATCGACGGTGCCGACGAGGTAGAGCGCGGCACGCTCAACCTAATCAAGGGATCGGGCGGATATCTGTTGCGCGAGAAGATAGTTGCTGCGGCGACCCGGCGCCTCGCCATTGTTGTCGACGCAAGCAGGTTGGTGGATCGTCTAGGGACGCACGCACCGGTTCCGGTGGAGGTCGTCGCCTTTGGGTTGGAGGCGACGAAGGCCTCGCTGGAGGTGCTTGGGGCAACTGCTCGGCTGCGCCTGTCGCCATCAGGCCAGCCCTTCGTCACCGACAGCGGGAACCGCATTCTCGATTGTAGCTTCGACGGCATCGCCGACCCGGCGCGGCTGGACGAGCGTATCGGACGCGTCGTCGGGGTGGTGGAATCCGGCCTTTTCATAAGCCGCGCCGATCCGGTTTTCGTCGCCGACGCGGACGGAGTCCACCGCCTCGACAGCGCGCGTGCCCATCGGGGCAGTCCGCCGATCCTGGTGATCATGGGGGTGTCGGGGGCGGGCAAGTCAACGATCGCCGAAGAACTCGCCGCACGCCTCGGCTGGACCCTCGAGGAGGGCGACACGCTCCATCCCGAGGTGAACATCGCCAAGATGCATGCCGGCATTCCGCTGACCGATGCGGACCGGAAGCCATGGCTCGAGCGCGTGGCGGCGTGGATCGACGCGCAGCGCGCCAAGAAACAGCCGGCAATAATTACGTGTTCTGCGCTCAAGCGGTCCTATCGCCAAGTCATCATCGGCAACCGGCCGGAAGTACGGCTGGTTTACCTTCGCGGCGGCCGCGATCTCGTCGCCGAACACTTGGCGAGCCGCCACGGCCATTTCATGCCCGCGAGTTTGCTTCAGACCCAGATTGATACCCTCGAGGAACCCGAACCCGACGAGGATCCTTTGATTGTCGATGTGGGAGCGTCAGCGAATCAGGTTGCCGAGGAGATCATTCATCTCCTTGGTGCTTCCGCGGTCGTCGCCACGAGCGCACGCAATAATCCCTAGGTGATTCCCGATAGCCCGGCGCGACCCGGGCCTAGCCAAGTCCCGACTCTAAGATTGCCCCACGCGAAGCGCCCTGCCGGCATCGCTGGCCAATCATTTCGCCTCGGGCGAATGCCACTGATTTTGACCTCCGCGGCAAACTCACCCGCATGACGAAGCCTTAGCTGAATGTCCATCGCCAGTTCTGAACTTCCGGCATGTCTTCACCGTGCTCGCTGACGTAAAGCCGGTGGCGCTGCATGGTGCTCGCGTAGCGATCAGTCGCCTTCTGGCGATGCGCAGCCAGGCGGGGGATTCGGTTGATCGCGTCGAGCGCCAGCTGATAGCGGTCAAGATTGTTAAGAACGACCATGTCGAACGGCGTCGTCGTCGTTCCTTCTTCTTTGTAGCCGCGTACATGAAAGTTCACGTGATTACGCCGACGATAGGTCAGTCGATGGATCATCGTTGGATATCCATGATAAGCGAAGATCACCGGGCGATCGGTGGTGAAGAGTTCGTCAAAATCCTCGTCCTCGAGCCCGTGGGGATGCTCGGTTTGCGGCTGCAGCACCATCAAATCGACGACATTCACGACTCGGATGCGAACGTAGCGCACCTGTTCGCGCAATAGCGTCACGGCGGCGAGAGTCTCAAGGGTCGGAACATCGCCTGCGCACGCCATGACTACATCCGGGTCGCCGGCATCGTTGCTCGCCCACTGCCAGATGCTCGCCCCCAACGTGCAATGCCGTGTCGCTGACTCCATATCCAGCCACTGC
>Ga0126381_100002968_pt1 | contig 18460 bp, 13 predicted proteins | sample PanSoiMetPlot_28_FD_96465 | JGI IMG/M metagenome (GOLD analysis project Ga0126381, IMG submission 96465) | Tropical forest soil microbial communities from Panama - MetaG Plot_28 | ecosystem: Environmental > Terrestrial > Soil > Tropical forest > Bulk soil | place: Panama | collected 2016-02-17
AAGAACTAACACGTCTGCTCTAGTTTTCAACAAACCTCCTTTTCCTATATAATTTCTTATTCTCGAATCTTTCCTCTCCAGTTGGGGATCGCGGGCTCACGTCCCCGCCTTTCGAGGTCAGCACAGCCATGGAACTTGTCGTCCGTAAGAACGACCTTCTGCGAGAACTGCAACTTTTTCAGGGCATCGTCGAACGCAAGAACACGATTCCGATCCTGGCCAACGTGCTGATGGAAGCGAAGGGCGATGAGGTGAAGTTCCTCGCCACCGACCTCGAAGTCGGGCTTCGCAGCAAGTGCAGCGCGTCAGTATCGAAGGGCGGATCGATCACGCTGCCGGCGAAGAAGTTCTACGAGATCGTGAAGTCGCTGCCGGAGACCGACATCCGCATCGCCGAGGACAAGGGCGGTGTGAAAGTTGCCGCCGACCGATTCGACTCGCGTATGCAGACGCTGCCCCGCGAAGACTTTCCGACGCTGCCCGAGTCCGGTGGCGATGCGCCGAGCGCGACGCTGCCCCGCGCCGCATTGAAGGAGATGGTCGCAAAGACGCAGTTTGCGATCACCGGCGAAGACACGCGGTACTTCCTCAACGGCGCGCTGTTTGTGCTGCGCCCAGACGCCATGAGCCTTGTCGCGACCGACGGTCATCGTCTCGCGCTCGTGACAGTGGCGCGTGACGGTAAAGCGAAGAAGGACAGCGACGAGATCAAAGCGATTCTGCCGAAGAAGACGCTGGGCGAACTGTCGCGCCTCTTGATGGAAGGCGATGGCGACATTGCGTACGAGCGTGGCGAGAACCATCTCTTCTTCCATGTCGGCAATCGCCTGCTCATCTCGCGGATGATCGACGGTCAATTTCCGGCGTACGAACGCGTCATCCCGAAGGGGAACGACAAGCACATCGAGTTCGAGCGCGACCGGCTGACGAACGCGGTGAAGCGCGTCGCACTGCTTTCGAACGAGCGTTCTCGCGCGGTGAAAATCCAGATCGACAAGGGCAAGGTCGACGTCACATCCAGCAGCCCGGATCTGGGCGAAGCCAAAGAGACGCTGCCGGTCGAGTACGACGGCGCGTCGATGCAGATCTGCTTCAACGCGCAATACGTCCTCGACTTCCTCTCCGTCGTTTCGACCGACGTTGTCTCTCTCGACTTGAAAGACGAGGTAAGCCAGGCGGTGATGAAACCGGTTGGCGCCGAGGGATACGACTACACGTACGTGATTATGCCGATGCGGGTTTGATGAATCACACCGAGCACACGGAACAGCAGGATCCAGAGCAGCGGCTGGGCCCGCCGGGCGACGGAAACGGCGCTGATGATTACGGCGCCGACAAGATCAAGGTCCTCGAAGGCCTCGAAGCGGTCCGCAAGCGTCCGGCGATGTACATCGGCTCGACCGGCGTCACCGGGCTGCATCATCTCGTGTACGAAGTCGTCGACAACTCGATCGACGAAGCGCTGGCCGGCTACGCGAACGAAGTCAACGTCACGATTCACATCGACACGTCGGTGACCGTCGTCGACAACGGCCGCGGCATTCCAGTCGGGATGCACGAGAGCGGCAAGTCGGCCGCCGAGGTCGTCCTGACCGTACTGCACGCCGGCGGCAAGTTCGAGAACAGCGCCTACAAAGTATCGGGCGGCCTGCACGGCGTCGGCGTGTCGGTGGTCAACGCGCTGTCCGAGACGCTCGAGGTCGAAATCTGGCGCGACGGCCAGGTGTACCAGCAGTCGTACCTGCGCGGGGCACCGACCGGCCCGCTCGAAGTCACCGGAACGACCAGGCGTCGCGGTACGAAGGTAACCTTCAAGCCCGACGCGCAGATCTTCGAGAGCGTCGACTTCAGCTTCGACACGCTGGCCCAGCGCCTGCGCGAGCTCGCGTTCCTGAACGGCGGCGTCGTCATCACGCTCGACGATGAGCGCGACGGCAAGAGCCACAAGTTTCATTACGAAGGAGGCATCGTCTCTTTCGTACAGCACCTGAACAAGAACAAGGCAGCCGTCAACGAGAAGCCGATCTTCATGCGCGGCGACAAGGACGGCATCGACTGTGAAATCGCGCTGCAGTGGAACGACGGCTACGCGGAGACGGTCTACTCGTTCGCGAACAACATCAATACGCACGAGGGCGGCACGCATCTCTCCGGATTCCGCTCGGCGCTGACGCGTACGGTCAACTTCTACGCGAGCAAGAACAATCTCACGAAGGATCTGAAAGAAAGCATCACGGGCGATGACATCCGCGAAGGATTGACCGCCGTGATCAGCGTCAAGATCCCGCATCCGCAATTCGAAGGCCAGACCAAGACCAAGCTCGGCAACACAGAAGTGAAGGGCATCGTCGAGGCGATCGTCAACGACAGGCTGGGAGCTTTCCTCGAAGAGAACCCGACAGTCGCGCGCCGCATCATCGGAAAGGCGGCAGACGCCGCTCGCGCGCGCGAAGCGGCACGCAAGGCTCGCGACCTCGTTCGTCGCAAAGGCGCCCTTGACGGCAGCTCTCTTCCCGGCAAGCTGGCGGACTGCCAGGAGCGCGATCCTGCCCAGAGCGAGCTCTACATCGTCGAGGGCGAGTCAGCAGGCGGTTCTGCGAAGCAGGGGCGCGATCGGCGTTTCCAGGCGATTCTGCCGCTCAAAGGCAAGATTCTGAACGTCGAGAAAGCGCGCTTCGACAAGATGCTCTCGAGCGACGAGATCAAGACGATGATCGCGGCGTTGGGTTGCGGCATCGGCGCCGAAGACTTCGACGTCGAGAAGGCGCGCTACCACCGCATCATCATCATGACCGACGCGGACGTGGACGGCTCCCACATTCGCACGCTGCTGCTGACGTTCTTCTACCGTCAACTGCCGGCGCTGATCGACCGTGGATACGTCTACATCGCGCAGCCGCCGCTGTTCCGCGTCAAGCGCGGCAAGGCCGAGACCTACATCAAGGACGAACGGGAGCTCGATAGCTATCTGATTCGACGCGCGACCGAAGCACGCGTCATGCGCGTGCCAGAGAAGACGCTCGAATTCGCCGGCGCCGATCTCGAACGGCTCCTGCAGAAGATGATCGCGCATCAGAAGTTCCTGCAGATCGTCGAGCGCCGCGGTCATCCGCGCGAGATCGTCGAAGCGCTGCTCTCCGCGGGCGCCGATCGCGACTACTTCGCCGACAAAGACAAGCTCGATCAATTGTGCCTTGCGCTGCAGACGCCGACGCGTTCGGTCAGTGTCGAGCGCGACGAGGAACACAACCGATATCTGCTGCAGATCGAGGATCGATCCAGCGGCTATCCACGGCACCACACGATTGGCGTCGAGTTCGTGACGTCCGCGGAGTATCGCACCCTGCTCGCGAACCATCGCGACATCTCGGCGGCGTCCGGCGACGTGGTGATTTCGTCGACGACGGAGGCCGAGGAAAAAGCGGTCGACGTCAGGCTCCGCACGCTGGACGAAATCGTCGACTACTTCCTCACTGCGGGGAAGAAGGGCATCGCGATCAATCGCTACAAGGGCCTCGGCGAGATGAATCCCGAGCAGCTATGGGAAACGACGATGGATCCGGCGGCGCGGACGCTCCTGCAGGTCCGCGCGGAGGATCACACCGAAGCCGATCTGATGTTCACCACATTGATGGGCGACCAGGTGGAACCACGCCGCAGGTTCATCGAAGACAACGCACTCGACGTCAAGAACCTGGACGTGTAGAGACTGATGGCCGATCTCGTTCCGCAGCAGCACCCCGTCAACATCGAAGACGAAATGAAGCGTTCGTACATGGATTACGCCATGAGCGTAATCATTGGACGAGCGCTGCCCGATGCGCGCGACGGTCTGAAGCCGGCGCACCGCCGTGTGCTGTACGGCATGAAGACGATGGGCCTCGGCCCGACGCGGGCGTACCGCAAGTGCGCAAAGATCGTCGGCGAGGTGATGGGCAATTTCCATCCCCACGGCGACGCGTCGATCTACGACACGCTCGTACGGCTGGCGCAGGACTTCAACATGCGCTATCCGCTCGTCGACGGGCAGGGCAACTTCGGATCGATCGACGGCGATCCGCCCGCGGCGATGCGATACACGGAAGCGCGGCTGCAGGCGCTCGGTGACGACATGATGACGGATCTCGACAAGGAGACCGTCGACTTCGTACCGAACTACGACGAGACCACCGAAGAGCCGACTGTTCTTCCAACGCCGTTCCCGAACCTGCTCGTCAACGGATCGGCCGGCATTGCCGTCGGCATGGCGACCAATGTGCCGCCGCACAATCTGCGCGAGGTCGTCGACGGCTGCATCTGGCTCATAGAGAACACGCATCTCACCGAATCCGACGAGCGCCTCTCGCGGGGCGAGAAGTTGAAGCAGCTGATTCGGTTGATTCCAGGTCCTGACTTTCCGACCGGCAGCTACATCGTCGGCCGTAGCGGCGCGCAGCAGGCGTACGCGACCGGCCGCGGCTCGATTCTCCTCCGTGCGAAGTCGACGATCGAGACGAACAAGAAAGGCGATCGCATCTCCATCGTCGTCACCGAAATTCCGTATCAGGTCAACAAGGCGAAGTTGATCGAACGCATCGCCGACCTGGTGCGCGAGAAGACCATCGAAGGCATCAGCGATCTGCGCGACGAGTCGGACCGCGAGGGCATGCGGATCGTCATCGAGCTGAAGCGCGGTGAAGTGCCCGAGGTCGTGCTCAACAACCTCTACAAGCACACGCCGCTGCAAACGAGCTTCGGCATCATCATGCTCGCGATCGTCGGCGGCCGCCCGCGCGTGCTGAACCTGCTGGAACTCGTCGAGAGCTTCATCGAGTTCCGCCGCGAAGTCGTACGCCGCCGGACCGAGTTCGAGCTGCGGAAGGCGGAGGCGCGCTACCACGTCCTCGAGGGGTTGAAGATCGCGCTCGATCACCTCGACGCAGTCATCACGTTGATCCGATCGTCGAAAACGCCGCCGGAAGCGCGCGACGGCCTGATGACGAACTTCGCTCTGACGCAGATTCAGGCGCAGGCGATCCTCGACATGCAGCTGCAGCGCCTGACCGGTCTCGAGCGTCAAAAGATCCTCGACGAACTAGCGGAGCTGCTCAAAACGATCGAACGTCTCCGCGCGATCCTGGCAAGCGATCGGCTGCTGATGCAGATCATCGTCGATGAGCTGAAGCAGGTCCGCGAGAAGTACGGGGACGAACGCCGCAGCGAGATCATCGACGAGTCGGGCGAGATCAGCATCGAAGACCTCATCGCCGAAGAGGACATGGCGATCTCGGTCAGCAATACTGGCTATATCAAGCGGACCGCGATCTCCACGTACCGCCGCCAGCGCCGCGGCGGTAAAGGCCGCATCGGCATGCGCACGCGCGACGAGGATTTCGTTCAGCACCTCTTCGTCGCGTCGACGCACGCGTACATCATGATTTTCTCGGACCGCGGCCGCGCGTACTGGCTGAAGGTCCACGAGATTCCGGACGTTGGCCCGGGCGGCAAGGGGAAGTCGATCGCAAACCTCGTGTCGATGGAAGAAGGCGAGAAAATCGCCGCGATGCTCGCCGTCAAGGAATTCGAGGACGACAAGTTCATCGTCATGGGCACGCGCAAGGGCGTTGTCAAAAAGACGCAGTTGTCCGCATTCGCCAATCCGCGCGCCGGCGGCATCATCGCCATGGGCGTCGAGGAAGGCGATGCGGTGATCACCGTCCAGATGAGCGGCGGCGTCGGACAGATCTTCATCGGCACCCGGTCGGGCATGGCTATTCGGTTCGAGGAAACCGACGTCCGTCCGATGGGCCGCACCGCCTACGGCGTCCGCGGCATCACGCTGCGAGACGACGATGAAGTCGTATCGATGGAAGTCGTGAGGCCCGGTACTGGTGGGACGCTGATGACCGTGACCGAGCGCGGCTACGGCAAACGCACCGAGCTCGAAGAGTATCGCCTGCAGTCCCGTGGCGGCGTCGGCGTCATCGACATCTACGCATCGACGCGCAACGGTCCCGTCGTCGGCTTCGTGCACGTCGTCGAGGGCGACGAGCTGCTTGTCATCACCCAGCAGGGGATGATCCTGCGGATGCCGACCAATGATGTGCGCGCGATCGGCCGCGCCACGCAGGGCGTCCGGCTCATCGACATCGAGGAGGGCGACAAGGTCGTCTCGGTGGCGAAGCTCGAAGAGAAGGACGAGGCTGACGGGCAGAACGGCGAACCAGATACAGAAGACTCAGAACCGGGAATCGAGCACTGAGACTACGACTGACCCTGCCGACTGTGTTGCTCCTCGCGGCCTGTCGCGGAGCCGCCGAGCAGCCCGTCGTCGATCGGTTCTTCACGGCGTCGCGCCTGCACGACCGCACGGCGCTCAACGCTGTCGCCACGGTCTCGATCGATCCCGTGACGCAGGGAACGGTCACCGAGTTCACGATCCTTCACATCGATCGCGAGGCCACCAATGAAACGGTCACCGTCGACGCGACGATGCACCTGCCGAGCGGTGAATTTGAGAAGCGAAAGATCGTGCTGACGCTGAAGCGGAATCCCGATGCGGCCCTGGTCGTGACGGGCGTGACGATCCTACCTTTGTAGGGCGTCTTTCGTTTCCGCCGTCGCGACCACCCATTCCCCGGCGACCTTCTTCATCGTCACCGCGGCCTCTCGTCCATCGACCGTGGGCTGACCGGTCTGTGGATCGCGGCCGTTGATCTCGACTGTCATGAAGGCATCGGCGTCGGCGTTCGTGTCGTGGTTGACGCGGACCTGCACGTCCACGAACTGCACGTTCCATCCACCAGGCGGCGGCGAGAACGTGGAGACGACGCCGATGATCTGGTCACGCGAGATCGACTCGGACGGGCCCACTCGAACTGTGACGTCTTCAGCGAGGTACTTGCGCAGTTGCGCCGCGCGGGCGACACGCGCGACGGGCGCTTCGTTGTCGGGCACGGACAACGCCGCGGCGATTTCACTGAGCCGTCGCTGCACCGCTCGCGTCGGGTTGAACCAGGTCTGGTAAACGAAGAACGCTATGAGCGCTCCAAAACAGACGCTCGCAACTGTGGTCCCCGTGGATTTCATCAGAACAGATCTTACGCGCGCTTCACGCTGGTTCGAGGCGGGCGTATTTCGCGCGCAGCGTCTTGAGTCCGACCGCGTTGAAACGGACGACCAGCTTCGCATCGTCCTCGAGCGGTTCGACGCTGATGACGTTGCCGACGCCGAACTGCGCATGACGGACACGTTGACCGGGTCGAAGCGTCATGCCGGTCGACTGGTCTTCGTCTTCGTACGCGTAGACAGCGGTCTCTTCGCGGACGCGGTTGTTGCCCCGCCGGCCGCGGCCGTACGGGTTCGTGCGGAACTCGTAGAAGTTGCTCTGGTAATTGCGTTCGTACGGCGTCGACGGCTGATACGACGAAGCGACGCGCTCGAGAAGATCGGGCGGCACTTCGTCGATGAAGCGCGATGGCTCGCTGTTCTGGTACTCGCCGAAGATGCGCCGCCGTGCCGCGCCTGTCAGCACAAGCCGCGATCGTGCGCGCGTCATCCCGACATAGCACAGACGTCGTTCTTCCTCGAGTTCTTCTTCGTCGTCGCTCGATCGCGAGTGCGGAAACAATCCTTCCTCGAGCCCCGCCAGGAACACGACTGGGAACTCGAGTCCTTTCGCGCTGTGCAGCGTCATCATCCAGACGCGCGCGTCGCGCGAACCCTTCTGTTCTTCCTCGTCTGCGTCCGAGAGCAGCGACAGACGATCGACGAAGCCGCCGATCGACGGCTCGGCTTCACGGCTCTCGTACTCGCGCGCAGCCGACACCAGTTCGGCGAGGTTCTCGATGCGGCTCTCGCTGTCCTCGGACCGGTCGTCGCGCAGGTCCTGCAGGTAGCCGCTCTGGTCCAGCACCTTGCCGAGCGCGAACGATACCGGTTCGCGCCGCGCCATCTCCGTCATGTTGACGATGAGGTCGCGGAACGCCGTCAGCGACGCGGCCGCCCGTCCGGTGAACGCGCGCTGCTCGAGTCCGCGAACGACGCGAGTCCAGAGCGAATTCGCCGACAGCGCCGGCGCGAGACCAGCCGACAATAGTGGAAGGTCGTCGTCCGCGGCGGCCGGCTCGATCTTCTCGACGGCATCCATGACACCTTTGCCGATACCGCGCGCGGGCACATTGATCACGCGCCGCAGGCTCACGTCGTCATGCGGGTTGATGATCAGCCGCAGGTACGCAAGCGCGTCCTTGATCTCCTTGCGCTCGTAGAACCGGACGCCGCCGACGATCTTGTAGCTGACGCCCTCTCGCATCAGCGCGTCTTCAATCGTGCGCGACTGCGAGTTCGTGCGATAAAGGATCGCCACCATCGCGTCGACGTCGTCGGCAAGCGCCGTGCGGGCGGTGCGCGTGATGAAATCCGCTTCCTCAAGCTCGTCCCCGCCTCGGAAATAGAGAATGTGATCGCCGCCTTTGCGATCGGTCCAAAGATGCTTGTCCTTGCGGTTGCGGTTCTGGCTGATCACTGCCGACGCCGCATCCAGGATGATTTGCGTCGAGCGATAGTTGCGCTCGAGCTTGACGATCTTCGCTTCCGGAAAGTCGTGTTCGAAATCGAGGATGTTGCGCAGGTCGGCGCCGCGCCACTTGTAGATCGACTGGTCCGGATCGCCGACGACGGCCAGATTGCGGTGGATTTCGGCAAGGCGGCGAATCAGCAGGTATTGGGGCCGGTTCGTGTCCTGGTACTCGTCGACCATCACGAAACGGAACTGCTCGGCGTACTTCGTGCGCACGCGTTCCGACTGTTCGAAGACCTCGACGGTCTTCAGCAGGAGGTCGTCGAAATCGAGCGCGTTGCTCTCCTTGAGCGCGTTCAGGTAGTACGCATAGACCTTCGCGATCTGCTCGTCCTTGCGGTTCCAGCCGGCGTTGGCGGCAATCGCGTCAGGCCCTTCCATGCGGTTCTTCGCGTGGCTGATCCGCGAGAGCGCCGCACGCGGCTGGACAAAGCTGTCGTCGATGTGCAGTTCTTTCAACGCCTGCTTGACGACGGTCAGCTGGTCGGACGAGTCGTAGATGACGAAATCGCGCGACAGGCCGATGGCCGGCGCCTCGCGGCGCAGCAGCCGGGCGCACAGCGAGTGGAACGTCGACACCCACATGCGGCTGCAGTCGGATCCGAGCAGCGCCTCGACGCGCGCGCGCATCTCTTCCGCCGCTTTGTTCGTGAAGGTGACCGCGAGGATTTCGTGCGGCTGCGCGTGGCCGTCGCCGACGAGATACGCGATGCGGCTGGTAATGACGCGCGTCTTCCCCGAGCCCGCGCCGGCCAGGATCAGAAGCGGTCCAGAGATCTGCAGGACCGCTTCGCGTTGTTCAGGGTTGAGCGCTTCGAGAAACTGCAAGCATCACTATTCTACCGTGACGCTCTTCGCGAGATTGCGCGGCTGGTCGACGTCGCAGCCGCGGCGGACGGCGATGTCGTATGCGAGCAGCTGAAGCGGAATCGTCATCACGATCGGCGTCAGCAGTTCCGGCGTCTTCGGCAGCTCGATCGCGACGTCGCGCGCCGGATCCAGGATCGACGACATCTTGTCGTTGTGCGTGGTCAGAGCGATGACCGAGCCGCCACGTGCCTTCACTTCCTGCATGTTGCCAATCATCTTCTCGAAGACGAAGTCCTCTGGTGCAATCGCGACGACCGGCATCCGCTCGTCGATGAGCGCGATCGGCCCGTGCTTCATTTCCCCGGCCGGATAGCCTTCCGCGTGGATATAGGAGATTTCCTTCAGTTTTAACGCGCCTTCGAGCGCAATCGGGTAGTTGATACCCCGGCCCAGATACAAAAAGTCGGTGCGGGTGTGGAAGCGCCCGGCGACCTCTTCCATCTCCGGCGCGCATTTCAGCGCTTGATCGAGGAACTGCGGCAGCTGCAGAAGCGCGTCGACGTGTGGCTTGGATTGTTCGGCGGTCAGCGCGCCACGGACCTGGGCGAGGCGCAGGCCGAGAAGATACAGCGCGACGAGCTGGGACGTGAATGCCTTGGTCGACGCGACGCCAATCTCGGGTCCGGCATGCGTGTAGATCGTGCCATCGGTTTCGCGCGTCGCCATGCTGCCGACGACGTTGCAGATCGAGATGCTACTTGCGCCTTCGTGCTTCGCTTCGCGCAACGCGGCCAGCGTATCGGCGGTCTCGCCGGATTGCGTAATTACGACGGCGAGCGTGTTCTTCGAGACAATCGGTTTCCGGTAGCGGTACTCCGAGCCGTAGTCGACGTCGACGTGGACCCGCGCGAGCTGCTCGAGCATGAACTTGCCGACGAGACCCGCGTGCCAGGACGTTCCGCAGGCGAGGATCGTCACGCGGTCGACTGCGGCGAGCGTCTCGTCCGGAACCTTCATCTCCTCGAGGAAGATCTTCCCGCTGTCCTGAGACACGCGCCCCAGGATCGTCTCGCGCGCTGCCGTCGGCTGCTCGAAGATTTCCTTGAGCATGAAGTGCTTGTAGCCGGCTTTCTCCGCGGCGATCGGATCCCACAACACGCGCTGCGTGGCTTTCGACACCGGACGTGCGAAGAAGTCGGTGAAATCGACGCCAGTCCGCGTGATGATCGCCATCTCCTCGTCGCCAAGGAACACGACGTCGCGCGTGTGGCTCAGGATGGCAGGGATATCTGAGGCGACGAAGAACTCACCGTCGCCGAGGCCGACGACAATCGGCGGCCCATTGCGCACGGCCACGATTTTTTCCGGATCGTCGGCCGAGATGAGCACGAGCGCGAACAGCCCGCGCATCAGCATCAGCGCGCGCCGCACCGCGTTTTCGAGGCGATCGTCTTTCATCTCGCGCTCGACGAGGTGCGCCACGATTTCGGTGTCGGTCTCGGTGACGAACTTGTGCCCCTGCGCCTGCAGCTCGTGCTTCAGATCGAGATAGTTTTCGATGATCCCGTTGTGGACCACGACGATCTTTCCGGTGCAGTCACGGTGCGGGTGCGCGTTCTCTTCCGTCGGCCGACCGTGCGTCGCCCAGCGCGTGTGACCGACGCCGTACTCACCCGACAGCGGCGCCGACCCGATGACCGTTTCGAGGTTCGAGAGTTTTCCCGCGCTGCGACGCAGATCGACGCAGCCATTCTTGACGACCGCCACGCCGGCGGAGTCGTAGCCACGATATTCAAGGCGGCGCAAGCCGTCGATCAGGACGGGAACGACGTCCTTCGGTCCGATGTAGCCGATGATGCCGCACATAGATCCAGCCCCTTAACTCCCGTGTTTCTTCTTCCGGTTCTTTACCCAGTCGTCGATGTTTCTCTGCTTCCCGGCGGACACCGCTAGCGATTCCGGCGGCACGTCCTCGCGGATCGTGCTGCCGCTGCCCACGTAGGCCCCCTTACCGACCGTCACCGGCGCGACGAGTTGCGTGTCGCTGCCGATGAATGCGCCGTCCTCGATCACAGTTTGATTCTTTTTCTCGCCGTCGTAGTTGCACGTGATCGTGCCGGCACCGATGTTCACCTTGTCGCCGATCGTCGCGTCACCGAGGTACGCGAGATGACCGGCTTTCGAGCCTGCGCCAAACACGGTCTTTTTCAGTTCCACGAAGTTGCCGATGTGCGCGCCGTCGCGGACGTCGACGGCACCGCGCAGATGCGCAAACGGTCCGAGGCTGGCGTGGTCGCCGATCCGAGAGTCGCTGATCAGGCAGTGATTCAGAATCGTCACGCTGTCGCCGAGCGTCGAGTTCACGATGCGCACGCCGCTGTGAATCTCGCATCCGCTGCCGATCGTCGTCTGACCTTCGAGCGAGACGTTCGGATGGATGATCGTGTCGGCGCCGACCGTGACGCTGGCGTCGATGTACGCGGTCGCTGGATCTTCGATGGTGACGCCGGACGCCATCAGATCGGCCGCCTTCTGCGCGCGCGCGGTCCGGCTCAAGGCCGCGAGCTCCGCGCGGCTGTTGATCCCCTGAATTTCGCCTGCATTCGTCACCGTCACTGTGTCCACGTGCCGTCCCCGCTTACGAAAGACTGCGACGAGGTCGGGCAGGTAATACTCGCGCTGAGCGTTCTCGGCTGCGATGCTGCGAACCGCGTCGAACAGGCCCTCGAGCGCGAACGCGTAGATGCCGGAATTGATCTCACGGATCTGACGCTCGGCAGAGGTGGCGTCCTTCTCCTCGACAATACGTGCAATCTGCTCGCCGACCCGGACAATACGGCCGTAACCGTGGGGATCGTCGACAACTGCGGTCACCAACGTGGCGGCGGCATCGGTCGAGATGTGCTGATTGACAAGACTTTGTAGCGTTTTTGGCGTCAAGAGAGGCACATCGCCGGATAGCAGCACCAGCGTGCCGGTTGCGTTGGTGAGCAGCCGTTCGGTCATCAGCAGCGCGTGCGCTGTCCCAAGTTGTGGTTCCTGCACCACAAAGGCGAGACCTGAATGCCGTGTTAGCGACTCGCGAACGCGCGCCGCCTCGTGTCCGATGACAACGATGGTGGAGCGGGGGTGGAGATGCGCGGCTGTGGAGAGGACGTGGTCGATGAGCGGCAAACCGGCTAGGCGGTGCAGGACTTTTGGACGCGCCGACTTCATCCGCGTCCCCTTACCGGCGGCTAGTACGACTACGTGGACATCCACGCAGTCAATTATCGTCCTGTTCGTGTTTTCAGCGGGCGCTTGAGGATGGGCCGTGGCGCAGTCGACGCAGGCGGCGCTTCGAGCGCCGCACGAAACGCCTCGTCATCTCGGAGCGGATCGAGATCGGGATCGGTGCGCGCGAGGCCCCGGTTTTCGGGATTCAGCGCGATGGCGCGCTCGAGGTGCGCGACGGCTTCGGCCGGCTCGTCGCGCTGTGCGTGTGCGACGGCGAGCATGTAGAGCGCATGATCGTTATCCGGATCCTCGTCGCGCACGAGGCGTAGATGCGCGATCGCCTGGTCGTACTGGCCGCCGTTAATCGCAATCGTCGCGGCGAAGAGCCGCTCATCGACGGTCTGCGGTTGCGGTTCCTCGCGCGCCATCTGACGCTGACAGATGTTGAGGTAGAGCCGGACGCGCTCGTGGAGCTCCTTCTCCTCGGGATATTGTCGAAGCACTGACTCGAACAGATCCGCTGCCTCGCCGTAGGCGTGACGCTGGATCGCCTCGAGGCCCCGCTCGTACAGTGCCACAGCCTCGGGATACGTCGCCCGATGCTGCGGCGGCGCCGGCTTGGCCGGGCTGACCGGAACCGGAGCGGTCGCCGGGCGGGCGGCGGCAGACGGACCGTCAGTCGATTGGGTCGGGGGTTTCGAAAGTCGGGGTTGAGGCCGCCGCTGCTTCGCCATAAACGCGCGCCACACGCGAGGCGCTGCCGAAGCGCGGTAACTTAACAGAAACGGTTTTGGGCGGTCAAGGCGACCCACTCGGCAGGAGGATCGCGATTGGTCTATTGACCGATATTCTTGAGCTTCTCGATAGCTTTGTAGAGGTCATTCGCGGAGACACCCACTTGGTCAGCAAGCGCAGCCACCGCTTGACGTTTTCCAACGCCAAAATCTATCGTTTGACCGATTTGGTGTCTGACACTTGGCGCGGCTGGAGCCTCACAGCCGACGTCTACGACCACGGTGAATTCGCCTCTCGACGACTTGAGCTGTCCGAAGAGTGTAGAAATTGGTCCTCTGACCAATTCTTCATGGGCCTTTGTCAGTTCTCTCGCGACTAACGCGGGCCTGTCACCAACCGCATGGACCACGTCACTGAGCGTCGCATGGATCCGATGCGGCGCCTCGTAGAATACTGCCGCTCCTGCGGTCGCTCTCAGTTGCTCTAACCACATATTTCTGTCTTTAGACCTAATTGGTGGAAATCCGAGGAAGGTAAATGAATCGGTCATTAGACCTGAAACAGATAGTGCGGTGACTGCCGCGTTAGGTCCCGGAATGGGTTCGATGCGAATACCTGCCTCGATTGCCGCACGGATGAGCGGCATCCCAGGATCGGAGATCGTCGGCGTTCCTGCATCGGAAACCAGCGCGAGTGAGTCTCCCGCGGCTAATCGCGCGACGAGGCTGGCGCCCTTTTTCCGTTCGTTGTGCTCGTGCAAGCTCGTCGTCGGCGTGGAAATGCCGTGGCGGATCAGCAGATGCCCCGTTCGTCGCGTATCTTCCGCGGCAATCAGCGCGACCTCGCGCAGCACCCGGAGCGCACGAATGGTGATGTCGTCGAGGTTGCCGATCGGCGTCGCGACGACGAACAGCGTCCCGGGCATCGGTGTGGCGCGAAGTTTCATTGTACTATTGACGGATCGCGTCGAACCTAAACTCTGCCGCTGGCGCATGATTGCTTCTGAGCCCCTTCCACATTTCGTCGACGACCTCCTCGGGTACCTGCACGAGACGCATCCGACGCACGCGACCCTGGACGGCGTGCATACGCATGACGACCTGCTTGAAGATGTGAGCCGGCACGCGATCGATGCTGAGGTCCATGCGCTCGCCGGATATCTGCGGCGTCTCGACGAGATCAACGCCGACCTCCTGAATCAGACCGAGCGCCTCGAACACCGGATGCTCCGCGACCACCTGCAGGCGCGGATGTTCGATATCGAGGTAGTCCGCGCCTGGGAGCGCAACCCGCAGTTCTACGCCGACCTCCTCGCATCGAGTCTCGCCGGTCAGGCGCTCTTCTCGCACGCGCCGGCCGCCGAGCGGGCGCGCCGTGTGTTGTCGAAGTTGCGCCAGACCCCGCGGCTGATTCAGGCGGCGCGCGACAACATCAAGGAGCCGCCGGGCATATTTGTCAAGGTCGGCGTCGAAACGATGCGTGGCGCGCTGAAGTTCATCGACGAGGATCTGCCGCGCGCGTTTCGCGACGTCGACGACCTGCACCTTCTCGGCGACCTCGCCGATGCGCAGACCGAAGCGTCGCACGCCATCGGCGCCTACATCGAATTTCTGGAGAAGGAAGCCGCGCCGAAAGCGCGAGCGACGTTCCGCCTCGGCCGCGACAAGTTCGAGCAGAAGCTGCGCTACGACGAAGGCATCACATTGCCGGTCGAACGGCTGCTCGACATCGCGATCCGCGAGCTACACGCGACGCAGGATGCGTTCAAAGCGATCGCGGGCCGTCTGAACGGCGGCGATCCGCTCGGCGCCTGGGCGAAGACGAAGGCGGAGCATCCTAAGCCAGGCGAACTCGTCGGCGTCGGACGCGAGCAGCTGGCCGAGCTCGTCACGTTTCTCGAGCGGCAATCGATCATCACGATCCCGAAAGGCGAGGAGATTACCGTCGCGCCCACGCCGGACTTCTATCGCTGGTCGTTCGCCAGCATGTGGACGCCAGGTCCGTTCGAGTCGAAGCCGTCGCGCGCGTACTACTACCTGACCGACGTCGATCCGTCATGGCCGAGCGATCGGCAGGAAGAGCACCTGCGCGACTTCAACTACCCGACGCTGTGGTCGATCTCAATCCACGAGGTCTTCCCCGGACACTTCCTACACTATCAGCATCTGCGCCGCGTCGAGTCGAAGGTGCGCAAGTCGATCATGTTCGCGCCGGCGTCGTTCGTCGAAGGGTGGGCGCACTACTGCGAGCAGATGATGATCGAGGCCGGTTTCGGCCACCGCGAGTACGGCATTCAACTCGGTCAGCTCGCCGAGTCACTCGTCCGTCTCGCCCGTTTCATCGTGTGCATTCGACTGCACGCCGAAGACATGTCGGTCGAGCAGGGCGTGCGCTTCTTCCGCGAAGAAGCGTACATGGAAGAAACGAGCGCGCGGCGCGAGGCGGAACGTGGAACATTCGATCCGACATACCTGGTGTATAGCGTCGGCAAGCTGGCGTTGCTGAAGCTGCGCAACGATCTCAAACAGCAGCAGGGCAAGTCGTTTTCATTGCGGACGTTTCACGACACTCTGCTCGCGCAGGGGACCGCGCCTTTTTGGCTGCACCGCGAGCTGATGCTGGGCGCTGACAGCGGCGACATGATTGAATAGACGCGATGCCTCTTTACGAGTACCAGTGCGACGCCTGCGGACGCCGGTTCGAGAAGATTCAGAAGTTTTCGGACGCGCCGCTCGAGGTCTGCGCGCTGTGCGGCAAGGGCCCGGTGCACAAGCTGCTGTCGTCGCCGGCGATTCAGTTCAAGGGCAGCGGCTGGTACATTACCGACTACGCGAAAAAGGGATCGACCTCCGCGGGCGAGACGAACTCGACTGCATCGAGCGATTCGAGCGACAAGGCTGCTGAGAAAAAAAAGTCGGACGGGACCCCGGCGAAAACCGAGACCCCTTCATCCGCGAAGGACTAGCGCTTTCCCGCGAACTCCTGCAGGTTGACGGACGAGAGATACTCGGCGAACTTGTCGGCGAGATCTGGCCGCCGCAATGCAAAGTACACCACCGCTTTCAAGAACCCGAGCTTGTTCCCGGTATCGTGGCGGACCCCTTTCACCTCGCAGGCGTAGATCGGCCGCTGCTTGAGCAGAGTGCGCAGACCGTTGGTGAGCTGAATTTCGCCGGTGCGATCGCTCTTCGTCGCTGCCAAGCACGGGAAGATATCGGGCGTGAGCACGTAACGTCCGATGATCGCGAGATCCGACGGCGCTTCTTCCTTCGGCGGCTTCTCGACGAGATCGCGGACCTGATAGATGCCGCTGCCCAGCTGCCCATTTGGTTCGATCGCGATGACGCCGTAGCTCGAGATGTCGGCCCGCGGCACGCGCTCGACGGCGAGCACCGGCCCGTCGAGCCGCTGAAAGACATCGATCAGCTGTTTGATCGCCGGCGGTTCCGCATCGATCACATCATCGCCAAGGATGACGGCGAACGGTTCGTTCCCGACCAACTCGCGCGTCACGAGTACTGCGTGGCCGAGGCCGAGCGGCTCGCCTTGGCGCACGTAGGCAAAGTTGATCATGTTCGAGATCTTGCGAACCTCCTCGAGCTGCGCCCGCTTGCCGCGCGCTTCGAGGAACGACTCGAGCTCAATCGATACGTCGAAGTGATCTTCGATCGCGTTCTTCCCGCGGCCGGTCACGAGAATGATGTTGTCGGCGCCGGCGGCGACCGCTTCTTCGACGCCGTACTGAATGATCGGCTTGTCGACGAGCGGCAGCATCTCTTTCGGCTGCGCTTTTGTCGCGGGCAGGAATCGTGTGCCGAGGCCGGCGGCGGGAAAGACGGCTTTGCGTACGGTAGCCACGACGGCATCGTAACGTACAATGCAGAAGCTGAGGTTGCATGCTCGATCCCGCATTCGTCCGTGATCACATGGAGCAGGTGCGCACCGGTCTGCGCAATCGCGGGCTCGACGTCGACAGGGCGCTCGAAGAGGTCGCGACGCTCGAAACGGCGCGGCGGCGCCTCATTCCAGAAGTCGAAGGGCTGAAGCGTCAGCAGAACGCTTCGGGTGATGAGATCGCGCGCGCGCGCCGCCAGGGGAAAGAGAAGGAAGCGTTGGCGCTGCAGGAAGCGGGCAAGCAGCGAGCCGTGCAGATCAAGCAGCTCGGGTTTCAGCTCGATTCCGTCGAACATCAGCGCGAAGTCGCGTTGATGCAGCTGCCGAACCTCCCGCACCAGACCGTACCGGTCGGCAAGAGCGCGGACGACAACGTCGAAGTGCGGCGCCACGGTGAGCCGCGTGCGTTCGATTTCACGCCCCAGTCGCACTCGGAACTCGGCACGGCGCTCGGTATCATCGATTTCGAGCGGGCGACGAAGATTTCAGGCGCGCGATTTTCGGTGTTGAGCGGTGCGGGCGCTCGTCTCGAGCGCGCGCTGATCAACTTCATGCTCGACCTGCACACGCGCGAGCACGGCTACCGCGAAATGGAGCCGCCGTTCCTTGTGAAGGCCTCGACGCTCGTCGGCACCGGTCAGCTGCCGAAGTTCGAACAGGACCTGTTCAAGATTAGCGGCGATTGGGACCTGTATCTCATTCCGACGGCGGAAGTGCCGCTGACGAATCTCCACGCGGGTGAGATCGTCGACGGCCGCGAGCTGCCGATCAAGTACACCGCCTACACGCCGTGCTTCCGCAGCGAGGCGGGATCGTACGGTCAGGACGTGCGCGGCCTAATCCGTCAGCATCAGTTCGACAAGGTCGAGCTCGTCAAGCTGGCGACGCCGGAGGCATCCTACGACGAGCTCGAATCACTGACGCTCAACGCGGAGGAAGTACTGAAACGCCTCGAGCTGCCATATCGCACGATGCTGTTGTGCACCGGCGACATGGGATTTTCCTCCGCGAAGACCTACGACATCGAAGTCTGGCTCCCAAGCCAGAAGGCATACCGCGAGATCTCATCCTGCAGCAACTGCGAAGCGTTCCAGGCGCGCCGCGCGAACCTGAAATTCCGCGCTGGCGGCGGCGCGAAGGCAGAGTTCGTCCACACCCTGAATGGATCGGGGCTCGCGATCGGCCGGACGCTGATCGCGATCCTCGAGAATTATCAGCAGAAGGACGGATCGATCAGCGTACCGG
>Ga0126381_100002969_pt1 | contig 18459 bp, 11 predicted proteins | sample PanSoiMetPlot_28_FD_96465 | JGI IMG/M metagenome (GOLD analysis project Ga0126381, IMG submission 96465) | Tropical forest soil microbial communities from Panama - MetaG Plot_28 | ecosystem: Environmental > Terrestrial > Soil > Tropical forest > Bulk soil | place: Panama | collected 2016-02-17
CCTCGCCGCGCGCGGCTCGAAGCTCGAAGCTTCTTGATTACTACAGTACTATGTAGTAAAGTAAAACCAACCATGCGACCGCCAAAGCTAAGCAGATTGGAACTGAGGATTATGGAAACGTTGTGGAACAGAGGGGCGTGTTCCATTCCCGAGCTGCTGGAAGCTTTTCCCGAGGGAAAGCGCCCGGCGTATACGACCGTACAAACCGTCGTGTATCGGCTGGAGGAGAAGAAAGCGGTGCGGCGTACTGGGAAGACGGGCAATGCTTCGGTGTTCGAGCCCGTAGTCTCGCGCAGTGCGGCGCAGCACCGGCTAATCGATGAGCTGCTGGGGCTTTTCGGTGGGCGGGCGCTGCCCATTGTGTCGCATCTGATCGATTCCGGAAAGCTGACGCGCGAGGAAGTAAAGGAAGCGCAGAAGGCGCTCAGGGAAGCGGTAAAGAAGGAGAAGGGCCAATGATGAATCACCTGTGGCAATCGACCGTCTTCGCAGCGGTCTGCGCGCTGCTGACGCTGGCGTTGCGGAACAACCGGGCGCAAGTACGGTACTGGATGTGGCTGGCGGCGTCGGTGAAGTTTCTCCTGCCGTTCTCCATTCTGGTGGATGCGGGCAAGTATTTCGGACGGCATACCGTGGCGTTCATGCCCACGGTGCAGCCGCAATTCCCGGCGATGATCGAGCAGGTGAGCTCGCCGTTCGCGGAATCGGCCGCCGCGGCAATCCAACCGGCGGTAACGCACGCGAGCTTCTCGCAATGGGTTCCGGCGATTCTGTGGACCGGGTGGGCTATCGGCTTTGCCGTGCTCGCGTTGCGGTGGTGGATGCGCTGGCGGGCCATCCGAGCGGCGTTGCGCGCAGCAACACTGGTGGAAGTGGCCGCCGGTGTGAAAACGATGACATCGCCTGCCTTCGCGGAGCCGGGCGTGTTTGGCATCTGGTATCCGGTGCTGCTGCTGCCGGAAGGCATCGCGGATCGCCTCACGCCGCCGCAGTTGGGGGCGATTCTGGCACACGAGGTGTCGCACGTGCGGCGGCGCGACAACCTGGCGACGGCACTGCACATGGCGGTGGAGGCGCTCTACTGGTTCCACCCGCTGGTGTGGTGGATCGGCGCGCGGTTGATGGAGGAACGCGAGCGTGCCTGCGACGAAGACGTGCTGCGGCTCGGCAATCAACCCGAAGCATACGCCGAAGGCATTCTGAAAATTTGCGAGCTGTACCTGGAACCGCCGCTGGCGTGCGTAGCGGGCGTGTCGGGCGGAAATCTGAAGAAGAGGATCGAGGAGATCCTGGCACAACGGGTCGCGCTGCGGGTGAGCGCGGCGAAGAAAGCGCTGATCGCCACGGTGAGTGCGGCGGCCATCGCAGCGCCGGTTTGGATGGGAGTGCTGCGTGCGCCGGTAGTTCAGGCGCAAGATGCGAAGCGGCCCGATGTGAAGTTCGAAGTGGCTTCGATCAAAGCCTGCAAGAGCGACGACGCAAGCGGTGGGCGCGGCGGCAAGAAGGGCGGAGGCGGGGGAGGCGGCATCGGATGGGATCCCGAGATGCTCCACGAAAGATGCCAATCTTTGTACAACCTGATCCGCGATGCGTACCTGGCGTATCCGGAGGGCAAGCCGTGGGCGAGTATGACGCGAGAGGCCTCGTCGCCGAACGCCCGCGGCGTGGAACACGGCGGCTGCACCGGCTGCGGCATAGGCTTCCCGCCGCTGTCCCAGAGGCTGTTCCGGCAGGAGCTTCAGGGCGCGCCGGGATGGGTCACTTCGGACCGCTACACCATCGACGCCAAGGCGGAAAAACCGGAAACGCCCGAAATGATGCGCGGGCCGATGATGCAAACGCTGCTCGAAGACCGCTTTCATCTAAAGATTCACAAAGAGACGAAAGACGTGCCGGTTTACGAGCTGACGGTGGCGCCGGGCGGACCCAAGCTGAAGGAATCGGTGGACGGAAGCTGCCTCACCTTCGCCCAGGTGATGGCGCTGCCGCCGCGCCGGCCACCTGGAATGCCCCAGGACCGGATGCCTTGCGGCGGGATATGGATGCACGACGGGAAGACCAGGCTACCCGGCACGACGATCGACGGGCTTTGCCAGAACCTCTCGATGCTGCTCGACCGCGACGTGGTGGACAAAACGGGGATCGCGGGATTCTACGATGTCGAGCTCGATGCGGAGCGCGTCGTGCTCCCGCCCGACGATGCCGCGGCGCCGCGCGACCCCGACATGCCGCCGCCTCGGCCGGAAACGGACCCACTCGCAACCGCGAAAGCGTTCCAGAAGGCATTTCCGAAAATCGGCTTGAAGCTGGAGCCAGCCAAGGGCGCCGGCGTGTTCCTCGTCATCGACCATGTGGAGCGGCCAACGGAGAACTGAGGCATTATCGAGCTTTGCCAGGTGGGAGGGGCGGTGTGCCCTGCCCAGCAGCCGAGAGGCCGCCTTCGGCGGCTCGACAGGCGGAAGCGCCTGTCCCGCCACCGATCGCCTGGATCTCCCGAATGATGAGCTCCAGCTCTTCGTCTTTGGTGTAAAAATGCGGGGCGATGCGGATGCCGGCGCCAGGGCGATAGTCCACCAGGAAATCGCGGCGCGAGAGTTCGCGCGTGATTTCGTCGCCGCGCGGCACGTCGATCACCACCGTGCCGCCGCGCTGTGCGGCATCGAGCGGACTGCGGATGGTGAAGCCCGCCTCCTGCGCGAGTTCAACCAACCGAGAAGTCTGGCGGATGGATTTGGCGCGGATGCGTTCCATCCCGACCTCGGCAATGATTTCGTAGCCGGCGCGGGCCGCGTAGAGAGCGGGAATGGCGGGCGTGCCGTTGAGGAAACGGAAGCTATCGTCGGCGTAGTCCATAGCGCCGTTGTCGAACGCGAAGGGATTGCGGTGCGCCACCCATCCGGTGACGCGCGGACGCAGTTCGGGCCACAGATCGCGGCGTATATAGAGGTAGCCGGCGCCCGGGCCGCCGCAGAGCCACTTGACCGAGCCGCCGGTGGCGAAATCGACGCCCGATAGGCGGACGTCGAGCGGCACCGTCCCGGCGGCGTGATAGATATCGACGATCACCTTGGCGCCAACCGCGTGGGCGCGGCGCGTGATGGCGGCGACGTCCTGCAAGTAGGAGCTGCGAAAGATCACGTGCGAAATGGAGACGAGCTGGGTTTCGTCGTCAATCGCCGCGAGGATGTTTTCCGGCGGCACGGTGATGCCGTCGGGCGATGGAACCGTGACGACGCGCGCGCCCGTGCGTTCGAGCTCGCGGTAGATATAGAGGTTCGAAGGGAAGTTGAGATCGTCGGTGACGATCTTGTTGCGCTTCGCGGCCCAGTCGAAGCAGGAGAGAACAATCGACTGGCACACCGAGACGTTCGGGTGCATGACGACTTCGCCTGGCATAGCGCCGATGATTTTTCCGATGAGGTCGCCGACCCGGACGGGCATTTCCCACCACCCCTCTTCCCAGGCGCGGATGCCGCGGGTGTTCCAGGCGTCGGCATATTGAGCGAGGTTGTCGCGGGTGCGCACGGGCATAGCGCCCAGCGAATGGCTGATCAGGTAAACCGTGTTGGCGAGAATGGGGAATTCTTTGCGCCAGGAGAGTAATTCGTCGGTCATGGATTGCGCTTCCAGAAATAATATACAGGCACGCCGCTGAGGATGATCAGCGCGGAGATGAGCGCCGGGCCGGGGGTGGCGACGAACGTGTCGGCCACAAACGCTACCGCCACCAGCAGGAATAGGATCAGGGTTACGGGGTAGCCCGGCATGTCGAACGGGCGGGTGCGGTGGGGATGCCGGCGGCGCAGCACCAAGACGCCGGCGGCCGTGAGCCCGTAGAACACCCAGGCGGGGAGCAGCGCGTACGTGATGAGCGTTTCATAGCTGCCGCTCACGGCCAGCAGTGCGGACCAGGCGCCAAACAGCAGAATGGCGAAGTGCGGCGTCTGGAAACGCGGGTGAATGGCGGCGAAGGCGCGGAGGAACAGGCCGTCGCGCGCCTGCGCGAAGTAGACGCGAGGAGCGGTCATGAGCCACCCGTTAGCGGAACCCGCGATGGAAAGCAGCACAGTGAGCGAAATGAGGGAAGCGCCGGCGGCACCGAGGGAGCGCTCGGCGGCAAGCTGGCCGACCCGCGGCGCGGCGGCGATCTCCGGAATGGTCAGGACGCGCAGGTAGGCCACGTTCGCCAGAACGTAAACCGCCATCACGATTCCGACCCCGACAGCGAGCGCGAGGGCGATGTTGCGCTTGGGATGGCGGACTTCACCCGCCACGAAGCTGAGGGCCAGCCAGCCGTCATAACCCAGCAGGCCGAAAATCATGGCGGCGCCGAAGTGGGTGAGCGAAAAACCTCCCCCGGCAGGCGGAGCGGGTGCGTGAGCCGGGTGCAGGAACGCGCCCGCGATGAGAATCGCAAGGCCCGCCAGCTTCAAAAACGTGAGTGCTTTCTGAACGCCGGCGCCGAGGCTGACGCCACGATAATTCACCGCGGTGATCACGGCAATCACCGCGAGCGCCACCAGTTTTCCGGCCCGCGGCGAAAACGGTATGAAATAACTCAGGTAGTTGGCGAAATTGATGGCGAGCCACGCTACGCTGGCGGTGAGGTCGGTGAAGAACAGCGCCCAACCGGAAAGAAAGGCCCAGAGCGGACCGTAGATTTCGCGCAGGTAGACGTACTGGCCGCCGGTGGCGGGAATCATCGAACCCAGCTCGGCATAAGCGAGCGCGCCGAAAAACGAGAGAATGCCGGTGAGCACCCACATGAAGACGATAGCCCCGGACGAGTGGAGCTCGCGCGCCACCAGGTTGGGCACCAGAAAGATTCCGGAGCCGATCATGGTGCCGGAGACGATGGCGACGGAGTCGGCGAGACCGAGTTTGCGGGGAAGTTCGGTTTGCGTTGCTATCCCGCGATTCTACCGCAGCGGCCGTCCGGATGACCCGCTGCATGGGAAGAGCAAATGCTGCCCCTCGAAATGCTGATCAAAGGCGCGATTGCGGGGCTGGCCATTTCGGCGCCGGTGGGCCCGGTCAACGTGTTCTGCATTTCACGCGCGGTGGCGAAGGGGCGACGGGCAGGGATGATTGCCGGGATCGGCGCGGCGGCAGCCGACACGATCTACGGCGCCATCGCCGGTTTCAGCATCAGCTACATCATTCATTTCCTGATTAAAGAAGAGTTCTGGATCCGGCTGGTGGGCGGCTCGCTGCTCATCGCGATCGGCGTCCTCTATTTCTTCCGGCCGCCCAAGGCGCTGGAGCCGAAGCGCAGTTCACCGGGTTCGGATCTGGTGGCGGCCTTCGTCCTGAATCTCACGAATCCCACGACGGTGCTTTCGTTTCTGGCCGTGTTGGCGGCACTGCACCTGGGCGGCCAGCACGGATGGGAGTCGCTCTACCTGGTGGCCGGAATTTTCGCCGGCGGCATGGCGTGGTGGATCTTCCTGTCGCTCATCGCCGCGCATTTTCGCGAACGGTTCGGGCACGGCGCGATGTACTGGATGAACCGCGTCGCGGGAATTGCCATCGGGGCCTTCGGCATCGTAACGGTGATTTTGAGCCGGGCAAGCTAAAGCATGCCCCGCCAAGCTATGCTGGTCCGTTATGAGATTCGCTTCGCTCGTTGTTGCTCTGGGGCTCTGCGCGCTGGCGCAACCGAAATCCGAATACTGGCCGGGAACGGTGTACGACCCATCGGTTCCCACCGCGAAGAAGGTGCTGGGGTACGATCTCGGCGACCGCGTGTCGAGCCACGCCAACATTGTGAAGTACCTGAATGCGCTGGCGGCGGCCGAACCGGCGCGCATGAGGATGTTCGAGTACGGCAAGACCTGGGAAGGACGCGAGCTCGTCTACGCGGTCATCGGGTCCGAAGCCAACATGAAGCGGCTGCCGGAAATCCGCGCCGCCATGGCGCGGCTGCACGATCCGCGCCAGACGCCGCCGGCGGAAGCGCAGAAACTCATGAACGGCCTTCCCGCCATTGTGTGGCTGGCCTACGGCGTTCATGGCAATGAAATCTCGTCGCCCGACGCCGCCCTGGTGACGGCGTACCATTTGCTGGCGGCGCGCAGCGACAAAAGCATCGGTGATGTGCTGGCTAACGCCCTGGTCGTGATTTGCCCGCTGCAGAATCCCGACGGACGCAACCGCTTCATCCACGATTTTGAAGTGGCAGAGGGCTTAGAGCCGGACCCGAATCCGCTGGCGGCCGAGCATAGCGAGTCGTGGCCGGGCGGGCGCACCAATCATTATTATTTCGATCTCAACCGCGACTGGCTCGGAATCACGCAGCCGGAGACGATCGGCCACGTCAAGGCGCTGCAGGAATGGTATCCGCAGGTGTTCATCGATCTGCACGAGATGGGCACGGATGCGCTTTACTACTTCACGCCGGAGTCCGACCCTTACAATCCGTTCCTCACCAAGGACCAGCACGACGATCTCTACTGGTTCGGCAAGAACAACGCGAAATATTTCGATCAGTTCGGCTTCCGCTACTTCACACGGGAAAACTACGACGCGTTTTATCCGGGCTACGGCGCCAGCTGGCCGTTCTACTTCGGCGGACTGGCGATGACGTATGAAAACGGATCGACGCGCGGCCTGGTCGTGCGCCGCTCCGACGATACGGTGATTACCTACCGGGAAACCGTGCGCCGGCATTTCGTGACCTCCATTTCGAGCTGCGAAGTCGTGGCGAAGAACCGCGAGAAGCTGCTGGACATGTTCTACCGCTACCAGACTTCTGCGCTGGAAGACGCGGCCAAAGATCCCGTGAAGGAGTATATTTTGCCGCGGCGCGGGAACACGTCGGCGGTGGATAAACTGGCGCAATTGCTGGTTTTGCAGGGCGTGGAACTGACGCGCGCCACCGCCGAGTTTTCGAATGGCGGCAGACAGTACGCCGCGGGTTCCTATGCCGTTTCCCTCGCCCAACCGGAGCGGCGGCTGATCCGCGACCTGCTGGATCCGCAGGTCTCCATGGACGAAGCCTTTCTGAAAGGCGAGGAGCAGCGGCGTCTGCACCGGCAGCGCAGCGAAATTTACGACGTGACGGCGTGGTCGCTGCCGCTGCAATTCGATGTGGAGGCGGTGGCGGCCAATACCAGGTCATCCGGCAGTTTCGAGCCGGTGAAGGCAGGCGACACACCGGCGGGCAGGGTTTCCGGAAAGGCCGCGGTAGCTTACCTGGCGCCCTGGGGGACCACGGCCGCCGCGAAGCTCATGACGGCAGCGCTGCGCGAAGGCTTGAAAGTGCTGAGCGCCGACCGCGAGTTCACGCAAGCCGGCCATCGATATCCGGCAGGAACGCTGATTTTCATGGTGAAGGAAAACGGACCGGGCCTCTACGAAGCCTTGCAGACGCTGGCGGAAAACTCCGGAGCGGAAGTCACCGCAACCGATTCGAGCTGGGTGGACCAGGGCCCCGACTTCGGCAGCTCGCGCGTGGTGACGCTGAAGAAGCCCGCGATCCTCATGGCGTGGGATCGGCCGACGAACTCGGCCTCGGCGGGGCAGGCGCGCTGGGTGCTCGAGCGCCAATTCGGCTATCCCGTGACGGTGATCCGCACGCCGCAACTCCCCGCGGCGGACCTGAGCAAATTCCAGGTGATCATTTTGCCGGAAGGCAACTACACCGCCGACCTGGGCGCGAACGGAGCGCGTCGGCTGAAGGACTGGGTCGAGGCGGGCGGGACACTGATCGGGATCGGCAGCGCCGTTTCCTACATGGCGGGCAATTCCATGCTGGCGATTTCCCAGGAGAACGCGCCGGGTGCGGATGGCGGCGCGCCCGGCGGCGGACGCGGCGGGCGGGGCCAAGCGGGACCGGCGGGACAGGCCGGCCCAAGCGGCACCCCGCCTGTCCCAGCGGCCGAAGGTCGCGGCGGCCCCTCACCCGAGCGCGTCCCCGGCAAAATCTACAACACCGAAGCCGACATGGAAAAAGCCATCCAGCCCGAAACGCAGGCTCCCTGGCCGGCCCACGGTTTCCTCGCTAAGGCCAAGGTGGATTCCGAGAGCTGGATCACGGCCGGCGTGCCGGAGACGGTGTACGCTCTGGTGAGCGGATCGGCCATTTACACGCCCATCAAAGTCGATCGCGGCACCAATGCCGCGGTCTTCGCCGGGCCGGAAACCGTGATGGCCAGCGGCTACTCCTGGGACGAGTTCCGCAAGCAACTCGCCTTCAAACCGCTCCTCGTGACGCAGCGCGACGGCCGCGGCAACGAGATCGGCTTCACCGCCGATCCGAACTACCGCGGATACATGGACGGGCTGAACCTGCTCTTCCTCAACGCCGTGTTCCGCGGTCCGGCCCACACGGGCGGCGGGTTCGGCGGAGGCGCGCGAGAAGAGTAGCCGACAGCCGACCGGGGACAGCCCGCAGCTCGCTTGCTGCCAGGCGGTACGCGGTTGGCTGCCGGCTGTCAGCTCGGGTTGTGTGTTCAAATAAGGGATCGGCATGGCATTCCGGGGAGTGGACTATTTTTGCGTCGATTCTCTGTTCAGCGAACAGGAATTGATGGTGCGGCAGACGGCGCGCCGGTTCGCTGAAGAGCGGATCGCGCCGCTGATTCGCGATTGTTTTCGCGACGCGCGCTTCCCTTCCGAGCTGATTCCGGCTATGGCCGAGCTTGGCTTTCTCGGCGCCAACCTCGAAGGTTACGGCTGCGCCGGCATGAGCAACACGGAGTACGGGCTCATCATGCAGGAGCTGGAGCGCGTCGATTCCGGCATCCGCAGCTTCGTTTCCGTGCAGGGTGCGCTGGTCATGTACCCCATCCTTACCTACGGGTCGGAAGAACAGAAACAGAGATGGCTGCCTCGCCTGCAGAGCGGCCAGGCGGTGGGCTGCTTTGGACTGACCGAGCCCGATTTCGGCTCGAACCCGGGCGGCATGCGCACGATCGCCCGCCGCGACGGCGCGCATTGGGTGCTCGACGGCGAAAAGACGTGGATTACCAACGGCACTGCCGCCGACGTGGCGGTGGTGTGGGCGCGCGGGCCTGAGGGCATCGCCGGTTTCCTGGTGGAGCGCGGCACCAAGGGCTATAGCACATCCGACATTCACGGCAAATGGTCGATGCGCGCCTCGGTGACGTCGAGCCTGGCGTTCTCCGAATGCCGCGTGAGCGAGGCCGACCGCCTTCCCGGCGCCAAAGGATTGAAGGCCCCGCTGGCGTGCCTTTCGCAGGCGCGCTACGGCATCGGCTGGGGCGTCATCGGCGCGGCCATGGATTGCTACGAGACGGCGCGGCAGTATTCGATCGTGCGCAAGCAGTTCGACGACCGGCCAATCGCCTCCCACCAGCTCGTGCAGGAAAAACTGGCGTGGATGATCACCGAGATTACCAAAGCGCAGCTTTTGGCCGTCCAGGCGGGGCGTCTGAAAGATCAAAAACGGCTGGAGCCGGCGCATATCTCCATGCTGAAACGGAATAACGTCGCGATGGCGCTGGAGTGCGCGCGCCTCAGCCGCGACCTGCTGGGCGCCAACGGCATTACGGACGAATACCCGATCATGCGGCACCTGTGCAATCTCGAGACCGTGAAGACCTACGAGGGCACGGACCATATTCATGCGCTGGTGATTGGGGAGAGAGTGACGGGGGTGGCAGCGTACAGGTGATGAGCCTCAAATCTTAGCGAAGGCGCGGGGAGCGGAGAAGATCTCTTTGGGTTTCTCCGGGTCTCCGCGATGAAGAATAGGTTTCTATGTTTATCTATGCCCTAACGATCCTGGTGAGTGCCTTCCTGCTGTTCCAGGTGCAGCCGGTGATCGCGAAGATCATATTGCCGTGGTTCGGCGGATCGGCCGCGGTCTGGACCGTGTGCCTTCTGTTCTTTCAGATGGTGCTGCTTCTGGGGTATCTCTATGCTCACGCGGTGAGCCGCTATCTGAAGCCGCGGGCGCAGATGGCAGTCCACATAGGGCTGCTGGCGGTGAGCCTGGCGGCGCTTCCGATCTATCCCTCGCCACGGTGGAAGCCTTCGGGCACCGAGGATCCGACCACGGGGATTCTCTTTCTGCTGGCGATCACCGTCGGGCTGCCCTATTTCCTGCTCTCCACTACGGGACCGCTGGTGCAGGCTTGGTATGCCCGGAGATTCAAAGGAGGAGTGCCGTACCGGCTTTATGCGCTTTCCAACGCGGGCTCCATGTTCGCGCTGCTGAGCTATCCGGTGCTTTTCGAGCCTGTATTCGGTGTGCATCAGCAGGCGAGCATGTGGTCGTGGGCATACGGAGTTTTCCTTGTGCTGTGCGCGGCGACGGCGTGGCTTTCTTCCAATGCGCCGGTGCTTGAGATGAGAGAGGAGGAGGGCGAAGCGGTCAAACCGGGCGCCCGGCAGTATCTATTGTGGATGGCGCTTCCGGCGTGCGCCAGCGCGCTCCTTTTGGCCATCACCAACCATCTGTCGCAGAACGTCGCGGCCATTCCCTTCCTCTGGGTGCTGCCGCTCAGCACCTATCTGCTCAGCTTCATCCTGACCTTCGAGGGCAGCGGCTGGTACAAGCGCAATCCTTATTTACAGCTTCTGGCGGTGGCGTTGGGGTGCATGGCCTACGCCGGCGGCACCGATCTCACGGAAAACGTCGGCATCAAACTGCTTTTGCCTCTGTATACCTTGGGACTTTTCACCTGCTGCATGGTCTGCCACGGGGAACTGGCCATGATGAAACCGCATCCGCGGTACCTCACGCATTTTTATCTGATGATCTCGGCGGGCGGAGCGTTGGGAGGCCTGCTGGTGGCCCTGGTTGCGCCCAATCTGCTCAAAGGCTTTTTCGAGATGCCGGCGGCGCTGGTGGCATGCGCGGTCCTGATCGTAATCGTTCTGAAGCAGGACAAGGACTTGGCCTGGTTCCGCAGTTGGTGGCAGCCTGCCCCTGCGGCGGCGGTCGTGTTGACGCTGTCTCTCGCCGTATACGTCGGCATGCAGATTACCCGGTCGATACAGGGCAGCCGCATGATGGTGCGCAATTTCTACGGAGGCCTGAAGGTGAAGGACAGCGGCCCGGCCACCCGGCTCGATTCCACCCGCAGCCTGACGCACGGCACCATCAACCACGGCGAGCAGTTTCTCAATTTAGCGCGGCGCGACTGGCCGACTACCTACTACGGTCCGAACACAGGCATAGGCATCGTTATCAAGGACAAGCAGAAGAGCGGCGCCATTCGCGTGGGAGTGATCGGCCTGGGGACCGGCACGATCGCATCGTACGGGCGCCTGGGAGATTACTACCGCTACTACGAGATCAATCCGCTGGTGTTGAAGCTCGCTACCAGCGAGTTCTCCTTTCTGGGAGACTGCAAGGCCCGGCACGACGTAGCCATGGGGGATGCGCGCCTCTCGATGGAACGCGAGCAGCCGGAAAACCTGGATGTTCTGGCGGTCGACGCGTTTTCGAGCGACTCCATCCCCGTACACCTGCTAACCACGCAGGCTATGGAACTCTACTTTCGTCATTTGCGGCCGAACGGCATCCTGGCGGTGCATATCTCGAATCGCTACCTGAACCTCCAGCCCGTGGTCGAGGAGGAAGCCGAGGCCACCGGGCACGTGGCGCGGCTGGTGGATAGCAGTGACGACGACGATACCGACGTCTTCGGCGCCACCTGGGTGCTGGTGACCTCGCCCGCGCCGGGCTTCGACGACGAGATTACACAAAGTTCCACAAAAATTGAGTTGGCCAAGCGAATTCGGCTCTGGACCGACGACTACAGCAACCTATTTCAGATCTTGAAATAAAGCTACCCGCCGGGCCACGAGCTGCGAGAGAAAGCCGGCGCTGCCTTGGTTTTTTGGGGTTGAGCTCGCCGCCCGCCGCTCGAAGCTCTCAGTTTTTGGTATGGTACAATCCCCGATAGCGTCCTAGCCTCGGTCCTGGTATTTTCGGGATAAAGAGGTGCAACTCTTGTGATAGCTGTCGTATTATCGACTTATCCGAGGACATATGGACGCCACTCCACTCTCGTCTCACAAACTCGCAATCGTCATAGCTTTTTCGTCGCTGCTCCTAGCAGCTTCTCCCCAGGCATATGCCCAACCCACATTCGTCGTTAACGGTACGGCGGGCACGTCGTTCAGCTTCACCGTGCCTGGCAGCGGCAACTCGCTCCACCTGTCGATTTCGTTGTCGGACAACTCCACGCCGAACTTCACTGCCGCGGTGACGTATCCGAACAGCGGCACGCAGTGGGTGTTTTTGAATTCCGGCTGCGCGCCCTCCCAAACCGGGACACTTACCCTGGCCGCACCGGCAACCCTTAACGTCTCGCAGGGGTGCTCCGTTCTGCCGAATCTCCAACTCGGCAACCAGCCGGCCAGCATCACCTTGGCCGCTGCGGGGGTCACGGGAGCGACCATCACCATCAGCCCAGGCGCGGCGCAAGGCACGATCACGGCGAACAACGGAACCAACGCGCTGACCATGTCCGCCGCCGCCGGTGGTTCCACCCAGGGCACCATTACCCTGGCGACGACCAACACCACAGCGATCGGCTTTACATTTGCTGTAGCGCAGCCGGCGCCGACATGGATCTCTTCGGTCCAGCAGACCTCGGGCACGCCCGGAGCGGTTTCCGCCGGCACCAGCGCCGTCCTGACGGTGAACGCCAATGCTGCGGGCTTAGCGGCGGGCAGCGTCACGGGAACCATCAACATTAATTACAACAACACCACCATCAGCGTATTGGTGACCTTGAACGTGGGCGGGACCGGCAGCGGGGGCCTCACACCCTCGCAGTCGGCGGTGAACTGGAGCTTCAATACCGGCGGGACGCAACAGGTATCGTACGTCACCATCGGCACTCCGGCAACCACCTACACCGCAACCGTTCAAAGCAACATTACTCCGGCGGGCGTTTACTGGCTGTCTCTCAGCAGCACGACGATGAGCAACTCCACCAGTGTCAGCGGACCGGGCAACTCGCAACTGACCCTCGCCAGCAACTCCAACCTTCTGACGCTGGCAACCGGGACCTACACGGCCCCCATACTGGTGACGGATTCGAACGGCAACTCGACATTCATCTACGTCTATCTGACGGTAAACGGCGGCACTTCGACCATCACGGCGCTGCCCAATCCGATTACGCTCAACGCGGCCTACGGCTCCAACGTGCAGGTGTCGACGCCGGTGACCATTACAAGTGCCGTAGCTGGAACACTGTCGGCGAGCGTTTCAGGTACCGGTTTGACCACCGTAACGGGGGGCGGCGTCGCCATCTCCGCCGGCGGTTCGGTGCCGCTCACCATCTTTGGAAACGCCAGCGGGCTGGCACAGACCACCTACGCCGGCACCCTCACAGTGACGGTGAACTCAACGACCCAGACCTTCCCCATCAACTTCGTGATTGGGACCGGAAGCGGCGGCGGCAATACCAGCTCCAGCCTGGCACCATCGACACTCCAGTTCAACTACCAGACGGATGGAACCCAGGGCGGGAATGTGCCGGCGCAACAACTGATGGTCGGCGGCACGGCTTCGTTTAACGTGACCGCGACCCAGACCAACACCGTGGGGTCGCTCACCTGGCTGACTGTGCCTTCCAGCTCGGGAACCGCCCCGCAGACGCTATTTGTCAGCGTGAATCCGGCCGGGCTGACCCCCGGCGCCTATACGGGACAGGTGAAAGTCGCCTTCAGCGATGGCACCAGCCAGACCACGACGGTGAATCTGACCGTCATGACGGGCTCTCCGTTGGTCTACGCGCAGCCGGGAACGATTATCATCAACCAACAGACCGGCACAGTCCAGAATTACGTGTACCTGTACAGCACCGACGGCAGTACCATACCGTTGACGGTGAGTCAGCCGACCGCTTCCTGGCTGAGCATTGTTTCGGCGCTTCCCACCACCAGCCAGAGCTCCTTTGCGGTGCAGGCGGTCACCTCCAACCTTTCCAACGGCATGAACACGGGCACCATCGCGGTGAACTACGGAACCGCGGTTTTGAACATACCAGTGGTCGCGTACGTGACCACCGGCACGGGCGGCGGCGGCAACGGTATCCTGACGTTCAACCCAACTTCCGTCACGCTGAACGCGCAGCCGAACTCCACGACGCAGGTCTCGACCGTGCTGAGCGTTGGCAGCTCGTCGAACACTCCCACGTTTGTTTCCGCCAGTACCTCGGAGAGTACGTGCACGCAGACCACCTGGCTGAGCCTCAACGGGTTCACCGGTGGATATGTATACGCCGGCTCCCCTCAAGCGATTACCGTTGTCGCAAGTCCCTTCGGGCTCCCCGCTGGCAGCTGCACCGGGAGCATCTCCTTCAGCGCCAACGGAACTACGCAAACTGTGCCGGTGACGTTCAACATCGGCGGCGGCATCACGCTCAGCACTTCGTCGATGTCGTTCGCCTACACGAGCGGTGGTACCGCGCCGGCCGCGCAGACCTTCACCGTGACCAACTCGGCGGGCACGGCTGTCAACTACACGGTTACAGCCACCGCGGGCAGTGGCGGGACCTGGCTTTCGGCCACACCGGCCTCTGGAACGACGGGCACGACGGGCGCGATTTCGGTTTCCGTGAATCCGACAGCATTGGCGGCCGGCACATATAGCGGCACGGTGGCTGTCACTCCTTCGGGCGGCACCGCCAGCAACATCACAGTGACCCTCACGGTGACCACGCCGACGGTCAGCGCCTCGCCTTCCACACTGGCGTTCAGCTACCAGGCCGGCGGTTCGGCGCCTGCCGCGCAGAACATCACGGTTTCGGGCGGCCCGTTCACGGCGAGCGCTTCCTCCACGGGCAACTGGCTCTCCGTGAGCCCGACCTCGGGAACCGCCGCCGCCACCATCTCGGCATCGGTGAACCCATCCGGCCTCTCTGCAGGCGTGTATAACGGTACCATCACGGTGGCAGGCTCCAACGGCGCGAGCGGCTCGACCACGGTCAGTGTGACCCTGACGGTGACGGCGCCGCTGCCGACAGTGGCGGCGGTAGTGAACGCCGCCAGCTTCCTCGGCGGGCCAATTGCGCCCGGCGAAATCATCTCGATCGGCGGCACAGGCCTCGGCCCTGCGAGCCCCGCATACCTGACGCTCGATTCCAACGGCAACGTCGCCACCACCATCGGCGGCGTGTCGGTGACGGTCGGCGGGTTCGCTTCGCCGCTGGTTTACGCCAGCTCCACGCAGATCAACGCCATCGTGCCCTACGAGATCGCGGGGCAGATCGCACCGGTCCTGGTGGTCAAGTACCTCGGCCAGACTTCCAACGGGGTTTCGCTGCAAGCGGCCGCGACGGCGCCCGCAATCTTCACGCAGAACGCCTCGGGCTCCGGGCCGGGCGCGATCCTCAACCAGGACAACTCGGTGAACGGACCCGGCCACCCGGCGGCCAAGGGCACCATCGTACAGGTGTTCATGACCGGCGAAGGCAAGACCACTCCGACGGCCGTGACCGGCAAGGTGAACAACGTCTCCAACCCCTCGCAGCTTCCCATACCGCTCATCCAGCCGGTTTCGGCGACGGTTGGCGCACAACCTGCGCAGGTGGTATTCGCGGCGGGGGCGCCGGGCGCGGTTGCGGGTGTGCTGCAGGTGAACCTGGTCATCCCGTCCACGGCAGGCTCCGGTGCTCAACCGATCGTCATCTCGGTGGGTACTTCGCCTAGCCAGGCGGGGGTTACGGTGTCAGTGCAGTAGGAAGGCATTAAGGCGTAAGGCGTAAGGCATCAGGAGGCGCGCGGCGCGGGCCTGGTGCCTGATGCCTTGCGCCCATCTTTTCATACACGCCTCGGTCCTCTCTAACGTCAAACGATTAGTGAGCTTCTGTCGAACTTTGCCAGTGTTGCTGGTCGTGTCTGCTCTCGCCTCTGCCGGTGAGATGGACGCCTTGCTCAAGCAGATCGAATCCCGCTATAACTCCGCCAAGACCTTACAAGTCCTTTTCCAGGAGCAGTATACGAGGCCCGGAGAGATCCGCCGCACGGAGAGCGGCACGCTTCTGCTGCGCAAGCCCGGGCGGATGCGCTGGTCCTACACCCAGCCGATCGGGAAACTTTTCGTTTCCGACGGCAAATACCTGTATCTTTATACGCCCGATAGCAACCAGGTCGAAAAGACCAAGCTGCAAGAGACGGCGGATATGCGCGCCCCGCTCGCCTTCCTGCTCGGTAAATTGAACTTCCAGAAGGACTTCCGCAATGTCCAAGGGAAACCGGAAGGCCCTTTGATGCGCATTACGGCTGAGCCCAAGACGGACAACCTCCCGTATTCCGCCGTGGAATTCCTGGTCCAGGTGGACGGCATCATCCGCCAAGTGAAGGTCACGGCTTTCGACAAGTCCATTATTGACTTCACTTTCAGCGAGGAGAAGATGGATCCGCCGCTGGACGCGAAGCTTTTCCAGTTCCAGATGCCACCCGGCGCCAAGCTGGTGGACGAAGGACAATAGCCGTGGCCGATTTCGTTCTCAAGTACGCAGACAGCCGGGGACAGATCCGGCAGCAGACGGCCTCCGCCGCCTCGGAAAAGGAAGTCCGCGAGCGGTTTACCAACCAGGGGTTCCTGATTTACTCCATCCGGGAGCGCAGCCAGGCCCGGATCACCCCCGGTTTGGGAAAGCGCAAGAAGCTCGACCTCGAGAAGTTTCTCATCTTCAACCAGCAGTTCGTTACGCTGATCCGCGCCGGCCTGCCCATTCTGAAGGGGCTCGATCTGCTGGCCGAGCGGCTGACGGACGCCAGGCTCGGGCCTTATATTAAAGCCGTCCGCGAAGAAGTCCGCAACGGGACCCTGCTCAGCGAAGCGTTTCGCCAACAGGGCATCTTCCCCAAGATTTACGTGACGTCCGTGATGGCGGGCGAGAAAAGCGGCAGCCTGACGGAAGTGCTGGACCGCTACATCACCTATCAGAAGCTTGCGCTGGCGGTTCGCAAGAAGGTGCTGGTTTCCCTGATGTACCCCTGTGTGCTGATCGTGCTGGTGATCGCGCTGATGGTCTTCCTGGTGACCTACGTGGTGCCGACCTTCGCCGGCCTCTACACGAGCATGCAGGCACAGTTGCCGGCCATGACGGAATGGCTGATCGCCATCGGGACCACGGCGCGCAGCTACCTCCTCGCATTCGCCGGAGTTCTGGTGGTGGCTTACCTGGTGTTCCGTTGGTGGGCCAAGCGGCCCGCTTCGCAAACCACGCTCGACCGCGTCAAAATGAAGCTGCCCGTATTCGGCGAGATCTGGCTGAAATACCAGGTGGCGCAACTGGGACGAATCTTGAGTACGCTGCTGACCGGCGGCATTCCGCTGGTTCAGGCCATGGAAACCGCGGCCGATTCGTTGGCGGCGCCGCTGTTGCAACGCTCGGTGGAGAACGCCGGCAAGATGGTGCGCGAGGGACAGCCGCTTTCCGCCTCGCTGGCGACCTCGAAAATGTTCCCGCCGCTGGCTATCGACATGATCGAAGTGGGCGAATCGACGGGCGCCCTGCCGTCCATGCTCAACAGCGTGGCGGAGTTTTTCGAAGAAGATGTGCAGACCCGCATGACGGCCACGCTCTCCCTGATCGAGCCGGCCATCATGATCGTGATGGGTTCTGTGGTGGCGTTTGTATTGATTGCATTGTATCTGCCGATCTTTTCTCTCGCAGATACAATTCACTGAGGTGGAGGGCATGGATTAGGCGCGGAGGGGCGGAGAAAATCGTTTTCGGTTTTCTCTCGGTCTCCGCGTTGTCCGCGGTGAAATAGAAAGCTCGTAGTTGTATGGCCAGCACGGAAAAGCTCAGACTAACGGATCCCACGGCGGAGAAGGACCAGGCCAAAGCGGTCGCGGCACGCTACCGGTGCGAGTACGTGGACCTGCGCGAGGCCTCCATCGACCACGATCTGTTCCGGTCCATTCCGGTGGATCTGATGTTCCGCTACAACTTCGTGCCCATCCAGGCGAACAACGGGACGCTCGAAATCGCGCTTTCCGACCCCCAGAACCTGACCACCGTCGACGAGCTGGCCCTGCTGCTGCACAAACGCCTGCGAGTCAAAGTGGCCACGCTCTCGCAGATTTCCGAGCTGTTGAAGAAGACCGAGCAGTCGCAGCGCGTGCTCGAAGAAGTCACCGAGGGATTCACGCTCGACGTCGTGGCGGAAGAGGGCGAGCAGGATGAAACCCTCTCCATCGACAAGCTGACCTCGACCGACAGCGACATCGCCCCGGTCATCAAACTGGTCGACACCACCATCTTCAACGCTCTCGAGCGTCGCGCGAGCGATATTCACATCGAGTCGCGCGACCAGGAAGTGGCTATCAAGTACCGCATCGACGGCGTGCTGCACTACGCCATGCCGCCGATCGCCAAGGATTGGCAATCGACCATCATCTCGCGTATCAAGGTCATGAGCGAGCTGGATATCGCCGAGAAGCGCGTCCCGCAGGACGGCCGCTTCCGCGTCCGTTACAAGAACCGGCTGATCGACTTCCGCGTTTCCATC
>Ga0126381_100002970_pt1 | contig 18457 bp, 16 predicted proteins | sample PanSoiMetPlot_28_FD_96465 | JGI IMG/M metagenome (GOLD analysis project Ga0126381, IMG submission 96465) | Tropical forest soil microbial communities from Panama - MetaG Plot_28 | ecosystem: Environmental > Terrestrial > Soil > Tropical forest > Bulk soil | place: Panama | collected 2016-02-17
AGCCTGCGCGTCTTCAACACTCTCGGCCGGAAGATCGTCGACTTCGAGCCCCTCGAGGCCGGTCACGTGCGCCTCTACACCTGCGGCCCGACCGTCTACAACACCGTCCACATCGGGAACCTGCGGACCTTTCTGTGGGAGGACATCCTTCGCCGCCATCTGAAAGCGAAGGGCTGGCGGTTGACGCACGTCATGAACCTGACCGACGTCGACGACAAGACGATCCGTCGCGCGAACGAGGCGAAGCAGTCGTTGCGCGACTTCACGACGAAGTACGCCGAGCTGTTCTTCCGGGACATCGACCGGCTCGGCTTCGAGCGCGCCGAGATCTATCCGCGCGCAACCGACCACGTCCCGGAGATGCAGGCGATCACGGCGAAGCTCCTGGAGCGCGGGAACGCCTACGAGTCGGAGGGTTCGGTCTATTTCCGCATCGCGACCTTCCCGGCGTACGGCCGGCTCTCGGGCATCGACCTCTCGGAGGCGCGGCGCGGCGAGCGGGTCGCCGACGACGAGTACGAGAAGGAGGACGTCAAAGACTTCGTCCTCTGGAAGGCGGCCAAACCGGGCGAGCCCTCGTGGCCTTCGCCGTGGGGCGACGGCCGGCCGGGCTGGCACATCGAGTGCTCGGCCATGAGCATGAAGTACCTCGGCGAGCACTTCGACATCCACACGGGCGCCGTGGACAACATCTTTCCGCACCACGAGAACGAGATCGCCCAGAGCGAGGCCGCGACGGGTCAGACTTTCGTGGACGTCTGGCTCCACGCCGAGCACCTCATCGTGGACGGCGAGAAGATGGCGAAGTCCAAGGGAAACTTCTTCACGCTCGACGACGTGCTCGCGCGGAGGGACGATCCGGTGGCAGTGCGGTACCTGCTCCTTTCCGTCCCGTACCGCAAGAAGCGCAATTTCACGTGGGACGCGCTGACGGGCGCCGCGGCAGCTGTCGAGCGCATCCGGTCGGCGGTGAAGCGGCTCGACGACGACGCACGCGAGGGCGGGGCGAAGCCGGGAGCGTTTCCCGCGGCCGAACGGGCCGCGAGGTTCTCGGCCGACTTCGCAGCGGCTCTCGACGACGACCTCAACACCGCGGAGGCGCTCGGCGTCCTGTTCACGTTCCTGCGCGACCTCAACGCCGCGCAGGTCGACGGCACGCTCGACGGGCCGGGTGGGGCCGCCGCGGCGGCGGCGATCCGAGGAGTTGACAAGATCCTCGGCGTCCTTCCGGCGGGCGAGGATGTCCTGCCCGCGGAAATCGAGGCGAAGATCGCGGATCGTCTCGCGGCGCGCAAGCGACGCGACTTCGCCGCGGCCGACCGCATCCGGGAAGAGCTCGCCGCGAATGGCATCGTGCTCGAGGACGGCCCGACCGGCACGAGGTGGAAGCGGAAGTAAACTTTCGCCGATGAAGAGGGCCGCGCCGGCCGTCGTGCTGTCGGCGTCGTTGCTCGCCGCGGCTCCGACCGCCGGTCCGTGGGAGCCGCCGCCCGTCGCCGTCAGCCGCGAAACCTTCGAAGTCTCCTACCCGAAGGCGACCGTATCGGCCGCCGTTCTCACGCTGGAGACCCTGTCGGCGGCGCTGGGCAACGACATGTCTCCGGAGGATCCTGAGAGGCCGCATCCCACGGCGGAGGCGGCGAACGCGGTCCGAAGCTCGATCAGCGCCCTGTCGTCGTGGCTTCGCCATGAGCTCGAAGAGCCCGGAGACAAGGTCGGAGCTTCGGGCCCGGGGGTCGCCGAGTTCTTGACCGCGAATGCCTCGACCATCGACAAGATCGTCTCGCTGGTCGCCGGAAATCAGGAGATTGCGTGGGATCTCGACGTGGCACGGGGGATCGACGCGCCGCTCCCGAACCTGCTCGGCGTGACGCGTCTCCAGCGAATCCTGGCGGCTCAGGCGCTCCACGACATCCGGAACGGCGATCCCTACGAGGCCCTCACCATCGTCGACGGGATGTGGCGCATCTGCGAAGCCCTGGCCGCGCGGCCCGAGCTGATCACGCAGGTCATCGCTTTGCAGCAGGCGCGCTACGCCGAAGGAATTCTGCGAAAAGTCTCCGCGCCCGCGTACGGATGGTCCGAGCGCCTTCGCGAGGAGGGGCTGTATCACGCGCTGCTGGCCGCGCTCCAGAACGATCCCTGGATCAGCGCGACGGATCCGAACCGGGCGGAGCACGCGGCAATTCGAGCGCGCGTTAGTCGCCGCTTCGTCGACGGACTCATCGCCGAGAGCGCCTGCGGCTGGAGCCGCGAGGCGATCGCGCACGAGTGGGAGGTCGCGGGCAGCGGCGAGGGGGCGCTCGAAGAGGACATCACTGCGATGGCTTCGGACGAGATCGTCGACATGCTCCTGCGGTCGAACCGCTTCCTGCTCGACTCCGAGATGACGGCTCTGGTGGTGGAGGCCCGTATCGACAAGGCCGCCGACCGCGACGGTCGATGGCCCGAAAAGCTTCCCAACCTCGAATCGTCGGTGTGCCCGGGCCGCTTCTACACGTATCGTCGGGCAGGGGGCGCGAACCTCGATTTCCCCGGAGCCGTTCCGAGAGGGGACCGGGATAGCCTCGCGCTGCCGATGTCGTTCCGCGGGGCTCCGACGCCGACCCCGACCCCCACGCCGACGCAGCCCCGTCCCGTCTTGACTCCCACGCCGCCGGCGCATAGGCTGCTCGGGCGATGACTCGGCCGGCCTCGCTCTCGATCTGGTGGTGGCGGGAGGATTCCCGGTAGGGCGGAGCACGCCCTGCCGCTAGATCCGGGCGGGGCGAACCACGACGGCGATTCCAGGAACCCCCGGCCCGGATGGGCTCGGGGGTTTTTGATTTGACGGAGAAGCGACTTCCGATTCCGGCCTTCGTGGCCTCGCTCGCGCCGAAGGACGCGGTGGACGCGGAGCGCCTCGTGGCGCGTGTTCCGGCGACCGCCAACGCGATCGAGTTCCGCATGGACCTTGCCGATCGCCCGATCCCGGCGGCATCGCTCGCCGGGCTCGACCCGCGGCCGGCGATTCTGACGTGGCGGTCGCTCGCGGAAGGCGGCGAGTTCTCCGGTTCGGCCGACGAGTACCGCCGGCTCGTCGAGGACGCGTACGCCTCCGGCGCGACGGTCGACGTCGAGCACGACCGCGGCCTGCTGGCGGATCCGTCGGTCCTGCCCGATCGCGGCCGCGTCCTCGTCTCGCATCATTCGCCGTTCTCGCTGCCGGCGGACTGGGAGAGTCGGGTCGCTTCGATGAAAGCGACGGGAGCCCGCGTCACGAAGCTCGTCGCGGGGACGGGCGATCTGGCGGCGAGCCTGCGCGTCGCGGATCTGCAGCGGAGCCGCCCGAACGACGGCGTCGCCATCTTCCCGATGGGGCCGGCGAGCGCGCCCGGGCGCGTCCTGTCGGCCCTGCACGGCGCGGCGGCGGTGTACGGTCCGGTCGGCCGCGACACGGCCGCCGGGCAGCTGCCTCTCGCCGACCTGATCGACGTTTTCGAGGTCGATCGTCCCCGCAAAGTCGAGGCGCTCTTCGGCGTCGTCGCCGGGTCAATCGCGCGCTCGCTCTCGCCGCGACTCCACAACGCCCTCTTCCGCGCGCGCGAGCTTCCATACCTCTACCTGCCGCTTCCGGTCGCAGACTTCGATCGCGAGAAACCGCACGAGATCGCGCACGACCCGCCGTTTCGCGGCTTCGCGGTCACTCAGCCCTGGAAGCTCGCGGCGGCTCGCGCCGGCCGGCCGTCGGAGGACGTGCGGAAGATCGGGGCGGCCAACACGCTGGTCCGCGGACGGGGTGGTTGGAAGGCGGAGAACACCGACGCGGACGCCGTCTTCGAGGCGCTGGCCGACCACGACACGGGCGAGGGAAGGAGCGCCGTCGTCGTGGGCGCGGGAGGGGCCGCGCGGGCGGCCGTCGTCGCCGCGCGGCGGCTCGGCTACGAGGTCGCCATCTCGGCGCGGAAGGACGCCGAGGCGGACCGGGTGGCCGCGGAGCTCGGCGTCGACTCCCTCGCCTGGAGCGATCTCGCGGCGAGCGAAGCGGATCTCTACGTCAACGCGACGCCCGTCGGGTGGAAGGACGACGAGCCCTCGTCGATCCCGCCGGTTCTTTTCGCCGAGCGGCCGCTCGTCTTCGACTGCGTGTATCGCCGCGACGGCCGCGAGACGTCGACGATCCGTGCGGCGCGGGCCGCGAAGTGTCCGACAGTCGACGGTCTGAAGATGTTCGTCATCCAGGCCGTCCGGCAGGCCGAGCTCTTCGGCGTCGAGGGCGTCACGCAGGAGGAAGTCGCGGCGATCCTGCAGGAGGGATTTGCGCCATGACCGCCCGCGGCGACGAGCGGGCCGAGTTCCTGCGCCGGGCGCGCCCGGGAGCATGCGTTCCCGTCGCGCGCGTCTTCCCGTCCGACCTGCTGACGCCGGTGATGGTCTTCTCGCGCCTGCGGTCCTCGGGCGAAGAATGCTTCCTCTTCGAGAGCGTCGAGGGCGGCGAGACGCTCGCTCGCTACACGTTCCTCGGCGCCGGTCCGGTCGCGCGCTGGACGCTCCGCGACGGCTTCGGCTGGGTCGAGCGGGACGGCCGCACCGAACGCGCGGCCGGACCGGCCCTCGCGTCGCTCGAGCGGCTGGCTCGCCGCGCGCCGTTCGTCGCGGATCCCGAGCTGCCGCCGCTCGCCGCCGGCGCCGTCGGGTTTCTCTCCTACGACGCCGTCCGCGTTCTCGAGGAGATCCCGGACCGGCACCCGCGAGAGGGCAAGATCCCCGAAGGGCTCTTCCTCCTCTTCGACGCGGTCGCCGCATTCGACCACCCCCGCCAGCGCCTCTGCCTCGTCACGACGCTCGACCTGACGGAGTCGTCCGACGCGGCTGCCGAGGTGGAGCGCGCCATGACGAGGCTCGACCGGCTCGAGGAGCTCGTGTTCGCGGCCGAGAGCGCCCGGCCAGCCCGGAGGTCGCGCCGATCCGGGACCGAAACGCCGTTCGAGGCGGTCATGAAACGGGATCGGTTCCTCGAGGCGGTCCGCGTCGTCCAGGAGGCGATCGCCTCGGGAGAGGTCTATCAGTGCGTGCTCTCGCAGCGTTGGACGGCGCACCTCGATCTCGACCCGTTCGACGTCTACCGGGCGCTGCGGGCGCTCAACCCGTCCCCGTACCTCTACTACCTCGAGACGCGGGACGCGAGCATCCTCGGCTCCTCGCCGGAGATGCTCGTCCGCTGCCGCGACGGCAGGGTCGAGACGCGCCCGATCGCCGGGACGGCTCCGCGCGGGGCGACTCCGGAGGAGGACGCGCGACGGGCAGCGGCACTGCTCGCCGACCCGAAGGAGCGGGCCGAGCACGTCATGCTCGTGGATCTTTCGCGCAACGACCTCGGCCGAGTCGGAGAGATCGGGAGCGTTGCCGTCGAGCGCTACGCCGAGATCGAGAAGTTCTCGCACGTCCAGCACATCGTCTCGGAGGTCCGGGCGCGCCTCGCGTTCGGGAAAACCTCGGCCGACGCGCTGGCGGCGTGCTTCCCCGCGGGCACCCTCACCGGCGCGCCGAAGATCCGGGCGATGGAGCTCATCGACGGGCTCGAGGCGAAGCGGCGCGGCGTCTACGGCGGCGCGGTCGGGTACCTCGACGCTGCGGGCTGCTGCGACCTGGCCATTGCGATCCGGACCGCGGTCGTCGAGGATGGCTTGTGGCGGATCCAGGCCGGCGCCGGGATCGTGGCCGACTCCGTTCCGGAGAAGGAGTACGCGGAAGCGGAATCGAAAGCCGCGGCGCTCTTCCGCGCGATCGACCTCGCCCGGGAGTGGTTCGCCGATCCTCATCCCGCCGTTCGAGCCGCACACCGCGAGGCCCGGCGATGATCTTCGTCGTCGACAACTACGACTCCTTCACCTACAACCTCGTGCAGGCGCTCGGGAAACTGGGGGGCAAGGTCGAGGTAGCGCGCAACGACCGCTTCGATCCCTCGGCGGTTGTGGCGTTGCGGCCCCGCGCCATCGTCGTCTCGCCGGGACCCGGACGGCCCGAAAACGCCGGGCGCTCGCTCGCGATGGTCGCCGAAGCCGAGCGCACCGGGATCCCGCTCCTCGGCGTCTGTCTCGGGCATCAGGCGATCGCGGCGTTCCACGGAGGCGCGGTCGTGCGCGCTCCCATTCCGCGCCATGGCAAGAGCTCGGCGGTCGCGCACGACGGCTCGGTCCTCTTTCGAGGGCTGACGACTCCGTTTTCGGCCGGGCGATACCATTCGCTGGCCGTGAAGGAAGAGGGCTTGCCGAAAGACCTCGCCGTGACGGCCCGCAGCGAGGACGGCGTCGTCATGGCGCTCGCGCACCGCTCGAAACCGGTCTGGGGCGTGCAGTTCCATCCCGAGTCCGTTCTGACGCCGGAAGGGGAGCGGTTGCTCGCGAACTTCCTCGGGGCCGCGCCGTGACGCCCGCGGTGGCCGAAGCCCTCCGCACCGTCGCGGCGCGTCAGTCGCTCCCGAGGGCGCTCGCCGAGGAAACCTTCGGTGATCTCATGGACGGCCGTGCGACGGAAGCGCAGAAGGGAGCGCTCCTGCTCGGGATCGCCACGCGCGGAGAGACTTCGGACGAGATCGCGGGCGCGGTCGCCGCCCTCCGCTGCCGGATGCGCCGCGTATCGACGCGCCGTTCGCCGCTCCTCGACACGTGCGGGCCGGGAGGGCTCGGCCGCGATCTCTTCAACGTCTCCACGGCGACGGCGATCGTCGCGGCGGGAGCCGGCGCGGCCGTCGCCAAGCACGGAAACCGGTCGATCTCGTCGCGAGTCGGTTCGGCGGACGTGCTCGAGTCGAGCGGCGTCCGGGTGGACCTGGAGCCGGAGGCGGCCGGCCGCGTGCTCGACGAGGTGGGGCTGGCGTTTCTCTACGCACCGAGCTTCCATCCTGCGATGCGCGAGCTCGGCACCGTGCGCCGCGAGCTCGGCATCCGCACGATCTTCAACGCCCTGGGCCCGCTCGCGAACCCGGCCGGCGCCACACGCCAGCTGATCGGCGTGGGACGGCCGGAGCTCGTGGGCCTGCTCGCGGACGCGCTCGCGTCGCTCGGCAGCGAGCGGGCGATCGTCTTTCATTCCGAGGCGGGGCTCGACGAGCTGGTACCGGGCTTTCCGGCGGCCGGCGTCGAGGTGCGCGACGGCGAGACGCGGCCCTGGAGCTTCGATCCCGCCGGGCTCGCGCAAGCTCGCGTGTCGCTCGAGGAGCTCCGCGGCGGCGACGCGAACGAAAATGCCCGCCTGCTCGAACGACTGCTCGGCGGCGAAGCCGGTCCGCGCCGCGAAACGGTGCTCCTGAACGCCGCGGTGGCGCTGATCGTCGAGGGGCGGGCACGCGACGTTCGGGACGGATACGGCCAGGCGGCCGCGGCCCTCGAGGGGGGTACGGCCGCGAGGAGCTTCGAGAGGCTGAAGGAGGCCTCGCGGGCGGCGTGAGCGGCGTTCTGTCGGCGATCCTCGAGTCGAAGCGGGCGCGCCTGGCGCGCGGCGAGTATTCGCCTGAGGGCGCCGCCGCGCGGCCGACCGACGGGGCCGCTTTCGTGGCGGCTCTGCGCCGTCCGGGCCCGCGGATCGTCGCGGAGTTCAAGGCGCGCTCGCCGTCCGCGGGCGAGATCCTGACGAGCCCGGAGACGAAGGTCGAACGCTTCGGGCTGATCTACCGGCGCGGACATGCCGCCGCGATCTCGGTCGTGATCGAAGAGGATCACTTCGGCGGAAAACCGGCCTGGCTGCCGCGCATCAAGGCGATGTCGGGGCTTCCGGTGCTGATGAAGGACTTCGTCGTCGACGAGCGGCAGCTCGACTTCGCGGTCTCGCTCGGGGCCGACGCGGTTCTACTGATCGCTCGAGCGCTCGACGACGGCGAGCTCGAACGGCTCTCCGCGGCCGCCCGGGAGCGCGGCCTCGCCCGTGTCGTCGAGGCGCACGACGCGGCGGAGATCCGGCGGGCCGCCGCCGCCGATCCGGAGGTCCTCGGCGTCAATGCCCGGGACCTCGCGACGTTCCGGACCGATCTCGACGCGCTCGAGGCGATGGCGCGGGTGATTCCGGCGGGTCCCGTGCGTCTGGCGGAGAGCGGAATCCGGAGCCGCGACGACGTGGCGCGGCTGTCGGCGGCCGGCTTCGAGGCCTTCCTGGTCGGCGAAACGCTCCTGCGGTCCGAGGATCCGGAGCAGGAGCTCAAGGAGCTGCGGCCATGACGGCCGTCAAGGTCTGCGGACTGACGCGGGCCGAGGATGTGCGTTTGGCCTGCCGGTTCAAGGCCACCTACGCAGGGTTCAACTTCGTGGCGACCTCGCCGCGCCGCGTGACGCCGGCCGCGGCCCGCGAGCTCTGTACGGCCTGTTCGCCGGGGATGCTCAAGGTCGGCGTGTTCACGGCTGGCGACGAAGCGATCGACGGCGCCGTCGTCATCGCGGGGCTCGACCTCGTGCAACTCCATGGCCGGTTGACCGAGGAGATGGTGGAGTCGTCGCCGGTACCGATCATCGCGGTCGCGCGGTGGTCCGGCTCCGAGTTTTCGGTTCCGCGGCGCGAGATCCTCGTGCGCTGCCACGCTCTGCTCTTCGATCCGAGCGAAGGCGAGGGCGTGCCACTCGACCCCGCGCGGATCGAGGAGGCGAGCTGGCCGGTACCGGTGCTCGTGGCCGGAGGCCTGGCGCCCGAAACGGTCGGTGAGGTCATCCGGCGGCTGCGTCCGGCCGGCGTCGACGTCGCCTCGGGCGTGGAGAGCGCGCCCGGGATCAAGGATCCCGCCAAGCTCGAGCGGTTCTTCGCCGCGGTGAAGGAAGCCGATGCGCACGCGGGCTAGACCGCGCCGCGGGTACTTCGGCGAGTACGGCGGGCAGTTCGCGCCGGAGACGCTCATGGCGCCGCTGTCGGAGCTCGACGCCGCGTTCCGCCGGTGGTCGCGCGATCGGGGGTTCCGCGCGGAGCTCGACGAGCTGCTCCGAACCTACGCCGGACGCCCTACGCCGCTGACCGTCGCGAGCCGCCTCGCCGCGCGTTGGGGAGGGGCGCATATCGCGTTGAAGCGCGAAGACCTCCTCCACACCGGGGCCCACAAGCTGAACAACGCGCTCGGACAGGTGCTCCTCGCCACGCGGATGCGCAAGCGGCGCATCGTCGCGGAAACCGGCGCCGGACAGCACGGGGTCGCGACGGCCGCGGCGGCGGCCCGGCTCGGCGTGCCGTGCCGCGTGTACATGGGCGTCACGGACATGGCACGCCAGGCGCCGAACGTCGCGCGCATGCGCCTGCTCGGCGCCGAGGTCGTCGGCGTGGACTCGGGCTCGAAGACGCTGAAAGACGCGATCAACGAAGCGATGCGCGACTGGACCGAGAACGTGGCGACGACCCACTACGTGCTCGGCTCGGCGCTGGGTCCGCACCCGTACCCGACCATGGTTCGCGCCTTTCAGTCGGTCATCGGCCGCGAGGCGCGTGCGCAGATGAGAAAGCTCGCCGGCCACGACCCCAAGGCCGCGGTCGCGTGCGTCGGCGGCGGTTCGAACGCGATCGGGCTCTTCTCTGCTTACCTATCCTCCCGCGTCGCGCTGTACGGCGTCGAGGCCGGCGGCCGCGGCTCGGGTCCCGGCGAGCATGCGGCACGCTTCGCCGGCGGCGCCGCCGGGGTCCTCCACGGCACGCGGACGATGCTCCTCCAGGACGCCGACGGCCAGGTCCTCCCGACGCACTCCGTCTCGGCCGGGCTGGATTATCCGGCGGTCGGCCCCGAGCACTCGGCGCTCCACGACTCGGGGCGCGTGCGGTACGGCAAGGTGTCCGACGCCGAAGCCCTCGACGCGTTCGCTCTGCTTTCGGAGACCGAAGGCATCGTGCCCGCTCTCGAGTCGGCGCACGCGATCGCATACACGGCAAAGCTCGCCCGTCGTGCGCCGCGGTCCGCGTGGATCCTCGTGAACCTCTCGGGCCGGGGAGACAAGGACCTCGACGAGTTCCTCCGCGTGCGGGGCCGCGGCGAGGGAACGCCGCGTCGAAGCCGGGGCCGAATGGAATGAGGGCCCGGCTTCGAAAGGAGCGGGCTCGGGCCGGCGTGACGCGGATCGCCGCCGCCTTCGCGCGCGCCAAGGCCGAAGACCGGGCGGCCTTCGTGGCGTACCTGACGGCCGGCGACCCGTCGCCGGAGGACACCGTGGCTCTTGCCCGCGCGCTCGACCGCGCCGGCGCGGACCTGCTCGAGCTCGGCGTCCCGTTCTCGGACCCGATCGCCGACGGCCCGGTCCTGCAGCGCGCCGCCGCGCGGGCGCTGGAGGCCGGCACGACGCTCGCGACCGTCTTCGAGATCGCCCGGCGCGTTCGTGCGGAGACGGATCTGGCGCTCGTCCTCTTCTCGTATCTGAACCCCGTCCTGAAGCGCGGCCTGACCCGTGCGGCGCGGGACGCGTACGTCGCCGGGTTCGACGGCGTGCTGCTGACCGACCTTCCTCCGGAGGAGTCTCCGGAAGTGCAGCCCCTCCTGCGCGCAGCCGGCCTCGACACCATCTTCCTCGTCTCGCCGACGTCGCCGGCGGCGCGCATGAAGGCGGCGGCGCGGCTTTCGAGCGGGTTCCTCTATGTCGTGTCGCGAGCGGGAACGACGGGGGCACGCGAAACACTCGCCCGGGACCTGCCAGCGACCGTGAGGCGCGCGAAGGCGCACGCCCGCGGATTGCCGGTCGCGATCGGGTTCGGAATCGGCACGCCCCGGGCGGCGGCCGCGGCGGCGGCGCTCGGCGACGGCGTCGTCGTGGGTTCCGCCCTGGTCCGGGCGGCGGAGCAGGCGGGCACAGGGCGGGTCGAGGCGGTGGAAGGGCTCGCGCGGTCGCTGGTTCTCGCGGCGCGCCCCTCCGACGGGCGAAAATAGAGAGATGCGGGGCGAGGGCGAGTGCCTGCGGCTGTTGCGTCGCCGGGACCTCCCCCTCGACACCGTCCAGGAGATCCTGGCGGACCGTGCGGCCCGAAAGTTCCACGTCGTGCGTCGGGCGCTCGCGGCGCACCCCAGGACCCCGCGCGGCGACGCGCTGGCCCTCGTCGCGACGCTCTTCTGGCGGGACTTGGCCTGGCTTTCGGCGGACGCCGCGGTCCATCCGGCGATCCGGCGCGCCGCGGATCTGGATCTGGCGAGGCGGTTGCCGGACATGGCGGTGGCCGAGCGGGTGGACCTCGCCCGCAACGTCGGGCGGGGGACGCTCGTCTACCTGCGACTCGATCCGGACCCCCGGGTCCTCGCTTCGGTTCTCGAGAATCGCTTCCTGATCGAAGCGGATGTGATCCAGGCCGCATCCCTCGATCGGGACGGCCGCGCCGATTGCCTCGCCCTGATCGCCGAACACCCGCGCTGGGGCCTGCGCTCGGCCGTTCGGAGCACGATTCTCCGGAATCCGGCGCTGCCCGTACCCCTGGCCCTCTCCCTGCTGACCCGGGCGAGTCTCCAAGATCTACGCGGCGTCCTCGATTCGCCCCGGTCGCCGTCGCTCGTTCGAGCCTGCGCGGAAAGAGTTCTTGCGGAGAGGACCGCCGGGGTCTAGCATCAGAAAGGACCTCGAGCGCGGGAGACTTCATGGCCGAGACACCAGCCCTCACCTTCGGAGAAGAGCTCCGTCGGGAGAGGCTCATCCGGAACGTCCCGCTCGATGAGATCTCCGCCGCCACCAAGATCTCGATCCGCCTTCTGACCGCGCTCGAGGCGAGCGACGTCTCCAAGCTGCCAGCGCCGGTCTTCACCCGCGGCTTCATCCGGTCCTACGCGAAGACCCTGGGCCTCGATCCCGACGAGATGGTCAACGCGTACCTCGCGGACCTCGCTCCGGGCCGTCCGGGCGTCGCGTCGAAGAAGGTCGGACTACGGTCGCGATTTCTGCGCGGGCGCCGCGCCGCCGCCGGAACGATCGTCGTCAGCGTGACGGCGATCCTCCTCGTCCTCGGCCTCATCGCCCGTCCGCAGCGCCGGAGCGCCAGCGCCGTCCCGATCGCGCAGCGCCGCATCGCTCCCGTCAACTTCAAGAACGTCGCCGCGTCGCCCGGGCCGTCGCCGACCGTCCAGGACGAGCATCCGGCCGATCCCGAGAAGGCGGCGGTCGGAGTCTCGATGGTCCTCGAGTTCGATCAGGATTCCTGGACCGAGGTGACCTCCGCGGACGGACGCCCGATCTTTTCCGGGTTGAGCCGCCGGGGAACGTCCCAGCGGTTCGAGTCGGCCGATGGCTTCCGCCTCACTCTCGGCAACGCGGGCGGCGTGCGCGTCACGATCGACGGACGTCCGCTCGAGCCTCTCGGGGCCTCCGGTCAGGTCGTCCGGAACCTCGCCCTTCCGGCGCGCCTGACGCAGAGCTAGCCGGCGTCTCGGTCGGCGTCCCTTGGCCGAACCCCAAGTCCCGACGGCGGCCGAGCCCCAGGATCTTCTTCGGATCATCCGTTCGCCCGACGCTTCGCGCGAGCTGAAGGCGTTCGCGGCCCGCGGCCTCCTGCCGCTCGAAAGCCAGGATCGATTCCGCGCCCTGCTCGCCGTCACCGAGGACGCGGATCCGGACGTCGGGCCGGCCGCCGTCGAGACCCTGCGCGCGACCCCTCCCGACGACGTCGCGCGATTCCTCGACGAGGCCGACCCGACCGAGGAGGAGCTCGATTCCGTCAGCCGGCATCTGGACGACCACGTCGTCCTCGAGCGGGTGATCCGGAACCGGGCGGTCTCGGACAGCACGCTGTTTCGCCTCGCCGGCTCGGTCACGGGAGCGCCCCAGGAGGCCTTGATCGTCAACCAGGTCCGGCTGCTCCGAAAGCCGGCTCTCATCGACGCCCTCCTCGAGAACCCGGGCCTGGCCGCGGACGGCCGGCGCCGGCTCCTCGAGCTCCGCGAGGAGTTCTTCGAGAAGGAAGAGCGGCGCCGCGAGCAGGAGCGTCAGCGCGCCGAGGAGGCGGTGCGCCGGGCGAGCCAGGAGGCGGCCGGGATCGTCTTCGACGAGGCGGAGGAGGCCGAGGGTTCCGCGGGAGGTGGAGGCGAGGCCGCCGAAGGCCAGGCCGGCGAGGAATTCAACCAGGCGAACCTGGCCCAGGTCTTCCGCCGCATCGCGAACATGAACGTCAAGGAGCGGATGAGCCTCGCGCAGAAGGGCACGAAGGAGGAGCGAAGGATCCTGATCGCCGACGCGAACAAGATCGTGAGCATGGCCGTCCTGAAGTGCGAGTCGCTGACGCCCGCCGAGGTGGAGACGTTCTGCTCGATGCGGCACATCGCCACGGAGATCTTCCAGGAGATCGCGGGCACACGGGAGTGGCTGAAGCGTCCGAAGATCCAGCTCGCCCTCGTCCACAATCCGGCCGTGCCGCTGGCAATCACCCTTCCGCTGATCAAGTACCTGAACATGCGCGATCTCCGGAACATCACCCGAGACCGCAACTTGCCGGAAGGCGTGCGAACCACCGCCCAAAAGATCCTCTTCGAGAAACGCGGCTGAGAGGCCAAATAGGGCGCGGCGGCCGGCGGCGCGGCTTGCCGAAGCCCTTTCCTTCGTTTATGTTACCCTCTGTCGCAATCGTCCGCTGCGCGGTCGAGGTTCCAGCAAGATGGCGCGAGACATTGACTATTACGGACTCCTTGGCGTCGCCCGGGATGCCAGCGAAGCCGAGATCCGAGAGCGGTTCCGCGCTCTGGCGCGGGATGCCCATCCTGATCGTGCGCCCGCCGCACGGAAGGCGGAAGCCGAGGCGAAATTCCAGGACCTCACCGAGGCCGTCAACGTGCTGACCAGCCCCGATCGCCGGAAGGCGTACGACTTCGACCTCGCGGCCTCCAAAGGTGTCAGTGCGGACGCCGATGCGGTCGCTCAGAACTACCTGACCCAGGGCATCGCGGCCTACAAGGAGCGCAAGTTCACCGAAGCGGCCGGCAACTTCCAGATCGTCGTCGGGCGCAATCCGCGCGACGTCAAGGCACAGCACTATCTCGGCCTCGCGTCGGCCCGCGCGGGAGACGTGCGGACGGCGGTCAGGGCGATCGAGGCCGCGATCGCGATCGAGCCTCACAACGGCGCGCTCCTGAAGGACGCCGGAGCCATCTTTCGACAGGCGGGTCTGTTGCTGAAGGCCGAGAAGGCATACCAGGAAGCCATCCGCTGGGATCCTGCCGCGGGCGACGCCCGGAAGGCCCTCGAAGAGATCCGCGTGCAGCGCGCAGGCCGGGGGTAGCGGCGGATGGCCCGGATCGACGCGTTCGGCCTGACCGACGTCGGGAGGAAGCGCAAGCACAACGAGGACGCCCTCGCCTTCGATCCGGCCGAAGGGTTCTTCGTCGTGGCCGACGGCATGGGAGGCCATGCGGCGGGCGAGGTCGCCGCGAAGATCACGGTCGAGACGATCGGGGAGTTCATCGCGGCCACGCGCCAGAAGGAAGAGGCGACCTGGCCGTTCAAGTACAACCACGAGCTCCACTTCAACAGCAACCGCCTCGCCGTCGCGATCGAGAAAGCCAACGAACGCGTCATGGCCGCGGTCGCGGCGCAGCCGTGGCTGAAAGGGATGGGCACGACGGTCGTCGCCGGTCTGCTCAACGAAAAGATCCTCTCGCTCGCCCACGTGGGCGACAGCCGCGCGTACCTCTTCCGCGGAGGAGAGCTCACGCGCCTGACGGACGACCACTCCTGGGTGCACGAGCAGGTGACGGCGGGGATCCTGACCGAGGAAGAGGCCAAGACGCACCCGCTCAAGAACGTCGTGACCCGGGCGCTCGGCGGAGGACCGTCGGTGTCGCCGGATCTTCGCGAGATGGAATTCCAGAAGGGCGACGCGTTCCTCTTCTGCTCCGATGGGCTGACGACCATGCTGTCCGATGAGGAGATCCGCGACGACATCGCGGCCAACGCCGGCAAGCCGGCCGAGGAGCTGTGTCAGAGCCTCGTGGACCTCGCCAACGAGAAGGGCGGCGTGGACAACATCACGGTCGTCTTCGTTCGGATCGAAGATCGGACGACCGCCCAGGACGCCGACTAGGCCTTTCGCCCCCTCCCGCCCCGACGGCGTTCGTTCGTCCTCCGTACACTCGATTGACGCCTGGACGCCCGAGGGCTACCCTCAGAACATGAGCCGTCGGCTGAACGTTCTCACCCGCATGACGCGCGCCCGTCTGGGCCTGGCGGTTCTGTGGCTCTTCGTTCCGCTCCCGGCGCTCCGCGCGGCCTCGGCCGATCCCGCCGACTCGGGAGCGGCTGCCGCGGCCTGGATCCAGAGCCCTTACCGGCATTTCGGAGCGGGTCAGCCGGTGGCCGCCGGGCGCGCCGTCCTCTACGACGAGGCGGCGGACCCGGCGCTGAAGTCCGGGCTCGACGTCGAGATCGCCCGCCTCGAGAACGACCTGTACGGACGTCAGGGCTGGCGCAACCCCTTCTCGTCGGACGAGCCGCTCCGCGTGTACGTCGCACGCGGGGAGTCGGGGGGCGTCAAGGAGCTCACCGCGCGCGCGATCGAGAAGGGCCAGTGGGTCTCGCCGGCCGTCCTGCTCGACGCGAGCGGCCTGCCGTCGGCGGACATCGTGCGTGAGGTCGGACGGCAGATGGTCCGAGCGACCCTGCGCGCCTACGGAACCGACGATGCTTTCCTCGGCCCGGCCGTGGCCGAGCACCTCGCGGCATCCGTGGCGGACATCTCCAGCGAGGACGTCTGGATCGCCGCCGCGGCGGGCGAGGTGGACTTCCGATCGAAGCCGGAGGCCCTCGGGCGGCTCTGGGTGGACGAAGTCGTCCGCTCGCCCCGGGGGCCGCAGATTCTGCGCGACGCGTGGGAGCGGGCCGCCGACCTCGGGGAGCCGCCCATGCAGGTCCTCGTGCGCACGCTCCTCGAGGAGTCGAGCGTGGCCGAGGATGCGGTGCTCCTGCGCGCGGCCGCCCGGCTCTATGCCGCGATCGAGCCCGAGCCCTCGCCTTCGAGGCTCCGGCTGCTCGACGTCGAGAGCGGCGCCGTCGACGCGGCGGCTCCGACGCTCCTCTCGGTGCGGCACCGCACGCTGCTGCCCGAGAGCGAAGCCTCGCTCCGGGTCTCCTGGCCGCCGGACGGCGGAGCCGGAGCGGCCGTCGTGCGATATCGCGACACGGCGCTGCCGCCGGACGTGGTGTTTTTCGCGGCGGGGGAGCGGCGGACGATTCCGCTCTCCGGCGTCGCGCGCGTGGACTGGATCGTCGCGGGCAGCTCGGCGGGAGGCACAGGCCTGAAGGCGCCGGCCTACGCCGAGCTGAGCGATTCCGTGCCGTACGCGGGCCTCGACGCCAAAGCGGAAGGCGCCTCGGCCGGCGGTCCGCGCCTGACCTGGACGACGGAGACCCACGAGGGACTGGCGGGATGGGCAGTCTTTCGGGAGGAGGTCCTCTCGGACGGTCGGATCGCCCGGACGGGCCCGGAGATCGTGCCGTCCGCAGAGAGCGCGACGCGGTCCTATCGATACGAGTTCGTCGACCCCTCCTCGAGGCCCGGCACCTACTACCGCTACACGGTCTGGGCGGTGACGTCGGACGGCCTTCTGGGCCGCGCCTTCTCCGCGACGGTCAAGACTTCCGAATGACCCGGCGTCGCGCCGTCGGCCTCGTTCGACTCACCGCGCGGTCTCGGGCGAGCTGCTCGAGCACGATCTCGCGGTGGTCGAAGGCGAACTTCAGGCGCGCGATCTCGCGCGGCGTGAACCATCGCGCGTCGGCCGCGTCGTCGCCTCCGTGGGCCCGACCGCGGAGGCGTTTCGCCGCGTAGAGGACCGTCACGTTGTGGCCGCGCGGATCCCGGCTCGGCTTCGAGTAGACGCCGCGGAGCTCTTCGACGCGCACCGTCAGACCGGTCTCCTCCAGAGTCTCCCGCGCGCAGCAATGCTCGGTCGTCTCCTTCCACTCGCAGAATCCGCCGGGAAGACCCCACCGGCCGAGAAACGGCGGCCGAGATCGCTGGACGAGCAGGACACGCCCCTCGCGGTCCCTCACCCACGAGTCGACCGTCAGGCGTGGCATGCGCTTGTTCGCGTACGGATTCTTCATTCGTAGGTCCCGAAGAACTCGCGGATCTCGTCGGCGGGCCGTCGCGTCGCGAGCTCGCGCGGGCTCTCGTCATACCAGTCGCGGGGGAGGCGGCTCGCGTAGGGTTCCTCGAGGAAGCGGGCACAGAGCAGCGCGATCACGCCGCGGTCGTTCTCGCTCCGGATGAGCCGCCCCGCCGCCTGGACGACCCGCGTCATGCCCGGCTGGAGGTAGGCATAGTCGAAGCCGGACTCTTCCCGCTCGTCGAAGTAGCGGCGGAGGAGCTCCCGCTCGAAGGACACCTGCGGCAGTCCCGGCGACACGACGAAGACGGCGGAGAGCAGCTCTCCGGGATAGTCCACGCCTTCCGCGTACATGCCGCCGGAGACGGCGAAGAGGAGCGTGCCGCCCGGGGGAGGCGACACGAGCGCGTCGAGCAGGCGCTGCCGCTCGAACTCGACGAGGTCGGGCCGCTGGACGAGGAGCTGCGCCCGGACCGGAGGCATGCGCCCGGCGACCGCCGTCAGGAACCGGTACGACGGAAAGAGGACCAGGGCGTTGCCGCGGTGGGCGTCCGACATCTCGGCGAGGAGGCGCGCGATCCGGTCGTAGTTCTTCTCCCGGGCCTTGAAGGTCGTCCGCACGGTGGGGACGATGAGGACCTTCCGGTTCTCCGGCGGGAAGGGAGGCGGCAGGGAGATCGCGGAGGTCCGGTCCTTCTCCAGGCCCAAGACGCGCTCGATCGCTTCGGGCGGCGTCAGGGTCGCCGAGAGGAGGATCGTCGAGTGCGCGGACCGGAAGACGCGGCCGAGCGATCGGGCCGGATCGAGGCACACGAGGCCGAGGCGGACGCCGCCGGCGCGCCGCTCCGCGACACAGGTGAAATCGGGACCCAGGATCGAGAGGACGGCGGAGAAGCGCTGGAGCCGGAAATGGAAATCCATGACCGGGTCGTCGACGAGGGCGAGCCGCGTCTCGCGTTTCCACGCGAGATACCGCATGAGCTTCGTTTCCCAGTCCAGCCGCACGTTCAGGATCGGCTCGGCCGGCGCCGCAACCTCAGCGATCGCCTCCCCCTCGGGCAGGTCCTCTGCCGCGCCGCGAACGATCTCGGTCAGCTCCTCGACGGAGATCGCGAGGTCGGCGAAGAGGTCGCCCGGCTGCAGAAGGAGCCGCTGGTGCAGGAGGGAGAGGTCTTCCTCGGTGAGCTCGGGCGAGAAGATCTGGCGCGCCCGGTCGGGCAGGTTGTGGGCCTCGTCGACGAGGAGGATCGCGTCGGCAAGCTCCTCGCCGGTCAGATGGCGCAGCGCCGCCGCGGGTTCGAAGACGTAGTTGTAGTCGGCCACGATCGCGTCGGCGCGGGCGGCCAGCTCGAGCTGGACCTCAAAGGGGCAGACTTCCTCGCGGCGCGCCTCCTCGAAGACGGTCTCGGGGTCCGCGTGGGCGTGGTCCTCGCGCAGCCGCTCGAGCAGCCGGGA
>Ga0126381_100002971_pt1 | contig 18447 bp, 12 predicted proteins | sample PanSoiMetPlot_28_FD_96465 | JGI IMG/M metagenome (GOLD analysis project Ga0126381, IMG submission 96465) | Tropical forest soil microbial communities from Panama - MetaG Plot_28 | ecosystem: Environmental > Terrestrial > Soil > Tropical forest > Bulk soil | place: Panama | collected 2016-02-17
GCAGTCATCCGGCCGATAATGCCGGTCTTCAACAATCTCGTCATGTTCAAGCAGGATGTGCCGCAAAACAGTCTGCGCTCGATCGTGCCCGATCTCGCGACCGGCTGGTCATGGAACGAGGAGGGGACCGAGTTGACCTTCCCGCTGCGCCAGGGCGTCAAATGGCATGACGGACGGCCGTTCACCGCCAAGGACGTCGTCTGCACTTGGGATCTGCTGACGGGCAAGGGCAGCGAGAAATTGCGCATCAATCCGCGCAAGGCCTGGTACACCAACCTTGAGCAGGTGACCGCCAATGGCGATTATGAAGTCACCTTCCATTTGAAGCGGCCGCATCCGTCTTTCCTAGCGCTGTTGGCGTCGGGGTGGTCGCCGGTCTTCCCCTGCCATATCGCGCCAGCCGAAATGCGCCGCCATCCGATCGGCACTGGCCCGTTCAAATTCGTCGAATTCAGGCCGAATCAGTCGATCACGGTGACCAGGAACCCGGATTACTGGAAACCGGATCGGCCATATCTGGACGGCATCGAATACACGATCATCAAGGACCTCTCGACGCGGACGCTCGCCTTTGTCGCGGGCAAAGGCGACCTGCTCTATGGCGTGACGACGCCGCAGATAAAGGACATCCAGAGCCAGGCGCGGCAGGTGATCTGCGAGACGACGGCGGCAAATGTCAGCCGCAATGTGCTCGTCAATCGCGACAAGCCGCCCTTCGACAGCCCCGATCTGCGGCGGGCCATGTCGCTGACCTTAGACCGCAAGGCCTTTATCGACATCCTCTACCAGGGACTGGGCGACATTGGCGGTGCGATGCAACCGCCGCCGGAAGGCGTATGGGGACTGCCGCCGGACGTCCTGAACACGTTGCCGGGCTATGGCCCCGACGTGAAGAGAAACCGGGCGGAGGCCCGACAGATTATGGAGAAGCTCGGCTATGGGCCCGAAAGGCGGCTCGACATCAAGGTGTCGACGCGCGACATCTCGTATTACCGCGATCCGGCGGTCATCCTGATCGATCAGTTGAAAGAGATCTATATCAACGGCGAGCTCGATCCCGTCGAGACCACTCAGTGGTATCCGAAGGTCATGCGCAAGGATTACACGGTGGGCCTCAATATCACTGAAACCGGCGTCGATGACCCCGACGTGTTGTATTACGAAAACTATGTCTGCGGAGCGGCGCGCAATTATACCGGCTATTGCAACCGGGGGGTCGATGCGCTGGTGGACCGGCAATCGGCAGAGACCGATCCGACGCAGCGCAGGAAGCTGGTGCGGGAGATCGAGAAAAAATTGGTCGAGGATGACGCCCGGCCGATCCTCTTTTACCCGCGCGGCACGGTGTGCTGGCAGCCGCAGCTGAAGGGCCTGACGATCCAGGTCAACAGCATCTACAATGGCTCGCGTTACGAGGATCTGTGGCTCGACAATTAGGCCGTCCAATGGGTTTCGCGTTGCTCAACCCCATCCTACGTCGGTGAAATTTCGTAGGGTGGGTTGAGCGCAAGCGAAACCCGCCACTGGGAGGCAAGCGCGTAAATGCAATCGAGGCTTAGGACCAAACTGGTGGCGACCGCGCTGCTGAGCGCGTCGCTCTCCGCCGGGCCGGCATTGGCGCAGAAACCGGGCGGCATCCTGCGTGCAGGTCATTTCGACAGCCCGGCCAGCATGTCGCTGCTCGAAGAGTCGACGCTCGCCGTCAACCGGCCGATGATGGGGGTCTTCAACAATCTGGTGATGTTCGACCAGCAGGTGGCGCAGAACAACCCGCAATCGATCGTCCCGGATCTGGCGACCGGGTGGAGCTGGAATGAGGAGGGCACTGAGCTGACAATGCCGCTGCGCCGCGGCGTCAAATGGCATGACGGCCGGCCCTTTACCGCTAAAGACGTCAAATGCACCTGGGATCTGCTGACCGACCGGGGCAACGATAAGCTTCGCATCAACCCGCGCAAATCCTGGTACGACAACCTCGATGCCGTGACTACTGACGGCGACTTCGAGGTCACCTTCCGGCTGAAGCGGCCCCAGCCCTCGTTTCTGACCCTGCTGGCATCGGGATGGTCGCCGATCTATCCCTGCCATGTGCCGGCGCGCGACATGCGCCTCCATCCGATCGGAACCGGCCCGTTCAAATTCGTCGAGTTCAAGCCGAACGTGTCGATTACGCTCGCCCGCAACCCGGACTACTGGAAACCCGGGAGACCCTATCTCGATGGCATTGAATGGACGATCGTCAAGGATGTGTCGACGCGGCTCTTAAGCTTTATCGCCGGCCAGGCCGACGTCTATTTCGGCGTCACCTTCCCGCAGCTCCAGGACGTCAAGAGACAGGTGCCGGAGGCGATCTGTGACAGTTACCTGGTGAATGGCAGCCGCAACCTGATCGTCAATCGCGGCGCGTCGCCCTTCGACAACCCCGATCTGCGGCGCGCGATGTCGTTGACCTTGGATCGTCAGTCTTTCATCGACATCATCGGCCAGGGGCAGGGCGCTATTGGCGGCCCGATGGAGCCGCCGCCCGAGGGATTGTGGGGCATGCCGGCCGAGATGCTGAAGACTCTGCCGGGCTACGGCCCCGACGTCGCGCGGCGGCGCGCCGAAGCGCGGCAGATCATGGAGAAACTCGGCTACGGCCCCGACAAGCGGCTTGCCGTCACCGTCGCAGCGCGCAATGTGCCGGCCTGGCGAGATCCGGCGTTGATCCTGATCGACCAGCTGAAAGAGATCTATATCGACAGTGAGCTCGAGCCCGTCGACACAACGCAATGGTATCCGCGGCTGATGCGCAAGGATTTCAAAGTCGGGCTCAACGTCACCGAAAGCGAGGTCGACGATCCCGACGCGCAATTCTACGAAAATTACGTCTGCGGCGCGCTGCGCAACTACACCGGATATTGCAACAAGTCGGTTGACGAGTTGGTCGAGCGGCAATCGCGGGAAACCTACGCCGACAAGCGGCGGCAGCTGGTTTGGCAAATCGAGAGGAAGCTCATCGAAGAAGATGCGCGCCCGGACATCCTATATGTGCGCGGCATCACCTGCCGGCGGCCACACGTCAAGGATTTGATCAGCATGGTCAATAGCATCTACAACGGCTCGCGCTTCGAAGATTTGTGGCTCGCCAACTGAGCTCGTCGGTTCAGCGAAGAGACGTGCTAAGCTAAACACGAGCTGCCGTCGCCCGGAGGAGGCCGGGCGCGCGGAGCCTTGTGGAGGAGCAGGGGGATGGCAAGTGATCTGCGCGCGCTGGCGGCGGCCGGTGTGTTGCTCGGCGCGATGTGGACGGGCGACGCGGCTCTGGCCCAAAAATCGGGGGGTGTCCTCAAGGTTTATTTCTTCGACAGCCCGGCGAGCATGTCGATCCATGAAGAAGCGACCATCGCAGCGCAAGGGCCGATGATGGGGGTCTTCAACAACCTCGTCATGTACAAGCAGGACGTGCCGCAAAGCGGGCTTCAGTCGATTGTGCCCGACCTCGCTACAGACTGGTCGTGGGACGAGGACAAGACCCAGCTGACTTTTCGGCTGCGCGACGGCGTCAAATGGCATGACGGCAAGCCATTCACGGCGAAAGACGTAGAGTGCACCTGGGATCTGCTGACCGGCAAATCGGCCGAGAAGCTGCGCATCAATCCGCGCAAGGTCTGGTACAAGAATTTGGAGCGGGTCACAACCAATGGCGACTACGAGGTCACGTTCCAGCTGAAGCGCCCGCAGCCGGCCTTTATTGCGCTGCTCGCCTCCGGGTTCTCGCCGGTCTACCCTTGTCATGTGCCGCCGCGCGAGATGCGCACGCACCCGATCGGCACCGGCCCCTTCAAATTCGCCGAGTTCAAACCCAACGAGTCGATCAAAGTAACGAGAAACCCGGATTATTGGAAGAAGGGCCGGCCTTATATCGACGGCATTGAGTATACGATCATCAAGAACGTTTCGACCGGGGTGATGGCCTTTAGCGCGGGCAAGTTCGACTTTACTTCCCCTTATTTTCTGCAGGTCCCGGTGCTGAAGGACGTGAAAACCCAGGCGCCCCAGGCGATTTGCGAGCTGTTGCCGTCGAACGTCAATCGCAATGTCATGCTCAACCGCGAGGCCCCGCCTTTCAACAATCCCGACCTGCTGCGGGCTGCGGCGCTCAGCGTTGACCGCAAGGCTTTTGTCGACATCCTCACCGAAGGCAAGGGCAATATCGGCGGGGCCATGCTGCCGCCGCCGGAAGGGGTCTGGGGCATGCCGCCAGAGATGTTGAAAACATTGCCGGGCTACGATCCCGACGTGCCGAAAAACCGCGCGGAGGCCCGACAGATCATGGAGAAGCTCGGCTACGGGCCAGACAAACATCTCGCGGTCACGGTGTCGACGCGCAACATCCCGCCCTACCGCGACCCGGCGGTCATCCTGATCGACCAGCTGAAGGAGATTTACATCGACGGCCAGCTCGAGCCGATCGACACGGCCCAATGGCTCCCGCGGCTCCTGCGCAAGGATTATACGGTCGCGCTGAACCTCACCGGCAACGGCCTCGACGAGCCCGACCAGACACTCTACGAGAATTTCACCTGCGGCGCCGAGGGCAACTACGACGGCTACTGCAACCCCCAGCTCGACAAGATGGTCGACCGGCAATCAATGGAATTCGACCAGGCCAAGCGCAAGGAACTGGTTTGGGCGATCGAGCGCAAGCTCGCAGAAGACGCCGCCCCCCCGATCCTGTATCACAGCCGGTCGGGCACGTGCTGGCAACCCTATGTGAAGGGGTATACGCCAATGGTCAACAGCATATACAACGGGTTGCGAATGGAGGATGTGTGGCTCGACAGGTAGTCCCCTCGGGCCTGCCGACCTACTGCGCGTGACGCTTCCGCGATGATCAGCGCGCTGGACACGCCCGAGACGGTCAAGAGCCTGACGGCCGCCGGGTTCACGGATGCGCAGGCCGAAGCGCTCACGGCGGCTGTCAAACAAGCGCGGGGTGTTGGCTTGTCGAACACCGCGACCAAGACCGAGATCGCTGAGTTGCGGCGCGAGATCGCCGGAGTGGAGCTGCGGCTAATCAGATGGGTGGTGGCGTGACCGCGATACTGGCGGTCGGCGAGATGATCTGGACTGCGACGCAGGTGCTCCTGCGCGGGCTGCATGCCTGAGCGGGATGCTCGAAGCCTATAGCGCGTCGGGAGAAACCTGGAATTACGTCTCAATTCGGGCTGGGGCGGGGACATCACGCAGACGCGATCGACGGCACCGAGCACGGCGTGCTATCGTCGGCTGCGGTAACCTGCGGGGCGCCCATCGGCGGGTCAGGGAGGAGAACAGAGTGGGATCTTATCTGGTGCGGCGTTTCGGCCTGATGCTCCTGACCCTGTTCGGGATATCGGTGATCATCTTTCTGATGCTGCGCCTCGCGCCGGGCAACATCGCCGATATCCTGTTCGATGCGGCCGGCTTTGTAGACCCGGCTGAAAAGACGCAGATCATGAAGGATCTGGGCCTCGATAAGCCGCTGCCCATGCAGTATGCGCAGTGGATCGGCGGGCTGCTGCAGGGCGATTTGGGTTATTCCTACGTCTCGGACCGCCCGGCTATCCGCGAGATCCTGCCGCGCATTCCGATCACCGCCAGGGTCGCGGGCCTCGCCCTGTCGTTTGCGGTGCTGATCGGCGTACCGCTCGGCGTCATCAGTGCCGTCAAGCAGAACACCCGCCTCGATTACATGCTGCGCGTGCTCAGTCTTTCCGGGTTGTCCATGCCGGCCTTCTGGCTCGGGCTCCTCGTGCTGATGGGGTTTGTCAGCTATTTCGGTACGATCCCGATCTACAGCGACGCGCCGCAGACCTTTTGGGCCGCCTTGGGGATGTACAGCATTCCGGCTGCGGTCGTCGGCTTCCGCAGCTCGGCGCTGATGATGCGGCTGACGCGGTCATCGATGTTGGAAGTGCTGCGCCAGGATTACATCCGCACCGCCCGTTCCAAGGGCGCGTCAGAGAGTGTCGTCAACTATCACCACGCCCTGAAGAACGCCGTGTTGCCGGTCGTCACGGTGATCGGCATCGAGGCGGCTTTTCTGATGGGCGGACTCATCGTCACCGAAACCGTATTCAATATTCCGGGAGTCGCCCGCTTTCTGGTCGAGGCGATCCGCTGGCGCGACTATCCGATTGTGCAGAACCTCGTCATGTACATCGCGATCATCGTCGTGGTGATCAATTTCACCGTGGACATGCTGTACGCGGCACTGGACCCGCGGATCAAGTACTCGGACTAAAGCGAGCAACTTTCTTCTGTCGGAGGAAACCGCCGTGAGCAGCCTCGAATTCCGCGCCGAGTTGTCGAAGGCCGGCGCCAATGTCGACGGACGATGGAGCGCCATCCGGTTTTTCGCACGCCGCTATCCGTTGGGGGCGATCGGCGCGGTGATCATGGCCATCTTCGTGTTCGCTGCGATCTTTGCGCCGTTGTTGACCGTGTACGATCCGTTGTCGACGAATTCGGCTCTGTCCTTGGCGAAACCGAGCGCGGCGCATTGGCTGGGTTGCGACTTTATGGGCAGGGACGTCTACAGCCGGATCGTCTACGGCGCCCGCATCTCGCTGGCGGTCGGGTGCGGCTCGATGGCTCTCGGGGTCAGTATCGGCGTTCTGATCGGACTGCTCTCGGGCTATATCGGAGGCTGGGTCGATCTCGCCGCGCAGCGGCTGATCGATATTCTGCAGTCGTTGCCGCTGCTCGTAATGGCCCTGCTGATGGCAGCCTCGCTCGGCCCGTCGCTGCACAATACGATCATCGCGATCTCGATCCCGTTGATCCCTTATTCGGCGCGCGTCGTCCGCGCCAACACTCTGTCGTTGCGCGAGTTGCCGTTTGTCGAGTCGGCGAAGGCGATCGGCATGAGCGAGTTCCGCATCGCGCTGCGCCACGTCCTGCCCAACACTCTGGCGCCGCTGATCGTTCTCGCGACCGCTCAGCTTGGCTCGACGATTCTGACCGAGGCTTCGCTCTCCTTCCTCGGCCTCGGCATTCCCGAACCGCATCCCTCATGGGGCCGCATGCTGTCGGAATCGGCCGCCGAGTACGTCCGGACGGCTCCCTGGCTGGTCATCTTCCCCGGTCTGGCTATCAGCTTTGTCGTGTTCGGCACAAATCTTCTGGGCGATGCGCTGCGAGATATTTTAGATCCCCGCCAGCGTAGCTGATCGCGCTCATGGTCATAGCCGATCGATCACCAACGCGAGTGGCCCCTGATGCCTAGTGAGGAGCTGACGACCGAGCGCGCGCCGGCCCCGGCCTACACCGTGACGAAGGCCGGCGAACAGGCGGGAACGGTCATCGAAATCAAAGGCCTGCGGACCTACCTCTTCACCCGCTCGGGGGTCGTCAAGGCGGTCGATGACGTCTCGTTCTCGCTGCGGCGGGGCGAGACTTTGGCGGTGGTGGGTGAATCCGGCTGCGGCAAATCGATGACCGCGCTGTCCATCATGCGCTTGGTGCCCAATCCTCCCGGAAAGATCGTCGGCGGCACGATCAGCCTGGAAGGAAAAGACCTTGTGCAGGTCGACGAAGCGGAGATGCGAGATATTCGCGGCAACGAGATCTCAATGATCTTCCAGGAGCCGATGACCTCGCTCAATCCGGTGCTGACGATCGGCCATCAGATCGCCGAGGCGCTGCGGCTGCATCAGGATCTGTCGAAAAGCGACGCCAACAAAAAGGCGGTCGAAATGCTGCGGCTGGTTAGAATACCCGAGCCGGCGCAGCGGGCCCGCGAGTACCCGCACCAGCTGTCGGGCGGCATGCGGCAGCGGGCGATGATCGCGATGGCGCTCGCCTGCAACCCTCGGGTGCTGATCGCGGACGAGCCGACGACCGCGCTCGACGTGACGATCCAGGCGCAGATCCTCGATCTGATACTGGAGCTGCAGAAGGAGCTTGGCACCGCGATCATCCTGATCACGCACAATCTCGGCGTCGTCGCCGAGACCGCGCAGCGCGTCATTGTCATGTATGCCGGAAAGAAGGTAGAGGAGGCCGAGGTGGACGCCCTATTTGGGCAGCCGCTCCACCCCTACACCCACGGGCTTCTGGCATCGATCCCGCGTCTGGAAATCATGGGCGGAAGAACCGCCAATTCAGCCCAGCGGCTGAAGGAAATCCCCGGAATGGTGCCGGCGCTGACCAACCTTTCCCCCGGTTGCACCTTTGCTCCGCGCTGCGCCTTCGCCGATGACCGATGCCGCGCGCAATTTCCGCCCTACGAGCAGAAGCGGCCGGGGCATTGGGCGGCTTGCTGGCATTCAGAAAGCCTCTATGGCGGCGGGGCCTAGCATGTCGGTGCAGGACCTCGTCGCGGCGCGCACATCGGTCACGGCGACGGGCACCCCGATTATCGCGGTAGAGGGGCTGAAGAAGCATTTTCCGGTCAAAAAAGGGCTTCTGCGGCGGACCGCGGGCCACGTTTATGCTGTCGATGGGGTCAGCTTTTCGATTGGCGAAGGTGAAACACTCGGCCTCGTTGGCGAAAGCGGCTGCGGGAAATCCACTGTGGCGCGGACCGTGTTGCGTCTCGTCGAACCGACCAGCGGCACGATCAGGCTCAACGGTCAGGACATCACCCGGTTGGGGAAGGCGGCGCTGCGGCCTCATCGGCGGCAGATGCAAATCATCTTTCAGGACCCGTTCTCGTCGCTGAATCCGCGCATGTCGGCCGGCGATATCGTCGGCGAGCCGTTGCAGGTGCATGGCATTGTCGGCGGCAAGGAGAAAGATGACCGCGTTGCGGCGCTCTTCGACCAGGTCGGATTACGGCGCTTGCAGATGCGCAGCTTCCCGCACGAGTTCTCTGGCGGGCAGCGGCAACGCATCTGCATTGCCCGGGCACTGGCGTTAAACCCAAAGCTGATTATCGGCGACGAGCCGGTCTCGGCGCTCGACGTGTCGATCCAGGCGCAGGTGATCAACCTGATGATGGATCTGCAGCGCGAAAAGAACCTCTCTTACCTGTTCATCGCGCATGATCTCGCTGTCGTCGAGCACATCAGCCACCGCATCGCTGTCATGTATCTCGGCAAGATTGTCGAATACACCGATAAGCAGACGCTGTTCACAAACCCCCTGCATCCTTATACCGAGGCGCTGCTGGCTGCGGTGCCGATCCCCAACCCGCAACTGAAGCGCAAGAAGCAGCTCCTGCAGGGTGACGTACCGAGCCCGATAAATCCCCCGCCGGGTTGCACCTTTCACACTCGCTGCCCGTACGCCGAGGCGCGATGCAGGATCGACGTTCCGGGGCTGCGCGAAGTCAGCCCCGGCCATTTGGTTGCCTGCCACCTGCGCTAAGTTCAAATCGCGCGCTGCTCGCCACCCTGCCCGTTAATAATTATTAATATATCACTCGGCAGATACCCGATTGGTAAATATTAACCACATTTTGTTTGTTTTGTATACAGTGGTAGGACTTTTTAGATAAGATCACGCCGCTTACGTCTTGCCTGGTGGTTTCCTCCCGTTTCGGAACGGGAAGGCAAATTTCCGGCGTGTAGTGAAAGGTCGTTTCGCAAAATGTCAGGTATGTTTGTCCGGTCGCGCAAGTCAGCGCGACCGTGGGACGATGCGAGTCTCCAGGGCCCGTCATCCGTTGTCACAACCCCTGCCGGCCCCGCAGGCCGGCAAAATTTGCTTACCCGGAGGGGCAGCGGGCTCTCCGACCCCGCCAAGACATCGCCCGCCATCTGTTCGGCAACTGCGCCTCCGATAGGCAGCTTGCTCTACCTCGGCTCCGTCGGTCTGGTCGCCGCCGGAATTGTCGCCGTGTTCTTCGGCGCCGGTTTTTTGCTGCTCGCGCCACCCGCTGGCGGGCGGACGTCCGTGCCCGCGACACAAGCCGCCTCGGCGGTCATCGCCCTGCCGCCTTTTCCCGGCAACGATGATCAGGCAGCATTCACAGAAAGCGCGGATACGGCGGGTAGTTCCGGCAGTTTGCCGACGTCGGCTGCAGGGCCCTGGCTGGCCGACAAGAACCCGTCGCACCAGCCGGCACAGGCCGGGAGGTCGGTGACGTCGGTTCCCCAGGACACACCCGCAGCTCAAACCGAGGCTAGCCCACGATTATCTGAAGCCACCGTCGCGAAATTAACGTCTCAGACGACTTCAAGGCTTTCGGCAACTGAACTCGACGATCTGTTGGAGCATGGCGACTCGCTGCTGCGCACGGGCGATGTCGCTTCGGCGCGCTTGTTTTACGAACGTGCCGCCGATGCTGGAGACGGTCGGGCGGCACTTCGTCTAGGCGCAACGTTCGATCCTATCTTTCTCGTCCGCTTTCGGGGTAATGTGCAAGCTGATGCGGCCTCGGCACGCTCGTGGTACAGCCGCGCTCTCGACCTCGGCGCGCTCGAAGCCAAAGGTCAGCTGAATAGTCTCGAAACGCGGCAGGGGAAATGAGTGCCAATGAACCGTCGGACAATTGCGGCGACGATGATCCTCGCCTTCGCTTCAGCTCTCGCCTTCGCTTCAGCTTTCGGCTGCGCGGCGCTCGCCAAGACCGCAGGACCACCTCCGGAGCTTGGTGTAAACCGCGGCGTCGTTGAACTCGAAACCGCCCGCGTTGCGGGCATCTCGGTGCGAATAGCCGAAGATCTCGCAAATGTCATAGACGACGGCGCGACCCGACGGGTCTTGCCGGTCATAGGCAAGGGAGCCCTACAGAATATAACTGATCTGAAATTGCTCCGCGGCGTCGACATGGCGATCCTGCAGACTGATGTGCTCGATCATGCGCGGCAGCAAAACCTTTTTCCGGGCATCGAGTATTGGGCAACCTACATCACTAAGCTTTACAACGAGGAATTGCATGTTCTCGCGCGCCAAGACGTCAAATCGGTCACAGACCTGGCAAATCAGAAGGTCAATGTCGATCTGCGCGGTGCCGGCACCTCGATCACAGCGGGGCGGCTTTTCGAACTGTTGAACATCCCGGTGGTCGCGACAAACGACGATCAAGAGGTGGCGCTCGAAAAGCTTCGTCGCGGCGAGATCGCCGCGATGGCATTTGTCGCCGGCAAGCCGGCGCCGATTTTTCGTAACCTGACCGCCGCTAACGACTTCCATTTCCTCGCTATCCCTCTCACCCCGGCCGTGACCGCCACCTATGTCCCGACCAGGCTTACCGCGACGGACTACCCGGGTGTGGTCCCGCAAGATCGAGCCGTCGACACCATCGCAGTCGGCGCGGTTCTGGTCGCCGCCAACCTCCAGCAAGGGAGCGAGCGCTATCGCAATCTCGTTAATTTCGTCGAGGCGTTCTTCACCGGCTTTCAGTCGCTGCTCGACCCGGGTCATCACCCGAAATGGCGTGAAGTGAATATCACCGCAGAGCTCCCAGGATGGCGGCGCTTCCCACCCGCCGAGCAATGGCTACAAAGGAATACCCAGATTGCGGCCGCGCCGAACCTGCAGGATCTCCGGGCGATTTTCTCGCGCTTCATCGACGAGCGGCAGCAGGCCTCGGGCGCGCCAGGACTGAGCGCGGAACAAAAGAACGAGCTCTTCGGACAGTTCGAGCTCTGGCAGAAGGGTCAGGTGCGGTAGCACCGCGCCGCCGCTAATCTCGAAGCCGCCTCCTATGAAAAAGGCCGCCGGACAACAGCCGGATCGCCGGACTGCGCAGCGATTGCCCCGGATCGTCGTCGCGGCTGTCACGGCTCTCACTACTGCCTTAGCCCTGCTTTGCGGCGCGGCAGCCGCACCTGACTCTGCCTCTAAGCGGGGCGGCACCCTCGAATTCGCCGTCCTCGTCGAACCCGGCAATTACGATTGTCACGCTAACATATCCTTCGCCTTCCTGCATCCGATCGCGCCGCACTACTCGACCCTCCTTAAATTTGACGCGCCGAACTACCCACAGATTGTCGGCGATTTGGCAGAATCCTGGAATGTGTCGCCCGATCGTCTCACCTACACTTTCAAGCTGCGGCCCAATATTCTCTTTCACGACGGCTCGAAGCTCACCTCGGCCGACGTGAAGGCCAGCTACGAGCGCATCGTCCACCCGCCCCCGGGTGTCGTCTCGTCCCGCAAAGTCGATTTCGCGGCGATCGGCAGCATTGATACGCCCGACCCGCGCACCGTCGTCTTCCATTTGCAGTGGCCCGAGGCGGCGATGCTGGCAAATTTTGCCTCGCCGTGGAACTGCATCTACAGCGCCGCCAAGCTTGCCGAGGACCCGCAATTTCCGAAGACCCACATCCTCGGCACCGGGCCGTACGTCTTTGGGGAACATGTCAAGGGTCAGTTCTGGCGCGGCGTGCGCTGGGACAAGTATTTCCAGCCCGGTAAGCCTTACCTCGACGGCTACCGCGCCGATTTCATGACCGGGCCCGCTGTGATGTCGGCTTACAAGACCGGCCACATTGCGGCAGAGTTCCGCGGCATCACCCCGGTTCAGCGCGACGAACTCGTCGAGGCTCTGGGCGATCGTATCGAGGTCAGCGAAAGCCCCTGGTTGTCTACCCTTCTGGTGGTTTTCAACAGCAAGCGTCCGCCGTTCAACGATGCCCGGGTAAGGCGCGCGCTGTCGCTCGCAATCGACCGATGGGGGGCGGCGGCTAAGCTGCAAAACACGACCTTTCTCAAATATGTCGGAGGGATCATGCGCCCCGGCTCGAGCATGGCGATGCCGGAAGCGGAGCTGGTCACGATTCCTGGTTTCTCGCGAGACATAGGCGCCTCCCGCGACGAGGCGAAGCGGCTCCTTGCCGAGGCGGGAGTTCACGATCTGAATCTAACCGTGATGGTCCGCGACATCCCGATGCCGCATTATGTCGGAGCCGACCTTCTGGCCGACAGTTGGCGCCAGATCGGGGTCACGACGACCCAGGACAGGCGCAACATCTGGGAATGGCAAAAAGTAATCGACGGCGGCGACTTCGATGTGGCGCTCGACTTCTCGGGCGATTTCTATGACGACCCGACCATCCAGCTGACCAAATTCGTCTCCCACGACCTGTCGCCGGTCAACTACGCCGGCTCGACCGACCGGTTTCTCGACGCGCTTTTCATCGGCCAGGCGGTGACCAGCGATCCGCGGCAGCGCGCCAAGATCGTGCGTGACTTCGAACGCCATGCTTTGACCGAGGCGTACACGGTTCCGCTTTTGTGGTGGAACCGGATCGTTGCAACCTCGGCAGCCCTCAAAGGTTGGGCCATCACGCCAAGCCACTTCATCGGCCAGGACCTGACGGATGTCTGGCTCGAACACTAACCGGAATTTGCTACCCGTTGTCACTGCGAGCGGAGCGAAGCAATCTCGGGCCGGCGAGCGCTCATTAGGTCCGGATTGCTCCGTTGCGCGAGGCGCTCCTCGCAGTGACGCCGCGCCTTGCGTGTAAAGACGGTGTCGTTGACTGGAGGAAATCGGAGCTTCCGGATGAACCAGGACCGCAGCAACGAATATACCATCCCGGAGACGATGAAGGCCTGGGTGCTCGGCGACCCGGAAGAGCTGGCGCTGGTCGAAAAGCCGGTGCCCGAGCCGGGCCGAGCCGAGGTGCTGGTGCGAATCGACGCGATCGCGGTCTGCGCCACCGACATCGAAGTCATCAAGCACGGATTGCCAGCAATGGTGGACGGCGAGCTGCCGTTCAACAAAGGGTTCACACCGGGCCATGAGTATATGGGCACGGTCGTGCGGCTGGGTCCCACAGTTGACGAGTTCCAGATCGGCGACCGCGTCGCCGTCGAGGTCCATGCCGGCTGCGGCCGCTGCCGGCGCTGCCGCGAAGGCATGTACACTTCTTGCCTGAATTACGGCTACCGGGACAAAGGGCACCGCGCCAACGGGTTCAGCACCGACGGCGGCTTTGCCGAATACGCGGTCAACAACATCAACACGATGGTTCATGTCCCCGACGAGATGAGCGACGAGGAGGCGACGTTGATCGTCACCTCCGGCACCGCGATGTACGGACTGGACGTGATGGGCGGGATAATCGCCGGCGAGGGGGTCGTGGTTACCGGGCCCGGGCCGATCGGCTTGATGGGCGTCGGGGTCGCCAAGGCGCTGGGCGCCCAGCCGGTCATCCTGACCGGTACGCGCGACCGCCGCCTCGAAATGGGCAAGCGCCTAGGGGCGGACGAGGTCGTCAACGTCAACAATGAGGACCCGGTCGAGGCCGTGCGGCGCATCACCCGAGGCAAGGGCGTACAGTATGTGCTCGAATGCTCGGGCGCTCCCGATGCACTGAACGAGGCGGCGCGGATGGTTAATCGTGGCGGGCGGGTCTGCCTCGCCGCCTTCCCGGCCGAGCCGGTGCCGGTCGATCTCGCCCATCTCGTGCGCAATAACATCTACGTGTTCGGCATCCGCGGCGAGGGGAAGAGCGCCACGCATCGCGCTGCCGCGCTGATGGCACAGAAGCGGTTCGACGCCAAGTTGGTCCACACCCACACCTTCGCGCTCTCTGAGGTGCGGACAGCCATCCGCTATGCCCGAGACCGGATCGACGACGCGATCAAGGTCATCGTCCGGATGCGCTGACCCGCTGCCGATCGTTGCGCCGCCGGTCCGATCAATCCTGGGCCGGTATGCGGCGGATTCCCGGGGCAAAAGCTGGTGATCACCCTGAAGGCTCGGGTCATTTTTCGAGCCGAACGCCTCGCCTTCGGCCCATCGGGGTAGGATAGCGAGTGTATTCGTCGGCATAACCCTCCCAGATACTGAATGGTTAGCACTCCCAAGAGTGAAGACGGCCGCCGAGGACCGTAATTCGGCAGAACCTAGGGACTCGTCTGCTTTATTAACTATAATTCTCCCGTTACCGCGAATAATTATAGTAAACTCGAAGAAGGAATGGAACTTTGTCGTAATGCAATTGTTTCGAAGGACGATCTCAACAATCATGGGAGCTCGGTATGGATAAACAAGTAAGCGTAAACCGGGCCGTATTAATGGGATTTTGCGGACTGCTTGCTTCAACAGCAGGTTGGGCCGACCCTCCTCGGGAAGGTCAATTTCAGACTGACCAGCTGCAGGACGACCAGCCTCAACCTAAACACAAGAAACGGTCGGTGCGTCGGGTGGACCCGGCAGTCCAGTTACGCCACATGATGCGCGACGAAATAAACACAGGACTGGTCGGCTAGTGTCCGAAGGTACCGATTACACGGTCGATCTGGCGCTCGCTCTCGCCAGCGAACAGAGCCGCTTGCGGCTGCTGCCGATCGCTGGAGCCGGAGCACTGCAAAATGCCAGGGATGTGATGTTCGCTCGCGGCATCGATTTTGCCATCCTGCAAACCGACGTGCTCGGCGAAATCAAGCGTAATCCGCCTTTTCCGGGTGTCGAGAAATATCTGCAATACGTGACGAGGCTCTACGATCAAGAGCTTCATGTGCTGGCCGGTCCAGACATCCAGTCGATTGAGGATCTAAAAGGAAAAAAGGTTAATTTCGGGCTGCCCGACAGCGGAAGCTACACGACTGCAACGGCTGTTTTCCGAACTCTCGATGTCGAGCCCGATGTGATGAACCTCCCGCATCCGCTCGCCCTGGATAGGCTGCGCCGAGGTGAAATCTCCGCTTTGGCCTACGTCGCAACCAAACCGGCGCGGCTGTTCCAAGACATCAGACCGGATGAGAACCTGCACTTTTTGCCGATCGCAAGTAATCTGCTCGCAAATTATACTGGAACAAACATAACTTCCGACGACTATCCGGAACTCGTGTCGAAGGACGATCCGGTCAAGACGGTGTCGGTGGGAACCGTTCTGGTCGCGTATAATTGGCCCACCAAGTCCGAACGGTATCAGCGAGTGGATCGCTTCGTTCAGGCTTTCTTTGTCAACCTCAAGGACATAAAAGCCCGTCGGCCGAAATGGCGGGAGTTCGACATCACCGCCTCAGTCTCGGGATGGACCCGTTTTCCGGCTGTCGAGCAATGGTTAAAAAAGGCGGGATCGAGCCCCGAGCCCAACAAAGCGACAGCGCAACAGCAGGTCCCTCTTGATCCGAAAAAGCGAGATGCCCTATTCCGGGAGTTCGCCGAATACCACAGAAGGCTCCGCGCCGAGAAAGCGACAATGAACCTCGATTCAAACCAGCGCGAGGCGCTGTTTCGAGAGTTCGCCCGATATCAGAAACAAAGATACGTGATTATCGCTTACCGCGGCTTGGCTGACGATCACTGATCGGGGAAGCCAGCCTGGCGCAATCCGACGTTCAGCGTCTTCACCTGGAGGGCCTGATATCGCGGATCGGTGAGCCAACGGTTTTCGGCCCGCATCTGGGCTAAGGATTTGATAGCTGGCTTTAGCCGTATCGCCTGTGCGAGCGCGGATTTCGCTTTGTCGAGATCGCCCTTCAAACCATTGGCTCCAGCCAGATAAAGAGACGGCACCCACCATCGGGGATTAGCCTCACGCGCCGTTTGTAGCAGATCGATCGCTTGATCCACGCGGCCCAACAAAAGCTGACAGGTACCCAAGGCCCAATAGGCAGTGGCTAGGCCAGGGGCATTCGGGGCAAGCCGGATCGCCTGCTCAAGTGGCGCTATGCCGGCTTCCGGTTCACCCAGGAATAAGCGGGTTTCGCCGAGATGAAGTTGGGCTCGGGCGTTGGTCGGGTCCAGAGAAACCGCCGTCTCGAACTCCTTCTGGGCCTCAGGTAACCGGTTCTGCATCTGGCGAAGAACCCCAAGCGTAAAGTGAGCCGCCGCCCGGTTTGAGACAGTCCCCTCATCAAGGGCTTCCGTTAATATATGCTCGGCCCGCGGCAAGTCCTCCTGCAGCACAGGGGACCATCCATCCGCCAATTTGGTAGACAGGATCGAGGCAAGGCCGATCCGAGTTTCAGTGGATCGCGAATCCAATTCAAAGGCTCGCTCGAAATTGCGGCGGGCATCCTGCCATCTTACTGAGGAATAAGGGAGGTAATATAACTCCCACCCGCGCGTTATCAAATTACGGACGGTGGGATCAAGCTGCTCCTTTTCGTCGGCTACTGGCGAGTTTTGACTTGAGGCGACGTGTTGTTGTTCTGGTTCGAGTGCTTGTTGCACGGGTTGGGGTTGGGGGGATTTCAGCGGGTCGTCTATTCTTTCAGCACGAGATGCTGGTGCTGGCGCTGAAACCGTAGGCGGTTCCGGTGGCGCGCCCTCCGCTCGGCTGCCATCTGACGGGATTGAAGGGGGTGCGAGTGCCGGCTTCTCAGCGGAAGCGCCACGTGACGGCTCTTCCGCCGCCGCGGGAGGTGTGGGTTTCTTGTCGAGCCAGACGTCCTCCATGCGCCAGCCGTTGAACAGGCTATTGACCATGATTGTCAGCCCCTTCAGCTGGGGCTGCCAGCATGTTGCGAAGCGGTTGTGGAAAAGGATCGGCCGAGCACCGTCCTCCTGCAACTTTTTATCGATTTCGTAAACGAGGCCGTGGCGTTTCTTCTGATCCTGCTCCATCGATTGCTGATCGAACAGCTTGTCGATTGCAGGATTGCAGTAGCCAGTGTAATTACGGTCCGAGCCGCAGGCGTAATTTTCATAGAACTGCGCGTCTGGGTCGTCGACGCCAAGGCCGGTCAGATTTAGCCCAATCTTGTAATCCTTGCGGTAAACCTTGGGAAACCAAGTGGCGCTTTCGACTGTTTCGAGCTCCGCATCAATGTAAATCTCGCGGAGCTGATCGATCAGAATGATGGCGGGATCGCGAAACGGCGGGGTGTTGCGGACGGAGACCTTGACGGCGAGTCGCTTGTCGGGTCCGTAACCGGCCTTCTCCATAATCTTGCGGGCTTCTTCGCGGTTCTTGGCGATATCGGAACCATAGCCGGGCAATGTGCTCAGCATCTCGGCCGGCATCCCCCAGACGCCTTGCGGCGGCGGCTGCATCGCACCTCCGATATCGCCATGCCCCTCGGCGAGAATGTCAATGAAGCTCTTGCGGTCGAGCGCTAGGGCCACGGCACGGCGTATCTCTGGATTGTCGAACGGAGGTGCGTCGCGGTTCACGATCAAATTGGTGCTTTGGTTTGCCGGCTGTAATTCGCAGATTGCCTGCGGCGCTTCCTTCTGTATGTTTTTCATCAAAGGAACGGTCAGGCCAAACGGGAAGGTCAGATCGAACTTTCCTGCGACGAAGCCTAGAATAGCCGTGGAGCGGTTCGGAATAATCGTCCATTCAATGCCGTCGAGGTAGGGACGCCCCTCCTTCCAGTACTGTTCATTCCGTACGAGCTTGATGGACTCGTTCGGCTTGTAGGAGACGAATTTGAACGGCCCGGTGCCGATCGGGTGCTGTCGCATCTCCTGGGCTGGAACATGACAAGGGTAGACCGGCGAATAGCCCGAGGCCAGCAACGCCATAAAGGCCGGCTGCGGCCGCTTCAGGTGGAACGTCACCGTGTCGTCTGTGGTGCTGATCGAATCCAGGTTGCGGTACCAAGACTTGCGCGGGTTGGTGCGAA
>Ga0126381_100002972_pt1 | contig 18442 bp, 22 predicted proteins | sample PanSoiMetPlot_28_FD_96465 | JGI IMG/M metagenome (GOLD analysis project Ga0126381, IMG submission 96465) | Tropical forest soil microbial communities from Panama - MetaG Plot_28 | ecosystem: Environmental > Terrestrial > Soil > Tropical forest > Bulk soil | place: Panama | collected 2016-02-17
CAATCTTCCGTTCTATGCGCGCAACGCCCGCGAAATCTTCGGACTGGATCCCTCGCTGCCGCTATTGGCGCGGGCTCAGAGCAAGGCATCGCGCACGCAAACTCCGGTCCACCTTCTTGAAGGCTCCGCCGAACGTATCCCGTTGGCCGACCACAGCATGGATACAATCGTGATGACCTGGACCGGCTGCAGCATTCCCGAGATTTGCGCTGCACTCGAAGAAATGCGACGCGTCCTTAGACCCGGCGGACGCCTGCTCTTCGTCGAACATGGGCGCGCGCCGGAACCGAGGGTTGCGCGTTGGCAGGACCGGCTCAACCCGCTGTGGCAGCGATTTTCAGGCGGGTGTCGCCTGAACCGCAGGATCGACGATTTGCTTTCGGATGCGGGCTTTCAAATCGATCGCCTGGCAACCGGCTACATCCCTGGACCAAAGATTATGACGTTCTTCTATGAAGGAGCCGCGATGCCGCGGTGACGCGATGACGCTGGGCGTTACGATGCTTCGGTATGGCGTCGCTGCGAGTTGGCGCGAAGCCACACGAAAATTTCGTTAATCCAAACCCTATCCTGCGACGGCAAGGACGTTGCTCAGACGTTCGAGCGCGGCATCGATTTCATCGCGCGTTGTCGAGCGCCCAAGGCTGAACCGGATCGCTCCCATTCCCGCGTTGGGCGCGATGCCCATCGCTTGCAGAACCGGCGACAGCTCGATGCGTCCGGAATGACACGCCGATCCCGTGGAGGCCGCCACGCCATCGAGCCGCGCCAATATCTCGCCGCCGACGCGGCCCACAAAGGAGACGTTGAGGGTGTTCGGCAGCCGGTGCTTGGGATGGCCGTTGAGAACCACGGCGCCGCCGAATTGCCGCTGCAGCCCCTGCCAAAAGCGGTCGCTCAAAGCGCGCACGCGATCCATGGCCGAAAGGTCGCGGGCAAGCTCGCAAGCCTTGCCGAGGGCGACCGCCAGCAGGGCGCTCTCCGTGCCCGCGCGTCGGCCGCCTTCGTGTCCGGCGCCATGGATCAGCGGCTCGATCGACACCCCGCGGCGCACGAACAGCGTGCCGACGCCTTTTGGCGCGTAAACCTTGTGGCCGGCGATCGACAGAAGATCGACGCCGAGCTCGTCGACGCGAGTTGCGATCTTGCCGATCGACTGCGCAGCGTCGGTGTGCAACAAGGCCCCGCGCTCGCGGGCAACGCGGGCGCACTCCGCGATCGGCTCGATGGTTCCGACCTCGTTATTGGCATGCATGATGCTCACGAGGACCGTGCGCGGCGTGATCGCCTTGCGGAGATCGTCGGGATCAAGGCGGCCTGTGCCGTCAACGGGCAGATACGTCACACGTGCGCCGAGGCGTTCGAGAAAACGGCACGGCTCAATAATTGCCGGATGCTCGATCCGCGTGGTGATGATGTGATCGCCCTTGTCGCGAAGCGCGAAGAATGCGCCCTTAAGCGCAAGATTATTTGCTTCGCTGCCGCCGCTGGTGAAAACGACCTCATCGTCGTGGCAGCCAAGCAACGCCGCCACTTGGCCGCGCGCTGTCTCGAGGGCGGCTTTTGCCCTTGTGGCCGCCCAATGTCCGCTGGACGGATTGCCGTAGTGCTCCACGAGAAACGGGCGCATTGCGGCAGCCACCGCCGGATCGATTGGCGTGCTGGCGTTGTAATCGAGATAGATGGCCTGCATGCTAGACAACTGAACCCCTGGCCGTGCTCGCCTTGGGCGTGGCCTCTGCGCCACCGCCTTCCACCGGAAGACCGGCCTCGTTCCATTGCTCCATTCCCCGGCGCAACACGTTGACCTCCGTGAAACCGGCCGCGCGCAAAGTCCGCGCCGCGGTGGCGGAGCGCTTGTCGGTCTGGCAGACGAGCACGATCGGTCCTCGTTCAAGGCCGGCAAGCTCGGCTAATCGGCTTTCAAGTTCGGCAACAGGAATATTGCGCGACGTGGCGATATGGCCGAGCGGCCCAATGAATTCATCAGGTCCGCGGACGTCGACAACGGCGACAGCTTCGCCATGGTCGAGTCGGCGCTTGAGTTCGCCCGCCTCGATCCAGGCGAACGGCGAGCGCAGCCGTTCGATCAGTCGGAGCAAGAAGCGCGTCATTGATCGGCTTCCCGCATCCCGAGCGGATAGCCGCCGGCGTCGCCGCGAAACGGCTGCAGCAGCATCCGATCGAGCCCGAGCTCGCGGGAATCGCGGAACTGCTCGATGCCGATCGTCATGGCATCGTGGCCGGCCGCGGGTTGTGCGCGGTAGGTCCCCAACAGCCGGTCCCACCACGGCAGGTTGAATCCGAAATTGCTGTTGGTCTCACGCCGCAGGATCGAATGATGGACGCGATGCATGTCCGGCGTCACGACGAACCAGCGCAGCACCCGATCGATTTCTTGAGGAACGCGGACGTTGCTGTGGTTGAACATCGAGGTGGCGTTGAGCAGCACCTCGAAGATCAACACCGCCACCGCGGGGGTTCCAAATGCTGCGACGACGGCGAGCTTGATCGCAAGCGACAGCAAAATCTCAACCGGATGAAAACGCAGCCCCGTGGTCACGTCGAGCTCGAGGTCGGCATGATGCATGCGATGCAGCCGCCACAACGCCGGCACAGCGTGAAAGAGCACGTGCTGCAGATAGATTGCGAGGTCGAGGAGGATGACCGAGACGATAATGCTCGCCCACGTCGGCAGCCCGATCACATGGAAGAGACCAAATCCGTGCGCCTCGGCAACGAGCGCGAGGCCGACGGCCGTTACCGGCGAGAGAATGCGAACGAGCACCACGTCCACCGCCACGACGCCGAGGTTGTTCGGCCAGCGCCAGTTGCGTGCAATTGCTTGTGGCCGTCGCGGCGTAAGGACCTCCCACACCGCCATCACGGCGAACACGCCGGCGAAGGCGGCCAGACGCACCAACGGCTCGTACGAGAACAGGGCGTCGCGCATTGGCTGGAAGCTTGACAGCCTATTGGTCTTACGGCTATTTAATCATTCACTTGAATGATCTAACATTGACTTTTCTATGTCAAGGCCCAGCCCGAAATTGACGCTGTTCACGCAGTTCGCCGCGGTCGCCAAATCGCTCGCCCACGCGCATCGGCTCGAAATTCTGGAGCAGTTGGCGCAAGGCGAACGCAGTGTCGACGTTGTTGCAGGACGAACCCGCCTCTCCGTCGCCAACACATCGCAACACCTGCAGCAATTGCGGCGCGCGGGCATCGTGGCGGCCCGGCGCGAGGGCAAGTTCATCTTTTACTCGCTCGCCGATGACGCCGTGCTCGACGCCATGTCGGCGCTGCGCCGCATCGCCGAGCGCAACATCGGTGAAGTGGAGCGGGTGATTCGCAGCTACTTCAACGACCGCGACAGCATGGAGCCCGTCTCGCGCGAGGAGCTTCTGGAAAAATCGCGCGCGGGCGCGGTCACCGTCCTCGATGTCCGCCCGCCGGATGAATTCGCCCTTGGGCATCTGCCTGGGGCGGTGAACATTCCGTTGCGCGAACTAGAAGCTCGCCTGGCGGAGCTCGATCGCCACCAAGAGATCGTCGCCTACTGCCGCGGTCCTTACTGCGTTCTTTCCTATGAGGCGGTGGCCGCGCTTCGCGACCGCGGCTTCAAGGTGCGCCGGTTGGAAGACGGTCTTCCGGAGTGGCGCGCGGCCGGGCTGCCAATCGTTACCGGCAGCGCCTGACACAGGCGCAACGTTGGATCTCGGCTATCATTGCGCTGGGGTCGGTTTTCTCGGTTGGAACTGCGCAGGAGAAGCAGGCATGAATCCGCTCTTGGTTTTAGTTTCGATCGCTGTTGTCCTCACATCGGGCCCCACGCTTGCCCAATCACAACAGCCCTATGCCGGCCTCGAGGGGCGATCGATCAAGGCGCTGTCCGAACAACAAATCGCCGACTTGCGGGCGGGCCGCGGCATGGGCCTGGCACTCGCCGCCGAGCTCAACGGATATCCCGGGCCGAGGCATGTGCTCGAACTGGCCGAGTCCCTCCATCTTTCCGACCAGCAGCGCGCGAAAATTCAGGAGCTGTTCGGCGCCATGGAGGCGGAGGGCACTTCCGCTCGGCGAGAGGCTCATTGCCCAAGAGGCGGAACTGGACAAGGCGTTTGCTGATAAGACGATCACCGCGGCCGCTCTGGCGGCGTCCGCGCAGGCGATCGGCGCCACGCATGCCGCGCTGCGGCAGGCGCATCTCAAGTACCACTTGTTCACTATTGAAGTGCTGACGCCGACCCAGATCGAGCAGTACGCCGCACTTCGCGGCTACAAAGGAGGCGCGCAACATCCGCACAGACAGCACTAATGGCCATACAGTCGCCTAAGAAGCGTTGCAAAGAGGGGTCAATGTCTTATCCTTGGGGAGCATGGGCCCCTGGATTGAGTGCTTACACGACGCGCGATGCTGTCGGTCTTGACCAAAACTTTTCGTGCTAAAGCGGCGAGCGTCATTGCCACGCTCTACGTGGTTTGCATTCTTGCTCCGACGGTCGCTTTTTCGCTTTCCGACAATCCCGCCGTCGCGCATTGCCTGATCGAAGGTCACGTCGGCGTTCACGATCAGGGCAGCGAGCACAAGCATGATGGCATGCTGCACGTCCATGCCGACGGCACCGCCCATCAGCACCATGATGACAGCGTTGCTCCAGGTTCCTCTGGCGACGATGGCACGGCAGCAATCGCGACTTGTTGCAGCCTGTTCTCTGTCGTCGCAATCCCCAGCGAGCCGGTGCCCAGCCTTGGATTCCACAGCCTGGCTTCTGTGGTCTTGCCCGTTCTGGCAGACGCCTTGAGCGGACGCGGTCCCGAGCGCATCAACCGGCCTCCCATCGCCTGATTGTCGCCAGTTGGAGTTGGCGCGCGCGGTTGAACGCCTTGCCGCGCCCAACGGCAATCGACAGTCGAGGAATTCATGTCCGTACATATTCGGACGTTTGCTGCCGCCGGCGGATCGGCGGTCACGGAGGCGTTCCAGCCCCAGCTTGGCATCCTCGCCATTCTGGCGGGGCTCGCCCTGCTTTCGGCTTGTACCTGGTTTTCGCCGGATGCAGGCATGGGCGTCGTCACGACGATCGCGCAGCAGGAGCTCAACAAGGACGCCGCCGCGATCCGCTCGCCCGAGGAGGCCGAGGCCGCCGGCACCGCCGTCCGCCGCCTTCTCGGCCGGACGCTAACCGCCGATGCGGCGGTCCAGATCGCGCTACTCAACAACCGTGGTCTGCAGGCAGCCTATGACGAGCTCGCCATCGCCGATGCTGAACGGGTCGGACAAAGCCTTCCGCCAAATCCAACGTTTTCGTGGCGCCGCATCCAGGCGGGCGCGGCGCTCGAGAGCGAGATGCAGCTCGTCACCAATATCATAGCGCTCGCGACTCTGCCGGCACGATCCGAGATCGCGGCAGAACGATTTCATCAAGCGCAGCTTCGCGCTGCTGAAGAAACGCTCCGCGTGGCGCACGAGGCGAGGCGCGCTTACTATCGCGCGGTTGCCGCACGTGAGCTCATTCACTTTCTGACCGAGTCGCAATCGGCCGCCGACGCTGCGAGCAAGTTGGCTACACGCCTCAGGGAAACCGGGGCGATGAACAAGCTCGATCAGGCGCGCGAGCAGGTGTTCTACGCCGATTTGACCGCGCAAGTGACAAGCGCCCGCCAACGCGAGGCAAGCGAACGCGAAGCACTCATTCGCGCGATGGGCCTATCGGGCGCAAGCCTCGACTTCAAGCTTGCGAATGCGCTGCCGGCAGTGCCGCGTCGTGTTCAGACATGGGCGGGCATCGAGGTGGACGCGGTCGCTCGGCGCGTCGATCTACAAATCGCCCGAATCGAGCTCGACCTGCTTGCCAAGTCTTACGGCCTCACCCAAGCCACTCGCTTCATCAATATTTTGGACGGCGGCTACGCTGACAAGTTGGAAAAGCGACCCGACGAACGCTTTCTGATGCGCGGGTTCGACGTCCGGTTGCAAATCCCCATATTTGATTTCGGCGAGGTGCGCGTCCGTCAAGCCGAAGCCACGTATATGCAAGCCGTCAATCGGCTGATCGAATTGGCAGTCAATGTGCGCTCCGAGGCGCGCGATGCGTACCGCGTCTATCGCTCGACCTATGACATCGCGGGCCATTACCAGCGCGAGGTCTTGCCGTTGCGCAAGATCATCTCGGACGAAACGCTGCTTCGCTACAATGCGATGCTCATCGACGTGTTTTCGCTGCTTGCGGAGGCGCGACAGCGCATTGCGGCGACGATCACGGCGATCGAGGCGAAGCGCGACTTCTGGCTGGCAACCGTGGACCTCAAGACGGCGGTCGCCGGCGGTGGCAGGTCGAGCAACAGGTACGAACGAGCAAACCCCATGGCCGCATCGTCCGGCGAGACGGGCAGGCAGTGATAAGGAGGATCCCATGATTTCGCGCAGAGGCTTTCTCGGCACGGCCGCGGTGCTCGCAACTGCGAGCGCGGTCAGCGGGCGCGTGCAGGCGGCAAGCATCCCCGAGGCGCCGAGCACCAAGACAACCACCATGCAGAAGCCGATCTTTCCAACGAGCGGCCCCGACTATCAGCCGGTCGTCACGCTCAACGGCTGGACATTGCCCTGGCGCATGAACGGTGACTGGAAGGAGTTCCATCTCGTCGCCGAGCCGGTGGTGCGCGAATTCGCGCCGGGCATGAAGGCGAACTTGTGGGGCTATAACGGTCAGGCGCCGGGGCCGACAATCGAAGCGGTCGAAGGCGACAAGGTGCGCATCTTCGTCACCAACAAGCTGCCCGAGCACACCACAGTGCACTGGCATGGCATGTTGCTCCCGAACGGAATGGACGGGGTCGGCGGCGTGACGCAGCCGCATATCGAGCCGGGACAGACCTTCGTCTATGAGTTCGAGATCAAGCACAGCGGCACGTTCATGTACCACCCGCATTCCGACGAAATGGTGCAGATGGCGATGGGCATGATGGGCATGTTCGTCGTGCATCCGCGCGATGCGAAATTTCGCCGCGTCGATCGCGACTTCGTCTTCATCATGAGCTCCTACCTGATCGACCCGGGTACCTATCTGCCGAAGGTCGCCGAGATGACCGATTTCAACATGTGGACGTGGAACAGTCGCGTGTTTCCCGGCATCGATCCCATGCCGGTGCGGCTCGGCGACCGTGTGCGGGTGCGCATGGGCAATCTCACCATGACCAATCATCCGATCCACCTGCACGGCCACCATTTCGCGGTGAGCTGCACGGACGGCGGCTGGGTCCCCGAGAGCGCGCAATGGCCGGAGTCGACCATCGATGTGCCGGTCGGCGCCGTCCGCGCCTTCGACACGGTTGCCGACAATCCCGGCGACTGGCCGTTCCACTGCCACAAGACCCATCACGCCATGAACGCCATGGGACACGACGTCCGAAACTTCATCGGCGTACAAAAGCGCGATTTGGCGCGGCAAGTCCGCAAGCTCGTGCCCGACTACATGCCGATGGGAAGCGCAGGAATGGCGGACATGGGCGCGATGGAAATGCCGATGCCAGACAATACGCTGCCGATGATGACCGGCTTCGGCCAGTTCGGCCCCATCGAGATGGGCGGCATGTTCACGCTGATGAAGATCCGAGAGGGGCTTGCGGCCAACGATTACAGAGATCCGGGCGATTACCGGCACCCACAAGGGACGGTCGCGTACGAGGTCGCAAATTCATCCGCCCCAGCGCCCCAGCAAAGCGGGGGCCCCGCCAGCCAGCCGAACGCCGGCCCGAGAGCTGTCAGACCTGGAAATAATCACAAGGGACATTGAGAGGAGCCAATCCGTCATGCCGAAACATGCGCGCATCGCTATCGCGGCCGCGGCCTTTCTGGGATTGAGCCTGACGATCTTGGCGGTGACCGACACCATGTCGATCCCGGCGTCCGCCCACGAGGTTCACGCAAGGTTCTCGGCCGGCGAGCCGGGTGATCCCAAAAAGCCGGCCCGCACCATCAAAGTGATCATGCGTGAAGACGGGAAGAAAATGGCTTTCGACCCTGCCCGGATCACGGTGCGCAAAGGCGATTAAATCCGCTTCGTTCTGGAAAACGATGGCACCGACGAGCACGAATTTGTTCTTGCGACCGCGCTTGAAAACCGGAAGCACGCCGAGCTGATGAAGAAATTTCCGGACATGGAACACGATGACCCGAACGCAAAGCGCCTTGCGGTCGGGGAGAACGGTGAAATTCTGTGGAAATTCACAAAAGCTGGGACTTTCGAGTTCGCTTGCCTGATTCCAGGGCACCGCGAGGCGGGGATGCTGGGCAAAGTCGTCGTCAAGTAAACCCGATCGGTGACAATGGCTCTTGAATTGGTTGGCTAGGCGGTCGCGCTGCAAGCGGGCTTAGCGGCTGACTGTCCGAGGTATATAGTCATGATCGCAGATCGGAGGACGACTCATGAAGCTAGCTCTGATCGCCCTGGGGCTGCTGGCCACAAGTGGCGTGGTCTACGCGGCCTGTGTCTTCTGCTGACAATCATTGCAGCGAAGGCGACGAAGGCCCGGCTAAACGGCCGGGCCTTCCTGTTGGCGAACGTTGCCACAATCAAAGAGCCCACGACCGGATAGACGAGGCCCGCATGATCCGACGCACGCTCTTCAGCGCAGCCGCACTGGCGCTCTGGCTAGGCGCGAACCCGCTCGTCGCCCTGGCGCAGTCGAACGACTTCGTGAACGGTCAGGTCACGAAGATCGACGAATCCGCAGGCAAAATCACGATCAAGCACGGCCCGCTCAAGAAATTCGACATGAACGAAGGCATGACGATGGTGTTCCGCGCAGGCGATCCGGCGATGTTGAAAGCCGTCAGGCCGGGTGATCGCGTTCGCTTCGTGCCGGATCGCATTAACGGCCAGTTCACGGTTACGAAGATCGAAAAGGCGAAGTGACGGAAAAACGAATCGCCGATCCAACTTCCAACCCCGATCAGTGTCCATGCGTCTTCATGCCGGGCATACTGCCGGAAGGCTGTGAACCCATCGCGAGCACGTCGTAGTCGACGCTCACCGGGCCCGCCTTTTCGAACACCAAGGTCGCCTTGAAGTGCTCGCCTGCGCTCAGCGGTTTCTTCAGGCCACTAAACATGACATGCGACGAGCCCGGCTTGAGCTCGACGCTCTCGCCCGGCTTGATTTCCAATCCCCCTTTCACCGGCCGCATCTTCGCGACGCCATTTTCCATGGTCATCTCGTGGACCTCGAATTTGGATGCAACGTCGGACGATCCATTGACGAGGCGGTCGGGCGTCGATCCGTTGTTGGTGATCTTCATGTAGCCGGCAGCAACGCTCGCTCCCTTCGGGGTCGCTCGCGACCACGGATTGGAAATGTCGAGCGCGCCGGCCTTGTAGTCGCCGGCATTCGCAGGGGTGAGAGCCAAGGCGAAGGCCGCGGCAAAGACGAAAGCGATGGGGCGCATTTTTATCCTCCAGACGATGTGAATGAGCGGCCGCAGGCTTTGCGGCCGACATCAACCCACGCGCGGACAGGCGCAGGGTCAGGAGGCGATCGGAGGGGCGCGCGATTCCTGCGGCTGATGCCGCGGCTGCAATGGCGGCGCGACGAGCACAGACGTCAGATGCGCCGATCGCTCGGAAAACCATACCAGCGAGAAGGCTAGGTTCGCCGGAAGGATGCCCGGTGCATTGCCGCAGGCGGCGAGACAAGCCCCGCAGTCGTTTCGATGTTGTGCCGGCGCGGGCTGGTGCTCGCCCGAGGAATCGACCGTGCAGATGACCGCGAATGGGTCAAAGCCGAACTGACCCGCAGCCGCAAAGCCCGAAACGAGAGCTTGCAGCGCGATCGCGTAGGCCGCAACCAGCGCCGCGGATTTGCGGATCGATCTCGCCATGGCGCTATCCTAGCGCCGGCTGCCGGAACGCGTCTAGGTCGACCAAACGTTGCCGATTTGCGTCGGATGGCGATCAACGGCTCGGAGCAGAACCGATGGTCCGTTTCTAGACAAATGTGAGCACGACCGCGGGGATGAGCGCACAGGCCGTGACGGCGGCCGCGTAGGGGAGCGCCTTGTCATCGGGCACTTTCATCAACATGGGCAGCCCGATCCACAAGAGGTAGAAGCCGTAAAGGCCCAGGATCAACAGAAAGCTCAAGCCTGGCACGAGCAGAAAAATGCCAGCGAGCCAGAGCGGGGTGTGGGAATAGGCGGACAGCTTGACGGCATTTGCGAAATTCTTCTCGGTGCCGAAGCGCGGCGCCAGCAAATCGATCACTCCGGCGATGATGTAAACCATCGCGAAAGTGACGAAGTAGACGACGATCGCGCGCACGAGGTTGGGAACGATCGGCGTGTAGCCGCCGATGAACGACTGACCGATGAAATGCGCCACCTCGGGAATGGCGGCGAGGATCGCGACGTAGCTGATCAATAGATCGAACAGCGTGTCGTGCTCCCCTTCGATCACCTTCCATTCCGTTTGCGGCGTCAGGATGAGCGCTTTGATCCGAGCAACGAGCTTGCGCAGGTAAGTTGCCCACATTTGTTTCCTTCCGCGCGCAGCCATCGCCTGCTGCGCGATCATTGTCTTCGGGATGGCGAGATGAGCATCGTGTGAACTCGTTTGCCCGTGCTTTCATAGCGGCCGATGTCGGGCCCCGGTTGTACGCTGCCGCGCAAAAAAGTGCGGCTGATCAGGTAGTACAGCCAAATTTTAGCTTTGAGGCCCGGAGGATGGCACGGGGAGGTTCTATCATACCATTCCCACGAAATCTGCAGAAAACCTCCAGGCAAATTCAGATCCACTACAGCTCCCCTTCAAGCTTCTCGTCGCAGCCGAGGCTAAGCACTCCCCCAGATGCTTCCGGCACGGTGTCGGCAGCTCGATGGAGGTCCCAATGCGCAAAGTCATCCGTATCGTCACTGCCGCTCTCGCAGTGACTGCCTTGAGCCTGGTCGCGGGCTTGCCTCTCGTCGCTGCGTGGCGGATGTCGGCCGAGCAACACGCTACGGACCTGACCAGCCAACAGATCCAGGCCCTTTGGCTGGTCTACTGACGCGGCGGCCGTAGCGCCTCGGCGAAGCATCGTCGCGTTTGGCACAACCTCCAACGGGAAGAAGCAGGGCGATGACCCCCGAACAGAAGCGGCTCGTGGAGCATACTTGGAAACAAGTGGCTCCCATCGCCGACGCGGCAGCCGAGATTTTTTATCGCCGGCTGTTGGAAATTGATCCCAGCACACGCAAGCTGTTCCGTGCGACCGACATGGTCGCGCAACGCAAAAAGCTGTTGCAGACACTGAGCTTCGCGATCAATGGGCTGAACGACCTCGACGCGCTGGCGTCGAAGGTGGAAGACCTCGGTCGCCGTCACGCCCGGTACGGCGTCACCGATGCGCAATATGATTCCGTGGGCGCTGCGCTGTTATGGACGCTGGAACGGGGTCTCGGTCACGCGTGGACACCGGCGGTCGCGTCGGCATGGACCGAAGTCTACCAATTGCTGTCGCGTATCATGCGCAAAGCCGTCGCGCAGGTCGATGTTGCCCCGCAACAGCTTGTGGCCGTTGGTTAATCCAGGCAGTTCTCAAGCGGCTATTGGCTAAGCCTGCCGGTCTTCCCAAGTCAACGCGGCGCCCTTCTCGGCGATCATCATGGTCGGCGCGTTGGTATTACCGGAGGTGATCGTGGGCATGACGGACGCATCAATCACGCGCAGCCGCTCGAGCCCGATCACGCGCAGCCGCTCATCGACCACCGCCATGGGATCGCTGGAGCGCCCCATCTTGGCGGTGCCGACGGGGTGAAAGATCGTGGTGCCGATGTCGCCGGCGGCTTTGATCAGCGCCGCGTCGTCGTCGCCGATGGACGGGCCTGGAATATATTCGCTCGGCTTGTACTTCGCGAGCGCGGGCTGCGCCACGATCCTGCGCGTAAGGCGGATGCAATCGGCCGCGACGCGTCGATCTTCGTCGGTGGAGAGGTAATTCGGCTTGATCACCGGCTTGTCGGCGGCGTCCGCCGAGCGCAGCCGCACGAAGCCGCGGCTCGTCGGCTGTACATTGCAAACGCTCGCGGTGAGCGCAGGAAATTCGTGCAGCGGGTCGCCGAACTTGTCGAGGGAGAGCGGCTGCACGTGGTACTGGATGTTGGCGCGCTCGCGCCTCTTATCGGAGCGCGTGAACAGGCCGAGCTGCGAGGGCGCCATGGTGAGCGGCCCGCGGCGAAAAAGCGCATAATCGAGCGCCATGCGGGCGCGCCCTATCCGGGAACGATAGGTCTCGTTGAGCGTCTTGGCGCCTTCAATGCGATAGATGAGCCGCAGCTGCAGGTGATCCTGCAGGTTCTCGCCGACGCCTCCCTTGTCGAGCACGAGGGGAATGCCGAGCCGCGCGAGCTCGTCGGCGCCGCCGACGCCGGAGAGTTTTAAGATCTGCACCGAGCCTATGGCGCCGGCCGCAAGAATGATTTCGCCGCGAGTGTGCGCGGATCGCCGCGCGCCGTGCTGGCGCCAGTGCACACCGACCGCACGCGTTCCGTCAAACTCGATCCGCTCGACTAGGCAGTTGAGCTCGAGGCGCAGATTGGGACGCTTGCGCACCGGCTTGAGAAAGGCGCGCGCCGCCGACCAGCGCCGCCCGCGCTTCTGGTTGACGTGAAAAGCGCAACTCCCTTCATTGTCGCCGGTGTTGAAATCGGGAATGCGCTTGATGCCCGCCTCGGCCGCCGCCGCGCAGAACGCGTCGAGGATGTCCCAGCGCACTCGCGGCGCCTCGATGCGCAACTCGCCGCCGACCGCGTGCGCGTCGCTTGCGCCAAGAAAATGGTCCTCGTGGCGGCGGAAGAACGGCAGCACGTCGTCGGATCCCCAGCCGGCAAGCCCGAGCTGGCGCCAGTGGTCGTAGTCGCCGGCTTGCCCGCGCATGTAGATCATGGCGTTGATCGCGGAGGAGCCGCCGATCACCTTGCCGCGCGGATAATTGAGGCTGCGGCCGTTGAGGCCTTCCTCCGGCTCGGTCTTGAACATCCAGTCGGCGCGCGGATTGCCGATGGCGAAGAGATAGCCGACGGGGATGTGGAACCAGATCCAATTGTCCTTGCCGCCGGCTTCCAGCACCAGCACGCGCGTTGCCGCATCGGCGGAGAGCCGGTTCGCCAGCAGGCAGCCGGCCGAGCCGGCACCGACGATGATATAGTCGTAGTCGCCTTCGAGAGGCGCGGTGTTGGTCATGGGATTATTGGCCACGGTCATCACTTCTAACCCGCACTCTAATATAGGCCACCGCGGGCGAATTCGACGGGGCGCGTGCCGCTGTCAGCGCACAAACCTCTTCCGTTCATTCCCGCGCAAGCGGGAATCCAGAGCCAAAGGCTGGGTCCCCGCTTTCGCGGGGACGAAGGGATAGATCGAGACGGCCTTTGCCTCCAAGTCCGATCCTGTTACTGTGTGTCACGGCCCACGGCGCGCCGTAAGCGCGCCTTTTGTCCCGGAACGGCGCTTCCGGATTGGCCGCTTCCCGATAACGAGTTCTGCCGCAGGGCATCCGCGTGCGCGGGCGCCGCAGAGGAGCGGAGAATGCTGCATCGCGTCTTTGCCTGCCTCATCGCGCTCGCCATGACGAGTCTGCCGTCGGCGGCGCAGGAGCAGACCATCACCGTCTTCGCCGCCGCCTCGCTGAAGAATGCGCTCGATGACGTGAACGCCGCCTTCACCAAAAATACCGGCATCAAGGTGGTGGCAAGCTATGCGGCGACCTCCGCGCTGATGAAGCAGATCGAGAATGGAGCCCCCGCCGACGTCTTCGCGTCGGCCGACGTTGATTGGATGGAGTATGGCGCGCGCAACAAGCTCATCAAGGACGACACCCGGATCGACCTTCTCGGCAACCGGCTGGTGCTGATCGCACCGGAGGATTCCAAGCTCGGCCATGTCGCCATCGCGCCCGGGTTCGATTTGGCCAAGCTCGCCGGCGACGGCCGCATTGTGACGGGTGACGTGCGGGCGGTGCCGGTCGGCCGATATGCCAAGGCCGCGTTGGAAAAGCTCGGCGCATGGGATGCGGCGGCGCCAAAATTCGCCATGACCGAGAATGTGCGCGCGGCGCTCACGCTGGTCGCGCGCGGAGAGGCAGCGCTCGGGATCGTGTACGCGACCGACGCCAAGGCCGAACCCAACGTGAAGGTCGTCGGTGTTTTTCCCGAAACCTCGCACCCGCCGATCGTCTATCCGGTGGCGCTGACCATGAGCGCGAAGGCCGATGCCGCCCAGTACTTTGCCTTTCTGCAGTCGCAGACGGCAAAGGCGGTGTTCGAGGGTTACGGCTTTACCTTCCTGCCGAGGCCGGCGTCGTGATCGCCGCGCATTCATTTATTCCTATCTCGCGCGACGATGCGGCTTTCTGATGCTCGACCTCTCGCCCGATGAATGGATTGCGATCCGCCTGTCGCTCAAGATCGCACTCGTGGCGACCGCAGTCGCGCTGCCGTTCGGCATTGCGCTCGCTTGGCTCCTCGCGCGGAAGAATTTTTGGGGCAAGACGCTGCTCGATGGGCTCGTGCATATGCCGCTCGTGCTCCCGCCGGTCGTCACTGGCTACTTGCTCTTGATCTCGTTCGGGCGCCGCGGGCCAATCGGCGCGTTTCTAGCTGACCATTTCGGCATCGTGTTCTCGTTCCGCTGGACCGGGGCGGCGCTCTCCTGCGGCGTGATGGGATTTCCGCTGCTGGTGCGTCCGATCCGCCTCGCGATCGAAGCCATCGACCGCAAGCTCGAGGATGCCGCCGCCACGCTCGGCGCCGACCGCCTGTGGGTGTTTCTCACCGTGACGCTGCCACTGGCGATGCCGGGCCTCATCGCAGGCCTGGTGCTCTGCTTCGCCAAGGCGCTGGGCGAATTCGGCGCGACCATCACCTTCGTGTCCAACATTCCGGGCGAGACGCAAACAATCTCGGCGGCGATTTACACCTTCACCCAGATCCCCGGCGGCGACGCGGCAGCGGGCCGCCTGGTGCTGGTCGCAATCGCAATCTCGCTTGCGGCCTTGGTGGTGGCCGAGTGGCTCGCACGTCGCGCCGGCACGCGGTTCCACGGAGAATAAGCATGCTCGCGCTGGACGTGGAAAAACGGCTGGGCGAATTTTCCCTTGCGGCGCGGTTCGAGACGGCGGGCGGAGTAACCGCCCTGTTCGGCGCGTCGGGCGCGGGAAAGACCACGCTCGTCAACATGATCGCGGGGCTGATCGCGCCCGACCGCGGGCATGTTCGCCTCAACGACACGATGCTGTTCGACTCCGCCAATAGAATCAACGTGCCGGCGCATTGCCGCCGCATCGGTTATGTGTTCCAGGAAGGGCGGCTATTCCCGCATCTGAGCGTTGCGGGCAATCTCGACTACGGCCGCCGCATGTGTGGACTTGCGCGTGACCGCGCGGAGATGACGCGCATCGTCGACCTCCTCGACATCGGCCATTTGCTCGATCGGCGGCCGGGAAAACTTTCCGGCGGCGAGCGCCAGCGCGTCGCCTTCGGCCGCGCGCTCTTGATGCGCCCGCGCCTGCTTCTGCTCGACGAGCCGCTCGCCTCGCTCGACGCGGCGCGCAAGCGCGAAATTTTGCCCTATCTGCAGAGGCTGCGTGACGAGGTGCCCATGGTCTATGTCAGCCACCATGCGCCGGAGTTGAAGCGCATCGCGACATCCGTGGTGCTGCTCGAGGCAGGGCGGGTCGTGGCCACCGGCGGCATCGACGTGCTCGACGCCGCGACGGCTGAGTTGGTGGCATAGGCCGGCGCGCGGGCTCAGCTCGGGGCCATGCCCTTATCCTTGAGCTCCTTGATCGCGCTCTTGTTCTTCGCGAGATGGGCGAGTCCCATCCCACGCAGCACATTCGCCGCCTTCGTGAACTGAATGTTGTCGTAGCCGACGATCTCGATCCGATTGCCCCAGGGGTCGAGGAAATCGAGGAAGCGGCCGGGCAGCGGCTTGATGCCGGCTGCCGCGAGCGCGCGGCGAACCGCGTCCTTGTCGTCAACCACGAGGCCGAAATGGCGGCCGTCGTCGGGCGGTTGCTTGCGGCCCTTCTGCAGCGCCAGGAATTGGTCGCCCAAATCGATGAAGGCCGAGGTCTTGCTCTTGCCGCGCAGCTTGAAATCGAACAGGCGGCCGTAGAAGGCCAGTGCCTCCTCGATATCGCCGACCTCGAGAGCGACATGGTTGAAACCGACGGCGCGCGCTTTTCTTGCTTCCGGCATGGCAGTCTCCGACAATCGGGTCACGCGTCATGTGGTGATCTGTCCGCCCGCGACCAATAGGCTTACCCAGGCGAGAGCGAGATGTTTCCGCCCGAGCGCATCGCCTGTCTCACCGAGGAGACCGTGGAGACGCTCTATCTCCGTATACTTGTTCTGTGGCCGTTCGGCCACGTCTGCCAACATCGTGGATAATGTCGGTGATACCGGCACGTCTCGTGCTGGTGTTGTCTTGACGTATCCGCCGACGTCTGCCAGTGCCGGCCCTCAGACTGTGGGCAGATCCTATGGCAGGGAGGCCGTGGAGATGGTTCGAGCGCTACACCGACTTTCACATCTCAAGATCGAGCGCGCCAAGCAGCCCGGCATGTATGCCGACGGCGGCGGCTTGTATCTGCGCGTTGCCGAAGGTGGATCGAAGCAATGCTATCGCTACACCCACCAACGGCCACAACCGTGACATGGGACTTGGTCCGCTTCATCTGCTCACGTTGGCGGAAGCTCGCGAGCGTGCGCGCGCGGCGGGCAAGCTCCGGCTCGACGGTGTCGACCCGATCGCCCACAAGCATGCGCAGCGCGGCGCTGCCATCGTCGCAGCTGCTGGCGCCAAGACATTCAAGGAGTGCGCCGAGGGCTTCATTCGCGATAACGAAAAGAAATGGACACACCCGAAGCACCGACGCGACTGGGAGCGGACGCTGGTGCGGTTCGTGTTTCCGACATTGGGCAACCTGCCCGTCGCCTCGATCGACACGCCGCTGGTGCTCAAGGTGATCAAGCCTCTGTGGGAGCGCGTGCCGGAGACGGCCTCGCGCGTGCGCGGCAGGATTGAGGCCGTGCTCGGATGGGCTACGGTTCACCACTATCGGACGGACGATAACCCGGCACGCTGGCGACAACATCTCGAACATGCGCTGCCATCGCGTTCCGAGATCGCCAAGATCGAGCACCACGCCGCCCTGTCCTACACCCAGGTGGCGAGCTTCATGGCCGCGCTGCGCAAGGACACGAGCATCGCGGCACGCGCCCTCGAATTCATCACGCTCACCGCCGCCCGGCTTGGCGAGGCGATCGGCGCAACATGGGAGGAGATCGATCTCAGTGCGCGTACCTGGACGATACCGGCAGAGCGCATGAAGAAGGGCGACAGGGAGCACAAGGTGCCGTTGTCGGATGCCGCCATTGCGGTGCTCAAGACCATGCGCGAGATCCAGCAGTCCGACTACGTCTTCCCCGGCTTCAAGCACGGGCAGCCGATCGGTGGCGATGCGCTGCGTGAGTTAATCAAGAAGCTCGCGGGCGACGCTATCACCATTCATGGCTTGCGCAGCACGTTCCGGGATTGGGCTGCTGAGCGCACGTCATTCCCGCGCGAGGTCGCCGAGATGGCGTTGGCGCACGCGATCCCAAGTGCGGTCGAGGCCGCCTATCGGCGCGGCCAGCTGTAGTGAGCTGGCGCGAGGTTGCTCTCGTCATCCACGCCGCCGAGCCATAACGGTTTGATATGCTCGAGACCCCACTTGTCTCCAGGTACCTTGATCACCGCAACACGAACAACCTTAGGCACCAGCTCATGCAGGAGCCGCAGTCGCTTGGCCACCACTTCATTGGCAAAGAAATTAATGCCAGTGGCGTTGCCGCCCGGCCGGGCGAGGTTGGCGACAAGACCAAGCTGAACCGGGTCTTCACCGATACCGAAGACGATCGGGATGCTTCCTGTCGCAGTTTTGGCTGCAAGCGCGGGTGCGGTGCCAACCGTGGCGATCACGGCCACCTGTCGGCGGACCAAGTCGGCCATCAGTGCCGGCAGGCGATCGTATTGAGCCTCCAGCCAGTGGTACTCGATCGTCACGTTTTGGCCTTCGACGTAGCCGGCTTCATTGAGGCCTTTGCGAAACGCGGCCACGTAGCGCGCGTTGGCATCGGCCGACCCGGCTCTGATAAACCCGACCGCCGGCAACGCCGACTGTTGCGCGCGCGCCGCGAGCGGCCACGCCGCCGCGCCGCCGAGCAGGGTGATGAACTCGCGGCGCTTTATACTCATTCGATCACCTCGTCGGCGCGGGTGAGGAGGGTCGGCGGCACGTCGAGGCCAAGTGCCTTGGCGGTTTTGAGGTTGATGACCAGCTCGTACTTGGTCGGTGCCTGCACCGGAAGTTCGGCGGGCTTCTCGCCCTTCAGGATGCGATCGACGTAGCCGGCGGCGCGCCGG
>Ga0126381_100002973_pt1 | contig 18438 bp, 25 predicted proteins | sample PanSoiMetPlot_28_FD_96465 | JGI IMG/M metagenome (GOLD analysis project Ga0126381, IMG submission 96465) | Tropical forest soil microbial communities from Panama - MetaG Plot_28 | ecosystem: Environmental > Terrestrial > Soil > Tropical forest > Bulk soil | place: Panama | collected 2016-02-17
AAAGACGCCGACCTTCTTGTTTCAGAAGCCAACTCCGCCGAAGAGCGGATGCAGCTGTTGATCAAGTCCGGTCAATGGCAGGCAATGACTCCCGCCGAGCAGGCTGGCATTAAGCGGCAGATGACCCAGGGTCACTTGACTACGGACGACGTAGGCAACTTAGCGGCCCGGGCGCGCGTCAAAACCGTAGTGCTGACGCATTTGACGGCAAAACCTGACGACGATTACACGTCCTGGGCCAACGAGGTGAAGAACCACTTTTCAGGGCAGGTGCTAATCGCCAAGGACCTAATGGAATTCTAGCCAATTTATCACCCGTTCCATGTGGGCGTCGGGTCAACAGCATCGATTTGGGCCTCTCCGACGAACGTCCGCTCTGCCCCCGTTAAGCGGCACATGAGTCACCACCTCCCCCTGGCGGTCCGCCGCCACCTCCCCCTGGCGATCCGGCCGCGACCCCCCTGGTGACGTCGTCGCCACCTTCTTCCCTCGACTGAGAGGGGATTGGGTTCATCGGGGAGAGATACAACACGGGAGGAGAAGGAAAGCCGCGCTCTTCCGGGGGCTTTGAGGAGGCGTGGAGAGGCGGGGCGATGCGCAGCGACGGGGTCGTGGCGGAGACACTTTCACTTCTCACTTACGAAGAATACCTTTTCTCTTGAAGAGTAATCGACGTGTAAATATAGGTGCCGCCGTCGTCCGTGAGGGCTCAAGGGTGTCCGCAAAGATCATCGATGGCATTGCAGTCGCCAGAGGCCTGCGCAAGGATTGCAGGAAGCGTATCGAGGCGCTGCATGAGCGCTCGGGCGTCAGCCCTGGCCTTGCCGTCATCCTTGTTGGCTCTGATCCAGCCTCGCGCGTTTACGTGCGCAACAAGATCAAGGCGTGCGCGGAAGTCGGCTTACGGTCGCAAGTCCTGACCTTTGCGGAATCGGTCGGCCAGGCAGAGATCGTTCAAACGATCGAGAAGTTGAACCATGATCCGCAAACCCACGGCATTTTGGTGCAGCTGCCGCTTCCCCCACATTTGCACATTCCCACAATCGTCGAGACCATCTCGGTCGAGAAGGATGTCGACGGCTTCCACCTCTACAATGTTGGCGGCCTGATCATCGGAAATACGGCCTTCCCCCCTTGTACGCCGTATGGCGTGACCAAGCTCCTCGAGCACGAGGGTATCGAGCTCGAGGGGAAGAACGTCGTCGTCGTCGGTGCGAGCAACATCGTCGGCAAGCCGATGGCGCTCATGCTGATGCAACGGGAAGCCACCGTGAGCATCTGTCATGCCAAGACGAAGGACCTGGCGCAATACACGATCTTGGCCGATATCCTGGTTGTCGCGGCCGGCCGGCCGAACTTGATCCTGCCGCAGATGGTCAAGACGGGTGCGGTCGTCATCGACGTCGGAATAAATCGGCTGCCGGACGGCCGTATCGTCGGCGATGTCGATTTCGAGGGCCTGCGGCAAAAGGCGTCCTACATCACGCCGGTTCCGGGAGGCGTGGGCCCGATGACGGTGACGATGCTGCTGGCAAACACAATCGCTTCCGCCGAGCGGGCGGCCGCCAAGATGAAGCTTTCCGCAACCGCCTAAGCCTGCGTCGGCCGGAGCCCGATAAGGTCGAGGACATCATGCGCATCGACGCAATCCCCATCGGCAGGAACCCGCCACACGATGTCAACGTGGTGATCGAGGTGCCGATCGGCGGCGAGCCGATCAAATACGAGATGGACAAGGCCGCCGGCACATTGGTGGTCGACCGTTTCCTCTACACGGCGTTTCGATACCCCGGGAATTACGGCTTTATCCCGCACACGCTTTCCGGCGACGGCGATCCGTGCGACGTGCTGATCGCGAATACGCGGGCGATCGTACCTGGTGCGATCCTCAGCGTTCGCCCGATCGGCGTTCTGGTGATGGAGGACAATGCGGGAGAGGACGAGAAGATCGTCGCCGTTCCCTCACGCCACACCACGGCCCGCTATGACCGGATCGAGAGCTACAGCGACCTGCCTGCGATCACAGTTAAGCAGATCGAGCACTTCTTTGCGCATTACAAGGACCTCGAACCCGGGAAGTGGGTGAGAATCAAACGCTGGGGCGACGCCGTTGAAGCAAAACGGATGCTCCTCGAGGGAATCGAGCGGGCGAAGAAATAGTGCGGACCCGAGCCGGTTGCGCCTTCGAACCAACTCGGCGCGTCGACCACACCGCAGCACCAGGTCAAGGCTCCGGGAGCGCTCGGCTCCAGGGGACGCGACGCGCCATCATGATGGGGGGCTGTCGCCAAGGCAGAGCACGCGTCAGTTGAACAGCCAGCTGATCCGGCCTTTCACCGCATCGACCGTTGTCTTGCCGCTGCCGGCGAGCGACACGCCGCCAGAGTTGTTGAGCGAGAACCCGACCTTGCCGAAGTCGTAGTGCAGGTACTCGGCGCCGAGAACCCAGTTCCGCGTGAGCTTGTAGTCGAGCCCAGCGCCGAGCGCCCAACCAAAGAGCACGGCGCCGTTCGATGCAGTTGCCGAGGTTGATGTGGTGAAGGGAATCGTCGGCGCAGTGTGGAAAACCGGGGCGTTGTTGTCTCCGATCATTAGTCCGGTGGTTGTCTGGCTGAACGTGATGTCGGTGGTTTGGTGGGCGAGCGCAAGACCGCCGGTGCCGTATATCATCAAATACTGCCAGGGCGTGAAGCCAATCTTGCCGCGCACGGAAGCCAGCTCATCGATCGCGCGGGTGACCGAAAGATTACTGGTTGTCGTCGAGATGGCACCGGGATTGTCCACTCCCTGAAGAAAACTCGTTGTGGCAACTGTGTAGGGGGGCGGTCCGGCGAAAGAGAGAGTGGTGATTTGGATTGGCTGTGCCGTTGTCGTCCTGTTGGTGACGACTGTCGAGCTTGCCGACCCCGTTATGTTCGCGCCATCCATGTCGGCCTCCATGCCGATCACCCAGTTGCCCACCTGCTGCTGCGCGCCGGCGAACCCGCCGAACAGATAGCCACTCGTGTTGATGGTACCGATACCTGGTATCACCAACGGCAGATCAAACACCCGCGTAGCGAATTGAACCTGAGGCTCTGTGAATGTGATGAAGTCGTGCGGGTCAAGCGTGCTCACTCGACCGCCAAAGCCAAACGAATCACTGCCCCGGCCAAAGCCGCCCTCGATGCCGACATAGAAACCCGTCCAGTCAGGGTATGCAATCCGCGGTGGAGGGGCTTTCACCTCCAAATCAGCCGCCAAAGCAGCATCGACGGCCAGAAGCGCCGCGAGCGCGGCGCTTCCGAGCAACAGCCTCCTCATGAGGGCTCTCCTAGGTTGTCGGTGGCTTACTCCTTTCGTATCACTGTACCCATCAAATCGGCGGTAGGCGGCTGCCGTCAAGGTACGCAATCACCACGCATGGTTAATTGGGAGCTTCCGCTCGCGCTGCCGCCGCACGCGCGCCCGCCCTCTCGTCAATGCAGGATGATCTTCAGTTTCTTTCAGCTTTGGATAATGGCCGAATAAGGCGGACCTAACATCCGAAGCAGGTTTGCAGCTCATCAGCACCAAAGGACTGCAACCAGCAGAAGCGCCAGCGAGCCGTTATGCTTGAATGCCCTGCGCAGTGGACCAGTGAGTTTCTTTATTGCCGGTTACGTGAGGGGGGAGTTTGCTGAGCGCTAATGCCGCCCCACAGTGGAAGCGAGGATGATGTAAGCAGCGACCGAAAACCAAAAGGCGTAGGTACTGACAAAGGGGATTAGAATGAACACCCCAAGGACAGCGACCAGGAAGAGAGCAAGCGAAAACGCATACGCAAAATTCATTGTGTCCTCCTTGCCCGCGTCCGGCGCGTTCGGGAACGTGCGAAAATACCGCGCACTCCTTTCGAGAATCCTAACCAACGCTTTGGAAAAAACTCGAGCGCCCGCCGCGCGTCAGCAGCACAGCGAGGCCATTGCCGCTAGAGGAAGATGTCTTGCTGGTGGTCGGCGCAGATAGCCTCGACAGTGCGAGTGGTTGTTTGAACCGATCGATACTGTACCTGCCGTGGGCCAATTAACTCGCACAGCTGGCGAATATCGTTCTCTGCTTCATAAGACCGATAGATGGAGTAACCCAATACTCCTAACAACACCAAAAACCAGAAGCCGGGATGGTGAACTGGACCGATCATCGACGTCCTTTCGGCCGGCCAAAAGCCCTCCGCAACTCACTTCATACCCTAGGTGCGCCGCGGTTCCCACCCATCACCCACTTCTCACAGTAGGTCGGCGTTAATTTTGCCCGGCACCGCTGGGACCTACATATCACGGACGTCTGAAGAGGGCGTGATACCCAGCCTTTTGACCAGCATATGTCGAATACCATACTTCCTAGAAACGGAATGCCACCATGTACTCTCTATAAGGGGGATAATGGCTGAATAAGCGCGGCTAGCCAGGCAAGGATGGGGGCCGAGGTCCCGCCGCCCTCATCCCCTTGCGGCGGCGAGGATGATGTAGGCAGCGACCGAAAACCAAAAGGCGTATTCGCTGACAAAGGGGATTTCAATGAACACCCCTACGACTGAGAGCCCCACAAGGATGAGGGAGAGCGCAAATGCAAAATTCATTATGCGTCCTTCTTGCGATGCAACCAAAATCACTCAACAGATCATCAGCCATGATCTTTTTTTCGGTCGCATTCGGACTCTGCGCTCGGCCAACAACGGCTAGATAACCGGGACCCCCAAGCCGCCCCATTGCACAATCATACCAGCGATATACGATAATACCATCCAGCCAGCCGCCAAATGATACCACCGGCGTATTACCCCGATGCCACGGATCGCAGAGAGGCGACTGTGATTCTGGCGTTTTTGCGATTTCTGTAAAGCAGACAGGGCTGCCCGTGCGCGAGACACGCGCGCGGTGTGAACGCCCAGTTCCTGCGGGCGTAGCGTGCAGGGACACAAGTGCTCTATGAAATAAGCTCACCCGCCAGCACGTATCGGCTAGGCAAGCCGTGATCGTTCATAACCGTTCGTAAAGATGTCGTGCGCGAGTCGGGGCACGCTCAAGTCTCGGATCCGACTTGCTCCGCCAATCCCATGGGGATCGCAGCACCGGAGAGCCCGCAGTACCCGCGTTGCGAGCCTCCACCCTCCCATCTCCACATCATGCAGCCGGAGCCCCAGCACCTAAAGTACTTCCCCCGATAGAGCCACCACAGGCGGGGAAAAAAAGTCCGGAAGAGCGCATTGAACAAGCGTGGACCGTGCCCCGGATTGACGCGATTGAGCGCGACGACCTTGTCCTTCCATCGGATGCGGACCATGGGGCACCACATCGATCTTTTTGCAAATTCCTCTGACACCAGCATTTCGGCCTCCGTTGCGACTAAAGCCGCCGCGCCTCGCGCGCGGTCCGACGGTGAGCGGCGGCGAGCGACGACTCCTCGGACCCGACGACGCGCGTCGCCCTGACCGCGGAGCAACGGAGCTCGAGATCACGCGCATAGATCAGTGCTCCTTGTTTAGTCGCGAAGCGCTGTGGATCGCCTACCCATTCACCGGAATCGTCCATGGCGACTTCAACCTTCCAGGACATGTTATCCTCCCTGTTTTCTGATTGTGTCGATCTCCGCTCCCCATGCGATTTCGCGATGGAGACTCGCGGGACGACGTTTAGCGGGGCGGCCCCAGTCGAGCCCACCGGCCCAACAACCGTCTCCGACATTCCGATCACCACTCCTCTTTGTTGGACCCACTGTCGCCCCTGCGGAAAACGCTGCGGGGTGATAGAGCCGGTCAGCAGGTCAGGCTGGCCGCGTGCCGAACATCGCGGCTCCCAGGACAAGAGCGATTGTCCATGCACGTCGCATCAATTGTCCGGCTTGGTGCTGCATCGCCTCCTCCATTGCGGCCGGAGGATTAGCTGCTATTCGCTTCCATCCGCTCTTGATCTATGTCAATGATTGTCGAATTGGCAGCGGCAAACCGGCACAGTATTCATGCAGCGCGCAAGCGTGGAGCGGCGAAAGCCGCCTCGCGGGGTTTGTTGCATTCGAATAGTCTGGCAACGAGCGGCCGTAAAATAGGGTTACGTTTTGACGAATAGTGTGGCAACGAGCGGCCGTGAAATATGGTTATGTTTTGATAAATACCCAATTCAGTACGGCATCCGACATATTTCGGTATCGACTCGATGTAAGACAATACCTTAACCTCGCTTTAATCGACGATCGATATTCGAAGCGCGTCGAGGGCTTGTGGAACACGGGATGCAACGCCAGTGCGGGTGGAGCAATCGATGCGCTACGGCTGGCTCGTCGTCGCAGTTGCGCTAGCTGTCACCGCTCACGCAAGCGATGCGCAAGCTAAATTGGATTTGTACGTAGACAAGTCGAACCAGCGAATTACTGTCGTTCGAGATGGCTACGTGCGCTACGTCTGGCCGGTTGCGACCGCGCGTGACAGCTATGCTCCCCCGAATGGCGTCTACACACCAGCCCGGTTGGAGCGCAGCAACTCGCCGATGCCGTACACGATCAGCTTCCACGACGGCTATGCGATGCACGGCAGCTACGACTTGACGAATTTGAGCGGACCCGCATCACACGGCTCGATTCGGCTCTATCCGCAGCACGTCGCAACTCTATTCGCGATGGTCGAGCAGGAAGGCCCGGAGAACACGACGATCACCGTCGGGGGCGACGTTCAGCGAACGCCACCGGCACTGCAGAGCCGCAGCACGGGTGGTGAGGTGGCGAGGTCGGCAAGCCTCGGCGACGGCGGATTTGGAAAGGACGGCTATCCGCCGCTTCCGCGATCCGCACCCGATAAAGCCATGAATCAAAGCCGGCCGCGCGCCGATGCCAGCCAAAAGGCCGCACATCGTATGCCGGAGCCACGAAGCAAGCCGCCCGGCGACATGGGTCGTAACGCGGACGCACCCGCTCGGCAGGCGGACGCTGCCGATCAATACGCGGCGCAAGACGTCTATCGAACGCAGGGACCGTGGACGCCGAGCATCGGCTTTCAGGTCCTGCCAAAGTCGTATTGGACGGGCGCATCGTGGCGGTGGCGTTGGAACGCCGGTCAGGAGGCACGATGAGCCTCGGGCGGGGAATTATGGATTTGCGACGTCCGCTTCGGAACGCCGCTGCGGTATTAAGGTGGCGGCGGTCCTGCCGGTTTCGTGGACTTGTCCGACTATTTGGTTCGCGATTGGGGCGTTCGACTTGTCGATCACGGACGCGGCGTGATGCGCGACGCGTTCGCGAGTTGGCCGACCCGCACCCCTCCCGGGCAAGGTATCCGTCCCATTTGACACATTGAGTCGCGCCATGAGCAATATGGTGGAATGGCTCGAGCAGGGAGCTTATGCTTTTGCCGCTGTTGCTCTGCTGCTCCTGATCTTGGGAAATTTTTTTACGGTCAACACCGCGCAAGCGGCGGTCATCACCAGGTTTGGAAGGTTTCTTCGTGTCGCGCATCCAGGCTTGAATTGGAAATGGCCGTTGATTGACGCGATCGCCGGCAGGATGAGCCTGCGTGTCAATCAGATTGCCTTGACGATAGAGACGAAGACGAAAGACAACGTATTCGTCACGGTGCCCATTTCGGTTCAGAGCCGCGTGCATCCCGATAAGGTTTTCGATGCCTTCTACAAGCTGTCCAAGCCGGTGGAGCAGATTCGCTCTTATGTCGAGCAAGTCATTCTCGGGCATGTTCCGGGCATGACGCTGGACGAAGCGTTTGCCAACCAGTCGGGGATTGCCGCCGCGGTGAAGCAGGAATTGGACGTGGACATGAGCGATTTCGGTTTTGAAATCGTCAATGTGCTGGTCACCGATATCATTCCCGATGCGAAGGTGAAGTCGGCCATGAATGATATCAATGCGGCGCAGCGCGAGCAGGTCGCGGCAAATGCAAGAGGCGAAGCCGAGAAGATATTGGTGGTCAAGAAGGCCGAAGCCGAAGCCGAGAGCAAAGCTCTTCAGGGACAGGGCATCGCGAATCAGCGCAAGGCCATTATCGAGGGGCTTCAGACATCGATCGAGCAATTTCAGAAGGTCGTCAGCAGCGCGTCCGCCACCGAGGTCATGCAGCTCGTGTTGGTAACTCAATACTTTGACACGATCAAATCCATCGGCGAGACCGACAAGACCAATACGCTGTTTCTTTCCCATTCCCCCGGGGCTGTGAAGGAGATTTCAGACCAAGTCTTGCAATCCATGCTGATTGCGGACAGATCAAGACCTTGAGCATCGGGCGGATGACGCCACATCGCGAGATTGTCATCGTGACGCGCAGCCGGAGATGCGCGAGATGAGCAATGCAGCCGCCCGCCCTGGAGCTGACGCCGGCGACGAAACAGGGTCGGCGATCGCGATTCCCACGGTGGCCGCTGCAGGCAGGCGACGCTTCGCGCCGATCAGACGCTCGACGTAACCGCTTTCAACACCTAGTTTTGTCAGACTGCTGGCGATCTTTGCCTGGATTGGAGGTTGTCCAATGCGCTACGTAGACAAGGTGCTGCAGCCCGGAGAGGCCATTCTGCAGGTCACCACGATTTCCCGAGTCGGGTACATTCGCGGCATCGCCGTCCTAGTGGCGGCGTTCGTTGCGTGGGGCGTAACATCAACCTCCACCACCTCTTTGATCAGCGTGTCGGGGGAAATCGCGACCCTGGCGCTGATCGTGGCGGGGTTGTATTTGATCGGGGTGACTTGGTGGCGGCGATTTACCACGGAAGTCGCTGTCACCGACCGCAGGGTGATTTATGCGATCGGCTTTATCAACCGTCGCACTGTCGAAATGAACATGGACAAGATCGAAAGCGTCGACGTCGAGCAACCCCTCGTCGGACGGCTACTGAACTATGGCGACATAATTATCCATGGCACCGGCGACAGCAAAGAGGTGCTTGAGGAGATCGATCATCCGCTCGATTTCCGCAGCCGCATAACGGCCGCCTAAAGGATCGCGCTCGGAACAAGGCGCAGTCAACTCTGAGCTCGGTGAATCGATGCGCATGCGGCCGCTAAATCTAGCCTCACCTGGCAGAGCCGTCATTTGCCCCCTCCACACGGACTAGGATTGTTTGCGCAGCGCCATTGCGCTCGACGGCCAATTCGATCCGATCACCTACCGCGGTGAGCCCGATCTTGTTACGAAGCTGGGAAGCGCTGCGGACCGGTGCGCCGTTAGCCTCGACCACGAGATCGCCCTTGCGTATGCCAGCCTGCTCGGCTGGAGACTTGGGAACGACTTCATCAATAAGGACGCCCGCGGTACGCTTGGTGTGAAACGTTGCAGCCAATTTGGGGGTCAAATCCTGGGTGCTGATTCCGATTTGGCCCCGCCGGACTTCGCCATGCAGAACAATCTGCTCCATAGCGCTGCGCGCTATATTGACGGGTACCGCAAATCCAATTCCCGCACTACCGCCTCCCGGCGCCAGGATTGCCGTATTGATCCCAATGAGCTCGCCGCGTAGGTTTATGAGCGCGCCACCCGAATTGCCGGGGTTGATCGAGGCGTCGGTCTGGATGAAATCCTCGTACCCCTCGATTCCCAAGCCGCTGCGACCGAGGGCGCTGACAATTCCCGAAGTGACGGTCTGACCCAGCCCGAAGGGGTTGCCGATGGCCACTACGAAGTCGCCCACCTCGAGCTTGTCACTGTCCCCGACAGGGAGTGATTTTAGATCTGACCCTTTCAGGATTTGGATGACCGCAATATCGGTAACGGCATCGCGACCGACGACCTTTGCACTGAAGCTTTGACCGTCCTTCGTCCCGACCTGAATATTGGATGCATGCTCGACAACATGATTGTTCGTCAGTGCATAACCGCGCTCCGCATCCACGATCACGCCAGATCCCGCGGCTTCGAGCCGCCGTTCAAGTTGCTTCGGCACGTCGAAGAATTGACGGAAATACTGATCCTGATACAGCGGGTTGTCCTCCCTCACCAGACCGCGCACCGAGATGCTCACGACCGCCGGCGTTATCGCTCGCAGCAACGGCGCCAGGCTGGGTATCTGTCCGCCGCCGAAGCCCGGGATTGTCGCGGAAGCGGCGGGCAGCACGCATATTGGGCAAATGACGATCGTTGCAAAAACAGGTCGTCGAATTCCGGTCAAAGTGAGATATCTGAGCAGCATAGCTGGTCTCCCCTGCCTCAAATCGAAGGCTCACCACGCTGCAACTACCCGATTATCGTTGATTAAGAATGGATACGCCCGTGGCGGCCCGGTGATGCGGGCGCATGAGGAAGTGCCGACGGGGATTCGGAATTGGCTCCCCCGCCCTCGAAGCAGTCACCGGCAGCAAGGGAGCGATCTCGCCAGCAGTTGCTAATCGGCACCAAAAATGTCCTCGGGGACGCCACCGCCGGAAGTTGGAGATCGCTCAATTTTGGGACATTATCGCGGAGTTGCACATAGGCGTCACGGGCGGCCAGGAATACCTGAAAGGCGAGCCAGATCGCCGAAACCAGGATGAACGTCAGAACGACCCCGCGCCAGTGGGCAACGATCGCGGACGATGCGGCAAGCAGGACTTGTCGCGGCGGCGAGAGTTCGGGTTCTGACTCGTAAAACGACATGCGGCTCAGTGGCCGTTTGCGCAGTATGAGAAAGACTTCAGTTGCTCATCAGTAACGAGCTGGCATAGCGCCAGCCTTGAAATAGGGCGGGCGCCAAGTGGTATCAAGTGCCTTCGTGGACACGGGGTATATGGTCAGCCCTTTGGAGCTGAAATGCACATGGATTGATCTCGCCGCTCTCGCCATCGACAATAAATTTCTTGAAGACCTACCTGGTGGCCCCAGAGCTCAAGGTTATGACCCATTGAACCCGTCGAAATCAAACGCTTCGACAATGTTGCGCAACCACCGCCTCGACTGCTTGCTGTACCGAAATCATTCATCATACCTGACGAATTTTCTCATGCTCAATTTCCGCTCTGCGCGCCATGCGGCCCCCTCACCACCCCTACTATGATACCCGCCCACGTGATGACGAGCGTCACGGCGTACAAGCCTGCTTAGCGCGCTTCGCGATAAAAAGAGGTATCATAGTAAGGATAATTGAGAGGAAGGTAACGCGTCGCCTTCTGGGACCAGAGCGAACCGCATAATGCATTGCGGCCGGGTACTCTGTCAAACAAACAATGAGCAGACCGCCCACGAAACAGATTCTTAAGTTGATTTGGTTACCTCGATTGAACGAGCGGGGACTTGGAATCCGCCGGACCTTGCCGTCTCCGAGAGATCAAGAAGCGAGAGGTCAAGAAGCGCGTTTGTCGCAGCCCAGTCCAATTGATGTGATGTGACGGCCGATCGGATTCCTGCCGTCCGGCCCGGACTCGGCTGTTCGTCGGAGGCGAAAGTGCGTAACGGGCCGTTTGTAGCGATTGTCGTCGTAGCACTGACGGGGACCGGCGCGTGGGCGGGCGACCTTTATCGTCCGCCATTCCCACCCACGCCTTGCGGACCGCAGCCCTGCGGACCGCCGCCACCGGGACCCTGTGGGTTGCCGCCTTGCGCCCCGCCGCCATACGCGGTTGCCCCGATTCCATTTTGGAACTGGGCTGGATTCTATGGCGGAGCGAATCTCGGCTTCCAATGGGGGACCCTCTCCAACAGCGGTGCCAAACCCGCTGGAATCACGGGCGGATTTCAAGGCGGATACAATTGGCAGTTCGGACAGCTCGTGACCGGCTTCGAGACCGATATCCAGCTGTCCGACGCCAATGACGTTTTCGCCAGCTACAAATTCTCCAATCCCTGGTTCGGCACCGCGCGCGGGCGGGGTGGTCTTACCGTCAACAACCTGTTGCTCTACGGCACGCTGGGTCTCGCCTATGGGCGTGGAAGTGTCGATTTTGGCGGCATCAACGAGACCAACTTGCACATCGGCTGGACGACCGGCGTCGGTCTCGAGGTCGGCATGACGCCCAATTGGTCCGTCAAGGCCGAGTACCTCTTTATCGACCTTGCCAGCGCGAATTACCCATTGACGACCCACACCAGCAACGGACTCACATCGAGTGTGGCTCGGTTTGGGCTGAACTATCGATACTGACCAGCGGTCCCAACTATTCGTCATCTGCCCGTGCGGGCAGGAAGAAAAGGTTCCTCGCAGCCTGCGTCATGGCTTGCATGCCCCCACGAGCGCCGGTGGCTTCGTGGTCATCATCGAGCGGCCAGGTGTCCTCGCGTGGCTCGATCAGCTCGCTCGATGCACGCGCAGACTTTTGAGCATCCTCGACAGTCATCGGCACGGCCGATGACGGCATCTCGTCAATGCCGGCGTCACGCACGGTGAACTCATGGAATTCCGGTCTTGGAGGCCGCACGTCACGGGCTGCGACCTGACCTTTGCTCTTACGAGCGGCGGGAGGACCTGCGCCAACGCCTAAACGCGTAGGCTGAAGGTGCGGCCAATTGTGATGAAGAACTATGACGGCTGACGCCGCAAGCCCTAGCGCCATCAGCAACAAGGTTGGGCTGTGCTGTTCGATAACCCTGAAGAGAAGCATCAGGCCTCCGAGAAGCCCGATCAATGCCCGCAAGCCGAGAACCCAGATCAACGCGATCGCTAGCGCCACTGGGATGAGGATCGTAACACTGACACCCGAAACTAGGGCAACCGCAAACGTCAGCCCCATCAGGATCCACATCATCAGCCCTTTTTCGATCGCACCGCCAGCACAGTCCGCGACATCCTCGCCGGGATGGGAAGAGAGGACGCCGCCGCGATAACCCGCACCCATTCTCATGCTGAGACTTGACAAAGATCAAAGAGATGAAAGCTGCCCAACGAGGGACCCACAGACCGCATCCCTCAAGACGACCGGCTTGTTAATACGTGGAGCACCATGGTTGTCAGCATCCAGGTGGGCTTCGCTAATACTCTCAATGGTATCCGGGCCGCGCGCGAGGAGCCAATCTTGCCGTCGGCATTGGCCAGCGGCGGCTCACGACATTGAGGTGTTCGTACGAACGAGCACACGTGCACTGCTGCGATCCGCATAGCGAGTTATGATGTTGTAGTAGAAGCGGTTTTCGGGAGGCATTTCCTTCCTTTGGGTGGGTCCAACGATACGTTGGGCCAATTTACGCAGCGCGGTTTTTCCTGCACGCTTGAGGGGCCGAGTGGTCCACAATGGGTCGACCCCCGACCGGGCATGGCGACTTATCTGTCGGACCGGCTCACCAAGGAGGCGACCGACAATGAAGCACAGAGACCAGCGCGAGTTGCAGGAGTATCGCGACCGTCCCGAAGTGGACCAGCATTGGCCTCAGATCGAGATGCGAGCGGTTGCGGCGGCGGCTCGCTATGTAGGCAAGGCAGGCAAGCGAAAGCAGATGCAAGCCGAGAACGACACCCAACCTCAGCTCGAGTGATTGGCGCGCGGCCGGAGTATGAGCGCTGGCCAAAAGAACAACTAAAGCCTGACCGGCGAAAGTGACGGTCCTTTATCTGATGGAGGTTGGGGCGAAGCAGGACCGTTTGCCTTCTTGCGGGGGAAGACACCTGCATCTCCGTTGGTTCCGCCAGCTTTGAGCTAAATCAATCCCGTCGCTGCGCGATCAGCCAAGTGGTCTGCGCCCGCTGCGGCATCGTCGGCGCTGGTGTGCGGCCTAATTGGCAGCAGCGCGCGAAGCGAGCGCATGCTCGGGTGGCATTGGTGAAGATGAACTAGACGCTACCGTCGAGGGATTGCCATGGAACAGCAGTCATTTACTTCCGAATTTTGGGAAGCCCTGGGCGCTGTCGATATTCTGTTGCTTATTCTGGCGGGCTTTTTCGGTTGGAAGCTGCGATCGATTGCCGACCGCGGGCAACTTAGTGCGCGTGATGAGCGTCTGAAGCTCGCGCGCGAGAAACAACAGGACCTTGCACAAAAATTGGCGGTGGTGACAACGGAGAGTTTGGAACTTCAGCACCAGCTCGCCCTTCATGACAAAGGCTTTTCAGAATTTGCGGCCCTTCAATCCTCGATCCGTTCAACTATCGCTGCAATCAAAAGAGTGAATGAGTCCAGCGACGTTCTGGTAACTACATTGACCGCCGATGAGCCCAGCAGCTATCTTCACCATGTTGGCCAGCGTTGAAGCGACTGACCTCCCTCGTAGCTTCAACGCGCTTCGTCATCCAATCCGATGACGGTCATGCTGACTCTGAACATGCTCGCCAGTACGAGACGCTGGCGCAAGAATCGAAACAGCCTGTCACCGCTTGCTGCGGCGATGATGCCACATCAACAGCAAATGCAGTTTTTGGTTGACGCGATTGGCGCTGCCAGTATGGCTGACGGATATTTGTACTTCGAATGCTGGCGGCGACTTTTGGCACCAAAGCCATTCTACGCGTCACTGAGGCAGGAGCCGAATCGCTGAAATGGGAGCTGGCGATACCTCGGTTCTGCCTCATGTCTATTTGGTTGCGCCATCTCGCTCGATTTACTAATAAGAAGCACATAAAGGTGGCTGACAATTTCGTTATCCGAATACGCATCATGACAAACAACCAACCATAAAGGGATAACATATAAATGGCACGCCGAGCATCAATCAAAAGGATGACGTTGGATGCACTTGTAGAGTTGCGGACAAAGATCACGCAGGAGCTTGCGCATCGTACCAAGGAGCTACAAAAGCAAATGGAGCGCATCGCCAGCCATGTGGGTATTGGCGAGAGGATTGGCGGCAGTGGCCGTCACAACCCGCTGAAGGGCAAGTCCGTGCCGGTCACGCATCGTGGGCCAGAGCCGGGACAGGAATGGCGAGGAAGGGGGCAGCACCCCCGCTGGCTTGCGGCCTTCGTCAAGCAAGGGCACTCAGCCGATGAGTACCTGGTAAACAAGCCGACGGCGGCAAATGCCAAGAAGCCGGTTAAGCGTTCGCGAAGGAAGCGCGGCAAGGCGAAGAAGGCTAAGGCTTAGGGGGCCGTCCCTGATGCCGTTAAACGGATGAGGCCGCTCGCTTTTCGACCCGGAAAACCGGAGTAGCGGCTCTAAATGTTTCAATATGCAAGGCGCAGAAACACATCTGCGCCCTGTCCGGGGACCGCCGTCCAGTGCAGCCCACAATGCTTGAGCGCAGCCGTTTGTCCCGACCAACGTAGCGGTCAGTGGTGACGGACGAGAGCGCGCCGATTGCCAACACCGTTGTGGCGGGAAGGCGAATAGTCATACAGGCCATAAGGCCAGTCGCCACCGTAATAGCCATAGTTTCCGTAATAGGCCGGGGCGTAGCCGTAGTATACCGGCGGCGAGTAAAAGGCGCTGTCGTAATAGGGGCTGTAGTAACCGTAGTAAGGAGCGCTTGCGAGTGCGCCTCCGATGATGGCCCCGGTGGCGAGGCCAAAACCCAAACCGCCCCATCCCCAACCACCCCAGCCACCGTGCCAACCGCCCCAGCCTCGCCACTGGACGGACTCAAATATTGGAGCCGCCGCATCTCTCATAGGTAGGGAACCAGCGCTCAATGGGGTCGCGCCAGCAGAGCTGGCAAAGGCCACTACGGTCGCGGCGGCCATTGCTAGATCGACAGCTTTAGTGAGCGGATTCATCGTTATCTCCCTTAAGGCAGTGAGATATCGCAACATCAAGGCAGCGGGCCCAACCGAGCCCTCTTGCTTACGCGAACTGCGAAAGGCCGCGCCGAGCGTCCGCCCGCTGCCGCAACTATCGCGATCCTGTTCAGCATTGTTCAAGCTGCACGCTCGTCGGTCCCGACCACGAAGGAGTTTCGCGCACCGTCGGATCTCGTTTTTGATCTGGGTCAAGTTACGAGGTTGCTCGCTCAGGCCCAAAGGATAGCAATCGCCGACTCAGGGATTTGTCCGAATCGGTAGGACGATCGGTATGGAAGCTCCATCTCAGCCCAAGCCCAGTTCCAGCACACGCCCTGTGGAAGCGACCATCTGGAGCAGCCGACAGCATCGAACCATGGCGAGCATCCTTCTGGAGATTGCCAGGACCGCGGATCATGCCCAGAGACGAGCCATCTGGTGCATCATCCGGAACCACCTGATGTTCGCCAGAATTGCCCAGGAGACGCCACCGGTCGTCTATGAGCCATTACCGGTTCATTGGCAGTGCTGGCTTGAAGCCCACCCGCCGCGACGGGTGACGGATGCGCCACCAGGAAAGCCCCAGCAAGGCGGCAAGCTCCAGCATATCCACCGATTTCTGCGCTTCCTTCGCTGGTGCCCGAGGAGTCCCGACAAGGCGGCAAGGCCAGGCAGCTAGATTTCGAGCTTCGCCATACTTCGCCAGAGTGAAATTCGCCACTTCTGCCGCCCTGGCTTGCGCCCGCATTCCCTTGCGAGCAGAGCCAGGGGGAGGAAGAATTGATCATGCAGGCACGATGATCAAGCAGTCGCATGGGCGATCACATCGCACAGAAAGCCGAAAGGCAACCATCCCTACCACCACGCGTCGCATAAATTGAATGCTTGCGCCGTCAATGGGCGCTGCGCCGTATTCCGATGTTGTCTGGTGCCAGTGCGGGTGGGCTGGGCACCGAGCGCTCGTGGGCTTCCCCGCGGTCATGTCGAAAGGATCAATGTTCGGCTAACGCTGCATCAAATATTGGTCGAATGGAACTTTAACTGTTTGTAGAATGGAACTTTGTTTTCAAATATTGGCCGAATGGAACTTTGTTTTCGACGAGCTTACGGTCCTGTAAGAAGTGATCCAGATCAAAATCCTCTCCAAAACATGTGCCACCTCGGTCTCGCATCTTGCGACTAACAAACAAGGAGATTGAGGCCATGCTGAAGAACACTACGATTGCTGTGGCGACCGCTGCGTTGATGCTCGGCGCCGCCTCCACCGCCCAAGCTAGCAAAGACGATAGCGGCGAATACAAGGGCGGGGCTCTGTTCGGTCCAATGCCGGGCCAAGTGTTTAGCTATGGACGGGCACCTGGCGCCGCTTACGCTTACGCCCCCCGAATCTACGGAAGGGCCGGCCGGGCTTTCGGCTACGCGCCAAGTCTGCGCGACGAATTTCCTACCGCGCCTTGGGACGAGTACTAAGAACCTCGGCGTTGCATAGGCTTCGGGCCGCACCCCCGACGCGGCCCTTTCCCTGCTCTATCGCCAGTGCCGGCCTGTCAAGCTCTCGGCTGGCTGCTTGATCCAGCGTTCACACACCGCCCGGAATGCGGCCATCGCCCGCTCGCGCGTGTCCGTGTCGCCATAGCTCCTGCGAGCTGTTGGCTGGGACCACAGGTCCCACCACCAAATTTCCGTGCCGGGATTGATCCGGTAAAGACGCCCGACCTCGCGCCCTTCATCAAGCACGTCGTAGTAGTCGTACGGACTCCGATGGTCGAGGCGGTCTCCTTGGGCGCGACGGAGAGCAAGCGTCACCGGGATCAACGTCGCTCGGGCTGGATCGTTTTTCGGCATGGTCATATGACACTGATCAAATTGGCTCGCAGTCAGCCGGTGAGCTGGCCCGCAGCGCATGGGGAAATGGTCGAGCGCTCTGGTGAGGGTATGCGGCAGACGCAAACGCCCGCGCGTCTCCTCGATATCCCCCTAGGTTGAGACCGGTCACTCGCTCAGTAGATGCTGCGTGGTAATTTTTGCCTAACGCGCACCGCGAAACCGCATCAAGCCTTATTTTTGGTTAACGTGCGGCCCGCGCCGCATCAAGTATTCGTCCCGAGTTTTGAGCGATGCTCCGCTACAGTCATAGCCGACGGCCAAGCTACCGAACGAACAAGACCCATTCGTGCGATCTACCACATGGCACCGGAGTTCGTGGGGATCATCCACGATCAACCGAAGTCCGATTCTGCGATCAATCAAGCGATCGAGGAATTTAACGTCCCTCCAAACGTACGCGCCCAATTGGTCGCGCAGCGGCGGGACTGATCTAGATCAATGCTGCCTGCGTGGAAGTCTGTTTCTCCTGGCCGGAGGTGGTCGATGTCGATCCGCGGTTGGAGCCATGGCAACATTCATCTTCCGCTGTCCCATCACCCGCCAGAATGTTCAGGGCTGGATCGCCGAGAATGTGGTCGAGCACGCGAACACCTACGTTCCCGTGCATTGCACCGCATGCCGGCAGTTCCATCACGTCAATCTGGCAACAGGCCGAGTGCTGGGCAACGACGACGACGAGTGATCAAATACGGGCGACTGATGGCGCAGCGGCGGGATTGATTTAGCTCAAAAACGTCGAGGCCAAAGGAGATATGTAGGAATGCTTTCCGCCGCATGGGAGAAGGCAGGCGGTCCAGTTCTTCCGTTGAGTCCCACCTCGACGTTAGGATCCCGTTGAATGGCGGCACGAGCCCAACCGAACGGCGACCTGTGTCATCGGAGCCGACAATGTTCGGCGCCGCGTCCCGCAGGCCGCGGTAAAGGCTCCTCCTCTGGCGGGATGGACGGCGCGCCTGATGGAGATTGCCCCATAATGGAGATTGCCCCATAA
>Ga0126381_100002974_pt1 | contig 18437 bp, 17 predicted proteins | sample PanSoiMetPlot_28_FD_96465 | JGI IMG/M metagenome (GOLD analysis project Ga0126381, IMG submission 96465) | Tropical forest soil microbial communities from Panama - MetaG Plot_28 | ecosystem: Environmental > Terrestrial > Soil > Tropical forest > Bulk soil | place: Panama | collected 2016-02-17
GTCGACGGTCGCAACAAGCGGTCTTTAAACCGGTAACCCCGGCGAGTCTGGCGCAGAACAATCCCTTCAGGAACCTCGCTCGACGCGTGCGCTATGGCTTCGTGCAGGTTTGGATCAAACTTTTTTCCCTCCGCCTCGATTGGCTGCAATCCATTTTCACCTAGGAAATCTTTGAGTTGTTTCAAAACAAGGGTCATTCCCGAGTAAATTGGGGACTGTTCGCTTTCCTCTTTTGCTGCTTCGAGACCAAGCTCAAAATTATCAGTAATCGCTACCAGCCGCTCGAGTAACGATGTATTTGCATACTTGATCGCCTCTTCTTTTTCGCGCGCAGAGCGCTTTTTATAATTCTCGAAATCGGCCTGACTGCGTAGTGCAAGATCGCGAAAGCGATCAAGATCGGCTTGCAAACCAGCTGTTGGGTCCTCAGCTTCGCCTGGCTCCGCTGCCGCTACTGCTGGCGGCGATGCGTGTCGCGCCGTTTTCTTGTCGCCTTGTGTCACAGGAATTTTTTTCATGTTTTCCGGATAGCAATCAAGGTGATGTCGTCATGGGGGGGGATCGAGCCGGTAAAATTGCGTACATCGTCTATAACCCTCTTTACAATCGCCTGCGCACCATCCATCGCACTGGCGCGAACCGATTGCGTAGTGCGGTCCAAGCCGAACTCGTCGCCATCGCTATTGAGCGCTTCGGTCACGCCGTCCGTATAGAGAACAAGACAATCATGGTGCTCCAAGGGAACAGCGAAATCGATGGTCAGCCTATCGAACACATTTCCGCTGTCAATTCCGACGACCATTCCGGGCGATTTTATTGGAGTAACCGTTTGCGATTGTCCCTTGTAGAGTAATGGCGCATCGTGTCCGGCGCGCGCCAGTGTGACTCCATCGCGCTCATGGTTCAAAATGAGATAGGCCATGCTGATGAACATGTCTTCCTTGATATCGGGGTAAAGTTGACGGTTCACTTTTCGCAAAACATCGGCCGGGGAAGGGTTGCGGGCAGCCTCCGCACGCAACACGCTGCGGCAGATCGCCATGATCAGCGAGGCAGGAACGCCTTTCCCAGAAACATCTGCGATCGCCACGCCCAACCGTTGGTCATCGACATGGATGTAGTCAAAATAATCGCCGCTCACCTGGCGAGCGGGCACATTAATGCCACTGATTTGAAATCCATTAATGGCCGGCGCCTCGGCTGGGAGGAGAATACGCTGAATATCACGCGCGATCTCGAGATCGTGATCGAGTCGCTTCTTTTCGCTCGCCATCGAGTAGATAATCGCATTGTAAAGGGCAAAAGCAGACTGTTCCGCAATAGATTTAAAAACAACGAAATCGGCCTGGGAAAACGGCGCGCCCATGGAGCAGTTGGCCAGCGCAAAAACACCCAAGTCTTGATTTCCGTACCGTAGCGGTGCGGCCATTACGGAAGCGGCACCGAAGGCACTGCCACGCAATTTCGCCAGGTCGGGAGCTTCTGAGAAGTCGTTAAGGCAAACTGGCTGGCCTGTTTGCCAGACGCGCCCGATCAATCCCTCGCCAGGAATAACCGGACGCAGCCGCTGATAGCTCTCGAGCGCAATGGGAGTCGTAGCAGCTTGTTCCAAAACAGGTGCGGGAACGTCGACTAACGGTGGGCAGCCCTTGGAGACAAACACCGGATTGAGCTTGCCCCCTGTGCGATCGGTCATATAAAGCGCGCCGCCTTGGGCATCAAGAATGCGGATTGCGCCCTCGACGATGAGACGGTGAAGTTGTTGAGGCCGAATCGCTTCCCTGAAGGCTTCGCCAAGCCCATGCAGGAAATCAAAAACGAGCGTTTCCTCGACCTGAATTTCCTCGTGTGAACGCTCCAGCTTCCGGATACGTCGCGTTTGGTAATAGATGGTGAGAATCCACCCGGAGACAGACGCGATAAGCAGTCCGAAGAGAAGGATCGGCCACATGAGACAAGGGCCAGCTTACTTCGAAGGCGTCTCGTGATGAAGATCTTGTTTTAGATAATCGAGAACGTCCTTAAAGCGAAAGAGATTTTCCGGTACGGCCTCGCAGAGCGCCTCGTGTGCTTCCAGCATCGTTTCCGTTTGTTCCTGTTTTTTGGCTTCTCGCGACTGATTCCCGGTAACCGTCTCGAGCGCTTCGCATTCCGGCACACGAGCGCGTTTGCCACGGATATCGAATATTTGATCAAGACCAAGTCCAGAGAGGAGCTCCCGGCTGCGTTCGCCGCAGTGAACGACATGAAGATGACCGTGACCGAGTTCCTTCAGGCGCAAGGCCACGCTAGCCATCGTACCCATGAACGTAGAATCCATCATTGGGCAATCCGCCAGGTCCACAATGAATTCGCGGTAACCACGATCCAGCATCTCGCGCGCAAACTCTTTCAGGTTGCCGCTGTTGAGGAAACTACCTTTTCCCTCCACTCTCACCCATACGGTCGGACCGTTCACCCCTACTTGAATAGATGACTCCACGTTTACTCACCGAAAAGATACAAGACCGAGACCCGCGCTGTCAAACTAGTAGGGTCCGCGAAAGCTCCGAGAATACATTCGAAATCGACAGCCCGGGGAGCCAGATCTTTCAAACGCCGCTCTCGGAGTCACTCCCACATGTAAGAGCGGTTTTCCGCGACGATCCGCCCGTCCTCAATCAACAAGCACCGCCAAGCTGTAACTTGGCCATCGTCGAAATAATCATCGCCAATGACCTTAAACTCCGTCTTATGAGTGCCGCGGACGTTCCGATATGAGATCTCCTGTGCCTGAACGTGCTCGTGCAATTTCTCCTGGCGATATTCCAGACGTACTGTGAGATCGGATGGCCGCCTGGCTCGCCAAAAAAAGTCGAAATAATTGCCGAAACGTTGACGTTGATCGAGCCCAGTCACTGCACCAAAAAGCCGATACTGCCGCTCAAACGTAATTGGTGCATCTTGTAACGTCGCTGTTTTGTAAGCCTGGGCGTTCCCTTTCGCGTTAACAGCGCTCGACGTCTTTTGCCCAGTTTGACCCGGCTTCGGCGCCGTCTCACTCAGAAAATAAAGCTTTGTCTTTCTAAACTCGAAATCTTCGCTGAGCGCGACTGGCAGCGGTGTCACTTTTTCAATGATCTTTGGTTCTTCGCGAGCCCCTTCGCTGGAAGGACGCAACGCAAAAAAACCCAACGCAAGCAGTGCGGTGGCAAACCTCATAATCCCAATAAAACCGGTTCTTCCAACGGGTGTCAATCGCAGTGAGCCCTCGGGCTCTTATATGCCCCACGATAGCCAGCAGCTTTCCACGCAGGATTCGGCGCGTAAACTATCGCGTGATAGACGTTCGCTTTGAACGCGGGATTTATTTGCCCCAGCAAGATTTGTGGCTGGACCCCTGGGATACCAAGCGCTTGGCCTTCGTTTCGCACGCGCACAGCGATCACATCGCGCCACATAGTGAAGTCATTGTCTCAGAACGCACCGCACGTTTCCTGGAGAGCCGGCTTCCGGGGAGACGCAAAGAGCATATGCTGCCATTTGGTGAAAGACGAACCGTACGTGGTGTGGATCTCATGTCATTACCGGCCGGCCATATCCTCGGTTCAGCACAATGTTTCCTTTTCGCCGGCGATGAGACGCTGCTATACACCGGCGATTTCAAACTCCGTTGCGGAAAATCAGCCGAGCAGGCGGAGTGGCGCCACGCGGATACACTGCTTATAGAGACGACGTTTGGCCTGCTACGCTATCGATTTCCGCCAACTGAGCAGGTCGTCAACCACGTGGTGGCTTTCTGCCACGAAACGATTGATCAGGGCCAAGTGCCTGTGCTTCTCGGCTACTCATTAGGCAAGGCTCAGGAATTACTGTCCTCGCTCGAGGGCGCCGGGCTAACACCGATGCTGCATGCCTCAGTCTACCGAATGACCCGCCTCTATGAGCAGCTCGGCCAATCCTTTTGCACGTATCTCCGCTACAATGCGCGTGACGTCGCCGGGAAGGTTCTCATCTGTCCACCAAGCGCGAATCGATCAGTAATGCTGGAAAAACTTCCACGCAAACGCGTCGCGATGATCAGTGGCTGGGCCCTGGATCCAAATGCCGTCTATCGCTATCAGGTCGACGCTGCCTTCCCTCTCTCAGATCACGCTGATTACAACGATTTGATTCGCTATGTTGACCTCGTTCAGCCGCAGTGTGTCTTAACCCTTCATGGTTTTGCCGCCGCCTTTGCGCGCGATCTACGTGAACGCGGCGTAGAAGCGTGGGCGTTGACTGAAGAAGACCAAATGGAGTTCAAATTACTCGCTGCGCGTTCACAAAAAGGTAGTTGCGAGAGCGGCGCAAACAACACGCCAGGCGGGTGTGCTCCACAATCTGAATTCGCGACATTCGCGGACGTCGGTGAAGCGATTGGTGCGACTGCGGCTAAATTGGAAAAAGTTCGCCTGCTTGCCGATTATTTACGGACTCTTGATGAAGAGCAGCTTCCCGTTGCGGTCACCTATCTAACAGGTCGCGCTTTTGCGCAAAGCGACGCGCGGACGATTCAAGTTGGGGGATCAATCATCTATCACGCGGTGATGGCCGCGGCAAAGCTGAGCGACGTAGAATTTCGTCGCATTGCTTACCGCAATGGAGATGCTGGTAAAACCGCGCTCGAAGCACTGCATGCACGAACCAATCCACAGCCGCTAACACTCGCGGACTCCCGAGATTTTTTCGATGCGCTTTATCAGGCGCGTGGCCCCATTGCGAAGACAGAACTGTTGCGATCGCGTCTCGCCCGCCTTTCGCCACGCGAAGCCCAGTATGTAGTTAAGATCCTAACAGGGGATCTGCGCATCGGTTTAAGGGAAGGTCTCGTCGAAGAAGCGATCGCACGCGCTTTCAATGCGTCGATCGATCAAATAAAGGAAGCCAGTATGCTGTTAGGTGAGATCGGCGCGACAGCGGCCCTGGCTTCCCGAAAAGAATTATACCGTGCGGAATTGTCGGTCTTTCGTCCGATCAAGTGCATGCTTGCAACGCCGGAACCCACGGCGCAAGCGGTTTGGGAACGCTTTGTTGGAGACGCGGCTGGTACCCGTGGATCGGAGTCAGCAACCCCGCCTACGTTGTTCGTGGAAGACAAATTCGACGGCATTCGTGCACAGCTCCATCGCAGTGGGCAACGAGTCGAGATTTTTTCTCGCGATTTACGGCGCATCAGCGATCAATTTCCGGAACTCGTGAAGGAGGCCAAGGACTTCACGCACGACCTAATTGTGGATGGTGAGATTATTGCTTGCGGAGAAGGCCGCAGACTTACGTTCTTCGATCTGCAAAGGCGGCTGGGTCGGAAAAACGGCACAGCGAATTTGTTTACCGGGCCAGTGGCGGACGTGCCGGTGGCATTTGTCGTCTTTGATCTTCTTTGGTTGAGTGGCCGATCCCTCCTTAAAAATCCGCTGCGCGAGCGACGCGAACGGCTCAACAGCTTGCAGTTTCCGCCGCAATTTCAAACTGCGAAAGTGATTTCTGCGAATTCCGCGCACGAGATTGAGAAAATCTTCCACGAAGCGCGGCGTCGCTTTAATGAAGGTCTTATGATTAAGGACCCGGAAAGCTTTTACTTACCGGGTCGGCGCGGGATGTTTTGGTTCAAGCTGAAGAGGGAACTCGCGACCTTGGACGTCGTAGTGGTCGCGGTCGAACTGGGCCACGGCAAACGCAATAATGTGCTGAGCGATTACACGTTTGCTGTACGCGACGAAACGACTGGAGAGCTATTGCCAATTGGCAAAGCCTACAGCGGGTTGACAGACAAAGAGATCCTAGAATTAACCGAGCATTTTAAGCAGACCACGATCACTAATCATGGCAGATACCGTGAGGTAACACCGAATATCGTTCTCGAGGTTGCCTTCAACTCAATTCAGCCGAGCAAACGCTACCCGAGTGGGCTCGCGCTGCGTTTCCCAAGGATCAAGGCAATCCGCAACGACAAGAATGTCGATTCCATCGATACACTCGAATACGCTCGCCATTTAGCGACGCAACAGGCAAATTCGCCTGCAAAGACTGGACATAGTCACTGAGAGATCATTCTCTCTGAGCCGCCGGCTAGGACATAGAAAACGCCTGGTCGTTCAATGGTAATCTCGCTCGGGCCTGTCCTTGCGGAACATTCGGAGACTCTGGCCCAATGAGACTTAGTGTGTAGGCGCCGTTGGAGAAGTTGCAGGCGTCACGATGATGGTTTCGACGCGACCCTGGCGAAAACGCTGGATATTAGCGTAAATAGCCAGCACTGCCATCGCTGCAACAATTATGAGCATCAGCACAACCGCGCTCCTCGGTAAACGAGATGAGTGCCCTTCGCCAGCTGGATCCGCTAAATTCAACTCGGAAATATCGACATCCGCTTTGCTAGCGCAACCGCGATTAATTCAACTTAAGCGCTTCGATCGCGTCCATGACGCGCTGGCTAAGTCGCTGATAGAGATCCTTCCCTGGCGATTCGACATCGGCTGCTTCGAAGAAAATCGGTTCTCCAATCACAATGGTGATGGGCACAAAGTGCAAACCACCGCCGCCCCGCGGCAAAGCTTCATGCGCACCGAAGATCCTCATCGGTACTACTGGTGCGAGCGTTTTTGCAATAACGAGTCCCAATCCCGGCTGAGCGCTCTGCAAATTGCCATCGAGCGTCCTCGAACCCTCCGGAAAAACCAACGCTGCATTCCCTAACTTGAGGACACGAATCAGACTTTTTAGCGCGCTGCGGTCGATTCCGTCTTGATTAACAGGGATCACGTTCACTTTAGGTAGAAGCCAGCCAAGCAACCGCACCTCCATGAGCGTTTTCCGCGCCAGAAAATAGATCGCACGATCACACGTGATGCCGGCAAGCGGCGGATCGAGAAAGCTCTGATGGTTCATCGCGAGGATGACCGACCCACTTTGAATCATCCGCTCCCGATGGATGACTCGAAAATGAAAAAAAAATCGGGCAATCAGTCGAGAACAATTGTACCCGAGCCAGTAGTAAGCGTTCATCGTTTGAAATAATGCGCTCAGGCGGGAACCTGGAGACCCATCCCTTTGAGCCGCGCGATGATCTCGCAGACGACTCCTTCAATCGTGAGATGTGATGTATCGATCACATGGGCATCTTTCACAATGACAAGCGGCGACACAGGTCGCGAGGAATCGGCGCGGTCGCGCATGGTAATTACGTCGTGCTGCCCTTGCGCGATTCGACGCCGCAGACGCACTTCGACTGATGCATCGACATAAAATTTATACGGGGTATCAGGAAAAACGACTGAACCAATGTCCCGACCCTCCATAATCAAGTCATGATTGCGCGCGCACTCGCGCATTTTCTGTACGACAAATTGGCGGACGCGGGGCACGCTACTGACGCAGGAAACACTTTCGTTCACGCGGTCGTCACGCAGGTGATCGCTCGGATCGACATTATTTATGAAAATCCGCGATTCGTTGTTCTGGAGGCAGCAAGTGATCCGAGCAGCCTCGGCGGCTTGAGCAACCCGGTCATTATCTCGCACATCTATTCCCTTTTGCAGGATATGCCAGGTAATTGCTCGATAAATCGCGCCTGAATTAACGTAGACGAAGCCGAGCCGCTGGGCAAGCTTGCGCGCGACACTGCTTTTTCCGGAGGCGGCAGGTCCGTCAATGGCAACGATCTGATGGGAGCGTTCCAACATATGAGAATTTAGTACACCGGGAAATGTTGGCCAAGCCTCCGGCGATATGCAGACAAGCGCTTGCCACCAGATCATTCTTCCTCAATCGGAGCAGGAGTCAGCGAGCCGATTACAGGCGTGCTTATCTGCATCCGTCTCGGATTCATAAATTGTTCGAGAACGGTGTCGAACTCCGGATACGACTCACGGATACACTCGGCGTCCTGAACAATGGTTTCGCCATCGGCGAACAAACCCGCTATGGCAAACGCCATCGCGATACGATGATCGCCGAAACTTGCCACGCGCCCTCCTTGCAGCGGAGCCGGACCCTGAATTTCTAGGCCATCGGTCATTTCGGCGACCTGCGCGCCCATGGCACGCAAATTGTGCGCGATTGCGGCAATACGATCGGTTTCCTTCACACGTAATTCCTGCGCATGGCGAATAGTCGTTTTGCCATGCGCCAAGGCACCTGCAACCGCAAGTATCGGCAGCTCGTCAATAAGCTGCGGAACTTCTTTGCCCTGAATCACTGTGCCTTTGAGCGGTATTCCCGTAACTTCGACGACTCCGCACGGTTCGAGTTGATCCACGTCCTCAATCGCCTCCCGCACTTGGGCGCCCATTCGAAGCAAAACTCCGAGCAGTGCCGTTCGTGTAGCGTTTAGACCAACATGGCGCACCAGCAGGTGCCCTCGCGGCTGCGCTGCGGCCGCGACCAGCCAAAAGGCTGCCGATGAAATATCGCCTGGAATTGTAAAGTCGCGTGACTCCGGCACCTGGTCACCGAACACAGTGACCGTGCCATCACCGTCCTTTGCTGTGCGAACCAAAAAATAATTAAGCAACACCTCGGTGTGATTCCGCGTCGCCGACGGCTCATCGACAGTGGTCTTTCCCTTGGCAAAAAGACCAGCCAGCAGCAGTGCGCTTTTTACCTGTGCGCTTGCAATGGGCATACGATAGTGGATGCCTCGCAACGAGCCGCCATGGATACGTAATGGTGGCGTTTGTTCCGGCCCTTCTGCGACGATGTCTGCACCCATCTGACAAAGCGGCGCGATCACCCGATCCATCGGACGCCGCGACAGCCCGGCATCACCGACGAGGCGGCTCTCAAATGTTTGTCCGGCCAGCAAACCTGCAAGAAGCCGCATGGTGGTACCCGAGTTTCCGCAATCAATATCCTTTTTTGGCGGCGTAAGAACGCGCCTTTTCCCATTGACGATCAGCAGATCCGGCTCTGGCTGTTGAATCTTGATACCAAGCGAGCGCATTGCATTAACCGTGCGCATGCAATCGTCGCTGGGAAGGAACCCGCGCAGCATGCATTCACCATTGGATAAGGCAGCAATCATTACGGCACGATGCGAAATGCTCTTATCACCCGGTACGGTGATTTCGATGTCAATTCGAGATGCTCGTTTGATGCGTAATTCCATAAGAGGTCGTGAAATCTTGCGTGAAGCTGCGCGCTTGTTCGCGGGTGAACATCAGCATCGGATATAAGAAGCAGTTGTCCAGCCACGCTGGCGGAGTCAAAACCAAAAAAGCCTCGAGCAGAGCTCTCCAAGGCAACGCCCGCTGGCGAAATTACGGAACGAGAAAGATTTTGTCGGTGTAAGGATCTTTCACTTCCGTTCCCGGAGGAAATCCTTCCACGTCAACATACTTGCCTGGTGAATAAGGGCTTTCCACGAGGTGAGGTTTGCCTGGAACGGGAATTCCATAAGGATAATCTCCTTTTGCAACCTTCGTTGGTGCAGCTGTTGGAGGCGGCGAAGCTGCGGTCTCCGCCTGCGGCGTACCTGCAGGCTGAGGAGGTCCGTTCGGATTGAATGGCTGTTGCGGCGGCGGATATTGCTCGCTTTCGCTGGGCGGATAATTCGCCATGCGTTGACGGGTGCGTTGCGGAGGCGGTTCTTCCTCGCACGAGGCGACAAGGAAGGCGGTAAGCAGGGCAAGCGGCAATGACAATTTCATAATTGGAAACGCTTTCACGAACGTATCCGCACTGCGGCTAGTTGCCAACGATTAAATCGCTCTGTTACTCAAAGACCCGCCATTTTTTGGCGAAGACCGATCTGCATACAATGGCAGGGCGCGTCCGATCCGAATCTAAAGAAGAGATGTCAAACAATTCGCGGGGAGAGATCTTGATCGTAGATGATGACGCCATGAGCCGTAAAATCCTGGCGGGATTGCTGGTGTCTGCGGGCTACAACTGCAGGGAATGCGAAAACGGTGCGAAAGCTTTAGAGACAATTCACACCGAACAGCCTTCGCTTCTTCTCCTCGACTTAGATATGCCCCGGCTGAATGGCGACGAGGTGCTAAAACGTCTTCGCTCCGACAAGGATCCGGCAGTCGCGCAAATCCCCACCATTATGTTGACTGGGCACGGAAGTGAGGAAAGCGAAGTACGCTGTTTGAAAGCCGGCGCGGATGATTTTGTGACGAAGCCAATCAATGCGGCGGTGCTGCGAGCGCGAATTGAGACACAGCTTCGTCTGCGCTCCATGCGAATCCAGTTAGAATCCCAAAACGATGAGCTCGAGGAGTGGCGCGGCAATCTTGAGCGCGATCTGGCGGCCGCCCGTTTGACGCAGCAGTCACTTATCCCACAAACGCCGCCGACCTTTCCAGGTTGGCAAGTTGCTGCGTGGTATCACCCGGTGATCCAAGTGGGCGGCGATATCTATGGTTGGCTGTCACTGAAGGACGGCCGAATTCTATTTTGGATCGCAGATGCAATCGGCCACGGGGCAGCTGCCGCCTTGCTTACTACGCTGGCAAAACTTCTTTTTCATCACGGAAGCGCGGAGCACCACACGCCGGCCGGTGTAATGAAGGCTGTCAATCACGATTTTCGCAGGATTTTAGGCGCGCACTCTTTCATGACGGCAATGTGTGCCGCGGTCGATCTGTCAACGGGACGGACGAGCGTTGTTGGAGCGGGCCATCCTCCACTTCTGATCGCACACCACGGCAGTAATACGGAATCAGTCCCCTCAGTAGCACCTCCTTTGGGTTTGATGGAGCACCCCCAATTTACCGAAGCGATTGTCGACATTGAACAAGGCGATACTTTCCTCCTTTACACGGATGGTTTGTTCGGTGGACCGAAAGGTCAACGACTGCGTTTTGATCCAAAACGCCTCGAAAAAATGCTCGACTCTGCTGAGCCGAATCCCGAAGCGCTGCTGAGCGGCATATTAAGGCAGGTCGCACCAGAAAATGACAAAAATGCTTTCCCGGACGACGTCACGGCGTTGGCTGTCCGGCGGATGGGCTAGCAAATTTTTTCGTTGGCTCAAAATTTAGTATTGCTCTCTTGCCAGCGAAACGTTAATCAGCGTCCATGCCGAAAACCAAAAAGAAAACTTCCAAGCGCAAACCGAATCCCGCCTTCATGAGACCGGTCCAACCTGATGATAAGCTTGCTGCCATTGTCGGGTCTCAGCCGCTACCACGCTCCGAGCTTACCAAAAAGCTTTGGAACTACATCAAGAGGCACGGTTGTCAGGATAAAAAGAAAAGAACCATGATCAACGCGGACGACTCACTCAGGCCGGTATTTAATGGTAAGAGCCAAGTGAGCATGTTCGAGATGACAAAGCTCGTCTCGAAACATCTGCGGTAGATCTTCAAACCCGTTTATAGTCCGGCGTTTTTTATGCGCCGGGCTATCGACGGAGATTTCTAGAGGGCTCTGCAAGAACGGTGGTTCACCGTTCTTGCGTTGGCTTGCACTCCGCACGAGGATAACGATGTGAAAAAACATCGTTTGGTTCTTTTTCTTGCCGCTGCAGCGCCTACTTTCCTCACTGCGTCATTGGCTCGCGCCGACTCCGGTTGGCTGAGTGATTACAAAAGAGCGCAGCAGGAGGCCAAGGCCGGCAACAAATTCATCCTGCTCAATTTTACCGGCTCGGACTGGTGTCCGTGGTGCAAGAAGTTCAACAAGGAAATTCTGTCGCAATCACAATTTAAGGACTATGCGAAAGAAAACCTCGTCTTAATGGAAGTCGATTTTCCGCGGGAAAAGCTGCAAAGCGCGGAGCTCAAAAGGCAAAATCAAGACCTTGCTCAGCAGTATCAGGTTGAAGGGTTTCCAACCATCGTCGTGCTCGGTGGCGATGGGCAAAAGCTTTGGCAGTACGACGGCTACTTTCCCGACGGCCCGGCCGCATTTATCGCGCAACTGGAGAAGCTGCGTAAAGGCTGAGCGCGCAACTCTTGCTGCGACGCGACGATCCACTGGCGGTCTTGGTCTGTTCCCGGGCTTCTTGCGTAACTGGAAGCGTCTGCTAAATACACGCGCACGCGCGTCCGATTCGATATATTGCCAATGAGTTCTGTTTGCCGCTTTCTGCTTGTTTGCTTCGCAGCACTAAGCGCCGCCCGCGCACTGTGGGCAGAACCTAACCTGACGACACAACCCCGGAGTAACGCCAGCGGAAATTCCGCAGCAGAGTCGAGCATCACCTTCAGCTTGGTTCACGTCGATGGCCCTTACATCGCCATGACTTTTGACGATGGACCAAGCGCGACACTTACCCCAAAGCTGCTCGATATCCTGGCGGCTCACCATATCCCAGCGACTTTCTTCGTGATTGGCGAAAATGTTTCGGAACACCCTGAGATCGTTGCGCGTGCTGCCCGCGAGGGTCATGAAATTGGAAACCACAGTTGGTCACATCCAAATTTCGCCAAGATGTCGGACGGCGCTGTCCGTCGCCAACTCCGGCAAACCGATGACGCAATTAAAAGCGCCACTGGCAATAGCCCCAGGTTGTTGCGACCTCCTTATGGATCCATTACGGCACGCCAAAAACGCTGGATTCACGATGAATTTGGATATGAAATCATCCTGTGGGACGTAGATCCGTACGACTGGAAACGACCGGGGCCCTCCGTGGTACGTAATCGTATTCTCAAAGAGACTCGCCCAGGCTCAATTGTGTTGTCCCACGACATTCACCCGGGAACAATCGAAGCAATGCCTTCTACTTTCGATGCCCTTCAGGCGAAAGGCTTCAAATTCGTCACCGTCTCGGAACTCATTCGCATGGGGACAGCTCAATCCACCCAATCTCCAGCAACTCATGAGAGCGTCCCGCCAAGCGCCATGCCGCAGGGGTCTTCGTCCCGAATACCGCTTCCATCACCTTCGCCAAGTGGCTAAGTCAATGGAAAAGTAATTCACGAGTCACCTTTTACCGCTCGTGAATCAGGCTACTTCTTAGCGGCGCCGAAGCTTCCTTCGGCTAAACGTCGCTCGGCTTGGCGGCGAGCAACGACGAAGTGATTGTTTTCACCGTAGCTCCGCCACGGCCCCGCAGGCACATCGCGCACCTCTACAAACTGCCAATCCGTCACGTCAGTCGGCGCGAGTCCCAGATAATCGCGCACGGCCGGGGACACATCTAGGCCAGCTCCATGGTTCAGATTTGGCTTGGGACGCTCATTTCCAAACACGTATTGAAAATGGTCTGTCCGAAACGGACCGCAGTCCTCCCACTGCGCGTAGCAGGTGCGATTTCCCTTGCGAATGGCAACCCAGCGGTGCCAACACACCGATTGCCCTGGGCCCGTGTAGGCTTGCTTAAACCAGGGAATCATGAGTGGCGCTTCCGGTTTGAATTGACCATGCGTGACATCGTTGTAGGGCAACGCGCAATAGAATGGATTCTGGTGCGGTATAAACGCTACGGGAATATAATTCCTCCGGGCCGACGTATCGGGATTATCAAAGCCACCGTAACTGTCGGTCCAATTCGCGTCCCAGGAACTTCTGTAGTTGGGAACTGGATTATTACCCCCGGCTTCTTCACCAACCCAAAACACCGTCGTTACGATATTCGTCTTCCATGAGTAACGTTGTATCCCAGGCCGCGAACTCGTTGGGATAAAAACCTGCGGTTCAACTTTTAAAAGAGCCTGCTCTCGCAGCCTCATTGCATATTTGGCGAAATCCGCTGCAGTCGCGTACGGAGAAGTGGATTGTTCATCGGCCTTAGCCATACTCGCTACCAACAGCACTAGGCAACTCGCTAAGAGCCTCTTCATGTTTAGACTGCCGCCTTGCTTCTATCCGATCACCAGCTTTTAGGCAAGACGATTTTTCCGTATCCGAAGCAATATGCCGGAGAGTGACGGAATTGAGTTCAGATGCGGCTAAACAGCGTCTCGCGCTGGAAGTGCTCATTATCCGTCTCGGGGTAGTCAAGCGTGTAATGGAGACCACGACTCTCTTTTCGACTTAAAGCCGAGTCGACGATCAAGGCTGCTACCGTTGCGAGATTGCGCAACTCCAGCAGGTCCACAGATATCTTGAAATTCCAGTAAAACTCGCGGATTTCGCGCTGAAGATTTCGCAATCGTGCGCTTGCGCGCTGCAACCGCTTATCGGTGCGCACAATACCGACGTAATCCCACATTAAGCGCCTGATCTCATCCCAGTTGTGATAGATGACGACCATCTCGTCGACGTCCTGCACCTTCCCCGATTTCCACTCAGGTAACGAAATTTTCGGTTTCGACCCTGATCGGGCGCCGGCGCAGGCCACTGCCGCTCGATGCGCCACCACCAAACCTTCCAACAGCGAGTTGCTGGCCAGACGATTTGCGCCGTGCAATCCAGTGCACGCCACCTCTCCAATTGCGTATAGCCCGGGCAAACTCGTCGCACCGTTCATGGCCGTTTTGATTCCACCGCACTGATAATGTGCCGCCGGCACGACCGGAATCGGCTGCTTCGACATATCGATGCCGAATCGCAGGCACGTCTGATAAATGTTCGGAAAACGCTCGCGAATAAATTCCGGAGCTTTGTGGGTGATATCCAAAAACGCGCATTTGGCGCCCGAACGTTTGATCTCTGCGTCGATCGCTCGTGCTACGATATCGCGCGGAGCAAGCGAGCCCCGCCGATCATATCGTTTCATAAAACCTTCCCCGCGGTCGTTGCGTAAAATACCTCCTTCCCCGCGCACCGCTTCCGATATGAGAAACGATTTGGCTTGGGGTTGGAAAAGACACGTCGGGTGAAATTGGATGAATTCCATGTTTGCGATCTCGGCACCCGCCCTCCACGCCATCGCAACGCCGTCTCCAGTCGCGATATCCGGATTTGTCGTGTACAGATAGACCTTACCGCAGCCGCCGGTTGCAAGAACGATTCTGTCCGAGCGAATCGTTTCTACTTCCTCGGTTCTCTCATCTAGCACGTAAACGCCAAGACAGCGATCTTGGGCCGCCAAACCCAACTTCGCAGCGGTGATCAAATCCACTGCCATGTGATTTTCCAGTAGCTCAACGCCTGGTTGTCGGCCCAGTTCACGCAGCAGAGTGTCCTCAATCTCTCGTCCGGTCACGTCCCGGACATGCAGCACCCGACGCTTCGAGTGGCCGCCCTCCTTCCCCAGATCAAGCTCCCGGTGTCCAGAGACCTCGCGTTCGTCGAACTGCAAACCGAGCTCCATCAATTGCCGGATGCACTCTGGACCCTCAGTCACAATTGCTCGCACAACCGCCTCGTCACACAGTCCGGCACCCGCTTCCAGCGTGTCGCGCACGTGCAACTCAAACGAATCCTCATCGCTGGTCACGCAAGCGATTCCGCCCTGCGCCCATGCTGTGTTTGTGTCAGAGCCTCTGCGTTTTGTAATCACTGCAACTGAACCCTGCTTTGCCGCTTTCAATGCAAAGCTAAGGCCAGCTATCCCGCTGCCTATCACAGCGAAATCGAACTCTCTCATGGCAGTCGAATATTGTCGATCAAACGAGTTTTACCGAAGAAAACTGCAACCGCGAGCAGCGAATTTGGCCCAACGACTTTAAGCGGCCGCAATGTCTCCGCGTCCACAACTTCCACATAATCGATCCGCGCCAGCGGCACTTCACTGATCGTACTTCGTGCAAGATCAACAATCTTCCTGGCTGATTTTTCACCGGCATTTGCGGAGATAAGCAGCGCTTTTTGCAAAACCGCGGCCTGTTCCCGCTCATCCTCATTCAGGTATTGATTACGCGAACTGCACGCCAATCCATCGGCTTCGCGCACCGTCGGCACGGCGATGATGTCGATCCTAAAATTGAGATCACGCACCATTCGACGCACGATCGCCAGTTGCTGAAAATCTTTTTCGCCGAACACCGCCGCTTCTGGCAAAAGAATGTTGAAGAGCTTCGCGACCACTGTACAGACCCCGCGGAAATGTCCGGCACGCGACTTGCCCTCCAGCGTTTTCGAAAGATAGGACTCCTCGACGAACACCGAGCGATCGGCGGCATACATTTCCGCCACACTGGGACGGAACAAAAAATCGACACCGGCATTTCGGCAAAATTCTTCGTCTGCCTTCTCCGGGCGCGGGTATCGGCTGTAATCGCTTCCCGGTTCGAACTGGAGCGGATTCACAAAAATGCTGACCACGACTTCGCCATCCTGGCCGGCCGCGTCCCGCGATACCCGGATCAACTCGCGATGTGCCTTGTGCAGCGCGCCCATCGTCGGCACAAGGACCCGCCGCCTGCCGCGCGGTTGCGCCCCCACGTCCGAGGTTTTTGTTATAATTTTCACGCCGCCAGCTTTATCCAACTAAGTCCGGTGCGCGAATGACGAAGTACAATCGGGCACGCCACCACAAATCAAAAGAGCAGGATAACTGCACCGGCGACAATCAGCGCGAGCATCCAAATCAAATCGATGTTGAACCACGCGCGGCGCAGCATACCGATCCCGAGTTTTTCGTAAACCAAAATCGCGACGAGCGCCGTCATGAGAAGGTATCCCAAAGTGTGAACTGCCACTGAAGCCGTCAGCATAGAAGGCGCACTAAGATTCACGAATCGCGGAGGCAAAATTCGTACCATCCCGCTGTGTGCACTCATCTGAGGCGCGTTGAGTGTACCCGGTGACGCTAGAAACAACGGGACGAGCATCAACCCGGCGCCGTGTGCTGATGCCATGATGAAAGACCAGAGGGTCAGATCACCAAAGCCCACTCGCATGCCGACCCAGTTGGGATGACGCGATCGGAAGAGACGATACACGCCAAAAGCAAACAGGATCGCTGCTGCGGTAATTTTCAGAGTTTGGTGCGGCACGCTAACCCGCGCGACCAGGATTGCGGCGATGATGATCCCGATTGAAAGCGCGTGTCCCAGCGCGATTGGCAGCAACGCGCGAAACACCGCGGCACGCTTCTGCTCCTGCAATCCGAGCGCCACTGCAAACAACCATCCCATGGCAGGATTGATTCCGTGAAAAATGCCTAGCCCGAAGACCGCCAGCCACGGCCAGAGCCAGCTCACGGGAAACAGAAAGAATCGCTCGAGGAATCGCCTCCTTCGAGGCGGATCTGATGAACACGATAATCGCCGCTCTCTACGAAAAAGTTTTCGTCAAACTTGATACCGCCGCTGCGATCGGCATCAAGTTTAACCATCCAACTGCCGACACCGTCCGGATAGAATTGCTCATCCCATGCCGCATAAAGTGAGTTGGTGAAATAGATTCGTTTGCCATCGCGGCTCACTTCCACCATTTGCGGGCCGCCAGCGAGCGGCTGCTTCGGGTTCTTCGGATGCGGCGTGCGATTGACAATTCCACCAATGCGGACCGAGCCGGTCTTTTTTGGATTGAACGGATCGGACACATCGTATTGCAAGAGCTCGCCTGTCCCCCAGCAGGAGATGTACAGAAATTTGTCGTCGAGTGATAGGTCAATATCCGACACAAGTGGCGGCACCGCTTTAAAATCCTTAAGAATCGCCGGTAGTTTCGCTGGGTCGGCCGGTTCAGCTGGGATTTCGATCACCTTCTTTAAGTCCCACGTTCCGTTCCTGCGGTGCCAGAGCCAAACGGACGCGGACAGATCCTTGAGCGAAACAACGACGCAGACGAAGCCGTACGGTTTCGTCGGGTTGTGCGCCGGGCGTATCTCGAGCACCATTTGTTGCTCCTTGCCCAAATCGAGAGCCTGAACATGCCGCCGTCGGCGTAGGTCCCAAACGTGCATCTGATGACCATATTTGCTGCCGAGTAGAAGTTCGGGCTGCAGTCCGTTCTCTATCATGTTCGGCGTACCCCACTCGCTAGTCAGCAGCGTGTCGAATCCCAGATGCCACCAAAAATCATACTGAAGGAACTGCGGGCCCCGGTCCATCTCCCACTGACCTAAAATGTCGAACGTTTCGCAATCGAGCATGAAAATGCCGCCGGGGCCGTCGCCATTCGGCGCTCCAAGGGCACTAACGTAAATGCCTTCTGGCCCGCAATGAATCGTGTGTGGACGCGAATAACCGGCGCGCGCAAAAACCTCCTCCGGCTCGATTACTCTAACGACCTTCGGTTTTCGCGGATCTGGCTTCGTGTCGATGATATGCATGCGCGATGAGCGCAGCCCGGGCACAACCAGGTAGCGGCGTTCGACGTGCGGATGTGGTGCATATGGGCAAAGCGCCGAGCTGCACGCGTTCCAACCGAAATGGTGCAGCTCGTCGCCGAACTTCGGCAAAGTAACCTGGCCCACTCGCTGGCCGTACGTGGGCGACTCGTGATCAATATCGATAACCAACAGCGCATCATTGGGGTTGCTGCCGGGCGGATTCAGCGCGGCGACGAACGCGTGTTTTTCAGGAGGGGCCTGCATCGCCAGCCTTGGTGACGGATAAAACGTCGGGTCTGGTTTCAGAAGCCGCATAGAGTCCCTTTCTACTGCAATTCGTTCTGATACCTCTTCA
>Ga0126381_100002975_pt1 | contig 18433 bp, 19 predicted proteins | sample PanSoiMetPlot_28_FD_96465 | JGI IMG/M metagenome (GOLD analysis project Ga0126381, IMG submission 96465) | Tropical forest soil microbial communities from Panama - MetaG Plot_28 | ecosystem: Environmental > Terrestrial > Soil > Tropical forest > Bulk soil | place: Panama | collected 2016-02-17
TCGCTATCCCGCGAGCCTCAAGTTCACGAGCGAAACGGAAGGCAATCTGCGCGACCTGTACGCCGGTGAATCGCTCTTTGCGATAGCCGCGGCGCTGGACGTACATCGGCTCCGCGCCGTTGCGCAGAAAGTCGTCCAGAAAGGCCGTGATCGAGCGCCGCTCCATGCATCCCAATGTAGCGCGTATATGCTCTTGTAAGCGCGAGAACCCTCGTCAATCCAGCTAACGTCGCAAGGCCCGCCCGGCGGTCTCCACCCCTGGCCCAGTTGCCAGAGCGTTCGCAACGGGGTAGGCTGCTACCGATGCGAATTGGCCCGCCCCCGGGTTCGATCGCAGGTTGCGAGTGAATTCAGGCCCTGCGTCAAAGCCCCAACGCTATGTCGGGAAGTCAACGGATCACCGTTTTAAAAAATTGCGCGCTGGCGTTTCTGCTGTTGTCGCTGGTTCAGGTGGGATGCCAGTCTTCTCAACCTGGAAGTACGCAATATGCTTCCGGTCTCTCGGCCACCCGCGAGGAGCACCGGGCCGTGTCTGGTCCTGTTCGCGATCTTTCCCAGGACGAGGCTGCCGGAGGCCACACACTGCGCAAACACGTGGGACGGTCGGACGAACAACTTCGGCAGCGCCTGCGCCAGGAACGCAACATTGCTGCCGCTTCCACCTGGAGCGACCGCGGGACAGCGGAGCGTGCTGTAGGTACCGCGATCGAGCAAAACCAGGGGAAGATCGATCGCTGGCTCAACCGCCAAGGAGGGCATCCCAATCTGGTTATCGATTATGATGGGGACCCTTCCCATCCGGTCGGCCGCACCCGGCGTCGCAATGCCGATCAGACTGAGCCGTGTTCCCATGCTACCGTGGTCTTGAAGTGGACCGGGCCCAATGACTACTACGTCCTGACTTCTTATCCGGAGTGCCGCGCATGACAAGCAAGGCGCCACAAAAAGATCATCCTGAAATCTCTGCTGCGAATTTTCCTGCGCTCCGCAGTTTTCTGCGCGGTTATTTCCACGAGGATGTAGCCGATGAATACGGCACACTCGAGGAAGCGGCGGCCCAGTTCTATGAAGACGCGGACCCCGACGAGCGCAAAGCGGTGTGGTCAGAATGGAGCCGTTTTCTGGCCAGCACCAAGAATCTGTCAGTGACCGCGATGAACAAGCTTCTCAACGACAAACTTGGGGCCGCTTGCCGGCTGCAGAGCGACGACATCGAGAAAATCTCTCGCGCTCTGCAAGGAATTCGCCCCGCTTCCGAAGAATCGAGCGAGGAAGACGAAGACTGTTAAAGAGGATCAGCGAGAGACGCAGCCGGAAAAGGGGTGCCAAAAGGATACTGAACTTCCGGATGGCCCCAAAATCTTGTTGCCGGGTTACCCTGTCTTTGCACTAAAATCTGCACCGATCACCAGAATTTGTGGGAAGGTACGTCCGGCCAAGCGTCCGGCAGATTCATTCGCGGTCTCCCCCGCGCGGAGGATTCAGTCGATGAGCATCATGCTTTGGCATGTGATGCGACGGCTCCCTCGACCGGCTCTTTTGTGCATGATGATCTTGTTGATGACGCCGCTCGCTCGAGCATGAGCCATTTTTCGACCCTAAACCCAGCACTTCGGCCTGATTTTTGAAGGTTCAAGTCGAGATTCCTTCCGTAACCCGGTCGTACACTCCCTTTCGGTAACCCTTGGTAACCATACGAATCTGAGTTACCCGCCTTACAATGACCTAGCTGGTCAAGCTGAATCTCTTCGGAAGTGCTTTTCCGTAGAGGCGTTTCATTGCCCCGTTCGCTTCCCAGGCTTCGTTATAAAAGGCGGCGGGGGGAAGGCTTGGAGTCCGCACTTATATGGCGTTTGGCTTCGGATTTAATAAACAGAAGGTTCTCAGCGCTGCGGAGAAATATGTCCAGCAAGGCAAGCTGCAGAACGCCATCTCCGAATACGAAAAGATCCTCAAAGCTGATCCGAAAGACCTGACCGTTCTGAACACGGTAGGCGACCTGTATGCGCGAATCGGCGAGGCCGACAAGGCTACCGAGTGCTTCAAGAATGTGGGCGATGCCTATGCTGCCCAAGGCTTCACGGTCAAAGGCATCGCGATGTACAAGAAGATCGCGAAGCTCAAGCCCTCGCTCGAAAGCGTTCTGAAGCTCGCAGAACTGTACACCCAGCAAGGTCTCTTCAATGATGCGCGCGCCCAGTACTTGCAGGTAGCAGAAGAGTTCCTGCGCGCCGGCGAACTCGAGCAGTCTGTCCGCATCTTCCAGAAAATTCTTGAGATGGACCCGGAAAACGTGGCCATGCGCGTGCGTTTGGCTGAGGTCTACATCCGCCTGGGAAAGAAGACCGAAGCGTGGCAGATTTTTTCGGCGGCCGCCGAAACCTTGCGCAGCCGCGGGTCTCGCAGCGGAGCCGAAGAAATCCTGCAGCGCATGCTGACGCTCGATCCCGGTAACAGCTACGCCCTGTTGCTGCGCGGCCGGAACGCTCTTGAAGCAGGAGACGCTGCGGCGGCCCTCCCGTTTTTTGAGAAGGTCACCGACATCGACAACCATCCCGATGGCTTGCGGGACCTCCTTAAGGCGTATCTGCAAACCGGGCGTGTTGCCGATGCCGGTGCATTCGCAGAAAAACTGCTCACGACGCATAACGATGTCGAGTCCATGTTCTCGTACATCAACGCGCTCGTTCAAAACGGAAGCCACGAAGTGGCGCTTGAGTTAATCGATCAACATTCCGATCGACTCCTCGCGGACAACTCCGCAAAGGTTCTCGAGGTTCTTCGCGGTGTCATTGGCCACGTAAGCGGCAACGTTCCGGCGCTTGAAAAGCTGCTCGAGTTGTTCCACAAGGCCGGCGATCAATCGCACATCAACGAAGTCAATGAATTGCTTGCCCACGCCTGCGTGCAGTCCGGGGATCTGGCCAAGGCGAAAGATCTTTATCAGACGCTCGCCGAGCAGGAACCGCAAAACCCGATGCACATGCAGAACTGCCAGCAGGTAGTTGGCATGATGGGTGGTTCCACCGGGTCGAAGCTTTTGACCGTGGAAGAGGGCATTGTCCTGGTCGAGGAACTCGAAACTACGGCGCCCCCGGTCGATCAGGCATATTCACCGGAGGTGGCTGCAGCTCTTCGTGCCGCTCTTACCGATACCGAACTTTTCATCTCATACAACATGCCGGACAAGGCGCTCGGACCTTTGATGGCCGTGTTGCCGATTGCTCCCAACGACGTTCGCTTGAATCAGCGCCTCGCCGCGCTGCATACGCGGGCGGAACGCTTCGCAGACGCCGCAGTGTGTTGCCGTACTTTGCAAGCGGCGTACGCCGAGGCAGGGCTCACCGAAGAAGCGAGCCGTTATGGAGATCTCGCTCAGCGCTGCGAAGAGCGGGCCGCGTCGGCGCCGGCGCGGTTCTCATCGCCGGCCGATTCTGAAGCGCCGCTGCCACCGTGGCCTGCGGCCCCCAATCCCGAGGGCCTCCACGCGGTCGAGACGGCGGCCGAGATGCCCGTGCAGGCAGACTCCGAATTCGAGGTTGCCAACGACGAAGGCGCGAGCGAAATCGATCTTTCGGCAGAGTGGGATGGTGCAACGGTCGAGGCTGTTTCGCCGGAGCCTATTCATGAGTCCGAACCGACGGTCGAAGTCACTAACGAAGCCGACATCGAGCCAGCGGTTGAAGAAATTTCTGCTGAGACTTCCGATGCGGTGAACGAGACGATCGAGGAGATTCGTTTCTACCTCGAGCATTCCATGGTCGATCAGGCTCGGGCCGCGTTTGTGAAGCTGCAGTCACAGACTGCCGACTACGAGCAGCTTGCCGCCATTCACGCGGAAATTGATGCGGCGACGCCAAAGGTCGAACCTGAACCCGAGCCTGCCGAGGCCGTCAGCGAAATCGCTGAGCCGGCTCCAATCGAGCCCGAAGTCGAAGTAGCACATGCGCCAGTTCCTGAGCCGGAACCCGAACCTGAACCCGAGCACGCGAGTCCACTCAACAAAATGGTGGCGGAACTCGATTCGTCGCTCGGAGACGGCTTCCTGGGCGACACCGCCACGCACGAGATCGTCCACGACGAGCAGCCTGTGGCACATGCCGCGACCGATCCTTCGCTGGTCGGACATCTTGAGTTCATGGCCGGCCCAAAGCTGAAACCGAAGCCCGCGCCAGCCCCTGAACCTGAGCCCGAGCCTGATCACCAAGCCGGTGTGCTGGGTGAGTTCGTTGCAGATCTTGAAGAGTCACTCGGCGACGGCTTCATGCAAGAGGCGCCGACTACGGAACCCGCGGCTGCCGCACACGCTAAGCCGGCGCCCGCTCCCGCGGTGCCCGAGCGCCACATGGCAGCCAGCGCTGTAGCGGGTCCGAGCACATCACCAAAGATTGCAGTGCCAACGGCTCCGATCTCCGCGCCCCCGGTTGCCGCGGCCTCAGCAGCTGCGGTTGCTGCGCCAGAGCCCGCTACGTTCCGCACCTCTGTACGCCCTGTTCCTACTGGCGTCGCAGGGAAGGCAGAGCAAGCGGCGAGCGTCGATCTCGCCGACATGTTCGGCCAAATTCGTCACGAACTCGAAGAAGACGTTTCCGCTGCGCAGGAAGATCCCGAGACTCATTACAACCTTGGCGTCGCATTCCGAGAGATGGGATTGCTGGATGAAGCCATCGGCGAATTGCAGAAAGTCTGTCAGTCGGTGGATCGCGGACACCCCTTCCCGCAGGTGATGCAGACCTACACGTGGCTGGCGCAGTGTTTCCTTGACAAGAATGTGCCGGAAGCGGCTATCCGCTGGTACGAAAAGGCTCTCAAGCTGCCGAATCTCGACGACGAAACGCGCATGGCCCTGCACTATGAGCTTGCCTCTTCATACGAGACGGCGAGCGACAAGACGTCAGCCCTCCGGTATTTCATGGAAGTGTACGGCAGCAATATCGACTATCGGGATGTTGGCGAGCGCATCAAGGCTCTGAAGTCGTAAAATATCCTGATGGCTATCGCTGTGCGGTCCCGCCTTCAGCAAAATGCGTTTGGGCCACCTTCCTTGGTGCGGGGCTCCGCCTGATGCCTGACTCCAAAACTGCGCAGGAGAGCGGCCTTCATGGTCCGCCATCTATGGGTGTGGCGCCTCCCCCGCCTGCTTTGAATCCGAATTCCCAGCACCCCCCGGCTTCTTCGACGTCGCCTACACGCGGCCAGATCTGGATGCACCGCCTGCTGGTCCTCCTGTTTGTTTTCGTATGTGCGGCCGCGGGAGTGCTTCTGGTGATTCTGCCGTGGACCGCAGAGTGGACCGACAATATTTTGCTGCTGCATTATCCGGAGCTGCGCAGCGTCATGACGAACGGGTTTTTTCGCGGTCTCTGCAGTGGGCTTGGTTTGCTTGATATCTGGATCGGGTTTTCGGAAGCGATCCACTACCACGAGGACAACCTGTCTTAGCGCCATGCCCCGAATCGGGGTTAATTCCGTTGTAATCTCCGGCAGGTATCCTCAGTCCCGAGATTTCAAATTGATGAGGCCTTGCTGTAAATGAGCCACGACAAACTCAAATCTGCCAGTCTCGCGTATCAAAACGAACCGTTCCTGAATAGTCCGGATGGACGCATTCTTCGCATCCTGTCCGAATACATGGAGCCGCTGTCGCGCTTTCGCCGCGAGCAGATCCAGGACACCGTGGTCTTTTTCGGCTCAGCGCGTTTTCACGATATGGAATCGGCGGATCACAATCTTCATGAGATTCAGGCAGCTGCGCCCACGGCGGACACGAAAACGCTGATCAAACGCGCGAATGCCGCTGTCGAAATGGCGCGTTACTACGAAGATGCTCGCAAACTGGCCTCCATGCTGACGAAGTGGGCCATCACGATTCCTGCGCGGCGCCGGCGATTTGTCGTGACGACTGGCGGCGGACCCGGAATCATGGAAGCTGCCAACCGCGGGGCCAAGGAAGCTGGCGGCAAAACCATTGGACTCAACATCAATCTGCCGTTTGAGCAGTTCGCCAACCCGTACATCACGCCGTCGCTCAACTTCGAATTCCACTACTTCTTCATGCGGAAGTTCTGGTTCGCCTACCTTGCGAAGGCGCTCGTCATTTTCCCGGGAGGCTTCGGAACGTTCGACGAGCTATTCGAGATTCTCACCCTGGCTCAGACCGACAAGCTGGCGAAGAAAATCCTGGTCGTGATATACGGCAGCGAGTACTGGAAGAAACTCATCAATTTTCAGGCGATGATTGACTCGGGAACGATCGCGCCCTCAGACCTCGATCTTTTCAAAATGGTCGACTCACCCGAAGAAGGTTTTGAGTTCCTTCGCGACGGGCTAACGAAATACCACCTGGCTGGGATCACCAAGAGAGAGGGAGAGGTCCTTCCCGAAATCGCCAAGACGCGCCCATAGAATCGTCCGACCCCTCGCATTCGTAGTACGCTCGAGGCCTGATGCCGCGAACGCTTCTCTATTACATTACCGACCGCCGTGCGTTTCCCCGCGATGACATCGAACAGAGCCGCAGATTGCTGGACAAAATCGAAGAAGCCGCCCAGGCCGGTATCGACTATGTACAGCTGCGGGAAAAAGATCTCGCGTCGCGCCCATTGGAAGGGCTTGCTTTCGACGCTCTGGACCGCATCCGTAGCGCACGTAAGGGGGCGAGCGGAGAACAGGGAACGACTCTGCTGATCAATTCCCGGACAGATGTGGCGGTTTCGGTTGGTGCAAACGGAGTTCATCTTCCTTCCACCGATGTCGGCCCCGTTGATGTCCGCCGTGTCTGGAACTCGAGTCGCGATCCGCTCGTGCGCTTCACAATAAGCGTTTCTTGCCACACGCTCGACGATATTGGCAAGGCCGAGTCCGAAAAGGCTGATCTCGCTTTGTTCGCTCCGGTCTTCGGGAAGAAAGACGCGCCAACGACACCGCCCATTGGTCTAGATGGGCTTCGTGCAGCCTGTCGCTCACGAATTCCAGTACTCGCGTTGGGGGGAGTTACGCTCGAGAATGCAACTGCATGTCTCGACGCAGGAGCTGCAGGAATCGCCGCCATTCGACTTTTTCAAGAAAACAACATCACCGAGATAGTGTGCAAACTTCGGCCTTAGCCGGTCCACCTCTTACCCTTCTTAAGAGCGTCCATGACTTTCGCAAGCCGGCGCACTCTGGTTTCTTCCTGCTTCACCTCAGTGATGGAACGAGCCATCTCCTTTTGATTCGTGAACGACTGCTTCTCCCAATTGGCTTGCGCAATCTTGCTCTTGCTCAGTTCTTTCTTCAGCAGATCGGGAATCTCGACGGTCCGCGGAGCTTCATCACTTTCCATGACAACCGTGACGACATCGCCCGCTTTCACACCTGCACCCTCGCGCATCTGTTTGTTCACGACCATACGATGACAGCCGCCCATTGGCATGAGCGAGGATCGGAACGGAAATCCGTTGATCGTGCCTCTCACCGGCACTCGCGCGATCGTGCCGAAGGTTTTTTTCACGTCGAAAGGCGCGCTTAACGCGGCAACTTCGCTTGATTCCATGCCGTCGAGTTTGACTTTGAATCTCAGCTTCTTCATGGCACTCCAGTACTAAACAAGGCTCATGGCTTTTGATTGATAACCAGGTGTGCCCAAGGCGTATTGGCCCACATGATCCACGCTCCGGTCGGTTTGGGCTCCGTTGGCAGGCCCGTTGTCTTCGGGTCGAAGGGCCAGAGGATCGTCCAATGCGGCGGTTCGTTGAGCGGCGTTCCCGAGATCGCGTAGGGATCGCTGGCACTCCAGTCCGAACCCCCTTGCAGCTTATAAACGATGCCCGGTTCCGTGTTGCCCGGTTTGGATTGAAGCGCCAGGAAATCACTTTCCCATCGCAGGGCAGCCGCATTGGCGCAGTAGGCGCCGTCACCGACCACTCCGAGATGGCCGGGAAAGCAGGTGAAGCCGTTGCCCCCATCGCGGAGCACGGTTTCGGCGCCGTTCTCATCGCGATCTAGAACACGCGCTCCGTCGGAGACACTGGGCGGCGCCGCCGATACAGCTCGCGCGATCTTTACTTCGTTCGTTTCTGGCTTGAACGCGTCGGATTTCTGTTTGGGATGCTTTCGCTGAGCGGGTGCGATTCCTGTCGAGATGAAGAAAACAAGGAGCAGCACAGTTGCTCTACGGTTCATGAAACCTCGCAGACAAAATTGCGACGTGGCAAAAGAGTATGCGAAAGAATCTCACAAGAGTGATTTTGGGAGCAAAGCCGGCCAAGAGTCCGAATAGTGACTATCTGGTGCGAGCATCAGAAGAAATATCGACGATCGAGCGAATGTCTGGGATTAAGCCGCAGCGGCCATAAAGTCGAGCGCGCGCGCGATATAGGGCTTCAAATCACGGCGATGCACGACGGCATCAAGCATGCCGTGTTCGAGGAGAAATTCGCTGCGTTGGAAGCCGGGTGGAAGCTTCTGCCGGATGGTTTGTTCGATGACACGGGGCCCGGCAAAGCCGATCAATGCCCCGGGTTCAGCGATATTCAGGTCGCCGAGCATTGCGAACGAGGCAGTGACGCCGCCGGTCGTTGGGTCTGTCAGCACCGAGACATATGGGACTTTGAGTTCGTCGAGCCGCGCCAGCGCAGCGGAAATCTTCGCGAGCTGCATCAGGCTGACGACACCCTCCATCATCCGCGCTCCGCCTGACGCCGAAATGATGATGAGCGGCTGCTTGGTGTCCCCGGCTTTTTCGATGGCGCGCGTAATCACCTCACCGACCACGGCGCCCATGCTTCCGCCGATGAAGGAATACTCCATGGCGCTCATTATGACGGGACGACCGTTCAGCTTTCCTTGAGCATTAATGACCGCGTCGGTAAGTTCGGTATCTTTCTGTGCCTGCTTCAGGCGCGAGGAGTAGGGCTTCAGATCGACGAACTTCAGCGGATCGGTCGAACTCAGATTGGTGTCGAAGACCTCGTACTGGCTGTCGTCAAGAAGCTGGGCCAGGCGGCTGCGCGCATCGATGCGGAAGTGCTTGTCACACTTGGGACAAACGTTCAGGTTCTCTTCGAGATCCTTTTTCCAGATGATCTGGCGGCAGTTGTCGCACTTTACCCATAGCCCCTCGGTGCGAATTTTCTTCTCCCCCGAGGCGTCCAGCTCACCGGATTGTCGTTTAAACCAAGCCATAAAAACAGCTAATAGCCATAAGCTAGTAGCTCCTAGCAAACACAAACACCTTAGTATCTCCGGCCACTTTCCCGGTCCACCGATGTCGTCTGTCCTATCAAACGCTGGCGCGTCCGCTACAGCCGCGAGCGCTATTAGCCAACTTCAATACTCGATCCCTCTCTGCGCCAGCACGCCCTTTTCATAGGCGTGCTTCACCTGTCGCATTTCTGTGACGGTATCGGCAAGTTCGACAATTGTCGGATGGGCGTTCCGACCCGTCAAGATAACATGCACCATCTCAGGCTTCTTCCGTAAGCTCGCCGCGACCTTTTCGGGATCGAGCATGCCATAGCTGATCGCATAGTTGATCTCGTCGAGGATAACCAGGTCCCATTGCCCGGAGTTTATGGCCTGTTCGGCTTCGGCCCAAGCCTCTTGCACCATCCGGACATCTTCGGGATCAGGTTTCTCAGTGCCGACTTTCACGAAGCCCCGTCCCATCTGCTTCATGACAAACTTGTCGCCGAACGCCTGCACCGCGTCGAGCTCGCCGTAATGCCATGAGCCCTTCAGGAACTGCAGCATGAGGACCCGCATGCCCTGGCCTACCGCTCGAAGGGCCGTACCCATCGCAGCGGTGGTTTTACCCTTCCCGGGGCCGGTGTTCACGATGATGAGTCCACGGCGGATGTCCGGCATGGGAGTCGAATCTATGATTGTACCTGTTCCTGAGACTTTGCTGATTTAAGGACTGCTTGAGTCGGGGAGACAAAATTGTTTTCAGCAGGAGTCCAATCCTTAGCAGGGCCTCGTTGCGGTAGCCGGATCCACAAGCGCGAGTCAGTCAGTGACAGAAATTTTACGGTTTACAAGCAGCAGACATTTTTTTCTTGGAACCTGGGTCTCCGCAATTCCGTATGCATCCAACGAACGGGTCTCTCGCTTCTCGGTTCATCGCCGGAGGTCTCCGCATGCAACATAACAGACGTGTTCTGTTAGCTCTGACCCTCTCTTTTGTTGTTCCGAGTGTTGTTCCCTGCTATGCCCGCGCGACTCATCCTCAGGGAAGCTCGACTGTGCCGCGCGACGAGGAAATTGTTCGGGAGATTGTCGACCTCGAGCGCCAGGCCAAAGAGGCAGCGTTGAAGCGGGATGCGGCGTTCTCCGAGAAGACGCTTGCCGACGACTACGTGGCGATCAGTCCGCTGGGACAGGTGATCAATAAGGCAGACACAATTGCCGCCCGGAAGACGTCGCAACTGCGGTATGAATCAATTGAAATCTCGGAGATGGTCGTGCGTTTGTACGGGAACACGGCGGTGGTCACTGCCCGCGCTGAAGTCAAAGGGCGCGAACTCGGGGAAGAATTCAGCGGACCCTACCGATTCACCCGAATCTGGGTTCGTCGCAGCGGACGCTGGATGACAGTGAGCTATCAGGCGACAGTGACCCGATAAAGCGGATCGCAAAACCGAGTCAGAAAGATCGTTTAAAAAGAATTGGAGCCGAACTGATACCGTTCGGCTCTCAGATTTTTGGGATTAAGGGGCCGGCCTTCGGCGTTTACGGCATTTGCAGCAACTGGCGATACTCCGACTTCTTGTCGCGGGACTCCTCGTTTTCGTTGAGTAAGCGAGCGGTTATCTGCAGGGCCTCGATCTCCTTCTTCACTCGCGCAATTTCTTCTTCTTTCATGCGCAGAACTTCTAGAGGGTTCTTCATTGGCATTTTCCTTACGTCGAGGGTGGCTGGAATTCCAACTTGAGGACTCTATACTCCGAAGGAGCCTCATCGGTACATCACGAAGGTACACGTCGCGATTTTTGGCGCTTAATGGCCAGTGTGATAGGGGTGTCCGTTCAAGATTGTGAACGCCCGATAGACCTGCTCCAGCAACACGACCCGTGCTAGTTCGTGGGCAAGGGTCATTCTCCCAAGTGACAGCAGCGCGTTGGCTGACTTGAGGGCATCAGATTTGAATCCGTCCGCCGGGCCGATCGCAAAAGCAAGTGGCTGGGGATTGCGATCCTGATGATTCTGAAGGAACTGTGCAAGTTCCTCCGAGGTCAATTGTTTTCCGCGAGAATCTAGTAGAACCAAGGCGTGAGCAGGCCGCGAACCGCTTTTTTCTCGAAGCTTGAGAACTGCGGATTCATCCGAAATTTGGACGCCTTCGACTTCGGCAAAGCGCGAGATTCGCTTGAGGTATTCGGTGGTGAGCGACTGGATGGCGGGGTCCTTCGTCTTGCCGATCCAGACGATTTTGAGCTTCACGGTTTACAGCCCGACGCGAGCACGATGGTCGCCGTGAATTTCAGTTCATCGCCGTCCTGATACTTGCGGAGCGCAGAGTGGCTCTCCTCGTTCAATCTTGGCCAGTCGATCGCCGGCACGCGGTCCAGCAACGCGCGAAACGGCGCAACCACCGCTTGCTGCTGCCCCCAGACTTCTTCCGGGGTTCCCGGCCAAGTCCAAGGCACGATGCGCGTTTCTTCGTGAACGCTGGCGAAGCCAGCCTCGTTGAGAGCGCGGGAAAGACTGCCCGCATCGGCGAATCGGAAAGGATCAGGCCCACCCGATGCGATCAGGGGACCGCCCATGTGCCGATGAACAATTCCAATGCTGGCTGAGAAGTATGGCTGTTCTCGCGGACCCCAGACTGCGAAGCACGCCCGGGCCCCCGGTCTGAGCACACGGAGTAGCTCACGGAGCGCGCGTTGCGAATCGGGGAAAAACATCACGCCGAAGCGGCAGGTAGCAAGATCAAAGGTGTGGTCGTCGAACGGGAGGGATTGAGCATCTGCCTGCTGGGTAGTGACTCGATCGAATGCGCGTTGTTTCGCGCGCTGTGCAGCAATTGCGAGAAGATCGGCATTCAGATCGGTAGCCGTGATGTGGCCAGAAGCGCCCATGCGCGAGGCGATGGTGATTGCCGGTTCCCCGGTTCCGCTGGCAACATCGAGTATGTTCATTCCCGCACCGGGCCGGGCGTAGTCGACGAGTGCCTCCGTGACATCTCGCCCCATTCTCCCTGACTTTGCTCTCCACGTCTCCGCAGCATTCAGGCGGTAGGAAGAACCCCATTCGGTGTTGCGGTCAGCAGATGGCATGATCGACTCGCGGCGGACGCAGCGCAGCGCGTTGCGTCGGTCAAAAGGGTATCAAGCTCTTTTTCGGCGCGGCGCGGCCGTACTCGTGCGCTTTTTGGCGGCGCGTTTCACCGGCGTCTTAAGCTCCGCTGGTTCGAGACGTTTGGCCGACTTCCACAGGCGTTCCAGTTCGTAATAGCGGCGTGCTTTCTCCCCGAAAATGTGGACTACAAAGTCGGCGTAATCCAGCAGAATCCACTCCGCCTGCCGATATCCCTCGACATTCAGAGGATAGAGGCCCGCGCGCTTGAGGCGGAGTTCCACCTCGTCGGCAATGGCCTGGATCTGGCGGGGATTTGTTCCGCTGCAGATCACAAAATAATCGGTAAAGGCGCCTGAGCCTTTTTCGAGTTCGAGAATGGTAAGTTCTTCGGCTTTTTTGTCCAGGCAGGCGGCGATGGCTTCAGAGACCTGACGCTTGGTTTCGTTGTTCGGCATTCGGTCGTTAATTCTCTACCCTCGTTAATTAGGCCGCTAGCGATTGTAACCGAGTAAAAGGGCCGCGAGTTTGAGCGAAGTGGAAAAAGCGCCAGTCACGAACTAGCAAAGCGGCTTCTCTTCGTGCATCCGGGGAACATCGCTCGCCGAAATCCTGGCTTGAATCTTCAAGTGAGAGTGAGTGGATCAAGGCCAACGCAGATGCACGCGCACAGGAACATCAACAGTCAATGGAATCCCAAACTATTACATTCATTTTGCAAGGAGGCGATTGTATTCAGTGAGAGGATCGTCAGCCAAGTCGGCGCGATTCGAGCGTCGCGTTGTCGCTAGCTGCCGTTTTTATATAGCTCCATCTTCTTGATGTAGTCGGCGACCGCGGGATCGAGGAATCTGCCGAGAGATTTTCCCGCGCGCACGGCCTCGCGGATCACTGTGGCTGAAATGGCCTGGTGCACACCGCCGAGAAGATGGACCGTGGCGCCATTCAGTACAAGATCGCCCTTGGCAGGTTGTTTCTCGAAGGGCTTGGTGATGTGAGCAGGCGGACGCAATTTTTCGGGAAGCGAGTTGGCTACGTCGGCGAGGGAATGTCCGGGACGGCTGGCTACGATGAATTCGCACTCCCGGAACAAGGCTTCCGACTCGTGCCACTTGGCGATGTCGCGGAACGCGTCGATGCCGATCAGGAAGAAAAGTTGGTCGCTCTTGTTGAGTGACTGTTTCAAGCGCAGCACGGTATCGATCGAGTAGTTCGGCGATGCGACCGGGGCAGCATTTTTTTTGCCTGCCAGAGGAGCGGCTGGAAAGTCTGTTGGCGCCTCCAGTAGCGAAGGCACGAAGCTCTTCTCAGCGGCGGTCGCCAAAGCGACCATCGCGTAACGATGTGGAAAGGCCGTATGCGGTTGCTTCTGTTTATGGGGCGGAACATTGGCGGGGACAAAAAGCACGCGGCCGAGTTGATAGCGGTCCCGGGCGACAGCCGCCAGAACCGTATGACCACGGTGTATGGGGTCGAATGTGCCCCCGAAAAGAGCGATTTTCATTGTGCGAGTGCCGGCGTTGCGCGGCTAGTGTCATGGTTTCGGGTGTGTGTTGCAAGTCTTTGTTCCTTTATTTGCAGAAGGCGGAAGGGTAGCGTATTCTTGCGCTTCTCGCTGTACTACTTGCCACGTCGTTTACGCGAAATTGGCCCGAACCGCCCGCTGTCCCGAGGGACACGGACCGTTCGGGCCACTCTCATGTGCACTGCTGTAACTCGCCGCTTTCTCTTTGCGGCTCTATGATTTATTGGCTATGCGAAAGAACCTCCCCCTTCTTCGCACGCGCTTCATTCCCTCTACGCAGGACCCAATTCTGCGTTATGGCGTCGCTGTGCTCAGCACGACGCTCGCCCTGATTCCGGCCCTGCTTTTTTCCGATATCGCCGAGAGCCGCCTGGCCGTTTTCGCGGTCGCCGTGATGGTCAGCGCCTGGTACGGCGGCTGGAAGCCGGGCCTCGTGGCTACCTCTTTCGCGGTAACCGTGAGCGCGTATTACACGCTGGAAGGACATCAGACCCCAGCTGAGTTCCGGCGCGCCATGGTTCGGCTGGCGCTCTTCGTGACTGTGGCGCTGCTGATCTGCTGGTTCAACGCCGCACTGCGCGCGGCGCAGGAAGGCCTCCTACGCTCGGAAAGCAATTTCCGTTCGCTGGTCACGAATGCTCCCTATGGCATCTGCCGCTGCGACGCTCGTGGACACCTCGTAGACGCCAATCCGGCATTGGTAAGTTCTCTCGGCTATGAATCGGCGAACGACTTGATCGGACGAAATCTGAGCACGTTGTATGCGGACGGTCAGCAGTGGTTTGTTCTCGCCGACCAGTTGCGCACGCGCGAGAATTTCGAAGGACTTACTGCGGAGTGGACCCGCAAGGATGGTTCGATCACGGCCGTCCGGCTCTCGGGACGCGCGATCGCAGACGAAAAGAAGAACATCACATTCGAGATCTTCACCGAAGACGTAACCGAGCGCCGGGCGCTCGAGCAACAGTTGCGCCAGGCCCAGAAGATGGAGGCCATTGGCAGGCTGGCTGGCGGTATTGCCCATGACTTCAACAATCTGCTGATGGTGATCTCCGGCTACTCTGAGTTTCTCCTCGACCGGCTTGGGCCTGATCAGGCGCTGCGTGGACCCGCGAAGGAAATCTCCAGTGCTGCCGAACGGGCGACGTCCCTGACGCGTCAGCTGCTGGCCTTCAGCCGCAAGCAGATGCTGACGCCGAAGGTGATCGATCTGAACGCGGTAGTCACCGAAAACCTGAAGATGCTGACGCGGCTCATCGGGGAGGATATTGACCTCGTCATGATTCCCGGTACCGAGCTTGGACCAGTGAAAGCCGATCCGGGACAGATCGAACAAGTCATCCTGAATCTCGCGGTCAACGCCCGCGACGCGATGCCTCAAGGTGGCCGGCTCACCATCGAGACATCGAATGTCACGCTCGATGAGAGCTACGCACGCTTGCACGCCCCTGTGCAACCCGGCGATTACACGATGCTCGTCATCACTGACACGGGCATCGGCATGGATGCGGAAACCCAGTCCCGGATCTTTGAGCCGTTCTTCACGACCAAAGGCACGAAAGGAACGGGCCTGGGACTTTCGACGGTCTACGGAATCGTCAAGCAGAGCGGCGGCTATATCTGGGTCTACAGCGAGCCGGGCAAGGGCACATCATTTAAGGTCTACCTGCCTCATGTGACGGCTGAGGAAGCCACCGCGGTAGAGAAACCCGCTGCGCCTGCCGTCGTTCCGCTGGAAACGGCGCGCGAGACCATCCTCGTCGTCGAAGACGAAGTGAATCTCCGCCGTTTAACCCGTCAATTTCTGGACAACCAGGGCTACACCGTCCTTGAGGCCGCCGATGGCGCTGAGGCCGTGCAGATCTGCGTTGCTCACCAGGGCATCATTCACCTGCTGCTCACCGACGTGATCATGCCAGGCATGAATGGCCGCGAACTCGCACACCGCGTCTCTGAAATCCGCCCGAACATGAAAGTACTCTATATGTCCGGGTACACAGAAAACGCAATCGGCCACAACGGCACGCTGGATGCAGGCATCACGCTCCTCCAGAAGCCCTTTACCCTGCACGCGCTCAAGGCAAAGGTGCGTGAGGTGCTAGACCAATCCACGCTCCCCCAGGAGGTTGCAATGTCTGCTCGTGCTGTACCACGCACCGAGGCCAGTGTGGCTCGGGAAAAAGTCGCTCCTTTCCGTGCGCAGAGGTTCAATCTGCATTTGCCCCTGCGCTACCGCAAGGTCGGCGAACAAGGATGGCGGCAAGGAACGACGGCCAACATCAGTCGCTCCGGGCTTCTCTTCCAAGCGGAGGAGGTCCTGCAGCCCAACGTTCAACTTGAAATCAATCTGGTCTTGCCGGCCGAAATCGCGGGACTCAGTCCCACCGAAGTCGTCTGTCGCGGAGAAGTAGTCCGCTCCGTGGGTGCAGAAGCGGGCGCTTCGGCGAATCCCGAATTGGCGGCAAGGATACTCCAGTACCATTTCCAACACGGCTCGAGAATTTCGGAGGCGTAGGCAACACCTGAGCCGATGCAACGTCGGCTCAACACCGGACCCGTTCCGGTAAAGAGCTCCCAGGTTCTGCGGTGCGGCCTAATAATGTTTGCTTGGCGAAGACCTCCTCTTCGCCGACGCTGTTGCACGGTTTTGACAAGAATCCTATCGCGAATTTCTTGCGTTCCTCGGCACCGATTTCCCCGCCCAATCATCGAAAGACCTTTGAGGGGCGATCCTGATGAATCTCGAAGAGCAAAAAGCGAAGGCTGTATCGTTTCGGACCATGCATCGTGGTCCCAAGATGCTGGTGCTTCCGAACGCGTGGGACGTGGCAAGCGCGCGCGTGTTTGAAAATGCCGGCTTCGGTGCGATTGCATCCACGAGTGCGGGCGTCGCGTTCTCGCTCGGATATCCCGACGGCCAGAAAATTACGCGAGAGGAAATGTTGGCACGCGTGGCGCGGATCGCCAAGGCCGTGAAGGTACCTGTAACCGCGGATGTCGAGTCAGGTTACGGAAACCGCCCGGAAGACGCCCAGCGAACTGCGCGCGAGGTGATCGAATCTGGAGCGGTTGGTCTGAATCTGGAAGATGCGACCGGCGACGCAAATCAGCCGCTGGCGGACCTGTCCCTACAGGTCGAAAAAATTCGTGCGGTGAAAGCGGCGGCGCTTAAAACCGGAGTCTTGCTCGTCTTGAATGCGAGGACGGACGTGTTCCTGGCGCAGGTCGGTCCACCCGAGACTCGTTACCATGAAACCATCCGCCGGGGGATCGCTTACCGCGACGCCGGAGCCGACTGCGTTTTCGTTCCCGGCCTGCGCGATGCAGGAACGATCCGCAAATTGGTGCAGGATGTGAAGTGCCCGGTAAACATTCTTGTCGGCCCGGGATCGCCCATGATCCCCGAGTTGCAAACTCTCGGGGTCGCCCGGGTCAGTGTCGGGTCCTCCGCAATGTGCGCAACGTTGGGGCTGGTAAAGCGGATCGCGGAAGAGTTGCGCAGTTCCGGAACTTATTCGACGCTGGAAGGCGGAATCGCTTACGCAGATGTGAACAAGATGTTGGGAGGCTAGTTAGGGGCAGGTCGTTTGTTGTTCTAACTGCGCTATTGGCACTTGGCATTTGCCATTCAGCCTTTCAAATTCCGTTCCTGGGTCACGCCTCATCGGTGCTGGCGCAGGTCTGCGACAAACTCAGATTGCTCGGGGCCGAGTGCTAACTGCTCAGGGCCAAGCGCTAATCAAATAGGGATCCTTCGTCCATGACCGTCCTCGGACTGATTTCGGACACCCACGGACTGTTACGTCCCGAGGCCGTCGATGCGCTGTGTGGCGTCGACCAGATTCTGCACGCCGGCGATGTCGGCGCGCCGGAGATTCTCAATCGCCTTGAAACAATTGCACCGGTGACTGCCGTGCGCGGAAATGTCGATGGCGGAGCTTGGGCGCGTAAGCTCCCGCTGAGTGAGGTCGTCGAAGTCGATGGCATGTCGATCTACATGCTGCACATCCTCGAAAAGCTCGACCTTAAGCCGGAGGCAGCCGGCTTCTCCGCCGTGATTTACGGCCATAGTCATGTACCGAAGATCGAAAAGAAAAATGACGTGTTGTACTTCAATCCCGGGAGCGCAGGGCCACGGCGCTTCAAGTTGCCCATAACCGTTGGAAAGTTGATAGTCGACGCCAAGAAACTACACGCGGAGATTATCGAGTTGGCAGTGATGCGAGAGTAGCATCCCACGCCGGCCCTAGCCGACACGAATGACTCTTGATCCCAGCGCCATGTTGAAAGCAGAAAACGAGGAATCTCAGACGCGAGATTGTGGCGCGCCCTGGATTCCCCGAGTGATCATCAAAGCATGCGCCTACTGCTCTGAACTGCTATTCACGGCTTCAACGCTCTCTTCGTTGTCCCCAAGCTTCTGCAAGGGTCCTTTGTTGCCCGGAAAATTCTCAGTACTAAGCACCAGGATGCCGGCCTGACCATCGCCGTCGAAGGGAGTCGTGATGCCGGCGCATCCCGCTTTGAAGATGCCAGTGAAGTCACCAACGCCGTTCCCGTGTTTGTCGGTACTGATCTCGCCCTGATACCAGCTCAGACCGAACGGTCTTGCCGAATGCTGCGTGATGAACA
>Ga0126381_100002976_pt1 | contig 18429 bp, 30 predicted proteins | sample PanSoiMetPlot_28_FD_96465 | JGI IMG/M metagenome (GOLD analysis project Ga0126381, IMG submission 96465) | Tropical forest soil microbial communities from Panama - MetaG Plot_28 | ecosystem: Environmental > Terrestrial > Soil > Tropical forest > Bulk soil | place: Panama | collected 2016-02-17
ATCCACGCTTCTTTCAGACCCCGCCTCGCCACGACGCCCTTGCGCTTCTCTAGTCCTTCACCTCCACCAGGTTGGACAGGGGACTTTCACCCCCAAGCTGTCGAACATGTTCGGCACACAAAAAGCAAAGGGCGTCCAATCGGACGCCCTTCTTGTTTGTTATGCCCTTTTGCAAATACTTCGAGTCGATGCGCCCAGCTACTCTTTTTTCTCTTCGCCTTCTGACGGGCTTGCTTCTCCACTTGCCTGAGCCTGCGCTTCGGCTTCTTCCATCGCCTTGCGAGTTTCTTCTGCTCGCTTGGCGCGAAGTTCTGCACGTTTCTGCCGTTTCTCGTCGAGCACCTGTTCGCTCCCGAGCAGTTCGACAAAGGCCTTTTCAGCTCCATCGCCCTTTTGCCAACTCGTACGGACGATCCGCAGATAGCCGCCATTGCGATCGCCAAACCGGGGAGCAACGGTGTCGAACAGCTTGTCGACGGCGTCCTTGGTCATCAGATAGGCACCCGCCTGACGGCGTGCAGCCAAGTCGCCCTTCTTGCCGAGGGTAATCATCTTCTCGACCAGCGGCCGCATCGCTTTCGCTTTGGGGACACTGGTTTCGATCCGTTCCTCGACAATCAGCGAAGTGACCAGATTGCGCAGCAACGACCGCCGGTGTGCTGTGTTCCGGCCGAGTTTATATCCCGCAACTTTGTGACGCATTTGGAAACCTCAGTAGTCAGTAGCTGGTAGTCAGCGGTCAGTAGCCCTGTCAGGATGAACTCACTGATTACTGGGCTACCGACCACCGACTACTCGTTCTTACAGATCGTTATCGCCGTACGCCGAAGCGGGCAGTACCTGGTTGGAAGTCGGGCCGGGCACGGCATTACCGTGCTCGTCGATCTTCATGCCCAGGCTCAAGCCCATCGACGACAGAATTTCCTTGATTTCGTTCAGCGACTTGCGGCCGAAGTTCTTGGTCTTCAGCATCTCGGCTTCGGTCTTCTGCACCAGTTCGCCGATGGTCTGAATATTCGCGTTCTTCAGGCAATTGTAGCTGCGCACCGAGAGCTCGAGCTCTTCCACCGAACGATTCAGGTTCTCGTTTCGAATCTCCGGCTTGCGCTCGTCGCTTGAGGACGCAGTCTCGATCTCCTCTTCGAAGTTGATGAAGATATTCATGTGATCCTTCACCAGCTTCGCGGCGAGCCCAATGGCGTCCCCCGGCGTGATCGAGCCGTTGGTCCAGACTTCGAGCGTGAGCTTGTCGTAGTCGGTGATCTGCCCGAGACGTGCCGCCTCGACCGTGTAATTGCACTTGCGAACGGGCGAGTGAACCGAATCGATTGGAATGAACCCGATGCCGAGATCGTCCTCGAAATTCTTGTCGGCGGAAACGTAGCCGCGGCCGCGCTTCAACCGCATTTCCATGTCGAGCTTGCCACCTTCGCTGACGGTCGCGATGTAAATGTCCTTGTCGAGCACCTCGACATCGCTATCGGCCTCAATCATGCCGCTCGTGACAACGCCCGGCTGATCGGCGCGCAGATAAATCGCCTTCGGACCATCGCCCGCGAGCTTGAACGGAACCTGTTTCAGGTTGAGGATGATATCGGTCGCGTCTTCGACGACGCCGGGAATCGATTGAAACTCGTGCAGCACGCCCTCGATCTTAACGGCGGTGACGGCGGCGCCTTCAATGGAGCTCAACAGCACGCGCCTCAGCGCGTTGCCGATGGTTGTTCCGAATCCGCGCTCAAACGGCTGCGCCCAGAACATGCCGTACTTATCAGTCAGTGAAGTGCTGTCGTTCGCAAGTCTCTTGGGTTTCTGGAAACCTTTCCAGAGCATGTGTGTATTCTCCTCTCGGCCATGTGGCTCAATCCTGCTCGCTGAGCGGCCCAGCTCAGGTCACAGCAGGAAAGGCTGATCTGGCACGACGAAAAAGGCCAATAAGCAGCTACTAGCTTCCGGCTACCATTAAGATTCGGACGGCCAACGATCGCCGACTACTTGCTGTACAACTCGACGATCAGCTGTTCATTCACCGGCAACTGAATGTCTTCGCGTTTCGGCAAGGAGAGAACGCGACCCTTGTAGTTGTCGCGATCCACTTCCAGCCACGCTGGCGCGGGCTGATGACTGGCGAAATCCTTCGCCTGCTCCAGCACCGGCAGCTTGCGGCTGCCTTCGCGCACCATGATCTCATCACCCACATTCACTTCATAGGAAGGAATGTTGACCTTGCGTCCGTTGACTTGGATATGTCCATGACGCACCAACTGGCGCGCCTGACGACGCGAGAGCGCGAACCCGAGCCGATGAACCACAGTGTCCAGTCGGCGGTCCAGCTGCTCGAGCAGCTTAGCGCCGGTGACGCCTTTCGCCCGGGCGGCGTTCTCGAAGTAGTTCCGGAACTGCCCTTCCTGGACGAAGTACATGCGCTTCGCTTTTTGCTTTTCACGCAACTGCAGACCGTAGCCTACGACCTTGGTCTTCTTGTCTTTCCCATGTTGTCCGGGAGCGTAGTTGCGCTTCTCAATAGGACATTTGTCGCTGAAGCACTTTGTGCCTTTCAGGAAGAGCTTGATGCCTTCCCGGCGACATAGACGACACACTGCATCTGTATAACGCGCCAAGTTGTTCTCCTTTTAGATGACCGGTTTACGGGTTTCGATCCAACAAGCCCGAATCGCGCTTGCCGGATACCCTTGGCTTAACCCTTCGTCCCGGACGAAAATCGTTGTTCTTACACTCTCCGCCGCTTCGGCGGACGGCAGCCGTTGTGCGGAATCGGAGTCGTGTCCTTGATGGAACGCACTTCGATTCCGGCAGCCGCCAGTGCTCGCACGGCCGACTCACGACCCGAACCGGGGCCGCTGACTCGCACGTCGACACTGCGGACACCGTGATCACGCGCCATGTTGGCGGCGTTCATTGCGGCTTGCTGCGCCGCAAACGGTGTGCCCTTGCGGGATCCGCGGAAACCGAGCGATCCCGAACTCTTCCACGCCAGCACGTTGCCAGTCGTATCAGAAATGGTCACGATCGTGTTATTGAAAGAGGCCTGGATGTGCACGAGCCCATGTGGGACGTGCTTCCGCTCTTTTTTCTTGAACTTCTTCTGCTTGCCTTTTTTCTCCGGTGCCGCGGCGCCGGACGCTGCTGCTGGTTTTGCCATAAAGCTGCTAGCTCCTAGCCCCTAGCTCCTAGCTAAAAGCTAGAAGCCAGAAGCTGATCTTAGGTCTTCGCGGTCGCTTTCTTCTTCTGCGCGACGGTGCCCTTGCGCGGACCCTTCCGGGTGCGTGCGTTGGTATGGGTGCGTTGTCCGCGAACCGGCAGATTCCGGCGATGCCGGAAGCCACGGTAGGAACCGATTTCGATGAGCCGCTTGATGTTCATCGAAACGTCCTTGCGCAGATCACCTTCTACCGAACCCTCGGCCTCGATGACCTGGCGAATGCGGTTGACCTCATCTTCACCGAGGTCTTGGACCTTCTTCATCGGATCGACCTTCGCTTCGTCGAGAATGCGCGCCGCGCGCGGATTTCCGATTCCGTAGATGTAAGTGAGCGCGATATTCACGTGTTTGTTGCGCGGAAGATCGACGCCTGCAATACGAGCCATATGGTTCCTCTATCCCTGCCGCTGCTTGTGCTTGGAATTCTCGCAGATCACCCGCACCACGCCCTTGCGGTGGATGATCTTGCACTTATCGCAAATTTTCTTGACCGATGCTCTTACCTTCATAACCAGTTCTCAGTTCCCGGTTGTCTCAGAAAATCAGATCCCTGTTTTGCATGCGGGATGACAACCTCACAATTATTTGTAGCGGTACACAATTCGTCCGCGATTCAGATCGTATGGGGAGAGCTCAACCGCGACTTTGTCTCCCGGGAGGATGCGGATGAAGTTCTTCCTCATCTTGCCGGAAACATGGGCCAGTACCTGGTGTTTATTCTCCAACTCCACCCGGAACATGGCGTTCGGCAGAGGTTCGATCACCACTGCCATAACTTCAATCGCGTCTTCTTTGCTCATCACCCTCCAAAATCAGTTCCCAGTTCTCGGCTGACAACTTACAGTCAAGTTCCGGCTCTCACTGGGAACTGAGAACCGGCAACTGAGAACTACTGCGTCAAAATCACTGGACCTTGCTTCGTCACGGCTACGCAATGCTCGAAATGTGCGCTGTAACTACCATCAATCGTGACCGCCGTCCACTTGTCGCTTAACACCTTGGCTTCAGGCCGCCCTGAATTCACCATCGGCTCTATCGCCAAAACCATGCCTTCGGTCAGCTCGGCGCCTTGACCCTTCTTTCCGAAGTTCGGGATCTGCGGCGCTTCATGCAACCTGGTTCCGATTCCATGCCCGACAAATTCGCGGACCACGCTGAATCCGTTCGCCTCGACGTGCTTCTGGATGGCCGAACCAACGTGACCAATCGTATTTCCGATACGCGCCTGCTCGATGCCTTTGTAGAGCGATGCTTCGGTGACTTCCAACAGCTTTTGCAGCTCCGGGCTCAATGACTCTCCGACAGGCACCGTGACCGCTGCATCTCCGTAATAACCATCGAGAACCACGCCGCAGTCGATCGAAACAATGTCCCCGGCGTTGAGCACTCGTCGGTCCGACGGAATCCCGTGAACAATTTCCTCGTTCACAGACGTGCACAGCACACAGGGATAATCGTAGTATCCCTTGAATGCTGGCTTGGCTCCGAAATCGGCAATCAGCTTGTCTGCGGCGCGCTCCAGATCCATGGTAGTGACGCCCGGCGCCACCATCTTGCTCACGTGATCCAACACCTGACGGACGATGTGTCCGCTGTGCCGCATCTTTTCGATCTCTTCCGCTGACTTGCGCACGACCCTGTCTTCTGCCAACTCACTCATCCTCAGCGCGACGGCTCACAGTCGGAGTGCTCCGCGGCATGAGTATCGATCACGCCGAAAATCGCTGCTGTAACCTCATCCACCGGGCGATCGGCATTGATCGTCACCAGCCGTCCCTGCGCGTGGTAATAATCCGCTACCGGCCGGGTCTGGGTTTCATATGCACTCAAGCGCCGCGCGACAACCTCCTCCCTGTCATCGTCGCGAATCACCAGCTTAGTGCCGTCCACATCGCATAACCCATCAGTTCGAGGAGGTTGCAGGTGGATGTTGTAGATCCGTTCACAGGTGGGACAAGAGCGCCGACCGGCAAGACGTTGCAGTAATTGATTATAGTCGACGTCCAGTCGGATCACAACCGGAGGACATTTCTCCTGCTTTTTTTCAAAGACCTCACGATCCAGGAAAGCGTCCAGCCATCCCGCCTGAGCGGCCGTCCGTGGAAAGCCGTCCAGAATAAAACCGTACCGACAATCGGGCTGCCGCAACCGGTCCGCCACCAGGTCATACAGCAGGTCGTCCGGAACGAGTTCGCCTCGATCCATGACAACCTTGGCCTGCCGGCCAAGATCGGTTCCCGCCCGAACGTGCTCCCGAAGAAGGTCGCCGGTCGATATCTGCGGGATACCGTAGCGCTCGACGATCTTCTTCGACTGTGTACCCTTGCCTGCTCCCGGCGGTCCCAACAGGACCACAGGACCGATATTCCGAGCGGCTTCTTTGGCCATCACAAATGGCCCCTCTATTCGAATTTCCCATCGCGGAAGGACCGCCCTCTCCCGCGCCACAAGAGCCCAGTTCTCAGTTGTCCGTTCTCAGTTCTCAGAAAAATCTAACCGGATCTCACTGAGAATTGAGATCCAGCAACACAGGACTGCTTTTACCAAATTCGACGTCCGCGAAGGCGTCCACTGCGGGGTGTAAACCCGTCGTAGTGTCGCATGATCAACTGTGCTTCGATCTGCGTTACTGTATCCATCGCAACGCCGACAACGATCAGTAGTGACGTGCCGCCGAAATAGAAGTTGACGCCCAAACCGTTGGTGACCCAGGTCGGCAGACTCTCCAACCAGTGACCGACCAGCGGAAGATGATTCAGCTTGATGCCGGCAATCATCCACTCCGGAATCAACGAAATAACAATCAGGTAGAGCGCTCCCACCAACGTTATCCGCGTCAGCACGTCATTGATAAAGTCCGAAGTGCGCTTGCCAGGCCGTATACCTGGAATAAATCCACCCCACTTCCGCATGTTGTCGGCTACTTCGTTGGGGTTGAAGACAATCGAAATGTAGAAGTAGGCGAAGAAGATGATGCCCAGGCAATAGAGCAGCGTATAAAGCGGCTCACCCCAACGAAGGGCGTCGAGCATGGGTCCGATCACTTTGTTGCTGTGAAACGCCTGCCCCATCATCTGCGGCAAAGCAAGAATTGATGAGGCGAAGATGACCGGCATCACGCCGCCCGCATTCACGCGCAGCGGAAGGTGAGTTGACTGGCCGCCCATCACTTTTCTTCCAATGACCCGCTTCGCATACTGCACAGGAATGCGGCGCTCGCTGCGCTCGACGAAGACGATGAACGCGACCACTGCAATCATCAGGACGAGCAGGATAATGATTGCCGGGGCAGTGAAAGCACCCCACGCATCGGTCTGCACCTTCTGGTACAGATCAGCAATTCCGCGCGGAAGGCCGACGACAATTCCGGCAAAAATCAGCAGGGACATACCGTTCCCGATGCCGCGCTCTGTAATCTGCTCACCTAGCCACATGATGAAAGCGCTGCCCGTGGTCAAGGTCAACATCGTCATCAGGATGAAGCCGGGTCCCGGATTGTTGACGAAGTCACCCGCCCTTTGAAGGCTGATAGCAATTCCAAACGACTGCACCGCGCTCAGGATGACAGTCAGGTAGCGGGTCCACTGCGTGATCTTCTTGCGTCCGAGTTCGCCCTCTTTCTGCAACTTGGCAAGAGGCTCATACACGACCGTCAATAATTGCAGGATGATCGACGCGGTGATGTACGGCATGATGCCGAGAGCGAAGACCGTCAGCCTGCGCAGGTTTCCGCCGCTGAATAGGTCGACGAAACCGAGCACAGTTCCACGGTTCTGCTCGAAAAATTGTGCCAGCCGGTCACCATTGATACCCGGCGTCGGGATGTGTCCACCGATGCGGTAGACGGCTAGCAAACCCAGCGTAAACAAAACTCGCTTGCGAAGGTCGGGAACCCGGAAGATGTTTGCCAGCTTTTCCAGCATTACTGCAAGACCTCGAACTTGCCGCCCGCTTTCGTGATCTTTTCCTGCGCGGACTTGGAAAATTTGTGCGCGCGCACCGTGAGCGCCGACTTTAATTCACCGTTGCCCAAGATCTTGATCGGCTTCTTGCTGTGTACCACGCCCGCTTTGAGAAGTACTTCGGGAGTAATTTCGGTTTCGCCGATCGCAGCCAGCTTGTCCAGATTAACGACCGCGAATTCTTCACGGAAGATGTTCGTGAAGCCGCGCTTGGGCAGACGCCGGTGCAACGGCATCTGTCCGCCTTCAAAACCGCGGAGCAAACGCGAACCAGAACGAGAGCGCTGGCCTTTGTGTCCGCGCGTCGACGTCTTGCCCATGCCGGAACCCATACCACGTCCGACTCGTTTGCGCTTTTCGGTTCCCTTGCGGGGTGCCCGTATTGTCGATAAGTTCATGACACTATCCGTTCCCGTGCGAGGAATAAGGCGTCAGTAAAATCGCGAGCAAAGCTGCTTTTCCTGAGGCCTGAAACCTGCCACCTGAGACCTAGTCCACAATCTCAATCAAGTGCGGCACCTTCCTTACCATGCCGCGGATGGCCGCCGTATCCGGCCGAACAATCACCTGGTTCAACCGGGTGAATCCGAGCCCGTCGACCACTTTCTTATGCTTTACCGGCGAGCAGATGGCCGATCGCACCAACTTCAAGTGGATCGTGCCGTTTGTTGCTTTTGTTGTTTTTGCCGTCATCTCGACTTCCTAGCCACTGGCTTTTAGCAACTAGCTAGGAGCTAGAAGCTAGAAGCACGAAGTTTACAGCTCTTCTGCCGCCTTACCGCGCAAGTTCGCCACTTCCTCTTTATTCTTGAGCCGCTTCAGCGCGTCGAACGTTGCTTTAATCACATTGTGCGGATTCGTTGTCCCAATCGACTTCGTGAGCACATTCTGAATGCCCGCCGAGGTCATGACCGCACGCACGGCACCGCCTGCGATCACGCCGGTGCCTTCCGGGGCCGGCTTCAGCAGCACGCGCCCGGAACCGTAGCGCCCCAGCACAGTGTGCGGAACGGTAGTCTGGGTCAGGTTGATCTTTACCAGGTTCTTCTTGGCCGACTCGATCCCTTTCCGGATCGCTTGTGGCACTTCTTTCGCCTTGCCGGAGCCGTAGCCCACGACCGCAGCCGACGGGTCTCCGACAACCACGAGCGCGGCGAACGACAGGTTCTTGCCGCCCTTGACCACCTTGGTCACGCGGTTGATCGAGACCACCTGGTCCTTCAGCTGATAAGCACCTGCATCAAGTTTCTTCAACACTGTTGGCATTGTTAAACCAGCCCTTAACTTTTAGCGCTCTTAGCTTCAGCTCAAAGCGAAAGGCTAAGAGCTAAGGCTAAGAGCTGTTTTTAGAACTGCAATCCTGCTTCCCGCGCGGCATCAGCCAGCGCCTTCACGCGTCCGTGATAGAGATATCCACCGCGGTCAAAGACGACCTTGGTGACACCTTTCGCCTTGGCCAATTCGGCGATCTTCTTGCCGATTGCCTTGGCGGAGGCGACGTTGCCGCCGGTGGTGCGCTCGCCCTTCTTTCCCACGGCGGTGGAGACCGATGCGATCGTTTCACCCTTCAGGTCGTCGATCACCTGCACATAAATGTTGTTCAGCGAGCGGTACACATTCAGCCGCGGACGCTCGGACGTGCCCATCACCTTCTTGCGGATGCGATCGTGCACCCGGCGCCGCACAATGTTCTTTGAAGTCTTTGTCAGCATCTTAAGCCCTCAGCTACCAGCCATCAGCGGTCAGCAAAACGTCTAAGCTAGCCAGCCTACGGCGAAGCACATCAGATCCTTCACTTCGTTCGGGATGATCGCGGCGGGCTCAAACGCCCGCCAAGCGAGATCATTTTGCTCCCGTCTTTCCAACTTTCTTCTTCAGACGCTCGCCGGCGTAGCGTACGCCCTTGTTCTTGTACGGGTCGGGCGGACGCAGAGAACGCATTTCGGCTGCAACCTGTCCAACCTTCTGCCGGTCGATTCCGGTCAGCGTCAATTTGGTCTGCTTCGGATCGATCGCGCAGTCCACTCCGGTCGGTAGCGGATACTCGATTGGGTGCGAATAGCCAAGGTTGAACACAACCACACCCTTGCCCTTCATCTCGGCTCGGTATCCGATACCGACGATTTCGAGTTCGCGTGTCCAGCCTTTGGTCACGCCGTCGACCGCATTATTCACCAGAGCGCGAGCCAATCCGTGCACGGCAGCCTGCGAGTCGTTTTCGCGGATCGCCACCAGGTGGCCATCCTGCTGCTCCATCTTGATGCCCGCCGGAAGCGGAGTATCCACCTTCCCTTTCGGGCCCTGGACCAGTACGGTGTTGCCTTCAATTTTCACCGTCACGCCCTTCGGGATCGCGATCGGCTTTTTTCCAATTCGTGACATAGTAGCTTCTAGCTTCTAGCTCTTAGCCCTGAGCTAAGAACTGGTTTGGCGTTCCTAAAACCCAACTCAACTTCGGACTCGGGAATCACCGCCTCACGAGCCCGCGATCCGTCAGCAGCGAGCAGCTAACAGCCGCTCCTACCAGACTTCGCACAAGAGTTCGCCGCCCACGCCTTGTTTGCGGGCTTGGCGACCGGTCATGACACCCTTTGGCGTGGTGAGAATGTTGATCCCCAGGCCGCCGAGGACACGCGGAATCTCGGTGCGCCGCACGTAGACGCGGCAGCCCGGACGCGACACGCGTGCCAGATTCGAGATGGCCGCCTCGTTGTTGTTGCCATACTTCAAGTAGACGCGCAGGACCTTTTGGCCCTCTTCTTCCGTCGGCTTGAAGTTGGCTATGTATCCCTCTTCCTTGAGAATGCGGGCGATCTCCGTCTTCAACTTGGAGGCCGGGATATCGACTTTCTGGTGCCGTGCGCGGATCGCATTGCGAATGCGCGCCAGCATGTCTGCGACCGGATCGGTCAACCTCATCTTCTGCTTCTCCTCGAGCCGCCCGTTCGCTCCGAACTTCCGGAGAACCCGCGGCAGCTGTCTTAGTCGCTAGTAGCTGGTCGTTAGCGACCACACACTACCAATGACCATCTACGATTTCTTCAATCCATCATTACTCGCCGGACCGCCCTAAGTTCATTGCATGAAAGACTTGCAACGAACCGCTAGCGACCAGCGACTACCAGGATGACTTCGAAACCCCTGGAATCTCGCCACGCAGCGCCAACTGCCGGAAGCACAGGCGGCAAATGCCGAACTTCCGGATGTAGGCCCTCGGACGTCCGCAGATCTTGCAGCGGTTGTGCTTGCGCGTCGAGAATTTGGGCTTCTTCGCGTCCTTTACTCTTTTTGCTGTAGTTGCCACTAGCTTCTAGCTCCTGGATGCGAGCGATCAGCTCTTAGCTGTCAGCTCTCAGCCACTGTATTTTTCAATGAGTCAATGACTCAATGAATCAAATGCCTCAATTCCTCAGGCCCTGAAGGGCATTCCCAAACTTTTGAGCAGCGAGCGCGCCTGCTCGTCGGTCTTGGCGGTAGTCACGATGGTCACGTTCATCCCCTTCAGCTTGTCGACCTTCGCGTAGTCGATCTCCGGGAAGATCAACTGATCATGCAATCCGAGCGTGTAATTGCCGCGCCCGTCGAACGATTTGGTCGAAACTCCGCGGAAGTCGCGTACACGCGGAAGCACCACGCTGACCAGCCGGTCGAAAAATTCATACATGCGGTCGCCGCGCAGCGTGACCATGGCACCAATCGGCATGCCCTCGCGGACCTTGAATGCCGCAATCGACTTCTTGGCCCGCGTCACTACAGGTTTCTGGCCGGTGATCTGTCCGAGTTCATTCACCGCCGGATCGAGCACCTTCGCGTTCTGCGTTGCCTCGCCCACGCCCATGTTGACCACAATCTTGTTCAGCCGCGGAACCGCCATCGGGTTTTTCAGCTCAAGTTCTTTCAGGAGCGTTGGAGCGACTTCTTTCTCGAAACGCACACGCAGTCTCGGGCGTTCCTTTGCCGAATGCCGCGGCGCTTCCGGGGCTGCCTTCGGCTCGGCCGCCTGCTGAGCCTTTTCGCCCTTTCCCGGCTTACCTTTTTTCTGTTCTTCTTTGGCCATTCTGTTTGCTGCCTTCTCTCACGGTTTCGGATTAGCTTCGGGCCGCGAGTTTCAAGCCTCGAGCGACCTCAATTCACCGGTTCGTGAGCACCTTCAAAGTTCCGCTTACCCTCAGCTCGAAGCTAGCACCTATTTCTCCAGCGTCGTGCCGCATTTCTTGCAGACGCGCACTTTTTTATCGCCACGCACTTCGTGACCGACGCGCACCGGACCGCAAGTTCCGCATACCAGCGCCACGTTGGCCAGCGAAATGCGCCGTTCCTGCTCGGCGATGCCACCCTTAATGTTGCGCTGCGGATTCGGACGGACGTGCTTCTTTACCATCATCACGTGCTCGACCAGCACCTTACCTTCATCAGGAAACACGCGCAGCACGCGTCCTTCTTTACCCGCATCGCGGCCCGTCATCACCTTCACGGTATCGTTCCGCCGGATATCTACTCGCTTGTGAGCCGTCGTTAATGCCGTTCCCATAAGAACCTACGTTTCAAAGTTTCAAGGTTTTCAAATTTCAAGTCGCACTCTGGAAGTTCGGGTCATTTCAAGGCACCTTGAGACCTTGAACTCTGGACCCTTGCAACCTTCGCTTACAGCACTTCAGGCGCGAGCGAAACAATCTTCAAAAACTTCTTCTCGCGCAGCTCACGCGCGACCGGGCCGAAAACGCGCGTGCCTACCGGCTCACCAGCTTCGTTGATCAGCACGGCCGCGTTCTGATCAAACCGGATATATGTCCCGTCACGACGCCGGTGCTCTTTGCGGGTGCGCACGATGACCGCCTTTACCACTTTTCCCTTTTGCACCTGGCCGTCGGGCGCCGCTTCCTTGACGCTCGCGGTGATCACATCGCCCAGTCCAGCGCGGAGTCCGGTTGCGCCGCCCAGGGGCAGAATCATCTGAAGCTTGCGGGCGCCAGAATTGTCGGCGACCTCGAGCATGGTTCTCATCATGACCGCCATGTTCGTCTCTCCTTCCGCCCTAGCGGGCCGCCTCGGCGCCGGTTTCGGCAATCTCCGGCACGAGCGCCGTCTTCTTCAGAATCTCCTTCAGCTCCCACCGCTTCAGGCGTGACAACGGGCGTGTCTCTTCGATCCGCACAAAATCGCCAACATGCGCCTCATTCTTTTCGTCGTGCGCGTAGAACTTTTTCCGGATTGAAATCACCCGACCGTACAGAGGATGCGACTTCTTGCGCGTCACCTCGACCACGATCGTCTTCTGCATCTTGTTCGAGACGACCTTGCCGATCAGCTCCTTGCGGCCGGTCTTCTTTTCCTGTTGCGCTCTGTCCGCCATCACTGTTTCTCCGTCTTCGCGGCCGCCAGTTCCTGCTGCCGCAGGATGGTCTTGACGCGCGCAATGTCTCTGCGCAGACCGCGAATTTTCTTAAGGCTCTCGGTCTGGCCCATGTTCATCTGGAATTTCAGCTTGAACAGCTGATCCGCCAGATCACGCTCCTGGTGCCGGAGCTCGGTATCGGTTAAATTGCGAATCTTTTCTGCTTTCATAAATCAAGTCTCAGGCTTTCGGGTCTCAGGTCTGAAGAAAACCTCGTATCTCTAGGATCCGGTTTTCACCTCTGCAACCACCTCTGACCTCTGCAAAGTTTCTAAAGAACTTCTCGTTTCACGAATGTCGTTCGCAGCGGAAGCTTGTGCGACGCAAGCCGCATGGCTTCTTGTGCATCGGTCAGCGTCACGCCTTCCATCTCGAAGAGAACCTTTCCTGGCCGCACTACCGCAACCCAATGATCCGGAGCGCCTTTGCCTTTTCCCATACGCGTTTCGGCGGGCTTCTTGGTAACTGGCTTGTCCGGGAACAGCCGGATCCAAATTTTGCCGCCACGCTTTACGAAGCGCGTCATGGCGACGCGGCTCGCTTCGATCTGGCGATCGGTAATCCAGCCCGGTTCCAACACTTTCAGGCCGTACTGGCCAAACGCGAGTTCAGAACCGCGCCACGCCTTTCCGGTCATTCGCCCGCGTTGTTGCTTGCGGTACTTAACTTTCTTCGGCATCAACATAAGATCAGCTCTTAGCCTTTAGCTCTTAACAACTTGCTCAAACCTTTTCAATCACCCGATGATTCAGGTAATCCGATCAAAATGCTCCAGTCGTGGTCACGTCCCTTACGGGCTGCGATTCGCGCTTCTTCTGCTGCAGAATCTCGCCGCGATAAATCCAGCACTTCACCCCGATAACACCGTAGGTTGTGCGCGCCTCGGTGAAGCCGTACTCGATATCGGCGCGCAGCGTATGCAGCGGCAAACGTCCCTGTAGATACCATTCCGAACGGGCGATTTCGTTTCCGTTCAGGCGGCCGCTCACGCGCACCTTGATGCCTTTGCATCCGAAACGCAACGCCGAATCCACTGCCTTACGCATCGCGCGGCGGAAGCCGACGCGTTTTTCAAGCTGCAACGCAATCGATTCCGAGACCAGCTGCGCGTCGAGCTCAGGCTTGTGCACTTCCTGGATGTCGATGTGCACTTCGCGCGAGGTCCGCTTCTGCAGTTCCTGCTTAAGCTTGTCGATCTCAGCGCCCTTGCGTCCGATGATGATGCCCGGACGCGCGGTTTTGATGATGATCCGCAGCTTGTTGCCCGGACGCTCGATCTCCACCGTGCTGACGCCTGCCGACTTGAGCTTATCCTTCAACTCGTTTTTCAGCTTGACGTCTTCAAGCAGCAGTTTGTCGTAGTCGCGCTCCACAAACCAGCGCGACTTCCAAGGCTTGGTGTAGCCCAGCCGGAATCCGTAAGGATGGACTTTTTGTCCCATCGTATCTCCTAAACTCGCTGCCAGCCGCTTGAGACCGGCAACCAGAAAACATCAATTCGAAACTATTTCTTTGCCGTCGCCTTCTTCGCGACAGCCTTCTTCTTGGCCGTTGCTTTCTTCGCCGCCGCCTTCTTCCTCACGGGGGCCCTTACTTCAGTCTCTTCGCCAACGACTGTGGCCGTCGGAGTGGCGCCATTCTTGTTGCGTTCCGCCAGCACAATTTCGAGATGCGACATGCGCCGCACATAGCGATATGCGCGGCCCTGCGGCGCCGGACGAATGCGCTTGAAACGCGGCGCGTCGTTGGCAATCGCATGCTTCACATACAAGTTGTCAAGATCGACATCCACACCCTTCTCGGTGCTCATGAAGTTGGCATTGTCAATGGCCGACTGCAGCAGCTTGCCGACCGTTGCAGCCACTCGCTTCTTGGTGAACAAGAGGGTATTGCGCGCTTCTTCCACCCGGCGTCCCTTGATCAGGTTCAACACCAGCCGCGCTTTCTGCGGCGAGACGCGCATGTATCGAGATTGAGCTCTGAATTCCATATTCGTTTTCCGTCGCTAGCTCGCCTTATGCCTTGGGCGCTGCCGGTGCTGCAGGCGCCGGCGCTCCCGGACCACCCGGCACGCCGGCCGGCTTCGCAGCCGCTTCCGTCGCCGCCTTCATCGAGTGTCCCTTGAACTGGCGTGTGAAACTGAACTCACCCAGCTTGTGTCCCACCATATTCTCGGTGACATACACTGGGATAAACTTCTTCCCGTTGTGCACGGCAATGGTGTGTCCCACCATCTCAGGGATGATGGTCGAGCGACGCGACCAGGTGCGCAGCACCTTCTTCTCGTTACGCGCGTTCATGGCCTCAATTCGCGTAGCCAGATGCGCGTCGATAAACGGCCCCTTTTTTGTAGAACGTGCCATAAGTCAGCTATTAGCTCCTAGCTCTCAGCTACTAAAGAAACCAAGAGGTTCCTGCGGGCGATTGTCGTCACGCTCCCTTGTGTGAGCCGACGACCATCGACCACCTACCCCTTTTTCTTCCCTCTGCTCACGATGAACGCGTCGGTGCGCTTGTTGTTGCGGGTCTTGTAGCCGCGTGTCGGCTGACCCCAGGGAGTCACAGGATGCCGTCCGCCAGAGGTCTTGCCTTCACCGCCGCCATGCGGATGGTCAACCGGGTTCATCGAAACGCCGCGGTTATGCGGACGCTTGCCCATCCAGCGCGTGCGACCAGCCTTGCCGATCGTCACGTTCTCGTGATCGGTGTTGCCGACCTGGCCGATCGTCGCCAGGCACCCAAGCAGCACCTTGCGGGTTTCGCCCGAGGGGAGCTTCACGAGTGCGTAATCGCCTTCTTTCGCGACCAACTGTGCCGCCCCGCCCGCCGAACGCACCATCTGCGCACCCTTGCCGGGACGTAGCTCGATGTTGTGCACCATAGTTCCAGGCGGAATATTTCGTAGCGGCAGCGCGTTGCCGACCAGGATGTCCGCGTCGGGTCCGCTAATAATCTTTTGTCCGACCTTCAGTCCATCCGGTTGCACGATGTAGCGCTTCTCGCCGTCGGCATAGCTCAGCAACGCGATGCGTGCCGAGCGGTTCGGATCGTACTCGATCGAAACTACCGTCGCCGGGATGCCGTGCTTGTCCCGCTTGAAATCAATCAGTCGCAGCATGCGCTTGTTGCCGCCGCCGCGAAAACGCATCGTCATATCGCCCGAGTTGCGGCGTCCACCGGTGCGCAACTTCGGCTGAACTAACGCCTTGTGCGGCTTCGACGCGGTAATGTCGTCGGTGGCAAGCGTCGTGCGGTAGCGCAAGGTCTGCGTCGTCGGTCTGTATGTCTTAATCGCCATATGGTTCTCAGCTGCTAGCTTCTAGCCACTAGCTCAAATCTCTCGAACGCGAAATACGAACTTCGCGCTGCGAGCTACAGGTTCTGTGCGTACTCCGGCATCTTCTCGCCTGCCCGCAGCCGCACGTATGCTTTCTTCCAATCCGGACGGTAGCCGGCAAACTTGCCGCGCCGCCGCTCTTTTCCCGGATAATTTGCCGTGCGCACAGAAGCCACCTTCACTTTAAAAATGGCCTGCACAGCCTCTTTGATCTCCGTCTTGGTCGCCTTCGGTGCGACTTGGAACACCAAGGTGTTCTGCGTCTCTTTGATCCCTAGCCCTTTTTCAGTAATCACCGGGCGTCGGATGATCTGGTAAGCGGATTTCATTTACGCCACCTCCGCTTTCCGCGAGCGCCGCGCCGACTTCTTTTTCTCAACAGGCTCGGCCGCATGCTGGCGTCGCGATGCCGACTTGCGGAGAGTATCCTGCAACCGCTCGAGCGCTGGCTGCGCAAACAGCACATTGCTGTAGCGCATCAGGTGATAGGGATGTACTTCGTTCCCGCGTACCAGTTCCAGCCCCTCGATGTTGCGCGAGCTCAGCTCGAGGTTCTTGTTTTCCTGGTTCGAAACCTCGACCAGCAGCGTGGTGCCATCGACCTTCAGCTTGTCGAGCGATTCACGGAAGAGCTTGGTCTTGGGCTCTTTCACATCGAATGCCTTGACGACCATCAGCTTACCGTCAGCAAACTTCGCGGCGAGCGCAGAGCGCAAAGCGCCCAGCAATTTCTTCTTCGGGAAGGAATATTCATACGACCGGGGCTGCGGTCCATGTACCGTGCCGCCGTGTCGCCACAGAGGAGAACGAATCGAGCCAATCCTCGCCCGTCCGGTTCCCTTTTGCCGCCACAACTTCTTGCCCGAACCGGAAACGCGCCAGCGATTCTTGGTCGCATGGGTTCCGGCGCGCTGGCCGGCGCGATAATGCTTGATCGCTTCCCAGAGGAGGTCCTCATTGACCGCACCGAATACTTCATCGGCAAGATCCATCGATCCGGCCTTCGCTCCGCTCAGGTTGTAAACATCAATCGTTGCCATATCGTTCTCGCTGGATACTGAGTACTAGCCTTTCTTCGCTGCTCTCTTGGCGGCCTTCAACGGATCGACCGTCGCTGCGCCGGCAAATCCACGGCGCTCTCTTGGCGGTTTCTTCGCTTTAGTGATCACGATATAGCCACCGTTGGGACCAGGCACGCTGCCTTCGACCACCAGCAGGTTTTCTTCTTTGTCGACACCCAGCACGCGCAGGTTACGGGTCGTCACTTTCGCGTTGCCCAAGTGTCCCGACATCCGCATGCCCTTGAAGACACGCGAGGGGAACGCCGACGAGCCGATCGAACCGGTGATCTGGAACATCGAACCGTGCGACTTCGGACCGCCGCCAAAATGATGCCGCTTCACCACGCCCTGAAAGCCGCGTCCCTTGCTGATTCCCGAGATGTCTACGAACTTCTCGCCTTCGAAAATGTCGACCAGCACGCGATCGCCAACCTTCACCGCACCGTTGCCTGAGCCCTCGTCCGGCGTTTCGATCTCGATCGGAACCTCGCGCATGAACTTCACGGGAGGCAGGTTGTGCTTGGCAAAGTGTCCCTGCATCGGCTTGGTCAGCTTCTTGGCTTTGACGAATTCGACCAGACCGATCTGCGCCGCCGCGTAGCCATCTTTCGCGTCACTCTTATGCTGCGTGATGACGCACGGCCCCGCTTGCAACACCGTCGCCGGACGAACGTCACCCTTCGAATCGAAGAGCTGTGTCATACCGACTTTCTTTCCCAGAATTCCCGCTACCTTTGCCATTTCCTTCTCCGTTCCCAGCTTGGCTCAGTGGCTATTGGCTGGGGCTGCTTAAGCCCTATGGGCCACGCCGCCCTTCTGACGGCTGATGGCTCACGCCTGACAGCTATTTATGCTCTTTCCCAAATGCCTTGATCTCCACGTCCACTCCCGCCGGCAGATCAAGCTTCATGAGCGCATCGACCGTCTGCTGCGTCGGCTCGAGAATGTCGAGCAGCCGCTTGTGAGTGCGGATCTCAAACTGCTCCCGCGACTTCTTGTCGACGTGCGGCGACCGCAGCACGCAATACTTGTTCTTCATGGTGGGCAGCGGAATCGGGCCTGCGATCTGCGCACCCGTGCGTCGCGCTGTCTCTACGATCTCGCCCGTCGACTGATCCAGGATGCGGTAGTCGTAGGCTTTCAATCGAATGCGAATTCTCTCTTTTCCAATCACCGTTTTGCTCTCTAACCCCTTCCGGCCGATCTTCCTAAAGAAGTCCCGGAGGAAAGATCTTGCGGCATGCTGCAAGCCGCTTTGTTTACTCTTAGCCGCTAGTTACCAGCCGGCAGCTTGCTACTGAATGATCTCCGAGATCGTGCCGGCGCCTACCGTATGGCCGCCTTCACGAATGGCGAAGCGCAATCCTTTCTCCATCGCCACCGGCGTGATCAGCTCAATCACCAGGCTCACGTTGTCTCCAGGCATCACCATCTCCGTCCCCGAAGGCAAC
>Ga0126381_100002977_pt1 | contig 18425 bp, 13 predicted proteins | sample PanSoiMetPlot_28_FD_96465 | JGI IMG/M metagenome (GOLD analysis project Ga0126381, IMG submission 96465) | Tropical forest soil microbial communities from Panama - MetaG Plot_28 | ecosystem: Environmental > Terrestrial > Soil > Tropical forest > Bulk soil | place: Panama | collected 2016-02-17
CCACGTACCACTCACGCGATCTCGGGCGCGCCACGCCGGTGGTGGAAGTGGAGCACTGGTAGCGTGGGCGACGCACACCGGCGGCAAGACCGCCGGCGTTACCGGACGCTGACGTTCTGTGCGTTGCTGGCCTGTCCGTTGATCGTGACCACCAGCGGATAACTGCCGGTTGCGAGCCCGCTCGGCACGGTGATGTTCACCTGAACCAGGCCCACCGAGTTCGGCTGTAATCCACAGAAGCCGACAACGGCGTTCGACGTGCCGATCGTCGCGGTGCATGTCGACGTCACCGTAACGGTGCCGCCCGGGAGCTGCCCGTTCGTCTGCGCCGCGCTCACCGGACCAGAGCCCGTCACGTAGGCAATGATGGTGCCGCCGGAAGCAATGGGGTTGCCGCTGGCGTTCTGCGAGTAGTCGGGATAGTTCTGGATATACGGGTGCAAGCCCGGACCGGCCGATACCACCTGCACAGTCGCCGTGTTGCTCGGCAGCCCATTCGCCGACACCACGATCGAAGCGGTGCCGGTGCCGGTCTGCCACGGCACCTGAATGTTGACCAGGCCGGAAGACACATAGTAAACAGGCGCGGCCACGCCATTCACAGATACGCTTACGCCGCCGGCCGTCGAGGGCAGAGGTGCATTGGTGCTGGCGGTGGTGGTCGCCAGGCCCGTTCCGAAGATCGAAGCCGCCGCACCGGGTGAAATCTGCGTCTTGTAGCTGAACGCGTTGGCAATTCCGCCGCTCGAAATCTGCGGGTAACTCGGCTGCAGAATGCGAACAATGCTGTTGCTGGAATCGGCCACGTAAACATTCCCGGATTTATCGAGCACGAGGCCTTTGGGCGAGTTCAGTTGCGCGTTCGTCGCCGGGCCGCCATCGCCCGAAAAACCGGGGATCGGACGGCCGCCCGAGAGGACGTGGCCGGCGATTGTGCTCATATAGCCGCCCGCATTCACCACGCGGATCAGGCTGTTTACAGTATCCGAGATAAAGACATTTCCCGCCGCATCGGCCGCAACACCAGCCGCGTTGTTCAGCGTCGTGCCGATGCCCACAGGCCCATCCGGAGAGTAGCCGCTCCCGCCGTTGCCCACGAAATTCGCGAGATTGCTGTTCGAAAACTGGAAGCGCGCGATGCGCTTGTTTCCCAGGTCGGCAATATACATGTAGGCGCCGCTCGGGTCGACGGCCACTGCGATCGGATTGTTGAGCCTTCCGGCGTTTATGCCTGTACCGCCGCTGATGGCACTGGTGAGCAGGCTGCCGTCGCTTTTGATTTTTCGGATCGCGTTGTTCCCGGAATCGGCCACGTAGAGATTGCCGCTCGGGTCCAGGGCGACGCCCAGGGGCTTGCTGAACTGCGCTCCCGCCGAAGTCGCCGAGCCATTATCGCCGCCGTAGCCCGCTCCCAGACCTTGGTTGCCCGCGAAGGTGGAAATCTTGCCGTCCGTCGTCACCTTGCGGATGACGTTGTTCGCCGTATCCGAGATGAATACATTGCCTGAAGAATCGACGGCCACGCCGGACGGAGTGTTGAGTGTGGCCGCGGTAGCCGCGGCGCCGTCGCCGCTATATCCGGGGGTGCCATTGCCGGCAATGGTCGTGATGTTACCGCCCGAGATCTCGCGCACCCGGTGGTTATTGGTATCGGCGACGTAGATGTTGCCCTTGGAATCCACCGCCACCGCAATCGGGAAATTCAGTTGCGCCTGATTTGCCGGTCCAGAATCGCCGGCATAGCCGGAACCGAGCGGTTGGCTGCCGGCGAAAGTATTGATCGTATACTGCTGCCCCCATGCAGCCAGAGCGGGCAGGAGTCCACAGGCAAAACGTAGCGATAACCTCACTGTATTAGTGTATACGGCAGCGCACAAATTTTGCTCTGTGAACAACTTGCGTCAGTGTAGCCGGTACGGCGCGGCGGTCGCGTATACGGGGTCGGGGACGGGCCTCGCGCAAATTCTTACGAGAAGACTCCCGGCAGACGCTTATCCGTGTCGCCGAAACGGTCGAGCTTGACGTCCAGCTGGTCCATGATTGAAAGGTAGAGGCTGCAAGCCCGCCGATTGTCGTTGCCTTTGTCGAGGAAATCGACCGCCCGGCCGCCTTTGAGTGCGCCGGCCGCCCCGCCCGCCAGCACGATCGGCAACTGGTCCGCGCCGTGCGCGTCGCCGTCAAACAGGCTCGACGTGAACAGCAGGATGGAATTATCGAAGAGCGATGTCCCGCCCTCGTCGATGTCTTTCATCCGCTGGACCAAATACGTGAACTGCTTCACGTGAAACTGATTGGTCTTTAGATACATCGCCTCGAGCTCGGGAACGTGGCCGTTATGCGTGAGGTCCAGATGCAACGCTCCGTGGCAGCCTTCCAGGAATTTGAAGTTCATCTGCGAAAGGTCGTTGTTGAGCATGCAGGTGGCGATGCGCGTCTTATCCATCTGGAACGCGAGCACGATGAGATCGAGCATCAGCTTCATGTGATCGGGGACGTTTTGCGGAATCTCGTTGGCAGGCCGCGGCATGTTCGGTTTCTCCAGGGTCGGCCTCCATCCTTCGATCCGCTCCTGCTTGTTCGCGGTGTCGATGCGCTTCTCGATGGACCGTACGGATTCCAGGTACTCGTCGAGTTTTTTGCGATCGCTGGTCGAGATCTTCGGCTGCAAGTCGTGTGTTTGCTGCAGCACCGCATCGAGGATGCTGCGGTCGAGCTTGCGGCCCTTGCCGTCGTCCACCAGCGAATCGAAGGCGCGCGCCGGGTAAATCTCTTTGGTCGCGGGCCGGGTGGGCGTCTCCCAAGAGATGTTCGACGCGTAGATCATCGAGAGGCCATCTTCCAGCCGCAATTCATTCGGCTCGATTCCCAAGGCCATGCTCGGCACCGCCGTGCGATTGCCAATCGTCTTCGCAAGCACCTGATCCATCGAAGTGCCCACGCGAATATCGCTCGGGTCGGAGCTCACCCAGGCGCCCGAAAGCAGATTGGCGTTGCGCCCCTGGTGAGGGCTCGGATTCTTGAAAGCCTGCTCGTTGAAGAGGCCTTTGATGAAGACAATGTCCTTCGCATACGGCGTCAGAGGGGCCGCGCTCGGTCCGAACTCCATCGAGGCGCCGCCGCCTTTGACCCACCAATGCGCGGGCTTGATGCCGTTCGACCAGTAAAGCGTGGCGAAGCGCAAAGGAGGCTTCGCAGCCGGCGCAGCGGTGTCGCCGAACAGAGGAAGCGATTCCATCCACGGCAGCGCTAGAGCAACGCCCGCTCCGCGTAAAAAATGACGCCTCGACTTCCCTTCGGTCATGTTCATTGTCTCCCTGGCTGAGTTGGAATCTGCACGCTGGCGCGCTTGACGGGGGCAGCCGCGGGCGCATCACCGCCTTCCGCGCGATTCAAAAACTGCTTACTGGTGACGATTTGGCCGACTAACACGGACATTCCCGACTTGCTACCGGCAGATGCCAGACTGTCGATCAGCGGCTGATCCGAAAGTTGAATCGTGCGGCCGAGAGCGTAGCCGACCAACTTTCGAGCAAGCGTCCGCTGCACCTGTTCCGCCTGCCTGGATTCAAGATATTCCAACAGGCCGGTGACGCCGTCGATGCGCGTCTTGTCGGTCAACTCGCCGTAGTCGTCGATCGCCTTGCCGTCCGAGTACTTGTCGCGCCAGCGCCCGGTGGAGTCGTAGTGTTCCAGCGGGAAGCCCAGCGGATCGATGCGCGTGTGGCAGGTGGCGCAAGTCGCGTTGCGTTTATGGACCTGCAGACGTTCCCGGACGGACAAGCCGCCGAACAGCTTGTCGTCGGCCGGAATGGAGCCGGCATCGGCCGGCGGCGGCGGGACAGCCGTACCAAGAATGCGCCGCAGCACCCAATCGCCGCGCCGCACCGGGCTTGTCCGCAGCGGCGCCGAAGTGGCCGTCAGGATCGCTCCGAGGCGCAGGAGCCCGCCGCGGTGAAAGCCATTCGCGCCCTTGACCAGCTCGAGTTCGTTCTTGCTTTTGATCTCGCGGGGGATGCCATAATATTTTGCGAGCGGCGCATTCAGAAAGTCGTAGTCGGCGGTAAGCAGTTCGCCGACGGGGCGGTCTTTACGAACCACGTACTCGAAGAACGATACCGCCTCGTCGTACATCGACGACTTCACTTCCGGTGTGAACTCCGGGAACCGGCTCGTATCAACGCCCTTGAATTTGTCGAACTGGTAGAAGCCGAGCCATTGCCCGAAGAACTCCGTCGCCATGCGCCGCGCCTTCGGGTCTGCCAGCATACGCCCAGCCTGCTTGCTGAGGTGCGCCGGGTCGGTCAATTCGCCCGCGGCTGCGGCGCGGCGTAGTTCGTCATCGGGAATCGACGACCAGACAAAGAAGCTCAGGCGGCTGGCAATTTCCCAATTGTTGAGCGCGCCGACATTCGCGGCGCCCGCTGTGGAAGCGGACTTGACTAACGATCCGGCTGCCGGCCCCGGCGTTTCTAACTTATAAAGAAACTCGGGCGCCACAAGGATGCGCGCAATGAGAGCCTTGATGGCGCGCGTGTGATCTGGATCGGCCGCCAGAACCTGCTGATAAAACGCCCGCAGGCCGAGTTTCTCTTTGGCGGTAAGCGGCCTGCGCCATGCGCGGCTCGCAAACTCGAGGCAATCGTCGACGTGGCGGGGCACAGCAGCCTTTTCAGCGGCGCGCGCTTCGTCATACGTCTTGCGCAGGGGCATGGCGTAACCGCGAGCTTCGGCGGGCATCGCATCGAAGTCGGCTTTAGTCAATTCGCCGATATGCTTCCCAAGATTGAGCTTGTAGTGTTCGTTCAGCAGGTTCCAATAGTGGTCGTGGTATTCGAACGAGGTATAGAGGTCGTCCCACGCTTCGTCCGCCCTGCGGCGTGTGGCATCGTCCAGAACGTGGTTGTAGATAAACTTGTCGTCGCGAACGTACTTGACGTCGTTATCGAAGGCGTCGTGCTCGGGAACGTTATAGGTCGGATCGAATGGCTCGGGCGGCGGGTCCTTATCCGCTGGCGTCGCTTCGCCGTTCGAATTCGGAGGCAGAATGTCGGCCAGTTGGAGCACACCGGCTTTGAACCTCTGGTATCCGCCGCTCTTAGGATCGCCGATCAGACCGCGGAGCGGGATGCCGCGCGAGCTGCCGTCTTCACGATCGGTGATGATCACGCGGAAAATCTGGTCGTGATCGGCGCCCACCTGTGCATCCGCCTGGAAATTGACAGTCGTCATCCCCGCAGGGAGCTTCACTTCAATGGCGGTGGAGGAAAGGTCCGAAGCAAAATCGTCCGGCCCGATCGCTGTCCCATCCGGGCTGGTTCCGAACTTCAGAGCTTTCGCGGATTCCTCCGTCACCGCTTCGCGAGGGGGAGTGCGCGGACCGGCCGGTGCTGCTGCGCGGCCTCCCGCCGGAGGATTGGCACCAGCAGCAACAGCCGGCGCCGCATTCGGGTCGTCGGCGCCGTTTGCATTTACCGTAGCGGCAGCTCCGCGTCCGAAGCCCGCACGGAAACTTACGGTGGGATTGCGCCAGATCACGACGGGCTTACCCTTGGCTTCCGGATTGACGGGCGACGCGAACAGGTAGAACTTCACCGAGGTTGGCGGCGGGGGTGGCGGCGTCGTTGTTGCGGCACCTCGGCCACCTCTGCCGGCGAACGGCCCTCTGGCGAAGCGGTTGTACATAAAGTGATGCGCCGCTTCCACCTTCAGCGATTTGTCACTAATAATCAGTGGGCTCTCATCTCCGGCGCCGCCGAACGCCGCATCGCCGCGCGCAAACAGCCAGCTCGGCCACGATGTGATGTATTTCTGCAGTTCCTCGGACTTGGCGCGCGCCGCAGCTAAGCTGGCCGCAATATCCTGGGTGGGCGCCGGCAGCTTCTGGAACCGTGCCGCCATTTCGGATGACGGGTATTGCAGGTCGGAGCGGGTCAAGGTCCGATAAACGTGCTCGACAAAGCGTGCTGTGACGCCTTCCTCTGCGGCGAGGCTGGCGAAGGTGACATTCGGCTTTCCCAGTTCGGCCCGGTGCTGGTATTCCCAAGCGGCGAACAAGGCCTTGCCGTATCGATCGAGGCCGAACGAGAATCCGCCTTCGCCGGAGACGGTACGAAAACCGTACGTTGTGTAGATGTTCTTGATGCGGTGGATCGCCGACATCTCGAATCCGCTTTTTCCGGGGTCGACGTAGAACTCAATCGGACCGGCGCCGACCACGGCGTGATCGGCCACGTTTTTCGCGGCTTCCAGATATCGCTGCAGGTTGGCATCCTGCATGAACTGCACGTCGCCGAAGTTGGTGAAACCTTCGCCGCCCACGGAGTCGTTCGAAGCGTCAATGCCAAGATCGAGATCGAGACCCGTGAGATCGTGAATGGCGTAGTTGTACTCGCCGCTGGTCAAGCGACGGACGGTAACGCGGCCGGGATCGCCGGCGTGCGCTTTCATATAGGCGTCGAGCTGAGAATGTACCCACGCGGCAGCATTCGCTCTCTGCTCATCGGTAGGCTGGGGCATACCCTTGGGCGGCATGCGTTTCTGGCCGAGCACCGCAATGATGCGCTCCCATGCCTGATAGTTCTCAGCCACCGAAGGCGCAGCGGTCAGCTTTTCGAGGCTGATGCCCGCTGTTGCAAGGTTATTGCCGTGGCAGGTGAAGCAATACTGCTTGAACATCGCCGCCGGACTCGCAGGCGGCGGATCGGCCCCTCGAAGCGCATAGACACAGCCGAAAACCGCGGCCGCCGAAGCTACGATCATCAGCACCGGATGGTGCGACGGTGCGCCCAGCGATCGACGAAGCATCGGGCTCCTCCTCCACAGCCGCCGGTTGGGGGTCGCGCCCGGCGAGCGCTACATTTGTCTAATCATATAACGTTTTTTCGGGATCAGGGCGCAACGGGAATTCCGTATTGTGCAATGTTTGACGCCGAGGTGCGGGTACGTTATTGTCTGGCAGTGGCCGGGGCAAACTCGCCGCCTTTGACGAGAGCATCGAGTATTTCTTTGGTTCTCGCGGGGCAAGCCCGTACCTTCTCGGGGGTCAGGTTGTCGTGCTCCGATTCGATCAGGGGCAGCGGTTCTGTAGGAGTGGAAACCTGGTTGAGCACCGTCCAGACGCCGGCGGGCGGCGAAATGGTATCGATGAAGCCCATGCCCGCCATCACAGGCGCCTTGATGCGCGACGCGAAATTGACAGTATCGAAGTAGAGCGCGGTCTTCATCACGTCCGAATTGTCGGACGGCCAATTGGGATACCCGGCCTTGCGGCCGTGAAGATCGCCATTCGAGTCCGCGCCCGCAGGGACGCAGACCAGGACCGCGGTGATCTTGTCGGGGCGAAGACCGGCCAGCACGAGACTCTGTTGGCCGCCCATGCTGCCGCCCGTGAGGACAATGGTCTTGCCATCCCAATCGGGCCGGGTCAGAAGATAGTCCAATACGCGCGAGTCGCGCAGATACATGTTCAGGAAATAGGACTTCTCGCGGTCGGTGTTGCCGATAGCCTGGTAATTCCGCGGGATGCCGCCAGATGGATCGGACGGCAGCTTGTCGTGCGAATCGACGTTGAGGAACAGCCACCCTTCGGCTGCACGCTGCGCGGCTGCGTGTGCGCTCAACGCATATACACCGGCGTACTGCAGTTGGATGAGCGCGGGGAACTTCCCTTCCCTGGCGGGCTTGGCGAGATAGCCGTGAGCTTTCGACCCGAGCGCATCGAGCACGAACATGTTGAGCTCGACGCCCGGCACATCGGTATCGACCGGCGTGAGCGCCGGGTTGACGGCGACTTTCTCCTGCGCGGCCAGCTTGCCATCCCAGAACGTATCGAAGTCATCGGGGCGCGGCGTGGCGAGCCCCAGTTTCTGCGGCGCGACGGCTGCTCCGACGGCGTACAGTCCAGTATTACGGCCAGTATTGCCGCCGACGTAACCGGACGCGGCCGGTGCATCGGCCGCGAGGTTCGCGTACGGCTCGACGGCGACATAGAGCATCTCCGGTTGATCGCCGGCAATTTCGATCTTGTCCTTGCCGGTCGAGAGGTTCAGCGTGCCTTCCTTGAGCACCACCGCGTTATTGCGGCGGATGGTCCACTTGTATTTGTAAGTGGGATCGGCCGGACCGGGGGTTACGGCCCAACCGACGGTTTCGCCCACGTCGTAGATACCGGTCGAGTGATAGGGCGTGAAGGTGAGCTGCTGTGGGATTGGCGCGCGCTGGGCGTACGAGAACGCGGCGGCGGTCAGGAAAGCGAGTACTGATGTTCGCATGGATCACTTAGCTTGGGGGCGCGGCCTGCCGCCGGGCGAGGTCCAACCGACAGGCGGATCGTATGCTGGACGGGTGCTGGTCTTGTCGGCTGTGGGGAAGTCGGGCGGGACCTTCTGCGTCACTTTGCCGGTGGCGGCCCATTCCGTCCCGCGCTGATAGGTAGTGATGAAGCCGACGCAGTTGAGCGCCGCCAGATCGTGGCCCAGTGTGGTGTGGAAGATCCGTCCTTTGCCGAACGAGAGGACCATCAGGATCGGCTCATCGTGACCGGTGCCGCGGTTGGCGGGGTCCGAATAGGCGACCGAAAGCACCGTCATGTTTTCGCCCGGCCCGCGGAGGTTGGCATAAAGCTCGTCGCCGACATGCATCCACTCCTTCGGCAAGCCATGCGTGATGGGGTGATCGGTGATCCGGTTGACGACCTTGAAAGGCTGCCGGGCACCATGGCTTCCGGCTGGGTGCGGAGAGGTGTCGGGCACCATCTTTCCATCCTGGAAATAAAAATGGGGGCCCGCGCTCTCGTTACGGCCGCGCCAGCCGCCCATGCCGATCATCAGGTTGTATTCCTTCCAGTGGGCAAAGGCATTGTCGGCAGCGTGCACGGAGACGAACCCGCCGCCGTTGCGGATGTAGTCGACAAACGAGGCCTTCAGACTGTCGGGCCAACGCTCGTCCGGAGCATCATAATTACTCACGACGACCTGATATTTGCTCCAATCGGGCTTGAAACTGCTGAAGTCGCCATCCTTCGGAGGCGCGGTGACTACGTCTACCAGGAAGATTCCGGCGTCTTCCAACATGCGTTTGAGGTACGGGGTCGTCTCCTGCCAGGCATGGTAAGCCCCCGCCTGTTCGCCGTCGAGCAGCATGACGCGAATGGGGGGTGCGGCGGAGACCGGTATCGACAAGGCGAAAACGGATACCAGCAGTGCTCCTGTTATTCTCGTGTTCATTATGTTTGATGCCTCTTCCTGCTGAAGCTCCGCTCACTTACGTTCGCGGCTCTGGTGGGGGAGGGCTACACCTTCAGGTCCCATCCTTTGCGGAGAAATGGCTTGACGTGCTTGTTGGCTTCCTCGCTATTGGTGAAATGCCGTTTGCTCGCGTCCCATTGCAGCTTTCCGGGGACTCGGAGAGCGATGGCGCCCAACGAGAGCCACTCAATGTACTTCGTCGCGACAGCAAAGTCCGATACGCCCGGCGCGCCGCCCTTGCAGGCGCGAACCCAGTCCTGTTGGTGGTTGACACCGCGCTGCAGCAGTTGCGGCGGGAGCTTGTAGTCCGCCCAGCGGGATGCCGGCAGCAGCCACACGCCTTCGCCCCGAGAGGTCGTCGCCATGTAGCCTTTTGTTCCGACGAAGACTGCGCCGTTGCCGGGCGCGCGCATCTTGGGATCAGTTGATGCGCCGGGCGGCATGCCGCCCGGACCACCGCGGCCTCCGCGCCCGGCGCCGGGAGGAAATGCTCCGCCGCGGCCTTGCTGCTGAATCGGTTTCCCGTCGGCTGTCAATTGCGTGCTCACGAGCATCATGCCGTCGCCGCCCTGCACGAATGGACGACCCTTGTCGGCCAGGTTATTCATGGGCGGGAAGAGGCGATCGCCCTCCGCCATTCCAGGCGGGTCCTGGAAGTCACCGCGCATGTTCTGGTACGTGTGCACGGTGACCGGCGGCATGTTGCCACGCGCCGGAAATTCGAAGACGATGTGCGCGCGCAGCGGCCATAGCCACTCGTTCTTGCCTTCTACGTAAACGCACTCTACGCTCGTCGGGCCCGCCTTATCGAGCAGCAGAGCGAGGTGAGCCGGTCCGAGATTGTGCACCAGCCAGTCGCCGAGCGATCCGCCGGTTGAAAAATCGATGAAGGCGCGCCACTGATTGGTCATCAGCGGATTGAAATTCCGCGGTGCGGCGCAGCCCTGCCACAGGTCCCAATCGAGAGTTTCCGGCACCGGCGTCGATTCGGGTCCCGTCTCGGGGATCTTCGGGTATCCTCCATAGATGCCGCCGGTGAAGGCGTGCACCTCTTTCACGTCGCCGATCTCGCCCGACCAGAAGATCTCGCAGGCGGTCTTGGTGCCTTCGTGGTTCCAACCCTGGTTGCCCATCTGGGTCGCGACCTTGTATTTCACGGCGGCGTCCGCCAGTAATTGCGATTCCCACGGCGTGCGAGTCAACGGCTTCTCGCAATAGACGTGCTTGCCATGCTGCATGGCAAGCAGCGCCACCGGCGTGTGCATGTGATCGGGAGTGGCGATCATCACCGCGTCGATGTTCTTGCCCTCGGCATCGAACAGTTTGCGGTAGTCCTTGTACTTCTTGGCGTTGGGATACTGCGCGAACCCGCGGGAGGACCGCTCTTCGTCCACATCGCACAGCGCCACGATGTTCTCCGTGGCAGCGGCGCCCACCAGAATCGCGGGACCGCGGACGCCCACTCCGATGCCGGCTATGTTCAATTTCTCATTCGGCGATTTGTACCCCGCCGCTGAAAGGGAAGGCGTGCTCCCGAATCCACCTTTCGGTATCGCTCCCGCCAGCAACGTACCGTAGAAGAAATAACGTCGTGAAAATCGATGTTGGCTCACGCGGCCTCCTGACTCGAGATGGCACTACTGTATCAGATAGCGCAGTCTCAATTGCTCTTTGTCGGCCACTCTATCACGGAATGAGATGCACGTAGAGGTTTGGCGCTGTTATCCGGTGCTTCCACGCCCAAAGCTGTCGTTCCGGAGTACCCCGCTACTTCATCAACTCCGCCAGCTTATCCTTTACCGCCGCGCCCCAAATGTCGTAGCCTTTAGCCTCGGGGTGGAGGTTGTCGGGCCGGAACGCGCCGGACAGAAAGTAGCCGTTGTCGTCCAGAAACCTGGGGCCGATGTCCAGATAAAAGACGTGCTGCTGATCGTCGAGCCGGGCGATGATGCGATTGATCTCGGCAATCTTGTCACGCACGGAATCGCCAGGCAGTGCGCGGGGGAACACCGCCAGCAGCAGGATCTTGGCGTTGGGGAAGTCGTTCCTCATCTCCAGAACGACGGCGCCGATGCCCTCGGCGATTTCCGCGGCGGTCATAGTGCCGGCATTATCCGTGCCGCCCGTGTTATTAGTGCCGATCATCAGCATGATCGCCTTCGGCTGGAATCCCTGGCCCTCTCCGTTCTTGAGCCCCCAGAGGACGCCTTGCGTTGTGTCCCCGGCGATGGCGAAATTGGCAGTCTTGATGCCGCCGAAGTACTTATCGAACATTGCCTTGTTGGCATCGTTCTGCACCCACCAGTCTGTGATGGAGTCGCCGTGCAGGAGGAGATCGATGTCGCCCTTCCTGGCGATCTCGACGAAGCCCTCATGGCGCGGCCCCATGCGCTGCACAGTCTGCGTATACGTGGCGGCGACATTGAAACGCGGCTTTTGCAGCATCAGCAGCGGTTCGAACTTCGCCAGCAGCGGCTTGGCAGGCGAGTTGTCGGAATCGATCAGCCTTCTGGTCGCCTGGTTGACCTGGTCGATGTCCGCCGGAGTGGGACGCGGGATGGCGACTTCGGGCGGCACAGGCGCGGAAGGGCCAATCACGATCGGGACCGGTCCCCCGCGGCCCGGCGCTCCTCGTCCGGCGGGAGCAGTGGCCGCCGGCGGGCCCTGCGCAAAGGCGAGGCCCGTGACCGTCAGCAGAATAAGACAGGCGTGATGGATGCGGCGCATGCGAATCTCCTCTTCTGAGCCAGTCTACCTCGCTGCGGAGGAGTGCATTTGCCCCGCCTTCGGCGGGTTGGCAGGCGGAGGCGTCTGCCCCATCAAGCGCTACGCCGCACGGTCCAAAGCCGGCTTCAACACTACCTTTGTGTAGTCTTTGCCCTCGCCCACGCCGCGATATACGAAGTGTTCATACGCTTCCGGCGCGCGGCTGAGCGGCAGGCGCTGCGTGACGATGAAGCTGGGATGGGCACGGTCGTGAATGATCATGTCGCGCAGAAAGACGTTATAACGCTTCACCGGCGCCTGACCCGTCTCGATACTGATGCCTTTGTCCCAGATTTCGCCTAGCGGAAACAGAAATTCACCATTCTGCGCGTGCTCGTCCACGCCGCCGGGATCTTTCGGGAAGAAGACGCCGATGATTCCGATATGCCCCGTCGGATTTACGAGCTTCGAGAGTTGGCGGATTACCTGCATCGGGTCTTCGCGGTCGGGATGCCGGTGGCCGTGGGCCTGGTAACCCACCGCGTCGATGCCGCACATCACGCCTTCCATCTTGCGCTCTGCCGGACGGAGAGCGCTCTGGAGGCGCGTGTTGTGTTTCCGCATTTCCATGATCTGGCGGGCCGGATCTCCCTTGGTAAAATCTACCGGAATCGCCCCGATGCTCTTGGCTTTTTGTAATCGCTCCGGAGCACGGTCCACCACGAACACTTCCGACGCGCCACGCAGGAGCGCGCTGTAGGCAGCAAGCAGGCCGACCGGCCCGGCGCCGTAGACGGCAACGGTGTCGCCCTCGTGCACATGGGCTTGCTCGGTCGCATGCCACGCAGTCGGGAAGATATCGGCCAGAAGCACGAAATCATCTTCTAAGTCATCGCCCTCCTTGCCGGGTAACTTCAGGCAATTGAAATCGGCGAAGGGAACGCGCAGGTATTCGGCCTGGCCTCCCCTGTATGGCCCCATTCCGGCATATCCATAACCCGCGGTGGTTCCGTCCGGATTGGCCGTGAGGCATGCATTGGTGTAGCCGCGAGCGCAGTTGAAGCAAAAGCCGCATGCTACGTTGAATGGAAGCACTACGCGATCGCCTTTTTTCAGGGACCGAACCGCGGCACCGACATCCTCGATGATCCCCATATTTTCGTGACCGAAGACCGTACCCGGGTCGGCCGTGCTTCGATCTTCGAACATGTGCAGATCGCTACCGCAGATAGCCGCGCTGCTGATTCGAATAATCGCGTCATCCGGCGCTTCGATCCGGGGGTCCGGAACGTCCTCGACCGCGACCTGGTCCTTACCTTTATACACTACTGCTTTCATTGGTCCTCCTGGCTAACTTGGCTGCGTCCGCCAATGATGCAACCGCGGCCGAGTTACGAATCCTCACTGCTGACAGAGTAACCGGGTGCATTCAGGAGAAACGTGCATGAATGCATGGTCGGCAGCCGATACGTTCGCTTCAGAACTTCCGATTGGATGGCGAGTAGGTTAACGATTCGGTCGGCTGTGGGGAGGAGAATGTAATCGCACTATCTGAAGAGTCCGAGATCGATCGCCTCAGCCATCGCTTTATAACCGGCGTCACCCGGGTGGAGATGGTCTCCGCCGTCATCGGCGGCGAGCATGCGGTCGGGATGCTGCGGATCGCGGGTCGCCTTATCGAAATCGAAGACACCGTCGAACGCTTTGCCCGTACGGATCCATTCGTTCACGGCTTTGCGTTTCGCCTCTTTGGCAGGAGTGAAGTAGCCCTGGATGGCGGTGCCTTCAAAAGGAGTCAGCGTGGCGCCGAAAATCTTGAGACCTTTTTCGTGTGCGCGCTCGATCATCTGCTTCATGCCGGCGATGATGTCTTCCGCACTTACTTCCTCGGGCATCGGCGCGGACTGGCCCGGATGTCCGATGTCGTTAATACCCTCGAGCACGATTACGTATTTGACGCCAGGCAGAGCGAGCACGTCGCGGTCGAAGCGCGCCAGCGCGTTCACGCCGAACCGTATGTTGGTGCCGTCGTGCAGAATGCGATTGCCACCGATTCCCGCGTTGACGACTCCAATCTCGGGCGCGCCGCGGCGCGCGCGCAAACGCTCGGCCAGAATGTCGGGCCAGCGATGATTCGCGTCGCTGGTGGAACGGGCGCCATCGGTGATGGAATCGCCGAACGCGACGACGGCGGACGCCGATTCGCGGGCACGCACATCGACACCGCTGAGAAAGACCCACGAAGACAGCGGCCGGGCGTCCGGAATCGACGGCGCGGCGGTGAGATCTCCTGCGCCGATGTAAGAGGTCTGCATCGCGGAGTAATGAATTCCGGCTGCGGCCGTCGTGCCCGAAAGGAAGAGGCTCACAGCCAGGTCGCCACCAGCCGGCACGGCGAGTCCGATGGGGTCGCTGAGCACTTCGGCATTGGCGGGAATCTCGACCGCGGGACGGCCGCTGAAGGCCAACACGCGATCGGAGCCGGGAACGATGGTGGAGGTCTGCGACCGCAGCGCAATATGGGCGGAGCGCACGCGGACGGGATCCTTGCCGTAAGCGTTCGAAAGCCGAACCCTGACTTCGCTTCCTCCGATGCTGGTATGGACGATCTCGCGAACCGTTTGTGTGTCGAAGATGAGTCCGGCCTTGCGCATGTCCGCCTCATTGGCGAGCTGCGGCGCCGGACTCGTTCCCCAGGTCGGCACCCAGTGGGTTTGCGCCGCCGCCACCGTGGCCAGCGCCACAAGGACGAATGGAAGTCTGCGATAAGCGATCACGCGCCTATCGTATCGCAGAGCGTGGGATGCGCGGAGGCATTTGATACAATGGAGCAGACCCGTCCAAAATGCGGTGAGGTGCGAGAGCGGTTGAATCGGGCGGTCTCGAAAACCGTTGAACCTTTACGGGTTCCGTGGGTTCGAATCCCACCCTCACCGCCAGAATGAAGTCAATAACTTACCCACTGTAAGCCTACTGTTTGACCAATACAGACCAGTAGCGATACAACTCCGCTTGCGTGCGGCGACACCGCTCGCACAAGAGCACCGCAATGCCGAAGCTGAATCTCTACCGAACACACTCAGCGCATTGCATCGGGGGGCACCCCCAGTTTTCGCGCTCGTACGAAGCCGACGAGCTTCGACGAAGGTGGAAGCAATGCCTTTGCCCGATATGCGCCAGCGGCACATTGGATAGTGAACACCGCCGCGTATCGACGGAGCAGACTACATGGGAAGACGCCAAGGTAGGCGATGCGGCCTGGATCGCGGCGGATACACCAACTCTACTTGCGAGTTGGGGTTGGAGACATTCTAGTCTTGAAGACGGTCGGCCGCGCCATGGCGACCTGCGGAGGGTTATGCCTTATCGCCGGAATCGGCGGGCTTGATGGCGTCTTTGAAGCCGCGAATGCCCTGCGCCAAGGACTTGCCGAGTTCGGGCAATTTCTTGGGGCCAAACATTAACAGCGCGACAGCCAGGATCACCAGAAGGTGTCTGGGCTGGAGTAGATCTTCGATCATAGGTTTCTATCAATAGTATAAACACGGGCGATGACCCGGATGTTCCGGCGCGATGAAGCGCGCGGTTGCGCGCACATCGTGACGCAACATCCGGCGGCATTGGAGTGCCGATCACGACGGTAGTAGTGAAGGCGTGCAAGCGGAGCAAGTGTCGCGGTATCGCCACCTGAACGGCCGCCGGATTGGTACGTGCCTGTGCCGTGGGCGTCCCAGAATCATCGACATTCACTCCGCACTTCCGACAATCGAGCGGCGTTCCACTGGGGCCGCCTCGCCGCGATGGAGAGCAAAACCGGACGGCCACCCATTTCTCGGCAGCAAATCCAATTGCGAGGAGCGGCCGCAGGGCCAATCGGCGGATCGATCAAAGGTCAGTTCGCGGTCGGCACCTTCAATGCTGAATCGACTACGAGATACCTTGTGGACACTTTTTGCACGTGTGTCAGGTCGAGTCCCAATTTGCGAAGGGCCACAAATATCGTCGGAAATTCCGATTGCTGCTGACCTCGTCCAAAAGTGAACCCGGGCATCGAGCCCGGTTCGGCATCGAAGGCGATATCGTATTCACCCGGTAGTTCCGTCTTGTCGATGACCGGCTGGCTCATGTACCATCTCAAAGCACTCGCAAACCGGGTCATCGTGGAACGATGTAGTTCAACATGTCCGTTGCTGGTAAAACTTGACGCCGGGACTGGTCGACCGCGTGGGTCATCAGGTGCGGGCTGCTTCAGTCTGGGACCGCCCTTCGCCACTGTTAGTATGTAACCGGGTTCCTCGCGCGTGTTCCAGTGAAACCTGACCTGAAAACGATCGGCCAGCAGATTCTGCAGCATCTCGGGAATGTGACCCTTTGGCGCGTCCGCGGGTGCCTTCGCGTGGATGTCGTATCTGTTTTCCTGCATCCATCCGGGTGCCCTGATGTCACTGGGAAGAACACCATAGGCCCGGCAGATTACGCCGACAAGGTGGACGTCGGTAAAGTCGATCCGAACTGGATTACCCGTAATCTCCGGAGCCATGCCAGTCGGCCTCGCGTAGGTACCATAGTCTCTCTCCGGAGCGGGTTTAACCGACGCGGTTTCGAAGGTGAGCCTGGCGTTTGGCCGCGACTCCTGCGCCTTCGCCAAGCCGACAACCAAGGGGATCGCAATTGCAATGCCCCCGGCCGCACCCAGGATACTTGCCTTCCCGGGTCCCAGGGCAGCTACAAAGCGGTTTTTCATGATGGCTTCGATCCTGTCTCTAAGTCTTCCGCGCCCGCATTGATCGAAGCGCGATTGTAACAGGGTTCAGCCTGAAACACGCGGTTACCGGAAACTTAGTAAAGCGCGAGAAAATCGCGGCGCACGCGCCAGTGCTCTCGGCTCGTAAGCGTGCGATAGACGAGGCGCGGCGGCGGAACTACAATCCCATCATGTCCGACCGTTCCCACCTACACGAACTCGTTGAGTCGTTGCCCGAGGCCGCCCTGAACGTGGCGCAAGGCGCGCTGGAACACTTCCAGAACTGGCCGCCACAGCAACCGGCGCAATTGCGCTCAATGCGGCAGGCCGACATAGAGCGGATGCGCCAGTCGATGCGGCCCGGCACTGGCGGTGGCGGGGGTGGCGGCGGTAGCTATCAAGTGGGACCAGGCGGCCGGATCGAGTACGGCCACCATTCGCATTCTCATTGGGAGGACGACGCAGTCGTGGTCATGACTCACCGCTTTCATGCAGGATATGAGCTTGTGATCGAGGAGCGGTTGCGCTTGGCGGATGACGGAACGAAACTGGTGTACGTCCACCTAGTCACGGGGCCAGATGGCACCGCCAACCATCATGAGATTGTCTTCGGGATGGAGAAGAAGTAGCTAATTTCGCGGCGGGCATGGGGCTACGCGGCGGTGGTGCAGGAGCCGGGCGGGCCGATCAGAAGTTGATCGCCCCAATGCAGAGCGCGGACGCCGCCCAACGGAGGCAACGCCGGTAATCTTCCTCCCAACGGCTCCGGCTTCACTCCGAATGGCACGTCCCTTCACAGCCACACGTCCTACCTTGTACGCCAACAACGCCCTCTTTCGCAATGATCGGGACCATTACGAGCCCTGCAACAGGATCGGCCCACCACCAGCCAAGAACGGCATTTAATAGCAATCCGCCCAACAGGATGGCCGAAAGGTACGTGCAGAAGTCAGTCTGTCTGGAATCGGCGTGCATGGCTCCGCTGCCAATCCCGGAGGCAACTCGACGTTTTGCTCGTGCAAGCAAGGGCATGACAACGAATGACAGGGCGGCGATCATGATCCCCGGCACGCTCCGTTCCGGCGCCGTCTGGCGGATGAGTGTGAACCCGGATTCATAGGCGATGTAGGCTGCTAGCGTAACGAAGCACCATCCGACGATTCGCAATGTGGTCCGCTCAACTTGTTCTCGCCGGGCTGGGTCGAGATCGTAGTGAAGTCTCCACAACAGAGCCGTCCCGGATGCAACCTCAATCGCGCTGTCCAGGCCGAAGCCCAAGAGCGACACCGATCCGGCAGTCAACCCGGCAACAATGGAGACAACACCTTCGAGGCAGTTATAGCCGATTGTGAAATATTCAAGTCGTCGGCCTCGGCGCACAAGATCGAAACGGGTCAGGCCAACGGTATCCATTTCATCACCAGAATAACCCTGATAGTCACGTGCGGCTCGCCGTGAAGGGGCGGCGCGAGCCTCATTCCCAATGACGGTTCGGCTTGCTGCGTTGAGGGTTTGGAGCGAAAGACGTCGTTACCGCACTCAACGCTGCTGCGCCGGTTGCGCGGTCGGTGCAGACCGGCGACACAGAGCGTGGGGCAGGGTGCCACGGGACCAGCCGTCCGCTGTGCAAACTTGATGGCGTTCAGCTTCGGCGCGATTGGTTCCGCGCGTTGATATCATCGCGATGTGCCCGCGCAGCACATGAACACAGACGTAGGTCCACTGCGCAG
>Ga0126381_100002978_pt1 | contig 18421 bp, 15 predicted proteins | sample PanSoiMetPlot_28_FD_96465 | JGI IMG/M metagenome (GOLD analysis project Ga0126381, IMG submission 96465) | Tropical forest soil microbial communities from Panama - MetaG Plot_28 | ecosystem: Environmental > Terrestrial > Soil > Tropical forest > Bulk soil | place: Panama | collected 2016-02-17
AGGATGGGCTTTTCCCCTTGTCGCGACCGAGTTCCTCGAAGCGAACTTCGGTGGTGCATTCCCGTACCTAAGGCCTCTACACACTGCGCACTGCTAACTCGCGCAGAGCTTTTTCTTCAACGCGCAAAATCCGGCCCTGTTTTTCGCCTACCTAACTAGAGAGAATTTGAATTCCACACCGAGAGAGTAGGAGAAAAACCATGAACTGCATCAACTGCCGAGGATTTCGCACAGCCTTAGTTTTCGTTGCGGGCTTGATAACCACAACCATTGCCAACGCACAGGTGAAGGTCCAGGTGGTGAACACCCCGACAGTCAACGTCCAAACCATGCCAGCCGTGGCAGTAACTTCGATGCCGCCGGTCAGCATTTCCGGCACACCGGCAGTAAGCATTTCCGGGGTACCAAACGTGAATGCAAATGTCCAGTTTCCGGCAAATCAAGCGGTTACCTTGGTGCCGGGTACGTCAACCCACATGGGGCGGCTTCCCAGCCAGCACGTGCAGCTTCAGTACGTTCCCGGCTGTCCAACTACTCTGGCGCAAAGTTCCCCTGTCGGTGATCTGATTTGCTTCGACATGGCCAATTACCCGGGGCAGATATTGATGATAACGGATTTCTCGTGGTCGTCCTACTGGGGATCACCCGGCGTTCCTTGCACGATGATACTGTCCATCAACAACAACATCCTGTATGACACAGGCGCCGTGACAGGCCCTGACGGGTATGCCAGACAAGACCAGCACTGGACCACAGGATTCAAGGTCACTCTGAACCCGCAGCTAGCTCCGCAGGCATGCCCAAATCTGCGTTCGGCATATTTGCAGGGCTACTTGACGGCAAACCAATAACACGCGGGTTAGCCGCCTTGAGCCGCTCAAGCGTGAAGCCGGTCAAGCGAGCTTGGCTCGCAACACAGTGGCCACAACGTCGATGAAAAAACCATTGCCCCCTCCGATTTACGCGGCCAAGTCCGGGCCATCTCGAATCTGGTCCGGGACACGGTGAAGGGGGGTGGACGAATCGTATTTGCTTCCTTCAGCGTTAAATCCCAGGATTGGAGAAAAAACGGTCGAAATGGAGATCTTATTCACGGCCTCACGGCGGGCTGAGTGGCCGATGTGACCATACCGCTTCGCCATTCGAGCAGCCGTCCTTGCGCTCCAATCCGTCTCTTGGTGGCTCGTCGCTCCCGCCAGGGTTCCCCTGAGATTACGGCCTCTACGAAAGCGCCGCTCACCATTTTCCTTCGCGCCTGAGCTTGACCAATTATATCTACATATGTAGACTTTTAAACATGGCCGTTGACATTCGCATTTCGCAGCAGACGGTGTTGGTCGTGAATGCGCTTTTGCTCGTTCGCTCCGGTTGGCGCTATGGCTATGACTTGAGCCGCGAAACGGGATTGAAGTCAGGAACGCTGTATCCCATTCTGGTACGACTGACTGAACGAAAATGGCTGGAATCTCGCTGGGAACAGGCGGATGGTGAAGGTAAACCCCGGCATATGTACCGACTCACTGCCGATGGACGGCGAGCGGCGCGTGCTTTCATCGAAAGGGCAGGTTCCAAGGCGACGGCATTGAGACTGGGTTACGCGAGGAGTTGATCTATGTCCGTGCAAGAAACCAAGCGAGATATTCCGAAAGCGCTATTGAGTTTTTTCGCCTCGCGTCTTCCTGAACAGTCAAGTCAGTGGGCTATTGCAATGCTGGCGGAACTTGAGGCATTGACTGGTACGAAAGAGCGCATGGACTGGGCAATCAGCGGGAGTTGGGGGCTCGCTAGGATTTGGCTCGAAAACTCATTCCGAACTCTTTTCTTCAATCCGGTTAAGCCCCTGCCTGTGATCCTCATTTCGGCCTATCACGCAACCTTCTGCTGCGTTCTGTTGTACGTAATCGTCAGCCAGCTTCCGCACGTGACAAGTTCCTGGACTGAAGCGTTCTTTCCCTTTCTGTTTATGGTTTTTGCTGCGACAATTCCTGGGGTAATCGCACTTGGCCTTTGGGTGCTCGATGATTCAGCCCGATACTTAGCGATGGTTTTCTCGCTACTACACGGGTTGGGAAATTATGCTCTGCTTTCAACCGGCCGGCTTCCATGGACCCCTCGTCCGACAGGACGAATAGGTATGGATGTTCTCATTATAGGAATTCTCGCCTTGCCGTCCATTCGGAGTGCGTTTCGCACGCCTCCGATCAACCTAGGTCTCGATAGTTAGGGGAAAGGCCAGTTAAACGTATGCTTCGCATGCACAAGCTACGTGTGTAATGTCCGCGGTCGCTGCGCTACGCTTAAATGGAAACACGAAATGGTTAGGCTTGCGATTAGGGAACCGCTCCGCCCAAAACTCAAGCGGTCTGGCGAAGCCATGCGATAACTCAAAGTCCCCTAGTGCGCGCAGGCCTGGCTCCGTGCCGAAGCCGCTTAGTGAAAATCCGGAATAGCACAGGTGAGGTCGTGCGCCGCCGTCGCCACCTTAACCGCTGGCGCAGGCTGCGAGAGCCGGCTCCGGGGCGCATCCAACTCCTCACGGAGCAGACGATGTTCCGCCTAACCGTCAATCGGGGAGAAGCTGTACCACTTTTGTGCCATGTGGGCGGCACCTAATGGCCTTATCGAGCGAGACGACGCAAGGTACGATCGGATGCGAAGCCGCTTCGTGGGAGCATCTTCATTGTCGCAAGAAAACGGACAGCCATCGCCCGATGGGAAGAGGAGAGTTGACGAAGAGCACTGGACGAGATGAGCTCCATGGTTCTTGGGCAGGTGCTAGAAAGCAAGAAGAGCGCGGCTTGAATCGAGCCGTTAATGAGACGACAATCCTATTCGCTTCACATCCTCAGGCACGACCCGCCTAGTCACGCGTGCACTATTGCGCTATCGAAATTGCCGGTGCGAAGGAATACCGGTGCGCTAATGCCACTCGCAACTTTTCCTTCATCGAAACAGCTAGCCTCAGCGTTGTCCCACGTTGGGGTTCGCGCTGCTGTCCTCAAAACGATGGAGAGGGGGCTGGATGCTGAAGGCCTCCACACGCTGATGCACCTCACACTTTCAGACGAGCAAGTGGTTAGTCTTGGGTTCCAGATCGCGTGAATTTTGAAGTGCGGGGCAGTGCTGTCATCGACGGGGAAATGGATTATTCCGTCTTTGGAGTCATCAACCACGTGCCGAGCAGCACTCCCAATATCATTGCCAGGGTCACACACGCAATGCCGCGCTCGCATTACCGAGCATCGAACCTATCGCAATGGTCGGAATAGAGTGCTACGGACCATTTCAGCTCGCCTCAAACGTGCTTTAGCCCAGCGAGTGCGCCATCCAACTGAGTCCGATCGCCGCTTATTGTGCTCAGCGCCGTCTCATCCTGGGTCAAATAAGGGTCACGGTTCTCGCTCCCTTAACGCCGCGCCGTATCGATCTCGCTAAGATTCGCGTATCAGTGCCGTTAACCGAGGCAGAAACACAGAATGTACGGTATCGAACGGTATTAAAGCGTTGGCTAGGATAGGCTGTCGTGTTTGCGACATCGTGGCTAAAATCGTCGAAATGTCGAAGCGATCAGGACCCAAGCGACCCGCACCCCAGCGACCCGCACCGACCCAAGCCCTCAAGCCTATGATCCGGCCTAGCGGTCCTGAAGAACTCGCATTCGCCCAAAGGATTGAACGTTGGCTGAATCTAGCAGACGCGGCCCTTCGAAAGGAAGCTCCCAGAGTTCGTCGTAAAACCAGTTAACTTCAAACAGCCCAATATTGGAAAACACTGCGGGTCCCAAGGTTCACTGTGACACTACCCGCAGCGGAGCATTCAGCGTGGAGAAGCCCTTCTTAGCATTGTATTCACAAAGTTACTCCGAAACACTTACACTGTTGCCCCAGATCACTGAGTTACCCCAGATCACCGAATTCCCCCAAATCACCGAGTTCCCCCAAATCACGCTGTTGCCTCCCACGGTGCTGTTGCCCCAGATCACCGAGTTGCCCCAAACGACGGAGTTCCCGGATAGCACGCTGTCACCCCAGACCGTCGGATCTGTCCATAGAGCCGAGTTGCTCCAGACCACCGAGCTTCCGGATGGAAGAGAAGAGCCAAAGACCGAACTTAGATCGGTCTGTATGGAAACAGACCCATCGGCATTCACGATGACAACCGGCGATAGGGCGGCACCTAGCACTGGATCAGTGTTGGCCAGGGCAGCCGGAATATCAAGATAGCCAGCGCCGACCGCAAAAATGTCGTAGTTCTCGGTGAACGACTCGCCAGTAGTTGGGTCGGTAATGACCGATTGCGTCGGGAAGGTTTTGTCGGCGGTCTTCATCAAGCGGGCCTTCACCGCGTCAGGGGTCAAGGTCGGGTCCTGTTGCAGCAGCAGGGCGGCTGCGCCGCTGACCACCGGTGTGGCCATACTGGTGCCGCTCAATCTCATGTAGCTAACGTTTCCCGAAGTATCTCCATACTCGAGTGGATCCACCAGGTTTTGCGGCAGTTCGCCTGCTAGAGTGTTGCCTGGAGCCATTAAGGATTCAATCTGGTTACCCGGAGCCACTAGGTCTGGCTTGACGATGTGGTCAAGCATAGTGGGACCCTTGGAACTGTAGGTTGCGAGCACATCATCGGACTTCAAACTTGTTCCCAGGGTGTTCATCGCGCCCACGGTTATGACATACGGATCGGCTCCAGGAACCCCGATTAAACCATAACCATTGGTGCCGAATTCATTGTCGCGCCCCATGTTGCCGGCAGCCACAACTACTACGATGCCATTTTGCCAGGCCGCTTCTACCGCCTGACAAAGCGGATCCTGGCCAAAGGTCTCGTAAACCGGGCGCCCAAGCGACAAGTTAATGACGCGAATGTTGTAGGTGCTCCTGAGGGCAATGGCCTGCTGGATTGCCGCAATCACGTAAGAGTCTGAGCCGGCACCGGTGCTGTCGAGAACCCGGAGGTTAATCAGGTTTACATTTGGCGCGACACCGCTGACCCAACCGGAGGAGACTGTCCCGTTCCCACCGATAATTCCCGCCACGTGTGTGCCGTGACCGTAGCCGTCGCTGGTGTCAGTTCCGGGTACAAAACTCTCGCTGTACACAACCCGCGACAGGCCGGTAAGCGGATCGTGCAAATCCGGATGATCGGAGATCCCGCTGTCAATTATGGCTACTCCAACTCCGGTGCCATTCCGGGCATAGCTGTGGGCGACATCCGCACCGACGGTCTGCACGAAGGCATCACTGCTGGTCACTTTCAACGTGCGATCGGGTGACACATAAACGACGTCGGGATCGTTGGCTAGCACAGCTATTGCATTCAACGGAATGGTGAAGACCCCGCCCTTGACCAGGTCCAGTTTCCGCAGATTTATTCCGCCCAGGTTTGCCATCTTCCGGAAGTGAAATTGAGTTGGCCTGCTTTTGAATTGGACGATGACTTGGATCGTCTGGTTCTTCAATCGGCCGTGCTGCACGGCGTCGGAAAGCAGGGTCAGTTCCGGAGAAATATGAACTGCGTGGCTTGCGCCCGGTTGAGTCTGCGGGGCCGGTTGCTGCGCAAAACAAACTGTGGCCGCGAGAATCAAGAGAAGAATGACCAGCCGGCTCTTAACTTTGCCATTGCGACCGGTGGCTCCCCTTTGTTCTTTCCAGTTCATAAATGACCTCTTAGTACTGAACGATCCCTTCTACTGCATTACCAGACAGCGACCGTGGGTATACGCAAAGCTCGAGTTCAGCCGTTTACACGCTGTCTTAGGCTCGCCTTTCCTTCAGCAGCAAGGAGTTACTCCTTCGAAGACAACCCCATCAGTCTTCACCGTCAATGGTGATAGTGATGTCTTCGGTGCTCGCACTCCCTACGGTGCTGTTACCCCAGACGGCACTGTTACCCCAGACGGCGCTGAAGCCGGTGTTATTGCTGTTGCCCCAAACCGCACTGTTGCCCCAGACGGCGCTGTTGCCCCACACAGCGGAGTTGCCCCACACTGCAGAATTTCCCCACACCGCAGAGTTTCCCCACACGGCGGAAGAATCGGAAACAAAATTGACGGTCTGCGTGGTGGGATCGAAGGTTACCGCGGGAGAAAGTGCGGTGTAGCCGCTCGGCAGCGCATCCGTGTTGGTCAGCGCCGCCTGCAGGTCGATGTATCCTGCGCCTACCGTGAAAGCATCGTAATAATCTACGTAGACGGCTCCCGTCGACGGGTCCGTAACGCTGCTGGAGTAGGGAAAGGTTTTGTAGGCAGTTTTCATCAGCAGCGCTTTAACTTGATCGGGCGTGAGTTGCGGTTGGGCTTCAAGTAAATCTGCCGCCGCTCCGCTGACCATACCGGCCGCCATGCTGGTTCCGCTCAAGACGTAATACTTATCCGAGGAGCCGGATTTTCCGGTCTCATAGGTCGAAAACTGCGGTCGGTTGGTTGGATACGTTTTCTCCAGGTTGGCCCCGATTTGCAGGGATGTGATCAGGTTCCCCGGCGCAACCAGATCCGGCTTGAGGATGTGGTCGATCCCGGTGGGTCCTTTGGAGCTGTAGCTTGCCATTAAGTCATCGTTACGGGTCGGTGTGCCCAGAGTTCTCATCGCGCCGACAGTGATTACGTAGGGATCATTGCCCGGAGCGGTGATGGTTCCGTACCCCTCCTCATTCACCGAATTATCCCGGCCATAATTGCCGGCGGAAACCACCACTACGATGCCGGCCCGCCACGCTGCTTCGACAGCCTGGCACAGCGGGTCTCGGGTATAGCTTTCGAATATCGGGCGCCCCAGTGAAAGGTTCAGGACTCGTATGTTGTAAGTATTCTTGAGTTGGATCGCCTTGTTGATGGCGTTAATCACGGAGCTGTCGCTGCCCTGGCCGTTGTTATTCAGAGCACGGAGATTGACGAAGGTCACGTTGGGCGCGATACCCTTCATGGTTGCGAAGCAGTTGCCGCAGGTCGAGTCCTTCCCCGTGCCGCCGATAATCCCGGCGACATGTGTGCCATGGCCGTAGACGTCGGCGTTGCCGCCATCGGAGGCGAAGTCGGCCTGGTAGACAATTCGATTGTGACCCGTCGAATCTTTCAGATCGTCGTGATCGCTGATGCCGCTGTCCACCACCGCGACGCCGATCCCGGAGCCGTGGTACCCAAAGCTCCAGGCGTAGGGCGCATTGATCGCAGGCGCAGCGTTGCTAAGGAACGACTGAAGTGGACGATCGGGGCTGATATAAACCACTTCGGGGTCAGCAGCCAAGCGGGTGAGGGAACTGCTTGGTACACGGAACGCCGCGGCTCGGATGAAGTGCATTTGGGCCTTGGTTGCTGCCCCCAATCTCGTGGCGTGCCGGTAGTTCGCGTCGTTCGGGATGTTCTTGTACTGAACAATCACGTCCACGGTATCCGACGTGTTCGCGTGTACAAGATCGTGCGAGATCTTGCCGCGGATCTCTGAGGGACGTTGCGCGGCCGCAAACTGCAAGGCCAAGATCAGAAATAGTGCAGCGCCAACGACGGAAACTTGCTTCATGGCAGCTCCAGAACTTCTAATTTTCCTCTGGCACCTTGTGCGCATTGGCTAAATCCAAATGCGACAGAGCAGCAGGGGTCCACACCTGTTTCCTTTGCAGGTACTCGTCCAACCGCTTAAGAGCTTTACTTTCAGTGCAATATGCAAACGCCCTCTGGGTCGACGAGGACAATTTGTCCGCTGGCTTTGTGCAGACACCGGCCGTAAGTGACAGTGGATGTATGAGTTAGGACGCGGCCATGGTATTAGCTACAAGGTGTCCGCTCTCCCAGCGATCACGGAGGGAACGGGACGGGCGTCCTTCGTTCGTTCGGGCCGCGAGCGCCTTAGGTCGACTTGATCGTACCTTTAGCTAGACTGATCAGGAATTAGGCAACCTTCGGCGCTGGCGCGCGTCAGGAGCCATTGTTGGAGTTCTTTCTTCACTGCCGGATGCAGGTCAACGAAGGTGAGTCCGGCCATGCCGTCCGGGCTAGTCCAGGCAAGCTCTGCCTTTGACTCCAGCGGAGTTGACGTGCCCGGAAGCTGAAATGTCAGTTCAAACGTCGACCCATGCTTCAACGGAATTGGGGATCTTACCGCCATTCCGCCCCAACTTATGTTGGTTGTTGTCACCTCGATCGTCCCGCCGCCTTCTGCAACATTTGTTAGCGAAACAGGGATGTCCGTGGTGATCCGGAAATAACGTTGCTGCTTTCCGGACTTGCCTCGCCCGCCCTGATCGCCGTCCGGTCCTGCAGTGCGGTAGTACTGCAACTTCCGTCGCAGGGTGCGCGTAGAAATACCGAGGATGAGTGCGGCTTTCTTCTGATTGGTTCCACTCTGTTCCAGCGCACGAAGAATCGTTCTCTTTTCCAATTCTTGTAGGTTGCCTTCTTGTGCATCTCCGTCCGCCGAGATCTCCGGGAGGTCACAGACTACGGCAGGCAGGTCCACAGCGCGAAACTGCTGTTTTTCGTGCGGCGCATTAACCGTTATTTTGAAGATTACGTTCTTTAATTCCCGCACGTTGCCGGGCCAACTGTAGCGCTCCAACGCTTTCATGGCATCCGGCGAGAAGTGAGCCTTCGGACATTGCTGGTGCAAGAAGTGCTCCGCCAGTGCTTTAACGTCTTCCACTCGCGTGCGCAATGGAGGGACTTGCAGGTGAAACTCGGCAAGCCGGTGATACAGGTCACTACGAAATCTTCCGGTTTTAACGTCTTGCTCCAGGTCCCGGTTAGTGGCTGCAATAACCCGGGCGTTCGCATCGACCTTGTGACTGCCACCAAGCCGGTAATATCCCGCGCCATCTAGAACTCTTAGCAGCTTGGCCTGAACTTTAATCTCTAGTTCGCCGATCTCATCGAGAAAGATGGTACCGCCGTCGGCCAGATCAAAAAGTCCGGGCTTGCCCGCGTCAGCCCCGCTGAACGCGCCCTTCTCATAGCCGAACAACTCGCTCTCGACGAGATGCTCGGGAAGCGCAGCGCAATTCACGTCGACAAATGGCTTACCACGCCGGAGGGGAGTGCTCGTGCAGTGCCCGCGCAACAAGTTCTTTGCCACTGCCAGTCTCGCCCACGATGAGGACCGCAGTCTCATAGGCAGCAACACGCTCCACCATTTTCATTAGGCGCTGCATGGCCTGGCTGCGGATCACAGCCTGGGTCCCGTTGATCGATTGCATGCAAGCGGCAGAAATCATGAGAGCGCACCCAAAAGTCGATCCTTGAGCAGAGCACGCGCCTCGCTCTATCGCGATGATGACATTTGTCGCGTGGCCGAAGAAGTTACTTTGGTTTTCCCGCCTCTTACCTACGGGATTGAGCGCCATCTGAAAAGCCAGCCCCTCATTCGAGACAAGTTACTCCGCTAGGCCGACTCGCGTCATCAAGTGCCGGTGACCAAAGTGCTTGCTGGTATGCAGTTGAGATTGGTTTTTCGAGTGAGCGCTTGGTATGACTTAGGAGCGCAGGTGTCCTGCGGGGTAGGAGCATTTGTCCAATCGACCACAAACGTGGGCCGAGATGACACGGTATTCCCGCGGCTTCATCGCCGTGGTTTCCGTGACGGGGAGCTGCGTCCTGATCTGGGGCACCCTGCACTGGTCCAGTCCCCATCCGCTGAGATTCCTCTGCTACTTAGTTGTCGCCCTACTGGCGTCGCGCCTCAAGGTACACCTGCCCGGCATTACAGGGACGATGTCCGTCAATTTCCTTTTCATTTTGCTGGGCATAGTGGAGCTAAACCTGCCGGAGACTTTGGTTCTGGGCTGCGGCGCAATCCTGATGCAGTGTTTTTACCGCGATAAGCCTCAGTTGGTGCAGGTGATCTTTAACGTCTGCGGATCGGCATTCGCGATCGCCGCTGCCTATCAGGCCTATCACATTGCCGGTTCATATAAAGGAGGGGGGGCCCTTCCCCTGTTCGCGGTAGCCACAACTTATTTCTTCGCCAATACGGTGCCGATCGCCATCATCATCTCGCTCACTGAGCAAAAGTCGGTGATCAATATCTATTCGGAATGTTATTTCTGGTCTTTCCCATACTACCTGTTCGGCGCGGGCATTCTCGGTGTGGCCAGCTACTTCAACCGTTCTCTGGATTGGAGTTTCTTGCTAATCGTTCCAGGGGTTTATGCGATCTACCGTTCCTATCGCCTTTATCTAGAGAGGCTGGAGCATGAGAAGCGACATGCAGAAGAAATGTCGAATTTGCATCTTCGCACGATTGAGGCTTTAGCGCTGGCGATTGAAGCCAAGGATCACAACACCCACGATCATCTGCAGCGAGTGCGGCTGTACGCACTGGAAATCGCCAAAGAGTTGAAACTTAGCGCCGACGAAATTGATGCTCTGCAAGCTGCGGCCCTGCTTCACGACATTGGCAAGCTCGCGGTTCCGGAGCACATCATCTCCAAGCCGGGTCGGTTAACCGCGGAAGAGTTTGAGAAGATGAAAATCCATCCGACGGTCGGAGCAGAGATCCTGGAGCGGGTACGATTCCCGTATCCGGTTGTTCCGATCGTGCGTACGCATCATGAGAAATGGGATGGTAGCGGATACCCGCTCGGCCTCAGGGGAACAGAGATACCGATTGGTGCCCGCATCCTCTCGGCCATCGATTTTCTGGATGCGCTTGCGTCGGATCGTCCCTACCGCCGAGCTTTGGCGTTGCCCGAGGTTATGGCGCTGCTCAAGCAAGAATCCGGAAAGTCGTTTGATCCGGAAATCGTGGCGATACTCGAGCGTCGCTACATCGAGATGGAATGCCTAGTACAGTCTCAAAAAAGGGAAGTAGGATGGTCGAAGCTTTCCACAGACATCAAGATTGAGCGAGGTGCCGCGCCGGCTGCCGGGCTTGCCGACAATACCCCGGCATCAACCGATCCGAGTTTCTTGTCCTCGATCGCATCGGCCCGACACGAGGCTCAAGCTCTCTTTGAACTCAGTCAGGATCTGGGCGCGTCCCTCAGCCTCACAGAAACGTTTTCCGTGTTTTCGCTGAAAGTGAAACGCCTGGTTCCTTATGACGCGATCGCGATTTACATACAACATGAGGAACAGCTTGTACCGGAATATGTAAATGGAGATAACTTTCGAGTACTTGCGTCGCTGCGAATTCCGGTGGGAGAGGGGCTATCGGGATGGGTTGCGCAGAACCAAAAGCCGATCGTCAACGGCAACCCGGCCGTTGAGCCGGGCTACACCACCAGCGGCCAAGGCAGCCCCATGGCCTCCGCGTTAGCCGTGCCGCTGGAAGGTTTAGACGGCGTAGTCGGAGTCCTTACGCTTTATCAAGCACAAAAGGATGCATTTACCGCCGACCACCTTCGTGTGCTGCTCGCGGTCAGTTTAAAGATGGGGCTTGCCATCGACAATGCTCTCAAGTATCAGCAGGCCGAATCTTCTGCTACGACCGACTATCTCACGGGCTTGCCGAATGCGCGCTCGCTGTTCCTGCAGCTCGAGCGCGAGTTGTCCCGCTGCAAACGCATGAGATCGACACTGACAGTAATGGTGTGCGATCTGGACGGATTCAAGCAGATTAATGATCGTTTCGGGCACATGGAAGGAAATCGCGTGCTGAAACTCTTTGCGCAGCACCTCCGGGGGAGTTGCCGAGGCTCCGATTATGTCGCACGCTTGGGCGGCGATGAGTTTGTCGTGTTAGCCCCGGGATTGACGGCTGCGGCTGCCCAAGACAAGACAGTTGCGTTGCGAGACATCGCCGCGGGGACTGGCATGCAGGTATGCGGTCAAGGAGGCCTTTCCGTAAGCGTTGGACAGGCCGTTTACCCGGACGACGGGCTGGATGCCGAGATGTTGCTGGCTAAGGCAGACAGGCGCATGTATCAGGAGAAACAGCGGCAATCCGACCGTAAAGGACGTCGGGCATGGCCGCGCATGGTCTGCCGTTTTACGGTAGCGCTACAGCCACTGGACAGCAGTATTCAAGTGCTGGGTACCGTTTCCGACATCAGTTTGAGCGGCTGCTACATCGAGACCGCTGCAATCCTGTCTGCCGGCAGCAAGGTTAAGATTTTCTTCTCCGCCGAAGACAGCACCCTGCAGCGCGATGGGATCGTCTTGCGCAGCATTCCAGGAGCCGGAGTCGGCATTGAATTCCTGAACGTCAAGGACCACGCTGGCGCTTATCGGATCTTGGACCATGTGGAGCAGGCAACGAGGTTGCGAGAACACAGACTCGAGTATGTTGCTCGTTTGGCCGCATCCAAGGATGCAGATTGCACTGCCCCGCACAACACGCCGCACGAATCGTAATTACGATTCTCATAGGAGGGTTCCTGGGCAACCCTCGTGCGCCTTGCGCCGGGCTCGGCGTGAATGAGGCGGAACTTGATCCCCGACGCAGCGCGGCCAGCATCAACGCGATCCGGCAGGCGATTGGGACTGCTAGACTTTTGCTAGACTCTGCCGCTGGATATGACTTGTATCAGAGCAAAATCCAGGATAGGTTCGGTTCTGGATCGCATTAGCGGCGCCCTAGACCGCCCGTAACCTCTTCCATTCCAGGATGATCTTCCCACACACTTTCTCCCGCGACGAACCATCGTTTCCTGGACCCGTCTTGGTAGCGCGCCTCGACCATCCACACCAGTCGACTAGGGTCTCGATCAAATACCAGGAGTGGTGCAGTCAAATCGGCATGGTAGCCAGCTTTCCCGATGACTCGCTCTCGGACAACTTCTGGATCAAACCAATCCGCAACCTTAGGACATCGATACAGATCACCTTCTCGCCGCAAGAATAGAGAGAATCTTCGCAAGATAAGCTGAGGGGAAAACTGCGCCCAGGCTACTAGCCTGTCTTGTATGGTCAGCGGCACGACCCAAGAATCGAAGGTACCCGATAAATCGCTGACAGGGGCGGCTTGGCCGACAACAGCTCCGCTGCCCCCGGGGATCTGGAACGAACCTTGTTCCCACAACTGCTGCGCGATCTGCTCCACTCCAGTTCGCGAATTATTTGTTTCCATTCCTAGATTGTAGTCACATGCGCTGTAAATGCGCGCCGATAAGTCTGAGTGTCAAAATTCTCCCATCGGGTAATAACCCCTGCGTTTGGTGGCCACGGGTCGTAGACGAGAAGACCACGGAAACCATTAAGCCCCAAAAACACCAGCAGGGACTCTGTGTAGCCCGCAACCGTTCGCGAGTGCCCTGGAATGAAGCTAATCAGCGGGCGATTCGCTCGAATTTCGTCGCAATAGGTTGAGAAAGGAGGAGTCGTAAGCATTGTCGCGGTTAGCGCGCCGCTCGACATTGCGTTCAGGGCAACGGCTACGTCATTGTCGCGTGCGTAAGGCAATCCGTTCGGGTTTTGCAGGGTCCCGAGTCCAAGTTGAGTGGCGATACGCGACTGCGTATATTCGTACCTGTAAAAGTCGAGCAGCATCTGCGTGCTGGCAGCGACACACCAGACACTGGTTTCCTGTCCACGAAGTTCGTAGCAAGTGTGATGATCGCTCTGCCGTGTCGAGTAGTGCAGTTCTTCCGTGTCCGTCAATCTGAGGATAGGGATAACTGACGCTAGCTTCGTTGTGGAAATCACCGAGAAATCGATATCGCGCAGCTCGGGCCCGTTCAGGTGTTCCAATCTCTCATGGAACCTTTCAAGATTTCGTCTCTTCCGATCCTGAGGCATTTCATCAATCAGCGACCATCGCTCAAAATTTCCCGGTTCCATCGGCTTCCGCTCTTTTAGATTCGATGGCGGGACCTCAAGCCAACTCTTCAGCTCAAGCATGCTCACTTCCTTCCCTTTGTGGAAGAAAGCCACGGCTAGCTTGGGATAGCTGTAGGATACAAACCGGATTTCATCGTAGGAAAGTTCAGCTTTGCGCGTCGTCTTCTGACGGGCCAGCGCCTCACGAGCTTCCCCCACAAGGGCCTGCTCATCCCACACCGCTGTTGGTGCCACGGCCAGAAGCGGCGCCCCAAAGACTGTGTGAACCGCAATGTCCGCGTAGCCCGCTTGCACGCCGTCTGGTCCCACGATTGGGACGCGGTAGAAGAGCAATTCCCCATTCGGATCGAAAATGGGTGTGCCCGTTTCAAGGCGAGCGCCTTCAAATGTTGCCCTGGGCAGGGCCCGCACATAGTTCAAGAGATTGAGTTCGAGCCCGGCAATCCTGTGAACCTCAGAAGGTTTGATTTTCTCGTCCATGATTGCCTCCTATTGTAAGTAGTGGCGCGTAAGGCCGAATCGTTTCTTCCATGTTGGCGCTTTTGCTCACAATTCGGCATCTGGGGTTCTAGAACTTGCTCACGTAAGCCGCGGTGGGCGCGGGCTGGATTGTCTGGATCGCACGAGGTCAAGATCATTCAGCTCGACGTACTTTTCCATATGTCCTGGCGAAGGCCACGCATCTGGCGCACTTGCGCTTCGCCGAGTATGCGGCTCTGATCACAGCGGCCGATGTGACTGGGCATTAGGGTGTTGGTGTGCTTTTGGAGAGCGTATTGGCGGACAAGTTGGTGTTTCTCGAACGTGAGCGCCTTCTCCACCACCTCATTGAGAGACGGATCGAAGAGCGACTTGCCGCCTAACATTCGTCCGCGCGTTTTCAGGTGGGCATGGATGCCACCTGGTGGATGCCGCCTGAATGTTTCGGATACCCGCCTGCTCGCAAAGGCGGGTATTCTCCCGAACGGGGCGGCGGGCATTCTCGGTGCTCCGCGCCTGGTGTTGCCGCAGCGGAAGGGCCCGCAGGAGACAGGTTATCGGTACGTGCAGGGCAGTGTTATCTACATCTCCATGCAGGCGAAAATCTGGCGGGATTCTCAGAATGGAAATGCATCGAGCTGGATGATCTTGACCTCGTGCGATTAAGACAATCCAGCTCGTGCCCACTGCGGTCTTAACGTGAGCAGACTTAAGAATGCACTAGTCAGCTCTGTGAACAAAACGCCAAGATGCGCCGGTTCTAAGGAGCGAAGAGATCGGTATGAGCCTGCTAGGATTTCCGCCGCCGGCGGGGCGTGAGATATAAGAATGTCTCATGGTTGGGTGGGGTTGGGCCCTGATTTCTGATCGCGAAGTCGAAGCCAACGATAGATGTACCAAGAGGCTATTCCCGCCAGCAAGTGCTTCAAAGTATGGCCACTGAATGGGGAAACAGAGTAGATCTCCCTATCGTAATGTTCGGCGAGTTTCGACAAGCCATAGAAAATAAACACAGGCCACAGGCGAGGCTCCCGCTGGATGGCAATGACGAGGAGTGCGACCATCGGCACGAATTGGACGAACCCATAAAGCCAAAGATTGTCAGCAAGTCTCCACCAGAGCACACTAATAATGCCCACGATGACCAACGGCACAACCAGTGTGGGCCGACTAATTGCAATCGCGAGCAACGACATAAATGCGACCGTCATAGGCAGACGGTCCCCAAATAAGCGAGCATTATCAGGAGCCAGATGATAATAGCCAGATCCAAAGGCAGTGAAGAAGATTCCGAGGAACAAAATGCGGGAAGGGAAGTCTCGGAACGCAACTAATCCCATAGCGCCAACTATTAGGAACAGAAAGTTTGAGACGACATCCCAGAAATTTGGGATGCCAATAATGGTACGTCGGTCAGCGAACGCGTGATAGCTCTGGTCCTGGTGCAGGGGAGGCATCAGAAGCAGGAAAACTATGAACACTAGAGCTCCCAATCCGATTGCGACTTTCAGGTGGACTGACATAGATGAAATCATCGGTCAAAGGCAATACGGCCCCTCATCAACTTGATTCACGAGCACCCGATTGAGAGCCACGCGAACCTTACCTTCTTCGCTGAACGAAAGGGCTCAGTGCGCTTCCTCCCAAACAATTTTCCTGCTCGCTACGTCAGCGTCGCCGGTGTGTTCTGGCGCAGGTCTCATTCCAAATGAAGAAATTCCCGTGCTGTCCCAAGCCACGAGTGTGCTGCGGACAGAACATGGATGTTACCAAAGAGCCGCTCTGCACTTCCGAGTATTGACCTGGCAATTCATTGACGCGCACGATAGCGAAAAAGGATTCGCAACAGGATTGCGGATCCTGTCCGCCACCACGCTTTGTTGACCGAAAACACTTCCTAGAAGTGAAAATTCCGTTTTGGAGGTTCTCATGTTGGGGCGAGCCACACTGTTTCTTTCTGCACTGTTCCTTGCGAGTTCATGCTTGCTGCACGCGGAAAATGGCGTTCTGGTTGAAGTACGCTTCATCACCCACAACCGTGCCGAGAAGACCGCTGGGGTGTGGATCGACGGACAATACGTCGGATACACAAAGGAACTCGCTGGCGACAAGAAAATGCTGCTTCTCCCTGGAAAGCACGAAATCATCGTACGTCAGCCCTGGTACAGGGATTATGTCGAGCATGCCGTGCTCGAACCCGGTGAGGTGCACGTCGTAAATCTTTCCCTCGTGAAGGAAGCCCGGGCCTCATCGCGAGATGCCACCGGGGAACTGAGAATCTCGGCCACCCCGACCAGGGCCGCCGTATTCGTTGACGAACAGTTCGCAGGACACGTCGATGAGTTTGACGGCGTCGGGAAAGCCATGTTGCTTACACCTGGGCGCCATCGTGTGCGCCTTGCATTGCCCGGTTATCTTCCCTTCGAAACCACGGTCGACCTGCGACCCCACCAAAAGCTGAAAATTGAAACGGCCCTCGTGAAAGGTAGCATTACCGAGGCCGGTTCACTCGTCAGCCAAAAATAATCGAGCATAAGAGGAAAACCCGCAAACCCTGTGTTGATTCCATTGCATGGTTGGGGGCGAAAGCTCATATTGCGGTCAGAGACTCGCCCCCCCCCCCGCAACCTGCTTAGGTAGTGAGATCCGTGTGACCTGCGTGTCACGTTAGGATTCCGCGCACAGATGAGTGCGAGGCGGCGCCCAGGATAAGGGGCACTCACCACCAAAGATATTGCCGCCAAGCCAGACTCTGTAGATAATCGTTACGTCCGCTCAAGCTCAAAATCCAAAACTCAATCGAGTGTAAAAGGGGGCTCTATGAAGACATTCGTGGGTGTCCCGTTCCGGTTCGCTTGGGTTGTTCTTGTTGTGCTTGTTCTGCTTCCCTCTGCATCGTTTGCTCAGGACGACCATAATGCGCTGACCACTGGCCTGGGCATGGGGGTCATGTTTTTTGCACTGCTGGTTGGCCTGGCGGCGTACGTCTATATGTCGCTGGCTTTGCAAACCATCGCAACCAAGACCAACACCGCAAACGCTTGGCTCGGCTGGATTCCAATTGCCAATCTATTCCTGATGCTGAGCATCGCCAAAAAGCCGATGTGGTGGTTTCTTCTGCTCCTCGTTCCTTTGCTCAACATCGTTATCGCAATTATGGTGTGGATGGCGATGGCCGAAGCGCGGGGAAAGCCCAGTTGGTGGGGCATTCTCACGATCGTTCCCGTGGCGAACTTAGTCGTGCCCGGGGTTCTGGCCTGGTCGGATTGATTTCCAACCAGTCCAGTGCATGACTGAAGTCTGGCTTCCTGAGTGGGTAAGGATGGGCTCCCGCTTCGCACACTGGTCACTCTAGCTACAGGTGCTGGTGCCGTTATGGGCGATCACCGGTTCCTCGCTTCACTGTGACCGTGTATTGCGCCGTGTCGCTTCCGTCCGGAGAGATTACGCGAACGTTGATTGAGAGCAACGTTTCCTTAAGCGTGAGCTCATGCGGCACTCCGGCTTCGATCGGCTCTTCATTGATCGTAATCTGACGCGACCGGGTCGAAGTCGGCTCGGTCGTGACCTCTATGCTTTGCGCATTTCGTGGCAACCTCACCGTGTAGTCCTTTACCTCCGGTGCAAACGCGGGCGAAAGCCTCGCCCCTTCCACCGCCAAGCGCGTCAGCCCCGCAATCTTATCCACCGCCGCTGGCAGGTAGGTCCTGGTATTGACATTGACCGCCACCCAATTGGGATCGTGAAATCGGTCGCCCACGATCACCTGCTCGAATCCCACCGGCCGGTAGGACGGAACCAGTGCCGCGTCGCCTTTGTCCATTACCGACTGTAAGGCCTTCTCAAGATTGTCGAGGTAGTGTTCGCCCACTAGAGGATGATCATTATGCCCCGTCATCATGTATTTCACTTTGCTGCGAAAACTGGCCCGGCAGGTCTTTACTACGGACAAATATTCGTCGAGCGGCTTTTGGCTCCATTGCATGAAGAGCGCATCCGGAATCGTCGGCGAGTTGCTCCCGAACGAATCCCCGGTAAACAGATTGCTTGTCTGTTCATCAAAAATAACCATTGATCCCGATGTATGTCCCGGCGCGTCATAAGCCACCAGCGACCGATCGCCCAGATCAATGCGATCGCCGTCGTGCAGCGGCAGCGCATGTTGCTCGATGGCGTCATCCGGAATGCCGCGCTTCTTCAGCAGGTCTTTGAGCACCGGAAGGTCCGCATCGCCAA
>Ga0126381_100002979_pt1 | contig 18412 bp, 12 predicted proteins | sample PanSoiMetPlot_28_FD_96465 | JGI IMG/M metagenome (GOLD analysis project Ga0126381, IMG submission 96465) | Tropical forest soil microbial communities from Panama - MetaG Plot_28 | ecosystem: Environmental > Terrestrial > Soil > Tropical forest > Bulk soil | place: Panama | collected 2016-02-17
GGATCGTTCAATTCGCCGGGTGTTGAAAACAGAACTGTGGTTTCGCCTGGAGGGGCAATCAATGCGCGTACTGGATCTGGGTTGCGGGCCGGGCTTGGACTTAGCTTCCTGGGGCGTCAAACCCTCCGATGAAGTTACTGGACTTGATATTGACGAACGCAGTCTGGCGACCGCCCGGCTGCGATTTCCGAAGCGGACTTTCGTCCTCGGCGCGGGTGAGAAATTGCCTTTCGAGGATCAACACTTCGACCGCGTGATTTCTTCTGTGGCCTTGCCTTACATGAACATTCAGAAGGCGCTCACGGAAATTTATCGCGTGCTCACGCCCGGCGGCGGTTTGTCGTTAAGTCTGCATCTTCCCAGTTTCACGCTAGCGGAACTTGTTCACACGGCTCTGCCGAAACCCGTTCCTACGCTTTTTCGGTTGTACGTGATGGCCAATGGAGTGTGGTTCCATTTCACCGGCACGACCGTTGGGTTTTTGAGAGGCCGGACGGAATCGTTTCAGACGGAACGGGGAATGACGATGGCTCTTCATCGCGCCGGCTTTATTAATCCATCATTCAGCCGGGCGCCCGGGCCGGCGGGTGAGATGTTTATTGTGGAAACAAGCACTCGAAAGGCTTAGTGCGGGGGCGGGTGGTCTGTCGAATGCGGCCCTTTTCAAACAGCGGGTCTTAGTTCATCAGTTGAAGAAACCGACAACCGGGCTGGTATTCTAGACAGGGGACGGCGCTCCAGCAACGGAAAATGATAGAGAGCTCAGCACTCATTCTCAGCGTTTTCTTTAGACTCGAAAAGTCGGGATTCGCACCCCTTCTTGCCTGCACGCATACTAGAACGCATTCACCGGAAGTATCAATCCGAAATCGGAGTACAGCCACCTCGTGGACGTTCGCCTCAATTCCGGACCTAAGTGAATGAGTCTCCAGATCCGAGCTCTTAAAAACGTGGTGTCGAGCTGGGCAGGATTGGCTGTCAATATTGCTGTTGGCTTTTTCCTTTGGCCGTTTATCCTGCACCACCTCGGGGACGAAGCCTCTGGGTTATGGGTCTTAATCTTCTCCGTAACCGGTTACTACGGAATTTTTGACTTCGGAATTCGTTCTTCTCTGATTCGTTATGTTTCCAAGTTTCAGGCTACTGGCGAAAAAGAGGAACTCGCACGACTGGTCAACACTAGTGTCTTCACCTATAGCTGTGTTGCTATGGTTTTGATGGTGACGACGACGGTGGGCGCCTTTTACGTGGACCGGTTGTTCCATGTTCCGCTGGGTTTTCGTAAACAGGCGCAAATCCTATTTTTGCTCGTGGGATATTCAGTGGCCCTGGGCTTTCCGTTAGGAATCTCCGGGGGCATTCTGGAGGGACTGCAGAGCTTTTACTTGATAAACTGGACCAACATTATTGCGACGCTATTGCGGGCCGTTCTCATCATTTACGTCCTCTGGCATGGCTTGGGACTTCTCACCGTCGCTCTCATCACTGTCTCGCTTCCTCTGGTCGCCTCCGGAGTCCGGTCTCTGATCGCGCACCGCTTGCTCGGGATTCGATACGGATGGAAATACGTGTCCCGAGAGTCGTTCCGGCAAGTCGCCAACTATAGTTCGATCACTTTCCTGGCTATCGTTGCGTTTCAATTGCGCTTTAAGACGGACGCGGTAATCATTGGTACCTTCCTCTCGGCAGCGGCAATCACGCATTTTTCCATCGGAGCACGCCTTGTCGATTATGCCGGGAATGTGGTTAGCGGTCTGGCCAACATTTTCACTCCGATGTCCAGTCACTTCCATGCGACCGGAGACTACGCTCAACTCCGAAAGATCTTCATTTCCGGTAACCGAGCTTGCGCTCTGGTGATGTTTCCCATCTTGGCCGTTCTGGTGGTGTTGGGTAAATCCGTCATCGAAGCCTGGGTGGGTCCTGCTTATGTCTCAAGCTACGTAGTGCTCCTGATTCTCCTGATTCCCTCAGTGCTTTGGGAGTCGCAGTCGACGTCGACCCGAATCTTGTTTGGAATGAGTTCGCATAAGACTTTGGCCTATGTCGTGCTCGCGGAAGGCGTTATCAATCTGATTCTGAGCATTGCGCTGGTGCGGCCTTTGGGAATCGTTGGAGATGCGATCGGCACGGGACTTCCCTTGCTAATCACCGCACTGTTTTTTTTGCCACGCCACATGTGCCGCCAGCTTGATATTCCAGTCCAAACATTTGTAGTGGAGGCGTATCTCTACCCAACCCTCCTTTGCCTGCCGATGACCCTTGTCCTGGTGGTGATGCAGCGATACTACTATGCCCATCGTTACCCGCAGCTCATGTTAAATCTTCTGGCGGGGTTGGCCGCCTATGGAATCGCCCTAACATGGTATGTGCTCACTCAAGAACCTCTCGGCATCAGACTCATGGCTCGAATGTCCCGCTTTGGGCGGCCTAAAGGGTCGGAGCAATAATCCGGTGGCCAAATGGAGCAGGTCCTGCAGTGTTAGGACAGTGCCCCCGAATGGCCACCAAACCAACGAGCAAATTACGGTTAATGCTATATTATTCAACACTTTACAAAGCAGCACACTAAAGGTTGGCAATTGCCCATGGAAGAGCTTGTAAATTTCTGATTGTGCTGCCAATGTAGAATTATTAGGCGATAACTTTCTTGTTAGCAACCCGGCTCGCTCCGTAACAGGCTTCCTCGGCTGCTGCACGAAAGTTGCGATAGACAAATACTTAGGTTCCCGAATCCTACGATGGAACCTTCTGCAATATGCTTATGCGCTCTCGGATTGCCCGTCGGAGTTGCTAGAAAGCATAGCGCAATTGCCCCTGTGGAATGAATCCAGCGTGATCGATAAAAGGAAAATGCCCCAACCTCTTCCTCTTTCTAGCTTCCAAGAGCGCCTTTGGGTACTGAACCAAGTTTATCCGCAAAATCCGGCTCAGAACCTTTCCTGCGGCTTGCGTGTGAATGGCTCGCTCGATGGCCGAACGTTGGAAATTGCGCTGGCTGAAATGGTTGAGCAGTACGAAATTTTGCGGACTGAATTCCACACCATTGGTGGCGCGCCGGTTCAGGTCGTACTTTCACGAGTTGCTATGAATGTGCCAGCTGTCGATCTAAGGCAATTCCCGCTGCAAGAGCGGGAAGCCCGGTTTTTTCGTTTCGCGCAGGAAGATGTACAGCTTCCTTTTGATCTAACGCACGGCCCTTTGTTGCGAGCAACGCGCTTCCAGTTGTCCGAGACGGAGCACGCGGTCCTGCTGGTTGTTCATCGCATTGCGTGCGACGAGGCTTCGTTAAAGCTTCTGCTGCGCGAACTCCACTTGCGCTACGAAGCACGAATAAGCGGAAGGTCGCTTCAAGAGTCGGGAATTCAGCAATACCACGAAATCGCGATAGCCCGCGAAACCCTGAGAGAGGCAGATCTCTCCTATTGGAAGGAACAGCTTGCCGGAGCGCCGTCGAGCATCGACTTGCCCACCGATCGACCAAGACCCGCACTACAAACCTTCCGAGGTGCCAAACAGAAAATTGCGATTGAGTCGCCGCTTCTAGAGCAGTTGCAAGGTCTTAGCCGACACAAAGGAGTGGGCCTTCTTTCGACTCTCCTGACCGCGTTTTATGTTCTGCTCTTCCGGCACAGTAGACAGGAGGACATGGTCGTAGGAACGAGTGTTTCGGGTCGCCAACGAGATGGGTTCCAGAAACTGATTGGTCCGCTAGAAGACATACTTTTGTGGCGCGCGAAAATCTCGGGTGAACCAACATTTGCCGACCTGTTGGACCGCGTCGACAGAACTGTGCAAGGTGCATACTCCCATGCCGATATTCCCTTTGGGACCCTTATCAAAGAGGTGCATCTGGAGCGGGATATCAGCCGTCATCCGCTATTCCAGATCATGTTCATCGTGGATGAAGTTGCGGAGGAACCAGAGTTTCCACAAGGGGTAAGACTGTTCGAGGTGGAAAGCCAGACGGAACCGTTCGATCTGTCTGTGAAGTTGGTGGTCACTCAGTCTGCACTGAAAGCCACCTTCAGCTACAACCCCGATCTGTTTGACGCTTCGACGATCGAGTGCATGGCGCATCACTTCCGTATCCTCTTGGAGGCTGCCGTAAAAAGTCCGAGCTGTAAGGTTTCCCTTATGCCATTGCTCACCGAGAGTGAGCGTTATCAGTTGCTGGTGGAATGGAATGACACCGGGGTTGAATATCCAACCGAGGTGCCTCTCCATAAGTTGATCGAAGAGCAAGTTCAGAAGAGCCCAGACTCTGCGGCAGTGATGTACATGTCCGAGCAACTCACCTACCAGCAATTGAACAATCGTGCCAACCAATTAGCGAATTTTCTGAAAAGATTCAACGTGGGCCCGGACGTGCTAGTTGCGGTTTTCATGGAACGATCGCTCGAAATGGTGACCTCTCTTTTGGCCATCCTTAAGGCGGGCGGAGCGTACGTACCCTTGGACCCCGAATACCCGAAAGACCGGTTGGGAACGATGTTGCGCGATGCGGCGCCGCCGGTGGTATTAACGCAAGCGCATCTGCTTGATCGAATGCCGGAAGGTGGCCCCGAATTCTTTTGTGTCGATCGCGATTGGTCATCACTGGCTGCAGAAAGTACCGACAATCTTTCAGTTGCGGTGGCGGGCAAAAGTCTCGCCTACGCAATCTACACATCCGGATCGACTGGAAAGCCAAAGGGAGTACTAAACGTTCACCAAGGCATCGTGAACAGGTTGTTGTGGATGCAGGATATGTACCAGCTAAGCGGCAGAGACCGCGTCTTACAGAAAACTCCTTTTAGCTTCGATGTTTCTGTTTGGGAGTTTTTCTGGCCATTAATGACCGGTGCCACGCTGGTCATAGCTCGACCGGGGGGCCATCGTGATCCAGCGTACCTCGTTAATCTGATAACAGAAAAGGAAATCACCACGCTTCATTTTGTACCATCAATGCTCAGCATCTTTCTGGAAGCCGAAGGTCTGGAACGCTGCCACTCGCTAAGACAAGTATTTGCGAGTGGAGAAGCGCTGCCTTTTGAGCTCCAGCAGCGTTTTTTCGAAAGGTTGGGAGCGGAGTTACACAACCTTTATGGCCCTACAGAGGCGGCCGTCGACGTAACGTATTGGGCCTGCCGGGCAGACAGCGAACAAGTGATTGTTCCGATCGGCCGTCCCATTGCCAACACACAAATCTATATCCTCGATGCAAATCTCCAGCCAGTACCGATTGGTGTCGCCGGGGAATTGCACATTGGCGGGATTGGGCTAGCTCGCGGTTACTTAAACCGGCCTGATCTCACTGCCCAGAAATTTATTCCAAGCCCATTTTGCGAGAGACAGGACGCTCGCCTCTACAAGACGGGTGACCTGGCTCGGTTTCTACGCAATGGGAATATTGAATACCTGGGGCGAATTGACCACCAGGTAAAACTTCGCGGGTTTCGCATTGAATTGGGAGAGATCGAGTCCGTCCTAGGGGAGTGCTCTGGCATCCGACAGGCTGTCGTCGCCGTGCGCGAGGATAACCCGGGCAACAAACGACTTGTGGCCTACTTGATAGCCGCTCCGAATCGAGATCTGGACGTTGACCGGCTACGCAGAGAAGTTGGGGGAAAACTTCCCGAGCACATGGTACCGTCCATGTTCGTTGTCGTAGAGTCTTTTCCGATGACCACGAGTGGTAAGGTGGATCGGAATGCATTGCCTGCGCCGCCGGTCGAACGAGGAGATTTGGGAGTTGCCGTCGCACCCCGCAGTGAGTTGGAGTCTCAGCTTGCTTCCGCTTTCGCGCGCACTCTGGGATTAGACTCTGTCGGCGTCACAGATAATTTCTTCGATCTGGGTGGGCACTCGTTAACCGCGGCTCGCCTGCTTACTCAAATCAAAAAGATCACGGGCCGTGACATCCCCCTTTCGGCTCTTTTTCGTGGGGCAACGGTGGAATCGCTGGTTGGCACTATCAATGAGCAGGAGAATACCTCCGATCCTGTCGTCATGGAAATTCAACGAGGAGATAGCAGCCGGCTGCCGTTCTTTGCCATCGTCCCGCCGGGCGAGGAATCCCTCGGATACGCAATATTGGCGCGACACATGGGACCGGATCAGAACGTCTACAAGGTCCAAGGACATGCTCCAATCGTTGGAAAACGCCCCTACACCGAGCAGGAAATGCAGTCCTTGGCCGTCGAGTACGTCATGGCCATGCAGAGTGTGCAGCCGCAAGGCCCTTATTGTCTGGGCGGTTTGTGCGATGGTGCTCACATCGGGGAACGCGTGGTCATGGAGCTAGAGGCTCAAGGTCAAGAAGTGGCACTATTTGCCGTCATTGATACTTGGGTTCTTCACAACAGCCAGCGGCCGTGGCTCTGGCGCGTGGATTACTTCCAGCGCCGTTTGCGCGACGCAAGCACCCGAGGCCTGGCGGAACAACTTCAGTTCTACAAACAGGCAGCAAGCAATAGAATACAACGCCTCATGGGTAAGCTTCCGGCTCGTACCGATTGGCAGGACACTTACTGGCCTCGCCAGGACATTCCCATTTCCTACAGCGCGCCAGTGGTTTTGTTCAAGCGCCCGAAACAACCGTACTATTATGTCAAAGATCCTCAGATGGGATGGGGAGCACGTACAAAAAGTGGTGTGGAAATTCACGAAATCGATTTCGACCACGATTATTTACTTCGCGAACCACATGTTCGAGTGCTCGGTGAAGAAATAGCCGCCTCCGTTAAGCGAGTGATCGAAAAGCATGCGGGAGAGCACGACAGAAGTCTCGCCCAGGGGAAGCCAGTCACTCCCGCTGAGGACTTGGAAGTATAGACGGAGGGGCGAGCGAGCCCGTAGTTGCCGGGGCGGTTGGACCTTCGGAAAGCTGGTATCCGAGCTCTTCCATCGTGTCACCCCACACCGCTTCGATCTTACGGACGGAAGCGAGAGAAAGTTTTCCCTGCCACCCGCCTGCCTTGGCCTCCCGAACGAAACCGATGTCGGATCGCGTATTCTTCGTGGTACCCCACTGTTTCCACTGTTGCTGCTCAAGAGAACGCATTCGCGTAGCCGAACTCAGTTGAACTGCGCGGGCAACTCTTTCTGGTTGGACATTTATCGGCAGCAAATCTGCCAGCCTTCTCACTTCGGTCGCTGTGTCCGACAACAAATCCTCATACCGCACAATTCTGTAACCAGGCTTGCCGTTACGGAGGCGTAGCCAACTCAAGGTATGGTCTTGCCAAGAGCCTAGTCGATCGGCGTAGCCAGCGGTGCGGGCAGCGAGAAAGCGGTCTACGAACTCATTCATCGGATAGCCATCAGGTAACTCGCCAACCTTGATGTTGTAGTAATAAAACGAAACTGCAACATCCCTTGGATCGCGTACGATGTGAATCACGCGGGGATACCGGGGATCAAAGCATTCGTGGCTCTTGATCAGCCGGGGCAATCGCCGAAGAATCCGGTCCGGGTAATCGTAAATTAGGGGGACCAGGCGGTTCACATTTGCAAAAGTGATCGGCTCGTCTTGGACGAGATTGCCAAACAGAAACCTAGCCCACGTACTGCCCGACCGCAAATAAGAAACGATGAAGAGATCCTCGGGAAACACCGTGAGGTCGCGTCCGGCGCTTTTTCTTCCGGTCACGGCTTCAGCCACATTCTTAGCGTATACTTTGGTGCGACGGAGTAGTGATCCCAATTCCCCCCCAGCGAATTCCTCAAAGCCGCAGACAGACTAGGACAGCGGATACGAAGACAGCCGGCCGCTCTGATGGCGTACATTCAAAACTGCCCAGCCGATACATCCTTGTAGCGCCACCCCCTCAAGTTCTCGAATTGAGGACGTAACCACTCCAATGTATCTCTCGTGATGACGGTAATTTCGGGGCATCTCTGATGGCCCAGCGATAGCTGTGTAGATTTCGCTTGGCGACCTCCGCCAATGGTGGCGAAAATTCCAAGCCATGATCTTGCGCAACGGGAACGCCGACGCGACCAGCAGTGCTCGCCCTTTCCCACAACCTATATCGATAAAGGTGTAGTCTTCGTGGCGGATTGGGATCGCCGTCAGGCCGAGACGGGTGACGGCTGGATGGTGCGATTGATACTCAAGACCATCCGTCTTGTTCTTGCTTTGAAACGCCATGCCAACAAGAGGAAGTTCCCTATACGTATCGACACCATGAATTCGATCCCAACTTTGGCAACGGACTTTGTTGACTTTACTGAGAATAGGTTTCAATGAAGGATTCGAAATTACAAGGGACTTTAAGCTCGCAATGCACTCATGCTCCGCCCCCGGAATAAACCGTCGCAACTCCGCCGCTTTCACCCCGCGAGAGGTCCTGCGGCCCATCAGCAGTCGACAAAGCAAATCGCCGTTGTCGGACTTGCCCCTCAAATACCGGCAGACCGCGGATTCTGCTATCCACGGTCCAACGTTATTCTGGAAGTAATTGGCTGGCTTATTGTATCGCAAGAACGGCCGTTCAAATTCGAACAATGCTCCATCTCGAAGGGCGATTCAGTATGGTCTAGACCCGCACTAGAAAAGCCGATAGACATCGAGACGCCCCTGTCCGCGTCAAACACTTGATTGAACGAGGCTACTTCTTCGGTGTTCTAGGGCTGGATGCCACCTTTTGTTTCCCCAGTGCCTTCCTGACTCGTCCCTGCACCGATGGAGGCATGTGGCGGACCAAGTTTCTAGCTGCGGTCGCGAGATTCTCCTTCAGGTCATGTCGACGGAAAAAAGAACGGTCCAAACGATACCGATGAATAGGGATTACAACTCCGCCCCACTTTCGGAGGAATGGATGCGCACCCCCAAGAGAGTATCTTTTGAATCCTTGCTGACAGGCCCACTCAATCGCGCGCCAGACCAGAAGATCGTTCGGTACCAGCTTCATGAATTCATCCAGGGAACAATTATTCGAATATTCTATGAGACCGCCGGAACAAAAACGAAGGCCTGAAGCGGCAATCACTTTGCCTTGATACCTAGCGATAAAACGGCGGTGATTTCTCTGTAGGTTATGGATCTTTTCAATATTGACGAAAGTCTGGTTGTGATGGATCTGCTTGCGCTCGGTTTTCCGCCATGCGGAATAGACTTCCCAGTAAGCACGCAAGTCTTCAGCCGTGGTCACTTCGGACACTTCGACGCCGTTTCGAATCGCAAGCCGCACGTCTCGCCTGCGGTTTTTGGAAAAAAGGTCGAACAAGGCTTGCGCACCAGGGCCAAGGTCGAGTACGACGTTTCCTTCCAGTTCTCGAACCCTGAAGCCAAGGCGCTGAAAGCCGGGCAATGGCGTAGAGGCCCAACTGTACACGGTGATCAAGTTGGCCCCTCCGGCCTCCTCCAGGAGACCTTCTGCCAAAATATCCGTGGTCAGAAGAAGATCGGCGTTCTGATCGAGGTTTATCTGCGGGCGCGACGGCAAGCCTGAAACAACTTCGGTGGCTTGATGAATTCCTGTCAGTACGCCAGTAATCCTCGATTCAGTAAAAGCCAGCACGGCAAAAGGGCATTTAGCTGTCCAGTGCGGCTCAAGGAAGAACTCCGGCGTGTCGTAGTGCGCGGGAAATTCCACGCGACGTAGAAAATCCCTCCAGAGTGTCTCTATTTCCGGGCGTGGAAAGTCGTGCACTATGAGAAAGCGAGACTTTTCGGGAGAATCATCATTCTGGAGAGACGCGCTCAAGTGCTATTGCCTCCCTAACCATACTCCGGAACGAAATTTTGTAAGTGAATCCACCCATGAACTGAATGGTCGCACCAGAAAAGTTTAACCCAGGAGCGCGAATCGAATAAGACCTCCCACACCGGCTTTCGTGGGCACATGATTATTCGGCGATTTCCCACTCGCAGATTTGAAGCCCTGGTGGTGATTGAAACGTCGCGAAGGTGACCGATAGCACCGGAAGCTCACCGCGAAAGTGTCCAGCACTACGACCTCGCTGAACCTCACTGGAACGCCGACGACCGCAGCTACCGACTCCTTCACCGTGAAGGTCACGGCCTGCGGTGGAGGCACTTCAGAGATGGCGTACAAAACCGTCATCCAGTCGACCGCCAACCATGTCGTGGACCTGAAATGGAGGGCCTCTACGTCGAGCGACTGTTGCCGGCTACAACCTTTATCGTAGTCCGGACGGAGCGACCTGGAAAAGGATCAATGTAAGCCTTATTGCATCAGCCTTGTATTCGGACTCCACCGTGGCCAATGGCAGTACGTATTACTACGCGGCGACGGCAGTCGATATTTCCGGGCATCAAAGCAGCATGACAGCCGCAATCAAAGTTGTTATTCCCTAGCCACGAATGGACCCACAACGTTGCAGGCCGAGATTACGAGCGTTGCGACATCTCGAAGCTGAGGTCCCACACCAAACCGATACCAGTAAAAGAAGACACCTCAGAAGTTCCTTGGGGTAAGTGGCACCAGGGTAGAGCTCCGGCGCAGCGGGGCGGTGCGCAGGGAGACACGGATTGAACGAACCGTTTTTAGACTGGTAAACTTCACCTTTAGCAGCCGATCACGTCCCAGAGCGGGTCTGCGTTTCGAAGGGGTAGTCACTTCTGCCCGTTGCTTGCCGGCCGGTTAAGATCATGGTGTGAAGGATCCATTCAGATGAAGACTCCCCGCTCTTCTGTCAGACGCCGGAGCGCTTTCCTTGTCTTGACGCTGGCTTGCTCCCTTTCCGCTGTGGGTCAGTCTTCCCAGTTGACCGCTAACAATTTCGACGGCCCTGCCGAGCTGCCGAGGGAATACGTCAAGAGTTCGCTGAAGGACACTCCAGCCGGAGGAAAGACATGGAGCGTACGCTCTGGGCAAAGTCTCGAGTCGGCTCTGGCCAGCGCATCATGCGGGGACGTCATAACGTTGCAGGCAGGGGCCACTTTCAGCGGCAACTTCATGATTCCAAACAAAAGCTGCGACGACTCGCATTGGATTATCATCCGCACGAGTGCAGCCGATTCCAGCCTGCCTGCAGAAGGTACCCGCCTGACACCTTGCTATGGTGGTGTGTCGATTCTGGCGGGCAGGCCTCCCTTCCATTGTGCTTCCACCGCAAACGTGTTGGCCAAGATCGAGTTTGCCGGGCGCGGGTCAGGACCTATTACGTTCTCTCCAGGAGCCAACCACTACCGGTTGATTGGTCTGGAAGTGACGCGAACTGCGTCGTCCGCATCGGTGAATGCCCTGATCCAGTTTCAAGGTTCGGCCGATCGCCTGGTATTCGACCGGGTTTGGATACACGGTACGGCGCAAGACGAGACCGTTCGTGGAATCATGCTGGGCGCAAGCCGTCGTGTCGCCATCGTGGATTCCTTCTTCAGTGACTTTCATTGCATTTCTAGGTCGGGCTCGTGGGTGGATGCACAGACGATTGTTGGCGGGATCGGCGAGGGTCCCATGGGGCCTTACAAAATCGTGAACAATTTTCTAGAAGCATCGGGCGAAAACCTTTTGTTTGGAGGTGGCGGGGCCACCGCGACTCCGCAAGATATCGAAGTCCGCCACAACCACATGTTCAAGCCTTTGACCTGGATGAATGGACAAAACGGATATACCGGTGGAACAAGTGGAAATCCGTTTATTATAAAGAACCTATTCGAACTGAAAAATGCGCAGCGGGTTTTGCTGGAAGGCAACATTCTGGAGAACTGCTGGGGGGGATTCACACAAGTGGGATTTGCCATCCTGCTGACCCCAAAGAACCCGGGAGGTTGCCCAAGTTGCCAGGTGACGGATGTGACCATCCGCTATAACTCAATCAGCCACGTGGGGGGCGGACTACAGATTGCCAATGTGCCATCTGACCGCGGCGTCGCGCTCGACGGGCAGCGCTACAGCATCCATGACACGGTAATCGATGACATTGACGGTGCGAAGTACAACGGCCCAGGTGAATTTGCGCAGATCTCCATGGATGGTGGCGCCCCGCTTCAGAATGTGACCATCAACCACGTAACCGCTTTTCCGCTGCGGGCGCTCTTCTTCATCGGTGCCAGAGTCGCCTCCGGTGGGCCGATGAAGAACTTCGTCTTCACGAACAGCATCGTAAATGCCGGCAAAACTCCAGTGTGGTCCACCGGTGGTGGTCCCGCGAACTGTGCCTTCCACGATTCTCCGCTCACTACTTTCAACGCCTGCTTTAGCGGGTACAGTTTTGCCGCCAACGCAATCATTGATCCGCCCCCCGATTTCCCCCCCGCGACCTGGCCACCAAAAAACTTCTTTCCAGCGTCGCCATCCGGCGTCCGATTCGTTGATTTCCATAGCGGGAATGGCGGAGATTACCGCTTGCAGTCCTCGAGTCCCTACAAGGGCAAAGGGACGGACGGTAAGGACCTCGGTGCGGATGTTGACAGGATTCGTTCGGCGACCGCGGGCGCGGAGTAGATTCGAGCTTTACCAAGAAGACATTCCTGATGAAAGTACTCTGGGTAAAAGCCGGTGGACTGGTTCCTCCCGATACCGGTGGAAAAATTCGCAGCTATAGCATCCTTCGTGAACTGGCGCGCCAGCATTCTGTCACGTTCTTTTCGTTCTATGCTGCCCACGACAATGACGCGCACTCTGAACTGGAACGCATCTTCGCACAGGTAGTTTGCGTGCCGCTCCGACTTCCGGCACCAAAAAGCGCCTCCGAGATATTCGAGTACGGTGTGCGTCTTTTCTCTGCAGATCCCTATGCCATCACGAAATATTGCCGCCCGGCGGTGCGCCGCAGGTTACACAACCTCCTCCAGGAACTTGAATACGATGTCATCCTTTGTGACTTCGTGGCCGCCGCCGGCGTCATCCCTTGGAATTCGCATATTCCTAAGGTACTGTTCACGCATAACGTGGAAGCGATGATATGGCGGCGTCACTATGAAGTGGCCGCCAATCCAGTCTGGAAGGCTATTTCCCTGCGGGAATGGCGCAAGATGGAAGCCGCTGAATTGCGATATTTGCGCCTGGCTGACCGGGTGCTCACCGTCTCTGAAACGGATCGTGAAGCTTTCGCAACATTCCTTGAACCTGCGAAGCTGACTGTGATTCCTACCGGCGTGGACCTGGAATATTTCCTGCCCATGGAGGTGCCGGAAACTCCGAATTCCCTTGTTTTCACAGGTTCGATGGATTGGTTGCCGAACGAAGACGGAATTCTGTATTTTGCCGACGCCATCCTTCCCTTGATCAGGAAGAAGTGTCCTGAAATCTCTCTCGAAGTCGTCGGTCGCAACCCCTCTCGCAAGCTGCAGGCTTTGGTTGAGGCCGACAAAAGCATTCGACTCACGGGCTGGGTGGAGGACATACGCCCGTTCCTGGCACGCGGCTCGGTCTGCATTGTGCCTCTCCGCATTGGCGGAGGCACCCGGCTGAAGATTTTTGAAGCCATGGCCATGGGGAAGGCGATCGTTTCCACTTCGGTGGGCGCTGAGGGACTGCCAGTGCAGTCCGGGGAGAACATAATTCTGGCCGATGCGCCTGCTCATTTTGCCAATTCCGTGATTTCGCTGCTGCGGGATGAGCAACAACGCCGGCGATTGGGCAACGCGGCGAGATCCCTGGTTCAGGAGAAATACAGCTGGTCGAAAGTGGCTGAGAGCTTTGCCCGAACTCTGCAAGAGGTGATCCACCAGTCCAGAGCCGTGCAAAACTCGAGAGTCTGATTACCAGCATATCTCTTCGCAAGAAGAAGTGCCGTTGGCACGGCGCGCCTTATCGAGATTGACCAGATCGATGACAACCTGATCTTTCCGGAGATGTCTATTCAGTTCATCGCTTTTCGCCGACTTGTTGCCGATCACTACCACTTCCCCTCACTCCAACACGTTCTCTAAGTCCGCCGACAGTAACGATCCGATATGTGGAATTACCTCTTCGATGTACTGTCGGTTAGAGCCAGCCAGCCGGCCAAGACTCACATCGTCGTCCCAGACCTTTACTTCAAACCCTTCGCCCAGCAGGCGTTTCACGAGCTGCACCTGAGGACTCTCCCGCAAATCGTCGGTGCCGGCCTTAAAGCTCAGTCCAAGCTGCGCAACCTTTCGCTTATTGGTGCGCATTATGACTTCCACCGCGCGTTCGACATGCTCGACATTACTGGGCAAGAGCGATTCCAGCATCGGCAGCTTGAGATCGAGCTCCTTCGCTTTATAGGTCAATGCCCGCACATCCTTCGGGAGACACGATCCGCCGAAGGCAAATCCAGGGGACAAATATGCCGGTGAAACGTTAAAGCGCGTGTTCGACGTAAAGATTTCAGGCACCGCCTGCGCGTCCACTCCCAACTGCTTACAAAGGGTTCCAACTTCATTGCCAAACGTGACCTTCACGGCGTGATAAGCGTTGGATTCGTACTTCACCATCTCGGCAACGGGGATGGTGGTTTCAAAAACCTTGCCTGGAGTCTGCTTGTAGAGCTCGCGTAACGGAGCCAGGTGAGAAGCGTCACGGGCTCCGAGAATGGTGTAGGGCGGCTGCAGAAAGTCAGCTACGGCACTGCCTTCGCGCATGAATTCGGGATTGTAAGCAACAGTAAAATCAACTCCGGCGCGCCGCCCGCTTGCCTGCTCCAGAATCGGCAGGACGATCGACTCAGTTGTCCCGGGCAAGACGGTGCTGCGTAAAACGAAAGTGTGTGCTGATTTTTTTGCTTTAACGCCGCGCCGATTTCCCGCGCCACTTTCTCGATGTGGCTCGAGTCAAGTTTTCCGCTGCGCAAACTGGGCGTTCCGACACAAACGAAAGAAACATCGGAGTCTCGCACTGCGGCAATCGAATCGACGGTGGCGTGCAGCCGGCAAGCACGGTTGGCCTCGGCAACTAACCCATTCATCTTCGCCTCGATGATGGGACTGCGGCCGCCCTCCATCATCGCCACCTTGTCAGGATTCACGTCCACCCCAATTGACGTGATGGCCCATGGAAGCGAAGCAGGCGGCTGACACCGAGCCAACATAACCTAATCCGAATACGCTGATAGACGGGCCCACTCTCGAAACTCCTTTGCTCAAATGTCGTAGATCCGCCCTGCGACTTGCAGATTAAAGCCTGGCGACGGCAAACTTACTATAGCAATGGAGAAATCAGAACGCACGAACCGCTTCATCTCTAATCGCAAAGCAGACTTCTGAAACCAAATCTCTTCGAAGCCAGCCAGAACCGATTATAACTTTGCAGCAACGAAGTCAGTTTTACGGTTCCACCTCGATGCGCTCCAGTTGCACAAACCGCGCGAGCGGAGTATTCGTTCTCATCCATTCCTTAATATCGAACAGGGGCAGGTACGTTGCCCGCAGGCGGGCTGCACGAATACTCATTTTTTCAGGGTTCGACATTAATTCATATCCGAGGTGTCGTAACGCGCTTCCGACCAATGCTTCAAAATCAGAAATCTGTTCGGGCGACATCTTGTTCTTCCATCGGGCCACTGGATTAAACGTTCCTTCCGACTCTCCGGAGAAGGAAGAATTAGGCTCGCTCACCGATCCGATTCCGGCACGCTGAATAGTTTCATAGTTGAGATCTTGATCGATGAACGAACCAATCCGCGATAATGTTTCCTGCGCTTTTGAAACCAGGTCTTCAAAGCGCACTTCAAGGTAGTCGGATCCCAGGCTCTCTCCTTGTTCCTGCCCTTTGCGAACCAGCCACTCCCAATACAATCCGGCGACTCCGATACGATCATCGCGATCCCAGGCCAGAGGATGAGACCATCCCTGCTTGGCATAGGAAAGCGCCACATCGCGGCCATCCCGGACGATGTGGATGAAGAGCGCATCGGGGATCTGGCTCTTGATTTCTTGCATGTGGAGCAGGTGTTCCGGCGTGCAGTCGGCCCAACGCACGACTCCCTGTTGGGCGGCAATTTCCTGCATCAGGATTCTCAGAAAATCTCCCCCACTGTGGCAGTCGCTCATGATCCTGGCACTAATCTGACCGGCGTCCAGCCCGGAGACGCGGAATAGCTTGCTTCTCAACCACACGTCGAGAAGTTTCTTGCGATCCGCTGCAAGATGCATCCCACGAAATCGCGGAACCAGCAAATTAAACACGTTGGATTCTGCTCGATAAATCGCGAAGTTACCAGCCGACAGAAGCATGTGGTAAAGCACAGTGGTGCCGGAACGAGGGCAGCCTAAGACAAACACGGGCGCCGTCCTCCGGCCAGTCATACCCGTGCTATTCCCAATCTCCTGTTTTTGTTCTGACCGAATCATTCCTTCTCATTCCGGATCACTTTCGCTGCTGTGCCTTCTGGCGTCGCGAGGTCATATCGGCGTACAGTTGCAACCACTGCTTGCGAACCACCGTCCAATGATAGCGGCTCGATTCTTCAAAAGCCTCTTGTGCCATTTGCGCAGCGAGATCAGGCCTGTTTAGAAACCTCAGAATATTTCCCGCCAGCGCGGTTGCATCGCCCGGTTTCGAGAGGAGTCCTGTGCGCTCATGCGCAACAATGTATTTCACGCTTTCTAGTTCGGTGGCGACAACGGGCGTCCCAGAGGCGAACGCCTCAAGTATGGAAACCGGCATGTTATCGAGGTTGGAGGCATTCACGAAGATGTCGGCTTGGTCGTAGAATCGACCGATCTCCGCTCTCGATGCCACCCCCATAAAATTCACATTCGCCAATTTCAATTGTGCAACCAGGTCGCGAATGATGCCCTCCAGCGGCCCTCCGCCAACAAGATCCAACCGCGCGTCAGGATAAGACTGCTGCACCTCGGCAACCGCGCGCACAACCACGTCGATTCCGTAGTAGGGATGGAAGCCACGAGGGCACACAAGATGCGGTCGCAGAGGTGAGCGGACGCGGTAGCGAAACTGAGCCAAATCGATGATATTTGGAATCGCCTGCGCTTCCAGCCCAAACTGCCGAAACACTTTTTCGAGATATCCGGACGAGGCGGTCGGCCCGGCGAAGAACGCGTCGCGCGATTCGAGACTTCTTTAAATGATCTTGGGCCTCCCCACTGTGATAGTTGATCAGAACCTTCTTGCGGCGAAGCCGAGCCACCAGCGACGCCGGAAGCGGCACCAACAGAAATGACGTGTACGACGCCGAAAAGATGTGAGCGACATCCACGTCTTTCAAGCTTCGCCACAATTTCCAACAATATAACGGCTCTCGCAACACCGTTCGCACTGGGCAGTTTGATGTAGCGAATACGCGTGCCGTACGGCTTTAAAGCGAGTTCCAGTTCGGGTGTGTCCGGAGAGCCATCATTCACCACGAGAATCTCAAAATTCCGAAAAGTCTGCAACAGAACAGAATTGAGGGCGCCTGGGATGAACCGCGCTGTGTTGAAGGCCGGGATCACAACGCTGACCAAAGGATGTACCTGCGGCTTTGCGACGCGACCTGAGGGCTGTATTTCCGAGGAACTCATTTTTCGATCAACCGCATTCCCATGCGAAAGCACGACCCCAGTATTCGGAGGGCCCTCTGAGATAGTACGTCAGATCGAACCGGTTGCAGGTAGTTTCAGCAGTACTCGTGACGCAAGTGAGATACCCTCAGTGGAATCCGAGAGGCAGCTATCACACTGAAAATCAGCGGTTTGTGGTATTTAAGACACGCCTGAATACTTTCAGGGCGCTTATGCAACCTCCTGCGGCACCGAAGCCACGGTGGGGTATGTCATCGCCTCACACGTTCGCAAAAATTACGCAATGTCGGAAATTCGGAAGTCCAGATATCGTGGTGGCCGTAGATCTATCTGCTTCATGCGAAAGTACGAAGCGATCCGTGGCAAACGGAACCAAAATTGCACTTTTTCCTGTGCCTTTTCATGAATAAGGCGAAGTTCGAGAAATAACTGCGGCAATCAAATTGCTTCAGATGGGTCGGGCATGAGACCAATCGGGTCGATTTCCCACTGCCCCGACTCATGTAATTGATTCCCTCTAGCGGAAAGGTTGGAGCAGTTTTGTCCTAATGTCTTCGCCTTAGTAGGCGTCTCGGGTCCTTAGCGTAAGAAAAAAAAGAAAATTCCCTGATGTTCGCTCTCTCTTCACCAGCATTGTGGTAGACGGGGTCCCGTGTCGGTGGATTGCGATCTCATTTTGCTACGGACGATCGGGTGAAGCTGTTGTTATTCCCACGTTTACACAGTGGTTCTACTCAAAAGGCCACGCCGACCCATTCCCGTCTCTGCACACTCTCGCTGAGTTCAATGTGGAGCCGCGCTTGTGGAAAACGAGTAATCGAATACTCACAATCCGGAAACCGCCTTAGTTGGCAAGGTGTGTGCTATGGAAATCAATAAGCAAGCTCGGATTTACAAACAAGTTGCAGTCAGCGGCTTGATTCCCCGCAAGCCCTTCCCTTTAGGTGTGCGGTGGATCAGGAAAGGTCGCTTCACCAGCACAGTTGGAGGGGGTAGTAATGAGCGAAAAACCCGTACGTTTGGGACAAC
>Ga0126381_100002980_pt1 | contig 18409 bp, 9 predicted proteins | sample PanSoiMetPlot_28_FD_96465 | JGI IMG/M metagenome (GOLD analysis project Ga0126381, IMG submission 96465) | Tropical forest soil microbial communities from Panama - MetaG Plot_28 | ecosystem: Environmental > Terrestrial > Soil > Tropical forest > Bulk soil | place: Panama | collected 2016-02-17
CGTGGCGGCGAGATGCCAGGACAGCTTCAGGGAACTCATGGACTTAGGATGGGGTTTGTAGTCGCCCTTGTCCGGCGGAACGGCAGAGAGAATCTTTTTCGTAGTAGCCTGCTCGGATTTGAGGCGAGGGAGTAAGAAATCCAGAAGAAATTTAGCTTGATCGGGTTCCATGGTTGAAGGACTCCTCCGCCTAGCAGTATAACCAAGCGAGTCTGAATTAGGCCAACGCGCCGAGCGAACAGACCGGCAACCCACACCGGCCGCCTTGTCCAAGCCTTGGCTCCGGTCGGCTCTCGGACCGGGACTTGCACGGGCGTCCCATCACTCGCAATGTTGGGTTCTGAGGAGCTAGGGTCTAGTCTGCCAGCCCGGCTCGACCTCCTCGCCCCTGAAGGGCCCTAAACGGACGGGATTAGCTCCATGGCCGAGGACTTGAGACTCCTACTGAGAGCCGGGTGTAGACACGGAGTACCGGGGCCTTTCGTCTCTAGTACGCCTATTACGTTCCGCATGGCAAATCCCTAAATTTGTATTTTATGTCGATTCATATTCTAAAGTTTCTGTTACTTACAAGGGAATTACATGAAATAAGTATGACTTACGAGTTGAGGAGTGTCCATCCCGCATTGGCACAGGGGTTGCAATGCCATTCCCAAACTTTCTCGACGGAGATCTGCCATGAAACTATCCAGATTGCTTTCGGTCGTGTTGGCTCTTTTTTGCGCGTTCGTGTTGATGTTCAGCCCGACCGTCTGGGCGTCGCCTACCGGAAGCATCGCTGGCTCGGTGAAAGACTCGAGCGGAGCAGTGATTTCGTCGGCTAGGCTCACGCTCGTCAACATCGCGACCAATTCGAAAGTGGAAGCCACAAGCGACAGCAATGGAGAATTTCAGTTCTTGCAATTGACTCCGGCAGTGTATTCGCTGAACGTGGAAGCCCCCGGGTTCAAGAAGATGGTCATGGACCGCATCGTGGTCGAAGTCGATCAGATCACGCATGTTGAGGCTACGCTTCAGGTGGGCAGCGTTAGCGAGACCGTAGAAGTCAGCGGCGTCGCAATTCCTCTGCTCGAAACCGACAGGAGTACCCTCAGCAACGTGGTCGAGAGCAAAGTGATATCGAATATGCCCTTGAACGCACGCCAATATCTGGACCTCGCTCTTCTAACCCCTGGCGTGTTGCCCTCCGCCGCGGGGACACAAGGCGGCGGCTTCAACGTGGCCGGAGCCCGTTCCCAGTCCAACGTCTTCCTGCTTGACGGTGTGAGCAACATCGATACACAAATCAACTCCGCACTCGGCAACTTCCGCGTTACTGACGCCGTGCAAGAGTTCGCCGTGCAAACGAGCGTGGCCACCGCGGAGTTTGGGCGCGGCACGGGCGGTCAAGTGAGCATCGTTACCAAGAGCGGCACCAACCAGTTTCACGGGACGGCGTTCGAGTATTTGCGGAATGACGTGCTGGACGCCGCCGATTTTTTCACGAATAAGAATGGAGGCACGAAAAATCCACTGCACCGCAACCAGTACGGCGGAACTCTCGGCGGGCCAATCCTCAAGGACAGAATGTTCTTCTTTCTCTCCTATGAGGGCTTCCGCCAGATAGCTCCGCAAGTCAGCTCGACCCGCGTTCCCAACGCTGCCGAGCGCGCCTCGGTCACGGATCCCATATCGAAGTCATTGCTGCAGTTCTGGCCGGCGCCCACGAATCCCAACGCCCCGACGGGCAACAATTTTATCGCCAACGTTAGTGCTTCGACGTTCGATGAGACTGGCCTCGCGAAGGTGGATTACAATTTCAGCCAGAAAGATCATCTTACGGCTCGGTGGGCGCAGTATGGAGGCACCGTTTTTACACCCGGTGCGCTCCCCTTGTTGGGCGGCAACGCCAACTCGCCTGCCAGCAACTCTGGTGTGCTTAACTACACGCACACCTTTTCGCCGCGGTTGCTAAATGAAGTCCGTTTCGGCTTCTCCCGCAACAAGACCTTCATTACGGTGCAGGACTCCGGTTTTGACGCCTCGAAGATCTTTGTCGATGCCAGCGGGAATCCGCTTCCCGGCGTGGTGGTAGCGAGCGAGAACCCACTGGATTCCGGACTGCCAACAATCAACGTGAGGGGCGGGTTTGCGCCCTTAGGCAGCACCAGCAACCTGCCGCAAGGCCGGATCACGAACACCTACGAGATCTTCGACAACATGTCGTTGATCGCGCCGTTCGGCGCCTCAAAGCATTCGTGGCGCTGGGGGGGCCACGTTCGGCGTGAAGACGCCCGACGGTTCCTGGATGGATCCTCGCGCGGCAACTTCACGTTCACCAACTTCGCAGAATTTGCACAGGGAAAGGTGAACAGCGCCACATTGCGTTTCGGGTCGACGATACGTTACTGGCGCCGGTATCCTTGGGATCTCTACTGGCAGGACACCTACAAACTTAAGGATAATTTCACGCTCAACTACGGCGTACGCTACGAATACCCGTCGGCGATCTACCAAACCCGCGAGCAGGCAACCAACTTCATTGCGGGTTTAGGACCGGTGCTGCTAGGAACGAACCAGCTCCTTGCGATTGACACGACGAAGACGGGCCCAGCCTCTTTCATCCTCCAGCAGGCGCCGTTTACGCTTTCAGACAGCGGAGTGAACGTAGACAAAAACAATGTCGCACCTGTTCTGGGATTTGCCTATACACCGCGCTTCGCGAAAACGTTGTTCGGTCATGACAGTACCGTAATTCGCGGCGGCTTCCGTACGGGTTACGACGAGATCTTCAATAACATCCCGGCTAACATGGGGCTGAACGCGCCGTTCACACTGACGACAACGCAGACGGCTGGCGTTACGCAGCCACCTGCACCAACAAAATTTCCTTGGGCTGTCGGTTTCGATCAAAACGTGGCACTCGTCAAGAACATTGGTAAACCCAACCAGGTAGGTCTCGTGGGCATCAATGCCGAAGACCAGAATCTGCGCAGCGCGTACATCTACCAGTACAGCTTGGGCATTCAGCGGCAGCTTGGCAGCGCGTTCTCACTGGAAGTGGACTATCAGGGCTCAACTGGCCACAAGCTGGGTCTGTTTATCGACCAGAACCAGCCAAAGATCGTCGCCGGCACACAGATTTTCCCGTACCCATTCTTCGGCTCGGTTGGGACAGGCGTGGGCATAGGCAACTCGACCTACAACGGAGCGGTGGCGACGGCCAGGTACCAGGGACGCCACGGCATCTATTTTGAGGGCTCGTACACCATTGGGAAGTCCATCGATAACGGTTCCTCGTACTTCGGCTCCACTAGCGAAAACGGCGGGCTTGCCGACAGTACCAACCTGGCTGCGGAGCGCGGCCCCTCCTCGTTCGACATTCGCCACCGCGCTGTTTTCACCTTTGTCGTCGACTTGCCTGTTGGACCTGGCCACCGCCTGCTGGGTTGGAACAACGGTGCGAACCGCCAGGTTTTTGGCGGCTGGCAAATCTCAGGTATCACCACGATCCAGTCGGGCACTCCCTTCACGGTAATTAACAACTCCGCCGACTTCAGCGGTTTCAACCAGTTCAACGACCGCCCGGACGTCGTTGGGACCGGACCACTCCGCCAGAACAACAGCAATCCCGATGCAGCCTTTGACACTAGCTACTTTGGGTGTGCCACCCCGCCCTGCACCCAGGTTGGTAAGTTCGTGCTACCTTTCGGACGCGTTGGCACCTCCGGACGCAACCAGTACTACGGCCCAGGCCTGCAGAATTGGAATTTTGCGGTGGCCAAAGTCTTCCCGCTGGGTACGGAAAAGGTCCATCTACGGTTCCGAGTGGACTTCTTTAATCTCTTCAACCACACCAACTTCGCCAATCCTGTTGCAAACCAGAGCAGCGCGACCTTCGGCAAAATCACCGCAACTGTGGGCAGTGCCGTGGCCACCGCAGTTGGCACCACCGCAGGCGTCGTGGGCGGCGGACCACGCGTAATTCAGGGCGCCTTACGCGTGGAGTTTTAATTCGGGAAGCCGGTCATCCCGGTGAGCAGACACAAAGGCTGGTCGCCGGCGTAGGCGCTGAGGCTAAGAGCCAGAGTGGGTGGCCGGAGGGAAGGGTTCGTCGGCGCTTTCGACGTAGATGGCGGGAACCTTAGCACCCATGGGCCGGAGATACGCCGAGAGCTGGCCGCGATGGTGGACGGAATGGCGGATCGCAAAACTCAAATAGGCGACGGCGGGGTCATGCAAGAGGCCGATGTAGTCAACTGGGGTGACAAGGTGTACGCCGGACAGCCCTTCGAGACGCGGCAGGCGCTGGGCGAAGTTTTCGTCATACCAACGAGCAATGTCGGCGCCAGGCTGTAATTCTTTAGGCATAGGTAAATCGTCTTCTTTGAAGACGTGGTCAATCACAGCATCCAGGAACCACATCTCGGTGGCGGCGAGATGCCAAGACAGCTTCAGGGAACTCATCGACGTAGGATGGGGTTTGTAGTCGCCCTTGTCCGGCGGGACGGCAGAGAGAATCTTTTTCGTAGTGGCCTGCTCGGATTTTAGAGGAGGGAGCAAGAAATCCAGAAGAAATTTGGCTTGATCGGGTTGCATGTTGACATCCTCCCCAACCTAGAAAGAGCGAAGATTCCTACGAGGCCCTGGTTTGGTTTGAACCAGAGCACTTTCGGCGGGTTCCTGCTTCATCGATCGGCCTTACTGCGCCTGATCTTCGCAGGCTTCAGGATCGGGCCGGCCCGGCCCTAGGTCTTGCGACATCAGAATTATATACCAAATCCTGCGCCCTATATCGGAGCCTTACAGCGCATTGTTGGCTTGATCGGTTGCTTGTGACTCATTTTTCTTCGCATCCACGCGAGTAACTTACCGATGAGCTGCGGCATTAAGCGGTCCCACTTGCCCAAACACCGGGTCATTCCCACACCTGTAAGTCCTTGCGCGTTGCGGCTGATTGGGACTTGTCGAGCCCCTAAGGGTGTTGTCTTGAGTCCCTTCAGACAGTTGTGCAAGAGCCTCGAAGTTATGAACCGAAACGGCCTCACGTCGCGTGCGCACAATGCCTCTCTGATTCCAATCGGAGAGCAGCCTGCTCACGGTAAACAAGGTCGTGCCGGTCAATTGCGCCAGCTCTTTCCTGGAAAGCCTAATTTCGATACCCCCGTCCACTCGGCGGCCAACCCGAGGGATCAATCGAACAAACTGAAGGCTTAGCCGCGCAGCAACCTTTTCCGTCGCTATCTCCCGGTAGCGCTCTTCCAGTTCGTGAAGTTGCTGGCAAAGTATGCGCGTGATGTTGCGTCTCAGGTGCATCGATCGCTGGGAGAACTCCTCGAAAGCCGCTGCGTCCCAAACAAGTGCCGTGGAGGACACAAGAGCCTGCGCCATCGAGCGATGCCGATCCTCGGGCCGCAATCCCACCGTCCCAACAACCTCTCCCGGTCCTCTAAGCCCTAGAATCACCTCCGCGCGGCTTGCAGTAAATTGCACGATTTTCGCCGCGCCCGAGGACAGCAATATGACCTGCTGAACAAGATCGCCTTTGACGAAGATTGTCTGGCGGCGAGCAAAGTGCTTTTCGTGAGCTCCCGATACAATTTCCCGGCACTCAGACACCGTCAAGCCCGCAAACAATGGCGAACGCTTAACCAGCGTCTCTCTGCGACACGCTTCGGCCTCGCTGACCAACGCTGGTGCGCCTAACCTCACAAGCTCAGTCCGGGGTGCTCCGAGCATTCGATTTCTCCTTCCTCTCCATTCGCTGTTTGTTCCGCCACTCCCCAATGGAGGCCGCCATCGCGCCCAATCCTAGGAATACATAGGGGAGACAAGAGCCTCGGGGGGACAGCCGAAGACTCATAGAACCCGCGGGCCGTTAAGCGGCCCAAAGTCAACAGATTCTGTTACTTCGCAAACCCATGTTGGATCGAGAGCGTTCGCAATCGAGACAACTGGAGCCACCGATCCGGGCGTTAAGCCATCTTGAAGGAGCAGCCGTTTGCATCAACATGAGCCACCGCCGTATTGCTGTTCAGTCCAAAATGCTGAATGGACGCAGACGCCTTCAAATGCGCTCTGCCTATTGAAGCGAAAATTGGACACGAAGAATCTTGTGTAGATTCTGCAGTAACTTTCACGATGCTGTACCTGTCAAAATTAACAGATACCCCTTTCAAGCCGCATCAGAGTGTCTTCTACACACCAGCAAGGAACTCCAGGGCGGTTTGGGTTATCGGGCATCCCCAGTCAGAGGGTGCCTCCCGGCCTCGCGGAGAAATGGCCGACGGCCATCACACACGGGTTGGTGACGTGACTGGGCAGCCGTGGGCGTAAAGGGCAAGACGAATCAACAACATAGGAACAAGGGCGCGGCCTGATCCTGGTATGGTATGCAATCCATCCGACTGCGCTCGAATTTGCACAACCACAACTCTCTACAACAAGAACTTCTGTCTTAGAAACTAAATGAATGAAGCTTGTTGTTGTGATGAGATCTGTGAATCTGTGGAAACTACAACAACCCTTTTTGCCGCACGCACTTGGAGAGCTAAGTAGGCGGCGCCTTTTTGTGAGAATAGCGGAAAACTCGAATCACTCGGCTCGGCACACGAGGCAGGTTGCCGTTTCATCCGGTTCTGTCGACAAGTTCTCCGCAGCTTTTTCAACCCTCCTCCACAGGATTTACGCGAGGCCGGTCTGACCAGCTTTTTGCTCCGGTAAACGGGGACCAGTACTTAGGTTACTGGCAAGACGACCTGGTCTCGGGACTCCGGTGTGGGGCGCGCCGTGGTGTACAGGGCCGTCGTTACAATCACTTTTCGACCGAGTTTTCTGGCGCTGAGCAAGAATGCGGACAGAGTTGGAGCTGCTATTCGTGCCGGAGCGCAACGATCGGATCCACTAGCATCACCCGCCGCGCTGGCAAATAGCACGCGACAAACGCAACCCCGCTAAGCAAAATGGCAACCGCCGCGAACGTCGCCGGGTCCGTCGTGCTGATGCCGAAAAGCAAGCTTTTGATCAGTTCTGTCAGCACCCCGGCCGCGATCAGGCCGATAGGCACGCCGGAGAAAACCATCATTGCCGCTTCGCTGAACACCTGCTTCAGCACATCTCGTCGCTGCGCTCCCAGGGCCATCCGAAGGCCGATTTCGTGGGTCTGCTGGCCGGCCACGTAAGACATGACGCCGTAAATACCGATGCTGGCAAGCACCAGCGCAATGGCCGCAAACACACCCAACAAGATCATGGCGAAACGCCGTGATACGAGTGACGTCGCTATGATCTGATCCATCGACTTAAAGTTGTAGGTTGCCTGCTCGTGGTTGATTTGCTGCATGGCCGAACGGATCGTGTCGGCCGTTGGATAGCTTGGAACCTGCGTGCGAACCACGATCCCCGCTCCCTTCCCCAGCCACGCGTCAGGGACTTGCTCGGCAAGCGTGTAGAGTTGAATCTTGACAGCGCCGCTGATCTTCTCATCCTGTGCCCACTGTTCGGTGTGGCCCACGGTGCCGACGATCTCGATAGGGGATTTCTCCACGATGATGCGCTGCCCGATCGGATCCTGGTTCGGGAACTGCTCTCGCGCGAAATTCTCGTCGATGACTCCGACGCGGCGTGATTGCCCACTGTCTTGCGAGCTGAAGAATCGCCCGCGGAGAAGAGGAATGCCCATCACTCGGAGATAATTCGGGCTGACGACATAGAGCAGCGTCTCGGGCATTTCGGTTACTGTCGGTGGCTTTGGCCTGCCTTCGATCCAGAAGCGGTTTTCCCAATCGTCGCTCAGCGGCCTGGATGCATCGGTCAACGACGCCGCCTCCACGCCCGGAATCTGCGCAATGGTATCTGGAAGCTGCCGGAGCATCGGCCGGACCTGATCCGGCGCTTCCTTCAGTACGGAAGGAGGAAAGGCCAGATCGAAACTCAACACGTTCTGCGGATTAAATCCCCGATTCGCGCTCCAGAGGCGCGAGAGGCTGCGAAGCGTCAGGCCCGCACCGATCAGGAGCACCACCGCGAGCGCCAGCTCCGACACTACGAGAACGGCCTGTATGCGATGCCGCGCTCCGCTCGAGCCGCGCCCGCCTTCCTTCAGAGTCGCATCCAGGTCCGGGGACGCCGTCTTCAGTGCGGGCGCGAGGCCGAAGAGCACGCCGGCAACGATGGAGACCGCCAGTGTGAAAAGCAGGACCCGGGAATCGACGCGCACATCGTTCGCCCTTGGCAGTGCCTGCGGCAGAGCGCCCAACCCCGCCTGCGTTCCCCACAACGAGAAAAGCACCCCTAAAGCCCCGCCTACAACCGACAGCAGCAAACTCTCGGTCAGCAACTGCCGGATGACCCGGCGGCGTGTCGCTCCTAGGACCGACCGCATGGCCAACTCCCTTGCGCGCCCCATTGCCCGCGCGAGCAGCAGATTGGCCACGTTCGCGCAGGCAATCAGCAGCACGAATCCGACGGCGGCAAGCAGCACGAGCAGTGTGGTTTGGATCCCCTGGACCATGCGTTGTTGCAGCGGCATCAACAATACGCGGGCGTTCTTGTTCGTGACCGCATAAGCCTTCTCGAGGTTGAGCGCGACGCCATTCATGTCCGCGCGCGCCTGTTCGATGGTTACGCCCGGGTTCATCCGCCCGATAGCGCGGATCCCCGGGTGAAAATCGCGCGTTGTGAGCCACGAAGCGTCTCCGGAGCCTATGGGCACATACACATCGCTAAGCTCGAAATTCATCGACTCGCAGCAAAAATAGAAGTTCTCTGGTACGACCCCGATCACCGTATAGCCCGTGCCGTCCAGCTTCAGGAGGCTCCCCAAGACTTCCGGCGAGCTTCCAAACTTGCTCCTCCAGAAACCTCGGCTGAGCATGACTACCGGCGGTGCGCCCCGTTGGTCGTCCTCCGGTGAGAAATTTCGTCCGATGACCGGTTTGACGCCCAGCATCGGAAAGAAGCCCGCCGAAACCTGCACGGCGCTCAGCCATTGCGCCTCGCCTGAGCCGGTCAAGTTGAAAGCCGTGTGACGATAAGCGGCCAGCGCCTCGAACGTGTGGTTCATCCTCACCCAGTCTAAGAAGTTCGGATAGGCAATCGACGCCTCTGGGAAGGGCGGAAACTTCTCGGCCACCGCAACGAGCCGTTCAGGATCCGGATAGGGCAGCGGATTCAGCAGCACTCCATTGACCACCGAAAACAGCGCTGTATTCGCACCTATTCCGAGCGCCAGCGTCAGCACGGCTATCGTCGTGAACCCCGGCGACTTCGTCAGCATTCGCAGCGAGTAGCGCAAGTCCTGCCACACTGTTCCCATCGGTACCCCGAAATCTGCAGAGCTAAGCGTCCAATCGCAGATATCCTACCGAATCTACACTTAGCTAAGTCTCTGTGCCATCGGTCCTTATCCTGGTCGCTCACGATTCATCTCGGCCTGGACTGTCCGGTCGAGGGAAATGCCGTCGCGGAACCGAACAGTCGTCTGCACCAGAGTTCCCGTTTCTCGCCATCCTCAAAGCGATTCGGCAACAATAGCTCTTTTTACGCCGTGCGCCGACCTGCCTGTCACGTTCCAGCCAAGCGAACGTCGCGGCTGGGGCAAAAAAGAACTTTTGCGATCAAGATTGTATGGCCTTCCGAGGCTCGGCTTCGATTACCGGCCCATACGAGCGAAGGAAAGACGGACAAAGGTCATGCGACAAAGCAAGGGGGGACTAACGTAAACGGCCAAGAAATTCCAAACCTTCGTTAGTTAAATAAAATGTCGGCCGAATCGCGGGCAACTCTTTCGTCAAGCATTTTTGGCGAAGAGGTGCCGACGACGCGACCAGATTCGGGGCATCCTCGTCCGGTATCCGCTCTACCCCCATTAGGGGTTTCACCGGATTGTGGGCTTCGACTTCGTTCGCTAGGCTCCTGTTCGCCCGCCCTAATCACTCCCGTCACGTTTAGGGCCCCGCTCTGCTGTAGCCAGACCTCAAGACAAGACACGACCAGCTCGTCCCCAGCTGAATGAGAGAACACAATCATGACCGAGAGCATCTTGTCCACGATCGGCCACACGCCGCTCGTCCGGTTAACCCGCGTGTTCCCGGACTGCCCATTCCGCCTCTTCGCCAAGCTGGAAGGATTCAATCCGGGTGGGAGCGCCAAAGACAGGCCGGCGTTGCATATTCTCCAAGAGGCCATGCGAACCGGTGCCGTCAAGGCCGGGACCGTGGTGATCGAATCAAGTTCTGGGAACCTAGGGATCGGCTTGGCGCAAGCCTGCCGCTATTTGGGATTGCGATTCATCTGCGTAGTGGACCCCAAAACCACCGCGCAGAACATTCGCATCCTTAGAGCGTACGGGGCAGAAATCGATCTGGTCTCAGACCCCGACCCCCTGACCGGAGAGTTCCTCCAGGCAAGGATCAATCGCGTCCAGACCCTCCTCGAAACCATCGAGAACACCTTCTGGACCAACCAGTATGCCAACCTGTCCAATGCGCAGGCGCACTATCGGACCACGATGCACGAGATCGCGACGGAACTGCACGCGAGGATCGACTACCTGTTCGTGTCGACCAGCACCTGTGGCACGCTCAGAGGCTGTGCCGAATATGTTCGGGATCACCACTTGGGAACCAAGATCTTCGCGGTTGATGCTCACGGAAGCGTGATTTTCGGCGGAAGGCCAGCCAAGCGGCTCATTCCGGGACACGGCGCGGCCAGACGCCCCGAGCTTTTCCGCGGCGACCTGGCCGACGAGTGTGTGCGGGTGACGGACTTGGACTGTGTCGTGGGTTGTCGCCGCTTGGTGCGGAGCGAGGCTATTCTCGCTGGCGGCTCGTCGGGCGCAGTGCTGATGGCGGTAGAACAGGTGAAGGAGCGGATACGCCGAGACGCAAGGTGCGCGCTCATTTTTCATGACCGCGGAGAACGCTATCTTGACACGATCTATTCCGACGAGTGGGTCGAGGAACATTTTGGGGACGTCGCACACTTTTGGCAGGATCAACAGGAGCTGCAGCCATGGATGATGGCAACATCGCAATCTTGAGGGGAAACGAAGTCCGTTCAGTGCTGGCCGGACGCGAGTTCGAGGTGATCCAGGCCGTACGGATGGCCTACGAGACTCATGGCGACGGAGACAGCTCGTTGCCTCACTCCACTTTCTTGCGGTTTCCCGGCCAGCCGCAGGATCGCATTATCGCCTTGCCAGCCTACCTGGGCGGTGGATGCCGGATCGCTGGAATCAAATGGGTCTCCTCCTTTCCGGAGAATCTGCATCTCGGTCTTGACCGCGCGTCGGCGGTGCTGATCTTGAATTCACCGCAGACGGGGAGGCCCGAAGCCGTGCTTGAGGGGTCCGTGATCAGCGCGAAGCGAACCGCGGCCAGCGCAGCTCTGGCAGCTCAATGCTTGCTCAGGGGCAAGAAGGTCGGTCGCGTTGGCATGATAGGGTGCGGCTTAATCAATTTCGAGATAGCTCGCTTCCTCTTGGCGGTGTTCCCCAAGGTGGAAACCTTTGTCCTCTTTGACAAAGACGAGTCTCGCGCGAAGCAGTTCGAGGAGAAGTGTAAGAGTAGTTTCGACCAAGTCGGCGCAGAGGTTGCCACAGATCTCGGGTCCGTGCTGGGTAACTCCTCGCTCATCTCGATTGCCACCACAGCACTCGCGCCGTACCTCAGTAGTGAAGTTCGCGAATGCCCTCCTGGGAGCGCGATCCTTCATATCTCGCTGCGGGATCTGACGCCTGACATCATTCTGTCCTCTGACAATGTGGTGGATGATATCGATCACGTCTGCCGCGCCCAAACCTCAGTGCATCTGGCGGAACAACGCGTGGGGCACAGGGATTTCATCCGGTGTACCTTGGCCGACATTCTCAGCGACAGGGCCCCCGCGAGGAAGGATTCCGATACCGTCTCGGTGTTCAGCCCCTTTGGGTTGGGAGTACTTGATCTTGCCGTCGGCAAACTGGCTAGCGACCTCGCACTCCAGCAGGGTCTGGAGAATGTGATTAGCTCGTTTTTGCCCGACGCTTGGGCCGAGAAGGCATGCGAGAAAGCATGACGGACGCATTTGCCAATGGGGCCCAGGTTGCGTCGGCCAAGTGTGCGGTCACTCAGGATCGGTGCGCCGATGCGAGGACGCCAGCCGAGCGCAATCTCGCCGAAATCCTAGCGGATGTCCTACGCGTCGACCAGCTGTCCGCCGAAAGCCACTTTTTTAATGAATTGGGCGCTGACTCCTTGGTGATGGCCAAGTTCTGTGCGCGGGTGCGGAAGCGTGGGGACCTGCCATCGATATCCATGCAGGACATCTATCACCATCCGACGATCCGAAGCCTGGCAGCGGCGCTTGTGGATGTGGCTCCCGCGGCTGCGAAGCCATCGGTCTCTGCACCAATCGAGGCAGCAACGCCGACAACCGCGCGCGAGTACATTCTCTGCGGAGCGCTGCAAGCTCTGTTTTTCCTCGCATACTCCTATGTCGCCGTGGTCGCCATCTCGGATGGATACCAGTGGGTCTTGGCGGGTTCGGGTGCTGTCGGGATTTGCCTGCGGTTGATCGTGGCCAGCAGTTCAGCTTTCTTCGCCGTCTGTGCCGTGCCGATCGTCGCGAAGTGGCTGCTCATCGGCCGTTGGAAGTCCCAGAAGATCCGCCTATGGAGCCTGCCGTACGTCCGCTTCTGGATCGTCAAGACATTGGTTCGCTCGAGTCCGGCCGCTCGTCTGTTCATCGGCACGCCCCTGTACACGCTATACCTGCGGGCGCTAGGGGCGAAGATCGGACCGCGTGTCGTGATCCTGTCGCGGAATGTGCCGGTGTGCACCGACCTCCTGACGATCGGCGCGGGAACTGTGATCCGCAAAGCAGCCATCTTTAACGGCTACCGGGCGCAGGCCGGAAGGATCCACACCGGGCCGGTGACGCTCGGCCGGGACGTTTTCGTCGGCGAGCGGAGCGTGCTGGACATTAACACGTCCATGGGCAATGGGGCGCAGCTCGGTCACGCGTCCGCGCTCGACAGCGGCCAGACGGTGCCGGCTGGCGCGCGGTGGCACGGATGCCCAGCGCAGCCCACGGACGTGAACTTTGTACGAGTCGCCCCCTCGCGGTGCGGCGCGCTACGGCGAGCCGCGTATGGTGTCGCCGCCGTGCTAGTCGTGCTCCTCTTCTACCTGCCGCTCATCGAGGGTACCGCAAGCCTGGCGATCGACGCAGCGTCGTCTATGACTCATATTCTGCATTCGGCCGCGGGTATAAGCGCGCTGGGGCTCTTCGTCGAGGCCGCAATCCTTTCACTGGTCCTTTTCTTCGGTCTCGTGCTCATCGGCCTCTCGCTTGCTGTCGCTGCTTCTCGCGTGTTGAACCGGTTCATCAAGCCGGACACGGTCTATCCGCTCTACGGCTTCCATGACGCAGCGCACCGCGCGATCGCGCGGATCGGGAGGATAAGGTTCTTCGTGTTTCTTTTCGGTGACAGCTGCTACATCGTCCACTACCTGCAGTTGCTGGGATATCACCTTCGCCCGGTCGAACAGACCGGCTCGAATTTCGGCAGCGATGTGATGCACGCGAACCCTTCCCTGAGCGCCGTGGGCACCGGAACGATGGTCGCCGACGGGCTGGTCCTAGTGAATGACGAGGTCTCGAGCAGCTCGTTCCGGGTATCCCGAGCGGCGATCGGGCCGCGGAACTTTATAGGGAACGACGTCATGTATCCAGCGGGCGGCAGGACGGGCGATAACGTCCTCCTCGGGACGAAAGTGATGGTCCCCCTCGACGGCAAGATCCGCCAGGGGACTGGCTTGTTGGGCGCCCCATGTTTCGAGATTCCACGCACGGTTGAGCGTGATACGCAATTCGACCATCTCCGCGCGGGGGAGGCTCTGCGCCGCGGCCTTGCAGCCAAGACGCGGTATAACCTTCGAACCATTGGCCTGTTCCTTTTCACACGCTGGGTGGGCGTTTTCCTGTTCGTTTTGTTCTACCTCGCTGGCATCGAGCTATACGATGTACTCCCGCACGTCGTCAGCGCCGCGCTCTTCGCGGTCAGTATCGTAATTACCGCGGTCTATTTCTCCCTGGTATACCGTTGCATCGAAACGCTGCGTCCCTTTAGGCCGACGATCTGCTCCATTTACCACTCGGCTTTCTGGCTGGCCGAGCGCCTGTGGAAGATGCACCCGATTCACTATCTCCACGCGTTCGATGGCACGCCGTTCAAGAACATGCTCTGGCGGCTGATGGGCGTGCGGGTCGGCAAGAGGGTCTTCGACGACGGCGCCCACATCTCCGATCCGCCGCTCACCGCGATCGGTGATGAGTCTGTCCTTAACTACCGGAGCAAGGTGCAGTGCCATTCGCAGGAGGACGGCACGTTCAAATGCGACCGAACCACGATTGGCGCCGGTTGCACGCTCGGGGTCGGTTCATTCGTTCTCTACGGCGTGACTATGGGCGACCGCTCGAGCCTCGCCACCGACTCCTTCCTCATGAAGGGCGAGGAGGTCCCGGCACATGCACAGTGGGGCGGCAACCCAGCGAAGGAGATGTGAGATGGGCACTCTTAGTCTGCGAAGCACATTGAACACCGCGGAACGCGACCGGGAATTCTGGCGCGGTGTACTCCTCGCCGGTGGATTGAACGCAGTCCCACGATGGACCCTAAATCCGGTGCCCGGAGCCGGCGAACACGAGGCGAGGATCCCCGACGAACTCGTGACGGCTTTGCGCCGGCTGGCGAACGAGCTGGCGGTGCCGCTCAGCTCGGTGCTGCTGACGGCGCACGCCAAGGTGCTTGGGGCACTTTCCGGAGAGCGTGACGTGTCGATCGGCTACGCCTCGGAGCTCGGCTGGCCATTGCCAATTCGAATGACCCTTGGATCCCGCTCGTGGCGAGAGGTGCTGCTGGACGCTGCGCGAGCCGAGGCGGAGTTGCTGGCGCATAGGGGTTTCTCAATCGAGGATCTCCGCGGCGAGTTGGGCCTCCGCGAGCCATCGTTCGAAACCGCTTTCGAATGGGACACGGGCAGCAGCGGAGAGTTGCCCGAACACACCGTACTGCGGGTCGCGTTTGTCGAGCGTGAGGGACAGCTCGTGTTGCGCCTGCGCTACAGGACGGACGTGCTCGACGCAGAGTGCGCCGCCCGGATCGCCGAATACCATCGCACCGCGCTGGCGTTGATCACGGCTGATCCGGATGCCGAACACGCGCGGCAGACCCTGCTCTCCGACGACGAGCTGCGTTTCCAGCTGCATGACCTTGCTGGACGGTGCAGAGAGCTGCCAGACCGTCGCGTCCACGAGCTGTTCGAGCAGCACGCTCGGGCGCACCCCGACGCCATCGCCGCCGTGCGCGGCGACACGCAGTTGACGTACAGAGAGCTCAATGCTCGCGCAAATCAGGTGGCGCGAGCCCTGTTGGCGCGCGGACTTACTCGTGAAGGGGTCGTTGCCGTTGTGACCGAGCGCAATCTCGATTGGATGACCGCCGTGCTCGCGATCTTCAAGGCTGGCGGTGCGTACTTACCCATCGAGCCGCATTTCCCGCCCGACCGCATTGCCAAGACGCTCTCCCGGGCCGGCTGCCGGCTCGTGCTCACCGAGCGTGACAGCGCGGCCATGCTCCATCAGGCGCTCGATTCGTTGTCCGGGAACCAGACGTTCTTCATCGAATTGGGATACGAGGGTGGGTATCCCGAGGGGGATCTCGGAATTGAAGTCGCGCCCGGCCAGCTCGCCACCATCTACTTCACCTCCGGCTCCACCGGTGAGCCCAAAGGCGCAATGTGCGAGCACGCCGGCATGCTCAACCATATCCTCGCCAAGATTGATGATCTCAAGATCGCAGAGGGGGACGTAGTAGCTCAGACCGGGCCACTGTGCTTCGACATTTCGCTGTGGCAGCTGCTTGCCGCACTTTTGGTTGGTGGGCGGACGCTTCTCGTGGAGCAGGAGACCATCCTGGACGCGAAGCGCTTCATTGACAAGATTGTCGACGCCAGGGTTAACGTTATGCAGGTTGTGCCGTCCTACCTTGAGGTCCTCGTATCTTTTCTGGAGCAGCACCCCCGTGCCCTGCCCGACTTGCGGTGCGTGTCGGCCACGGGCGAAGCGCTGAAGAAGGAGCTGGTCGAGCGCTGGTTTGCAGCGCAGCCCTCGATCAAGCTGCTCAATGCATATGGCCTGACCGAGACCTCCGACGACACGAACCACGAGCTTATGGATAGGGTGCCCAGCGGGGAACGTGTCCCGCTCGGTCGCCCGGTCAACAATGTGTCGGTCTATATCGTGGACGAGCACCTCGCGTTGGTTCCGCTCGGCGCCCCGGGTGAGATCGTCTTTTCCGGTGTATGTGTCGGCCGTGGCTACATCAACGATCCCGAGCGGACGCGGCTTGCCTTCGTTGCCGATCCGTACCGCGAGGGCCAACGGCTGTACCGGAGCGGTGACTTTGGCCGCTGGCTGCCCGAACGCAAGGTGGAGTATCTCGGTCGCCGAGATCATCAGGTCAAGATCAGCGGGTTCCGCATCGAGATCGGCGAGATCGAGAACACGCTGTTGCGCGTCCCTGGCATCCGCCAAGACGCGGTCGTCGTCACGGAGCGAGCCGACGGGAGCAAGCACTTGGTGGCTTTCTATTCCGGCGACCAGTCGTTGGATGCCGACACTTTGCGGGAACGACTAAGCGCGTCGCTGCCCAAATACATGGTTCCGGAGGCTTTTCATTGGCGAGACCCTCTGCCGCTGACGGGCAGCGGCAAGATCGACAAGAAGACGCTGACGGCGCTCGCTAGAGAACTCGATGTCTCCGACCAGGGACACAAGCGGCCGAGTACGGCGACCGAACACCGGCTGGCGGCCGCGTGGGCCCAGGTGCTCGGCGTCCCCAAGGACCAGATCGGAAAGCAGGATAACTTCTTCGAGGTCGGCGGCACGTCGCTCTCGGCTCTGAAGCTGGCGATTGCCCTTGACCGTGCGGTGTCCTTTAAGGACCTCATTGCTCAACCGATCCTCGCTGATCAGGCGGAGCTAATCGATTGCCGACTCAAGCGGGGAGTTCCGGCAGCTCCAGTGGCTGTTGGAAGCCACGGCTGCGCTGCTACCGGCGCGACTGCTGCTCGAAGGGGCGAAGGGAGGCCCTAAGATGACTTACTCATCCCCAACCTCACTGCTCAACGTGGACCTGCAATCTGGCAAGCCGCCGATGCTGCGAGTCGAAGCAGGGAGCGATGCGGCGCGCTGGGCGTCCGAACATCGCAACGCACTGCGAACGTTCGTTGCCGAGCACGGAGCGCTCCTAGTGCGCGGTCTTGGACTCCGCGACGCAACCGAGACCGAGGCGGTATTTCGGCAGCTTGGCAGTCTAATGACCGAGAGGGAGGCGTTCGCGCCTCGGCGCCGCTACGCGGAGGGCATCTACTCCGCGTCAAAGTGGCCGCCCAACGAACACATGTGTATGCACCACGAACTTAGCTACGCGCTCGAGCCCCCTGGGCTCATGCTGTTTGCGTGCCTCGTTGCGCCGACGGGCGGGGGCGAGACCCCGGTGGCCGACTCGCCAAGCGTCCTCAATGCGTTGCCCGGCGACTTGGTCGAGCGCTGTGAGCGGCTGGGCTGGCTCCTGATTCGCAATTACAACAACGACATCGGGGCGTCGGTGGCTGAATCCTTCGGTACTGATGACCGTGGCGCCGTCGAAAGCTACTGCCGTGCGAATGCGGTCCAGTTCGAGTGGCAGCCAAACGGCGGGCTGCGCACCTGGCAGCGCCGCAGCGCCGTCGTGCATCACCCGCTCACCGGGCAACGGTGCTGGTTCAACCAAATCGCATTTCTGAACGAGTGGACGATGGATGATCCGGAGTTACGTGAGTACCTCTTGGACCTCTATGGCGAAGACGGGCTGCCGTTCAATACCCGCTTTGGCAACGGCGACCAGGTCGGCCCGGATGTCGTACAGCTGCTCGATAAGGTGTATGAGGAAAACACCGTGCGCGAACGCTGGCAGGCTGGCGACCTGATGCTTGTGGACAACATCCGCACCGCGCATGCGAGGGAGAGCTTCGAGGGACCGCGCGAAATGGTCGTGGCGATGGCCGACGCGGTACACCTGGAGGACCGTTTGCCGACGATCGAAGCGACCGGCGGCTGACGAGCGGTTCCGCAATCCGCGAGTCGAGTAGAGTCGCGCTGAATTCTGTTTTGCTTCAAAGGAGACGAATACCGATCGTGAGATGGATATTGAGATCAAAAATTCACAAGGCGCTGGTGACTCAAGCGGAACTGTCCTATGTTGGAAGTATCACCATAGACTCGGATTTGCTGAAACTGACCGGCCTGATTCCAGGTGAGAAAGTACTCGTAGTTAGCAACACCTCAGGAGCAAGGTTGGAAACCTATGTAATCGAAGGAGAAAAAGGATCCGGTGTGATCTGCA
>Ga0126381_100002981_pt1 | contig 18407 bp, 16 predicted proteins | sample PanSoiMetPlot_28_FD_96465 | JGI IMG/M metagenome (GOLD analysis project Ga0126381, IMG submission 96465) | Tropical forest soil microbial communities from Panama - MetaG Plot_28 | ecosystem: Environmental > Terrestrial > Soil > Tropical forest > Bulk soil | place: Panama | collected 2016-02-17
CGATCGAATCCCAGATCGAGCGGCTCGCGCCGGGATTTCGCGCCTGCATTCTTGCGCGGCACGCGATGGCGGCGGCCGATCTGGAGCGACACAATTCGAACCTGACAGGCGGGGATATCAGCGGCGGCGCGAACACGTTGAAGCAGGTGCTGCTGCGACCCACGGGAAGCTGGTATCGTACTCCCCTTGATCGGGTGTTCCTCTGTTCAAGCTCGACGCCGCCTGGCGGTGGCGTACACGGGATGTGCGGCTACTACGCTGCGCGCGCCGCCTTGCGAAGTGTCCTCTCAACTTGACGACTTCGGTTCAAGTTAGTAACGAGAGCCATTTCGCGGCCGGCGCGTATCCGGCCATCCAACACTAATTCAACATCCTCTTAGCGACCAGTGTGTTCCGCTCCATCATCTGGCCCATCGCGACGCAGATCTTCCGGTCGCCCGAGAACGGTTTTCTTGCGTGTGCGGTCAGCATATTGTCCAGAAGGATGATGTCACCCGCCTGCCACGGCAACTCGGCATCGAGGCGCCAATAAAGTTCGTCGAGTTCCTCCATCACGGAGTCCTCAATGACGGAACCGTCGCCGAAGTAAACGTTCCTCGGCAAGTCCTCCTCCCGGTAAATCGACAGAAGCGACTCGCGCACATCCTTGCCAAGACAGTAAGGGTGATGCAATTGAATCTGATTGAAGAAAATCTGCTCACCCGTGCGCGGATGATTCGCCACCGCGCCGGTGCGATGCCGGATGCGCAGGCCATTGCCCGGCTTCCATTCGCACTCAAGAGCTTCGGCTTTGCACGTTTCCTCGACCACGCTCCGGTCTTCGGTGTGGAAGAACTGCTGCCAGCTCACATCGAGCCCGTCGCCGAAGTTTCGCACGTACGTAACGCCTAGCTTCTCGAACTTCTCGAGCAATTCGGGACGCATTTTCCGGCAGACTTCGCGGCAATCGAGCAGCGGCGTCTCTCCACCCGTTTCTGAGGGGATCATGCAGAAGAACGCAATCTTCATGGGCCAACTGCTCAGATGCGAACTCTCATTGTGGAAAAGAATGCTCATGTCGTTCGGAAAAGGCGTCGACGCATAGATGTTCTCGCTCTTGCCCGCCCTCGGGAGATCTCCGTAGCCGCCGTACAGCCCCCCGGTGATTGAGGTGGCGACCGACTCGAAATCGGCGATGCTCGAAAGTCCAAAGCCCCGAAACAGAATGGCCCCATGCCGCGAGAGGTAAGATTCGATCTCGTCGCGATGCTGACCGGCCCAGTCCGAAAGCATTACCCCCGCGTGCGCCGGTTCCAGAATCAGAGGCAGCCCGCCTCCGCCTTCGGGCATTCGTTCCCGAACAGGATTAAAACTCGATAAATCGACCGGTTTCCTCCGTCCAATTGCGAATTTAGACGTTTCCATACTGTTGATTCACCTCGTAGCCCAATCAGTATTGCATCTTCCCGCCGCAATTGCAGCGCGTTAAGGTACACCGGTAATGGACCTCCTGCTTACAATAACGGAAGGCATACGGAATTCGGAATGAGGCGGACTCTCGTGGCGGGCGTGGCTGCAGTCATCCTCGGAGCAGGCTGGTTTTTCACGCCTTCCGGAGGCCGCATGCTGCTACACCTCGTAGACGACTCGCACCCCCGGAGTTCTTTCGAGGCCTGCCCGACTGCGGATGCTGTCGTGGTTCTTTCCGGCGACGGCCCGGCGCGGCTTCGGGGACACCGCCGCCTGCCCCTGAGACGCAGTGAGGCCGGACTGATTCTGGTCGAGAACGGCAGAGCGCCCTGGCTGGTTTTGACCAACGGCGGAGTGGAGGGTGATCAAAGCCGCGCTGTCGCAATCCGTGACGGAATACCGGAATCTTCGATCGAGGTGGTAGGTCCGGCGGCGAACACCGATGATGAAGCCCGTCTGGTCGTTCGGACCGCGATTACGCGCCACTGGCGGCGGCTGATTCTTGTGACTTCGGGGTATCACATAATACGCGCCACGAAGCTTCTGGCCAGTCAGGCGGAAAGGAGCGGCGCGAGGATCGAAATAGCGGATTTCGTCGCCGACTCAGGTCAGTTTTTCAACAAACTCGAACCAGCGCGCGAATACTCCCCCAACGCTCTGGGTCTGGGGCTCACACTCCGGGCAACGCGCGAGCTGATCGGAGAGCTGGGCATATGATCTATAAGCCATTAATGAGACAGGAGTTACAGATCAGCGCGATTATCGGAGCCAGTCAGCCGTACCAGAACGGACGCGGTTGCGTATTGAGGTGGGTTCTGGCACACTGATCCTACGGCGAATTGGTCTCCACGGCTGTAAGTCCGTGTGCGGTAGCTTGCCCGGAAATTAAATAGGGTAGGCTTTGTCTGTCGCAGATGCGGCGCTGAATTTTCCCTTGATCGAGCGAAGTTCATGAACCAGTTACGGCCTTATCGATGCGTGCGACGAAGCGTCGCGCGATTTTTTTTGCGAATTGTTTACGCCTCGTTACTGGCAGCGCTGAGCTCTCCAGTCTATGCTCAGCTACAGCAACAGCAGCTACAGCAACAGCAGCAGGATGCTACCCAAATCCAACCATCCCGCGCAACGATCACGGCTCAGTTGGATCAACTGCGTCCGAATTACGTGCTCCGTCCGGGCGATCAGATTCTGATCCGCGCCTTCGAGATGGAGGAGATCAGCGAAAAGCCGTTTCGAATCGATGGCGATGGCTATCTCAATCTTCCCGTCCTCGGGAGAATTAAGGCGGCCGGGCTGACGGTAGAGAGGCTTGAGTCTGTTCTGGTGGATGCCTCGAAACGATATGTGCGGCAGCCGCAGATTTCCGTTACAGTAGTGCAGTTCAGCAGCGAGCCGGTGTTCTTCGTCGGGTCATTTAAGGCGCCTGGCATTTACCCTCTCGGTGGCCAGCGAACCCTGGTGGAAATGATTTCCGCGGTCGGCGGTCTGACGCCAACTGCGAGCCGTCGACTCAAACTCACACGCCGCTCCGAGTACGGCTCCATTCCTCTGCCGAACGCCAATCCACTTCCCGATGGCAGCGGCAGCAGCGTCGAAATCAATCTGGCGAGTCTCCGGGACAACGTTAATCCGGCCGAAGACATCCTTCTTCAGCCTTTCGACGTCATTAGCGTGGATCGCGCCGAAATGGTCTACGTGATGGGCGAGGTCACCAGAACTGGTGGCCTCGATCTTCAGGAAAAGGACTCTTTTTCTGTGCTTCAGGCGCTTTCGATGGCCGGGGGCTTTTCCGTCACTGCGAACACGAAGGTCGCCTGGATTCTGCGACCCATTTCGAACACCTCGCGCCGCGCTCAGATTCCCCTGAATATGGACCGAATTCTGAAAGGTCAGGATGTCGACAAGCCCCTCATGCCCAACGATGTCCTGTTTATTCCCAAAGCGTCGTTCTTTACGGGGGATAAGCGAAACCTGATTTCACTCATACCGCTGGTTATCGGCGTCTCGTCGCTCGGCGTCGCGCTGAGCCGGTAAACAGGGAATCAGAACGGCTCAAATCTTTCGGACTACCGATCGGACTTTAATGTGCACACTATAGAAGGCAAGACTTTTCCGGCGCTCCCCGGGCCGCTGCACCCGAGCCTGCCGCAGGCAGGCGTTGGGACAAAGCGTAGCCCTTACTGGCAGGTCTTCCGCAGTCACCTCTGGCTTATTGCGGCCACCGCTGTTTTTGGCGCTGTGCTGGGGTTTGCTTACTGCATTTTCCGGACACCGGTCTATACGGCGGTCAGCACCGTGGAACTCCTGCCCCTGAACGAGAGTTTCATGAATATGAGTTCGGTCGATCCGGAGGCCGGTACCGACGTGACGACTGCGTCGGTCACCAACATCCAGACTCAGATCAAGATTCTCACCAGCCGCACGAACAGGGCTCGGGTCATCGAGCGGATCAATCTCGAAGGCCCTCTCGCCGTCGAGATTCCCCCTACGTTCTTTACTGAGATCCGGCAGAGAATTCCGATCTTTCGTCCTGATCCTTTGACTCAGACGCGTGAAGCATTGAAAAAGGCCGCCAAAACTGCCGCGGCGAAAGGCGTCGGAGCCACCCGCCTGATTGAGATTGAGAGCGAGTCGTACTCGCCCGAATTGGCCAGGCAGTACGTAAATACTCTGGCGCAGGAATACATCGCTCAGACTTCTTCCTCCCGGTCCAGCGTTTCCCAAAAGACTTCGCAATGGATTGAATCTCAACTTGAGGAAGCCAAAGCAAAGGTCCAGGACTCCGGAGAGAAACTCCGCCAGTTCGTCCAGCAATCCGGTATGGACTTCTTCCCTGAGCAGTCCACTCTTGCCGATACGCAGATGAAGCAACTCCAGGGCAACGCCTCAGCGGCGGAGGCGGATCGCATCGCGAAACAAGCGAAGTGGGAGCTGATCAAGAGCACTCCGGTGGAGAAGCTTCCCGACGTTCTGACGGACGGCTCGATGCAGGCGCTCAAGGCGAAGATCACCGATCTGAAGATGCAAATCGCTCAGTTGACCGCGACCCTGACGCCTGAGCACTACAAGGTTCAACGCATTCAGTCGGAATTGAATGAGACGCAGGATGCGCTGGAAAAGGAAGAGAGAGCCGCGATCCAGCGCGCCAGGAGCGATTACGAAGAAGCCCTGAACCACGAGAAACTCGTTCTTGGCGCATATCGGCACCAGACGCACACTCTGTCCTCGCAAGCGGACAAAGCAGCCCAGTACGCGATGCTTAAGCACGACCTCGAAATGGATCAGGCCCTTTACGCCAACCTGATCCAGCACTCAAGTCAGGCTTCGCTGGTCGCCCTCGCGCCCACCAGCAATATCCGCGTCGTCGACAGTGCTTACGTCTCGACTGATCCGACAAATCCAGTGCCGTTGCGCGACATACCGTTCGCGGCGTTCGCGTTTGCCGGGCTGGGGTACGGCGTCCTCGTGTTTCGTGAGACCTCTCGCCGGAAAAAGTTTCTGCGCCTTTTCGAAGCTCCCGGTCACACCACTCCTCTCCTTCGCGTTCCCGAACTGGGCGTGATTCCTTCGGTCCAACCGCTCAGAGCCAAAAAGAAGCTGGGCCGGATTCTCCCAATGCTTGGCGATGCGGGCGACCGGACGTCTGAAGAAAATCTGACTCGACTCGTGCCGTTGGAAAACCGCTCCACGCTCCAGGCGGAGTCGTTTCGTCAGACTCTGGTTTCCATTCTTCGTACTCGGCCCAAGGATCACAATCCGATTTACATCCTGACCAGCGCCGGTCCCGGCGAAGGGAAAACGACCCTCAGCGTGAACCTCGCGACGGCTATGGCCGAGGTTGGCAACAAGGTTCTTCTGGTCGATGTCGACGTGCGGCGATCCCATATGGATCGCTTCTTCGGTTCCTCTACGCACAAAGGGTTGACCGATCTGCTCGTAGCTGCAGACGATCCCGAAGATATCGACCTCGGCGAATATATTCAATCGACGAGCATCGATGGGCTCGATGTGATGTCACACGGCGTTGACGACTCCAACCAACCGGGAACTGCGTTCTTCTCGCCCAAAATTGCGCAGATCGCCAAACTGCTGCAGCGCGAATACGACTGCGTTTTCTTTGATACCTCGCCAGCTCTTCTTTTCCCCGACGCCCGTCTCTGGGGGAAATATTCTGATGGGGTGGTTCTGGTCGTTCGCGCCGGCGTAACGACGCGCGAGGATGCCTCCGCAGTCTGCCAGCGGTTCATCGACGATGGCATTCCCGTGCTTGGAACGATCCTGAACGACTGGACGCCTGAGGCTGGCTTCGACTACGGGTATTACGCGTATGAGGCCTATGTGGGAGGGCCAGCGGGCGGCGGGGCCCGTTCGTGAAACATGACGGTCGCGTCGCGTTCGCGTCCGTAGTTTCCTGGTGTAGCAGAATCGTAGCGGTATTGTCCGGGCTCGTCCTGATCCCTGTGCTGTTCCGGCATCTGGGGAAGGAGGAACTGGGAGTCTGGCTGCTGCTGGGCCAAAGCTGGTCTGTTCTAGGCGTACTGGACTTCGGATTCTCGCCGACCCTGGTGAGATGGATCGCCCTCGCCAAGGGAAACAGCGGGAGCGACGTAGACGTCGTCCTGGGAGAGGAGAGCCGAAGAGAGATCGCGGACCTCGTCACGACGGGTTCACGCGTATTCGGCTTTCTCGCCGTCATCGTATTCGGCATAGCGTGGCTCTTGGGGTACTTCTATCTCTCCCAGATGGAGTTCCACAACCTTTCGTGGCACACGGCGCTGATTGCGTGGACGGTTCTCTGCGTCGCTCAGTCTGTTTCCGTATGGGCGATGATTTGGCCCACATTGTTGTTCGGCCTCGGCTTCGTCGGATGGGATCTGGTCCTCGAATCGTCGATGTCGATCATAACGATCGCCGTCCAGATCGTTGTCTCGCTCGCCGGTGGCGGATTGGTAGGACTGGCCATCGTCCAAGCTGCATCGGCGGTTATCAGCCGGGTTCTCTTCATCACCTTCATCCGGCGCTATCAATCGGATATCTATCATCTCCGTGGGCGCTGGAATCCTGCCATTCTGAAGCAGATCACTCCGCCTGCCTTGCGCTGCTGGCTGACTACGCTCGGCGGCGTTCTGATCATGCAGACAGATCAGTTTTTCGTTGTGCAGTCCCGCGGCGCGGCGCAGCTACCCAGCTATCGCGCGGCGTATCTCCTGTGCATAAACGTTCAGATGCTCGCGATTTCGGTCGCACGCAGCTCTGCGCCTTTCATCAGTCAGCTGTGGAGCGCAGGTGAAAAGGCCCAGGCTCAGCGCCTCACCCGGCAAGGTCTGTTTTTTGGCCTTGGATTGATGCTCACCGGTATCGCGGTGATCTTCGCTGCAGGCGAGGACTTGTTCCGCGTATGGCTCGGCCCCGGGCACTTTTCCGGATACCGGCTGCTCGGCGTAATTTCTCTGGTGATGCTTCTCGAGACGCATAGCTATGTCGTCAGCACATCTTCGAGGGCCACCGAAGATGAGGCCTTTGCCGGATGGGGCGTCGCCGCCGGCCTCCTTAAAGTGATTCTCAGCATCGTCCTGGTAGGCCCTCTGGGACTCATCGGGATTCCAGCCGGGACCCTGATCGCGCAGATGCTCACCAACTACTGGTACATGGCCTATCGGGGCCTGAAACGCCTCGGGATCCCCTGGCAAGATCACCTGCGCAATGTGCTTTTCCCGGTATTGCTCATGTTCGGACTGACGGTTCTGGTTGCGTTCGGTGCGCGTCGCGGGCTACTCGAGCGGGCTCCCCTGGTGCGGCTAAGCGGCGTTATCTTCGCATGCGGACTGGCCTTTCTTACTACCTGCTGGCTGTTCGTGCTGGATCCTGGTCACCGGCAAAAGGTTCTGAATCGCATTTCCTTTCGCGCCAGCCGGCTGGATCCGGATAAAACGTAGTCAGAGAAAAATAGTGATGGAATGACGGCGCGTTACTCCGTCGTACAGATGGGAGCCAGGCGGGACTACGTAGTCCCCGCTCTGCTTCACAGAGCCGGCCTTCTGGAAACGTTTTTTACCGATATCTGCGCCGACACCGGACTCGGGCGTTATCTTTCGTGGGGACAAGCGCTCCCCGTGATCGGCGGAAAGCTCAGCCGCCTCGCAAATCGGCGCCTCCCGGAAGGCATTTCAACCAGGACGGTAACGCATACTGCCCCGCTCCTGAAACACTATCGAAGAACCATGGGCCAGTTGAGTCCGGCGGACCAGTGGCGAATGCACATGATCTGGGCCAATGAGTTGGGCAACTCGATCGCGCGCACGGGTTTCGGGCGCTCGACCCACCTGTACTCCATGCAGGGGGAATGCCCGCCAGCCTTGGCCGCGGCGCGCTCCCGCGGTCTCAGAATCGTCACCGAGATGTACATCATGCCGAGTGCGGACGCGCTCGTCGCCGAGGAGCGGAAACGCTTCCCGGACTGGGAACCCGTTGATCCCGACTATGACGCTTTTCGCATTGAACTGAGGGCGGAAGAGGCGCTGGTGCGGAACACGGATGTGGCGATCTGTCCATCCGAAGGAGTCCAGGCGGACCTCGTGAGAAATTTCCGGTTTCCTGTCGAGCGCACCACGATAATTCCCTACGAAGTCGAAGACTGGTGGCTGACGGCGCCGAGCGCTCCCATACCGCGGCGAATCCTCTTTGCCGGCGCTGCCGGTCTGCGCAAAGGAATTCACTATCTGGCGCGCGCCGCCTCAATCCTTCGCTCGCAAGGCTACGCCTACGAATTTCGGATTGCCGGAGACGTGCTGCCGCGAGTCCGGGAACACCCGGAATCCGCTGGACTGACGTTTCTCGGCCGCGTGCCTCGTTCTGAAATCGCTTCCGAATTCGCCTCCGCTGACGTGTACGTGCTCCCCAGCCTCGCGGAAGGATCCGCGGTTTCGACGTATCAGGCGCTCGCGCTGGGGATTCCCGTCGTCACCACCCAGGCCGCTGGATCAGTTGTGCGCGATGGCGTCGACGGTTACATCATTCCGGAGCGTGACGCCGACGCTCTCGCGGAGGCGATCGTCCGGATTGTGGAGAATCGCGCCAGACGAGACGAATTCTCCGCCAACGCTCGGCGCCGGGCAGCCGATTACACATGGACCCGGTACAGCGAGCGTCTGATCCAGACCCTTACCAGCAATCTCTGCGCTAACTAAGACTACAGGATTTATTTCGCCCATGACCGATTTGTCAGAAGAACCAGGCTTGTTGACATCGACGATTGTGATCCCCAGTTATAACCGGAAAGAGGATCTCGAACGCACTTGTGAGCAGATCTCCAGGCTCGACCCGGCCCCTGAGGCGGTGATCGTAGTGCTGGATGGCTGTACGGATACGAGCAAGGAAATGATCGAAACGCGGTTTCCTTTTGTCACGCTCATCATCCATCCGCGCAGCAAGGGTTCCGTTCCGTCCCGCGACGAGGCGTTCCTGACGGTCAAGAGCGATCTGATCGTGAGTTTCGATGACGACAGCTATCCGATGGACTACGACTTCCTGCAACGCGTGTCCGATCTCTTTCATGCCCACCCCGAAGCGGCCGTGCTGTCGTTCCCGGCGATTCATGACAGTGGAAATCCTGAGGACCCCAACCTGGGCCCCGACACTCCCGCTCGAAATGTCGCCAGTTTCATCAGCGCCGCGGCAGTGATTCGGCGCAGCGTCTATGGTTCGATTGCGCGCTACGTCAGTTTCTACGAGCACGGCTATGAAGAGCCTGATCTGAGCCTTCAGTGTTATGCAATGGGCCGCACAGTATGGTTCGAGCCGTCGCTTCGCGTTCGGCATCACCTTTCCACGGCCTCTCGAAGCTGGATCCGGGTCCATCAGCGCAAAGCGAGAAACGAAGTGCTCGGCGTGATCATCCGCGCCCCTCTGCGCTACGCTCCTGCTCTGATCGTCTTCAGAATTTTTCGGCGCTTTCAGGTCGCGGCCGGAGAAGGCCTTTCGTGGATTGTGCGCGAGCCAGTGTGGTGGTGGCAGGCGATCCGCCGCATCCCGGCGTCGATCCGAATGCGTAAGCCTATTCCGCCGGCCCAGTACATGAATTGGCTCCGCCTCTGCCGTACCGCGAATGTAGTTCGCTCCGGCGAGCGGCGACCGCCTGCTGCCGTTGCGGCCGCGGATTGATCGAGGCGGCTTCAGAATTATGGCGTTCTTTGCCCTGCTTCCCTGCCGTGACGAGGCGGATATCGTCGGTCAGTCCCTGCGGCACGCCTTGACATGGGCTGATGAAATTCACGTGTTCGACTCCGGCAGTGTCGATGACACGTGGGAAATTGTCAACGACCTCGCGCGATCGGAAAAGCGAATTAAGCCTCTCAGGAAACAGGCCGTCTTTTTTTCAGATACGCGTGTCCGCGGGTTCCTGTTTGATCGCGCCCGAGAGAATATGCGCGACGGTGACTGGTTTCTACGATTCGATGCCGACGAGTTTCACCATATTCCGCCTCCGGAGTTCGTAAAAACGCGCCTGAGCCGGCACGAAACGATCGTGTATCACCAGTATTACGATTTCAAGCTTCTTGAGAGCGACGTCACGGCCTGGGAGCGGGGCGAGCAAACGCTGGCCGACCGCAAACGCCCCATTGAAACGCGCCGCAACTACTTCGTTCCCAGCATCTACACAGAGCCTAGACTGTGCCGCTATCGTTCGACCATGCGCTGGCCTGACCACACCTCGTTCCCGTTCAACGCCGGCTTTCTCGCGCGCGAGCGGCTTCCGATTCGGCACTATCCTCATCGCGATCCCGTACAGTTGGCGCGCCGAGTCCATTTGCGTTTCATCATGATGGCGGATACTGACAACCGCCGAAACGGGACGATCGATCATTGGCTTGAGGCGGAATGGCGCAAATTCATCTTGAAGGACAACGATCCGGAACTGCGACACTGGGCTCCCGGCGAAGAACTCCCCCGATTCCAGTTCACGAATCACCTCCGCGCGCCTCACACGCGAATGATCCAGCGCGCGGTACACGGTTTTCTTTTGCCTTTGCTGGATCGCACCAGACCATCGTTTACCGGGGAGTCTGCGCTCCAGCCGCTGTCTGAAGAGACACAGCGGCGCTTGTTGCAGGAATTGGGCACCCATTAGGCGGCCGGGCGCTCGTAGCGCTCGCCTGGGTGCCTCGCGTGGCGACACGCGTGTTGGGGAATCGCGTGGCGGTTTATCGCGTTAGTCTCTAAACGGAATTAAACAGTGCCTTTTCTATTATTCGCGCTCTTCGCCCTTATTTGTACGATCCTGATCGCCCAGGTCGTTGCACGGCCCGAACGCATTTATGAATGCCCCTGCTTCATGGGATTCGCATTCACCGGGTTTGTCATTCCCCAGGCTTATGGGTTAGTTACGGGAAAGTTTGCGCCAGACGATTGGGTCGCGGCAACCATGTTGATGTGCATCCTTTGCCTCGGGGCTTGCTGGATCGGATATACCAGGACGATACCGGGGCCAGTGGCTTCGAGAAGACTCTATATTGAAATCGATCCCCGGCGTCTGGCCGTAGCAGGCTTCATTTTTGTTCTCATTGGGTTCTATTTCCAGTACAAGATCGACGCCCTTCCGAACTTCCAGAAAGGCACTCGATGGACAGGGATTGTAACGATTTATGGCTTTTTCGCGAATCAGATCCTCACAGGCTTCGCGATTTGTCTGTTCTGTGCGATGCGCTATCGTTACAGAATCTGCTGGGTTCTCGCCGTGCTGTCTTCCGCGGTTCCCTTACGGTCCGCCATTTTCTACGGACGCCGTGAATCTACGGTCCTCTTTTTGATGACGATCATGATGATGCTCTACTTCGTCAGGGGGATCAGGATTCCGCGCATCTTCATCATCTTTCTGCTATTTGCCAGTATCGTGATGATCCCCGCTACCGAGCAGTACCGGATGTCGAAAGATCATGACTTATCTACATTGGTCGATAAGATTGATCTGGCCGGCCCGCTGAAGGCTTATGCAGATCCCACTGCGATCAGCGAAGTCAAGAACGCCATGTATGTGATCGCGGCGTGCCGCGCGTCTTCCTCCTATCAGTTCGGCGCCGCATACTGGAACCGCATTGTTTTCAACTTTGTACCGGCGCAATTCGTCGGTCGGGACTTCAAGGATGCTTTGATGATCGGCGATCCGGATGCTTTGGATCCCTCGCGGCTCGTCGTGGATTTCATCGGTTACCAGTTGCCTGTCGGATCAACTCTGACGGGCATCGGGGATTCGTTCAATCAGTTCGGATTTCTAGGGTGTCTCTTTTTTGCCGGTATAGGGTGTTTCTTTAAGTACATCTGGACTGCCGCGAATTTCAGCGAAAATGCGATAATTCAAGTCTTCTATATTCAGGTAATGGTCGGCGCAATGCACAGTATCACGCATGAAACAATGGACTTCTTACCTGCTATTATCTATTCCGCCGGGTTCCTGTTTTTCGTGTTTTTGTTCGCGAGGCAAAAGCGCCTGCCGCAGGCGGATGCGGTAGCCGGCTTCGCCGAACTGTCGAGCGGGAGAGCGTGATCGGCGCCGCCACGAGGGTATTGCGACAATGCCTGGGACTAGCGCGCAACTGGATATCGCCAGCGACGTTTCGGAGCAGGACCGGAACCGCGCGAAGCGTACAGTTGGACCGCTGGACCTCTTCCTGTTCGTTTTGTGCTGCGCCGGCTTTCTGCTCTATCTGATCGAATCGGAGTCAGTCCGCTATCTCGTCTCTCACTTGGGTCTGCGCCTGTAGCCGTTTATGAACACGACACGGCCGACGCTCCGAAGCGATACATTTCTCGTCCAGATTGTCTGGCTGGTCTCGATTCTGGTTTTCGCCTTTCAGGCGCTCGCCTGGATTAACCTCCTGACTGGCGTGCAGGCCCTGACCCCTTGGCCGGTGCGGGCGCTGAGCGTTGCCTGGCTCGCCACCTGCGTCATCTGGCTACGTTCTTACCTTCGGAAGGAAGGCGGCATCGGTGGCTTCTCGCTGCTTCCGCGATCCTGGGCGTTGCGTGTTGCTGCCGCCACATATTTGCTGTTGCTGCTGAATGACCTGACCACCTTTCCAAGCGGATTTGACGCCATTCACTACCACCTGATGTTGCCCCTCGAGTGGCTTCGCAACGGGGGCATCTGGCCAATGGACCCGGACCCGTTAAGGGCTCAGCCAGGAAACGCGGAATTGCTGGCGCTGCCGGCGCTCTCGATCAACAGCCAGGCCTTGGCGGGACTGGGGAACGCTCTGGGGACTGTGGTCGTCGCAATCTCGGTCTACTCTATCGCCCTTCGCCTCACCGACTATCTGGATGCCGCCGAATTCGCTGTGGCTCTGATCGTCGGATTGCCCATCGTCATTTACCAGACCTTCAGCTCATACTCGGACCTCTTCGGAACGAGCATGATTTTCGCCAGCGCCGCGCTGTTCATGGCTTACTGTTCGAGCGGCAATCGCGCGATGTGTTGGGCATGCGCTGTTGCCCTCGGCCTGAGTTTGGGTACAAAACCGTGTTTCTGGCCCTATGGGGTTCTGTTCTTTGGCGTGGTTGCTTTCGTCCTTTGGTCCAGGAAAGCATTCGCGCTGCTCGGGGTCTCCACTGGACTAATCGCTCTCCCGGCGCTGCTCTGGTTCGTCCGAAACGCGATGGCCACCGGGAATCCTGTTTACCCGCTGGCGATCCACATCGGCCCTATTGCGCTGAACGGGCTCGATCGAACTAATTTCGTCGAACCCCACGGTACCGGCGTCCTCGGCCCCTCGCTCAAAGCGATGACATATCCATGGGTCGAATACGTCTGGGACAAGGGAATTCCGTTCGATGAGCATCGTGGGCTGGGTCCGGCTTTCGCTGTCTTTTTAGTCCCTTCGCTCCTCGTCGCCTGCATCTCGGCGTTTCGGAACCGTCGCGTGGCGGTTCTGGTGTCATTGTTCGCCGTGTCATGGCTGATCTGGTGGGTCCCTCTTTATCGGGTTCTGAGATTCGGCCTGCCGGTCATCACGTTAGTTTGCGTGTTTGGCGCTCTCTTCTATCGGCGCTTGTCGGAGACGATGCGCAAACCGGTCGGCGTTTTGTTGACCGTAACTACGATTTTGGGTTGCCTGATGTGTCTCAGCGCGCCCGCAAGAGATCTTGCGGAACGAATTCACATTCACTCGTGGTCCCGCGCTGCCTATTACGGGTATCCGGAAATCGTTGACCAACTCCCGCCAGGTTCCCGCATTTTGAACCGGGTTCCTCCCGCCAGCAACTTCATCCTCGAGGGCAGAAATCTGTCCAATGTGGTCACGACTCTTCCCGAATCCGCCAAGCCCTCCGCGCTCTGCGACGGCGAATCCGGCTATGCCGTGACTATGGGCGATTCCGCTGCCGAGGATGCGGTCCTGCAAACGTGCGCCTCTCTCCTGTACGTCGGAGTTCCCGCGTCCATCCATCCGAAAATGGCAAGGGAATGGCACGTCTACCGTTACGTGGCTTCCCCGCAGGCCGCGGTTCATCCTAGATTCTAGTGGGCTGTTTCGATCATCCCGAAACCGATTGCTTGCGCGCGCGGCTCAGAGCATCCGAGCCACGACCGCAACAGAGTGGTTACGAAATCGGAGGGACAGACCACTAGGTCGGAATTTCGCATGGGCATTTCGCTCGCGCGCCCGCGCGTCGCCATAATGTTCGACAGCCTGGGCCCCTACCACGTCGCCCGGCTGAATTCAGCGGCGCGCCATGTTGATGTCATCGCCGTCGAGTCGTCCGGAGCCAGTAGTGACTACGCGTGGCACGCGGTTAATGGCCGGCATCTTTTCTCCCGCGTAACTCTGTTTCCGCAAGAAACCATTCGCAAAAAGGCCCCCGAGGAAGTGCTGTCGCGAGTGCATGAGGAACTCACGAAAGCGGCCCCCGACTGCGTGGCCCTTCCCGGCTGGTCGGAACCAGCATCGCTCGCCGCTCTGCTTTGGGCGAAGGAATCCGGCAAGCCCGCCGTACTCATGACGGAAAGCTCGGCGCATGACGAGCCGCGCCGTTGGTGGAAGGAACTCGTCAAGTCTCGCATCGTCTCGCAGTTTTCGGCCGCGCTCGCGGGCGGCTCGCCGCACGTGAGCTATTTGAATCAGCTCGGCATGGACAGTGGTCGCGTCTTCACCGGCTACGACGTTATCGACAACGACTATTTCGAATCGCGCGTCGCGGAAGTCAGGCGCGATTCGGACAACTGGCGCGCGAGGTTCAACCTTCCGCGCAACTATTTTCTAGCATCGGCGCGTTTCATCGAGAAAAAAAATCTGCCCCGCCTTTTGGACGCGTTCAGTATCTTCCGCGGCCGGTTCACACCCGCTTCGCCTTCGGATCAGCCATGGCATCTCGTGCTCCTCGGAGATGGACCGTCAGCGGGTGATCTGCGCGACTTCGCCGCAAAGCTCTCCCTCGGGTCCTCGCTGATTCTTCCGGGCTTTCTTCAGTACAAGGATTTGCCTGTTTTCTACGCGCTGGCTTCCGCTTTCGTACATGCAAGCACGACAGAACAGTGGGGCCTCGTGGTAAACGAGGCTATGTCGGCCGGGTTACCCGTTATCGTGTCGGAGCCGTGCGGTTGCGCGCCTGACCTCGTTCACAGCGGCGTGAATGGATTTACGTTCGACCCGTTCAGCCCGAGCCAGTTAGCGGACTTCATGGTTCGAATCGCGTCGGAAGACGACATGCGCAAATCGATGGGCGAAGCCAGCCTGCGCATCATCAACGAATGGGGTCCGCAGCGTTTCGGATCGGGGCTGAATCAGGCAGCGAATGCGGCTCGTTCGCAAAAACCGGCGCCGCTCGCTCCGTGGGATCGGGCGCTGCTGGCGGCCCTCATCCGAAGGGCGCCTCGACAAGAGACATAAGCTAGGAGACATAAGCCAAGACACATAAGAATGGACCGGACCGGAACAATCTGGCATGTGGTCGGGAGCATGCACCCGAGCCGGGGCGGCACGACCGCGGCAGTCGCCGAAATCACCTCACGGCTGGCGCGCCGCGGTAACTCCACGAGAGTTCTTGCCGGCGCGGCGGCCGAGTCGATCGATTCAGAACTGGCGGATTGGGACCGTCTCCGCGCCGCAGGGGTTTGTCTCGATATTCATGCCGCATCCGGCGTTCCTCTGCGCTCTCCCGCACTGACAAAACTCATTTCGGAGTCGATCAGGCGCGGTGACGTCGTCCATTTCCACGGCGTCTGGGAGGGCCTTCTCTGGGACGCCGCCAAAGCTGCCGAGCACGCCGGAGTTCGCTACATGGTCTGCCCTCATGGCATGCTGGATCGCTGGTCCCGCCACCGGTCGAGGTTGAAGAAGACTCTCGCATGGAATCTCGGCGCGCGTCACTTCATTCGCCGGGCTGGCGCGATCCATTGCCTCACGGAACACGATCGCGCCGAAACTCGGGAAGTCTGCCATCCAGCCCCCATCCGAATCATTCCGACCGGAGTGGACCCGTCCGCCTTCCCAATCCGTGAAGCTCGAACGAATTCCGACCTGCCTTTGCAGATCCTCTATCTGGGCCGGATTCATCCCAAAAAAGGCCTCGATGTTCTCCTTGAGGCGCTTGCGGGGATGCGGCTTCGGGCTGAACTGAAAATCGCCGGCCCATCCGACGATTCGGAATTCGAAACCCGTTGCCGCGCCATCGTGAGCGATCGAAACCTTGCTTCACGCGTCCAATGGGTCGGTTCGCTGCAGGGCGATCAGAAGATCGCCGCATTCCACTCGAGCGATGTCTTCGTATTGCCGAGTTGGCAGGAGGGCCTGAGCATCGCCGTCCTCGAGGCGATGGCCTGCGCGCTGCCTGTAATCATTTCCGAACACTGCCATTTCCCTGAAGTGGGCCGCCACGGCGCCGGAACTGTCGTCGTAAACGAAGCTCAGGCCGTTACCGCCGCGCTCGACCGGATCGCTGCTATGCCCGAGTCGGCTCGTTCTGAAATGGGCATAGCAGGCCGGCGGCTTGTCGAACAGCGCTACAGTTGGGACTCGATCGTGGACCAACTCGAAAGCGCGTACCACGAGCTGGGTTACGAAGATAATTCGAATCGCAGTGAGTCCGCCGACGCAAGCCTCGCGCTGAAATCCGCGGCGGATACGTCCCGCTGATGAGCGAGCAACCGCCGGTCTACGTGAATCGGCTCAGCCTCGCGAATCGTTTGGGGCGGGTCGCATGGTCCGTCGTTTGGCTCCTTCTCTTCAGACCTTCACCCAACCCTCTGCACGCCTGGCGCAGATTCCTTCTACGCCTCTTCGGCGCACGCGTCGCCGCCGGAGCTCATCCCTACCCCGGCTGTAAGATTTGGGCGCCATGGAATCTCACCATGGGTCCGCACAGTTGTCTCGCGAACGACGTTGACTGCTACTGTGTGGCGCCAATCGAATTGGGCGCCTTCGCCCTCGTCTCTCAGTACAGTTATCTCTGCGCGGCGACTCACGACTATCAGAATCCCGAATTCCCGTTGATCCCCAAGCCGATCGTCATACGCGATCGAGCCTGGATTGCGGCAGGCGCGTTCATCGGACCCGGCGTAGAGATCGGTGAAGGCGCGGTATGCGGCGCCCGCTCGGTTGTCATTCGCGACGTTGAACCGTGGACCGTCTGCGCAGGCAATCCTGCGAAACCGATCAAGCGCCGCCGAATGCGCGACTCCGCGGAGGTCGGACAGCACCAAAATGACGTATCGATCTCCTGATCTATTTCACGCAGGCGTCACGCGCGCCGCCCTTTTCCATGGCTGACTCGAAACAGAAACAATATCCCTCCGCGCGATCTGTGCCGGTGTCCGTCCTGATCCCGGCCAAGAACGAAGAGGAAAACATCCAGGCCTGTCTGGATTCAGTCGTCTGGGCCAGCGACGTCGTTGTCATCGATTCGAAAAGCACCGATCGCACCTGCGAGATGTCTTGCGCCGCCGGCGCAAGAGTCATTCAGTTCCATTACATTCCAGGACAGATGAAGAAGAAGAACTGGGCACTCTCTTCGGTGGATTTTCTCAATTCCTGGATCCTCATTCTCGATGCCGATGAGCGCATCACGCCCGAGCTTGCCGAAGAGATCGCCCACGCCGTTCACGATCCGAAAGGTTGCCCTGGCTTTTACATCAACCGCCGGTTCTTCTTCCTGAACCGGTTTATACGCCACGCGGGCTACTATCCGAGCTGGAATCTGCGCCTCCTGAAGCGGGGAAGCGGCATGTATGAAGACTTCACCGGTCAGGACACGGGCTCAGGCGACAACGAAGTTCACGAGCACATCATTCTCGACGGAAACGCCGGCTATCTGAAACATCCCATGGATCACTTCGCGTTTCCCACCATCGATCATTTCCTCCAGAAGCACATCCGCTACTCCAATTGGGAGGCGCGTGTCCAGGCCCGTCTGGAGGAACGCGTCCAGCTCGATCAGGCAAGGACGGGAATCTCGCGATCGCTGGAGTTGAAAAGGCTGCTGAAAAATCTCGCCCGCAAGTTCCCCTTCCCCCACTGGCTGCGCTTCGCCTACCATTACTTCGTAAAACGTGGCTTCCTCGACGGCAGAGAGGGTTACGTGTTCTGCCATCTGTTGGCCGAGTACGAATTCTGGATCGCGGCGAAGCGCTTCGAACTGGGCGTCACGCCTCTCTACACAGCGAAACGCTAGTGTAGTGTCCGTTGATAAAATCTGACGATCACCCGTGGGGGCAGGCCCTCGGCCTGCGGCGGCCTCTCAGGCCGCCTTTGCGGGGCTGAGAGCGCCGCGCAGCGTGAGACGCTGCCCCACATTTGTTGTCAGATTTTACGTAAGACAGGACATTCGAACTGAGCGTCACGCACTCCGCACAGGAAGGCGTTAGTACTTGGTTGCAGAAGTTCGCGTAACAGCAGAGCCGGGCTGAAGCCCGGCGCAGGATGAATCCTGCCCCACGTGGGGCAGACTTTAGTCTGCGCGGGACTTCAGTCCCG
>Ga0126381_100002982_pt1 | contig 18405 bp, 15 predicted proteins | sample PanSoiMetPlot_28_FD_96465 | JGI IMG/M metagenome (GOLD analysis project Ga0126381, IMG submission 96465) | Tropical forest soil microbial communities from Panama - MetaG Plot_28 | ecosystem: Environmental > Terrestrial > Soil > Tropical forest > Bulk soil | place: Panama | collected 2016-02-17
CCCCCTTCCAGGTGCCTTGCGCGAGCCGCTTGACCACCCGCTCGCTCGGCGGATCGAGCGCGATGACCTTGACGGCCCGCGGCCTGGAGTTCGGGTAATCGACCCGGAACCGCGCCTCTTCGGCGGTGGTCATGCGGGCGCTTTCGGTGGGCATCGGGCTGTCTCCAGGTCTGACGGCGGCAGTGCCGACGGAAGGGGAGCCTGGCAGGCTCCGGCAGTTGACTTTTTGGCTTCCATCGGCCGTTCTCGGGCCTCGCCACCTAGATAGCATCGGTGGCGCAGTCATCAAATGGGAGAGCTTTATGGCGAACCGGATCGATCTTTGCAGCACGGGCGAGGTCGCGCCGGGCAATGCGCTCAGGGTCGAGGCCGGCGATCTGGCACTGGCGGTGTTCAACGTCGACGGCGAGTTCTATGTCACCGACGACCAGTGCACCCATGGGCCCGGCCTCCTCTCGGAAGGCTACATCGAGGACGACGTGGTGGAATGCAACTTTCATAACGGCCAGTTCAACATCAAGACCGGCGAGGTGGTCGCGCCCCCCTGCATGATCCCGGTCAAGACCTACAAGACCACGGTCGAGAACGGCCGGGTCTTCATCGAAACCGATTGAGGTCTCCGGCCGCATGAAAGTCCTATGCACCAATGCCCTCAAGGCCGTGCTGTCGGAACTGGCGCCGGAGTTCGAGCGCGCCCAGGGAAGCCCGCTCGACATCGCCTGGGGCTCGACCCAGACGCTGATCGACAAGATCGGCGGCGGCGAGGGCGGCGATCTTGCGATTCTGTCCGATGAGGCCATCGACGACCTGATCCGCAAGGGCAGGCTTGCCCAAGGCAGCCGAACCGACCTCGCCCGCTCCTTCATCGGCATCGCGGTGCGCGCGGGCGGCCGCAAGCCGGAGATCGGCAGCGCCGAGGCCTTCAAGGCGGCGCTGCTGGCGGCGCGTTCGGTCTGCTATTCAAGGAGCGGCATCAGCGGCATCTATTTCAAGGGCTTGCTCGAGCGTATCGGCCTCGCGGACGCGATCGGGCCCAAGACGGTGCTGCCGCCCACCGGGGTCGCGGTCGGCGAAGCGCTGGCCAGAGGCGACGCCGAGATCGGCGTGCAGCAGATCAGCGAGCTGATCCCGTTTGCCGGCATCGAGGTCGTGGGCCCGCTGCCCCCGCCCTTACAGAAAGTGTCCGTGTTCTCGGCAGGCCTGTTTGCCGCCGCCGCGGACCCATCGGGTGCCCAAGCGCTCGTTCGGGCGCTGACCGCGCCCGCCACGCGCGCCCTCTATGCGCGCAACGGCATGGAGCCGGCGTTTTAGAGCAGGATCCCGAAAAGTGGATACCGGTTTTCGGAAAAGATCACGCTCCAGCGTGACGCCTATCGGTGCTGCGTCACCGTATCGACCAGAGCGAGGCGGCCCTTCTTCACCTCGGCAAGCGCGCGCTCGAGGGCCGGGCGGATGTCCTTCGGGTTCTCGATCGGACCCTCGCCATAGCAGCCCATGGAGCGGGCGAGCGCGGCGAAATCGGGCTCGGGGCCGTAGAGATCCATGCCGATATGGGCCTTGGTCTCGTCGGTGCCGCGCAGCTTCGCCATCCGGATCTGGTGCGCCCAGTCGTTGTAATAGGCGCGGTTGTTGTGCATCACCACCAGCATCGGGATCTGGTATTTCGCCGCCACCCAGAGCGCGCCGGCGTCAAACATCAGATCGCCGTCCGGCTGGATATCCACCACGATGCGGCCCTTGTCCTTGTGGGCGAGCGCGACCCCGATCGAGATGCCGATCTGCGTCGCGGTGCCGAGTTCCACGCCCGGATGGCGATAGGGCTTGTCGAAGTCCCAGAGCTTGCGCACCTGCTGCTTGAGATTGTTGGCGGTGAGAACCCAATCCTCGTTCTTGATCACCTCCCAGATTTCGAGCGACAGGCGCGCGAAGGTGATGGGCGAGGCATCCCAGTTCTCGCGCGCGTCCTGCTGCCATTTGGCCCAGACTTCGTCGTGGCGCTTGCCGATCGCGGCCTTGCGTTCGGTGATACGCCCCTTGAGCTTGGCGTCGCCCGCAATCCGCTCGCGGCACAGGCGGGTCAGCTCCGGCACGCCCAGCACGGTGTCCCCGAGCGCGCGCACCGAGACCGGCTGCATGCGGCAATAGTCCATCGCCCATTTGCTGATGCCGATCTCGCCGAACCCGATCTCGGCGAAGTCGCAGCGCTCCGGCACCAGCATTTCGAGCGTCCGCTTGGTGCTGTTGAGCTCGGTGAGCTGCTTCTCGTAGTCGCGCACGTCGAGCCCGAGCACGAGATCGGTGTGCCGCAGCGAGGCCTTGTCCATGCTCAGACACAGCGAATGCTTGTTGGGGAAGTTCAGCGCATTGTTGACATCCCAGACCGCCGCACCGGTGGTCTCAGCAAGCTCCACCAGGTTTTCGAACCCGCCGGGGCGCCGGCCGGCGTATTCCGCCATGATGAGGGGATGCTCGGCCGCCACGAGCTTGTCGGCGATGGCGGAAAGCGCGCGTGGGTCGGGCATTGCGGGCGCCGGGGTGGCGACCGCGTAGGCGGGCGGCAGCGGGATTTCCTGGGTGAGCGGGTCCTCCTGCAGCGCCGCGTCGTAGCACATGTAGACCGGGCCCTGCGGCTCGCTGGTCATCACCGAATAGGCGCGCGCAAAGGATTCCGGGACGCCGTCGATCGCGCTCGGCTGGTAGTCCCACTTGACGTAGTCGCGGATGGCGTTGCCCTGGACCAGCGCCGTGTGGGTCCAGTCGATGTGCGGCCGCCGGCGGCCTTCATGCATGGGCCCGGTCGCCCCGATGATGAAGATCGGCACCCGGTCGAGATAGGCGTAGTAGATCGCCATGCAGGCGTGCAGGAGGCCTACGAGATTGTGCAGGATCACTGCCATCGGCTTGCCGGTCGCCTTGGCGTAGCCGTGGGCGATCTGCACCGCGATCTCCTCGTGCTGGCACAGCAACATGGGCGGCTCGTTGCCGCCGTAATTGACCAGCGAATCGTGCAGCCCGCGGAAGCTCGCGCCCGGATTGAGCGTGATGTAGGGAAAGCCGTAGCGCTTGATCAGATCGACGATAACGTCGGATTGCCAGCCGCGATAGTTCGCGTTGGTGCCCGGCATGCTGCCAGAGGCCCTTGTCGTTTCCTGCATGCGTTTCTCCGGTCGTCCCCGCCCCCGCTTTCGCGGGGGTAAACTCCAGCGGGGATGCAGTGCTTAGTAGAAGCTGGATGCCCGCTTACGCGGGAATGAGCGGAGTGGCAACTGCGCACACCGTCTCATTTCGGATTGAGCACCTTGGCGGCCTTGGCGGCGATCTCGGGCAGGGTCTGATAGACCTCGCGGACGAGTTTCTCGACCTCAGGGCCGCCCACGGGGGTGATCTCAAGCTGCGCCTTGTCGGCCTCGGCCAGGAAATCCTTGTCCTTCATGGTATCCACGAACGCCTGCCGGATCGCCGCCGCGCGTTCCGCCGGAATGTTCGGCGGCGCGAGGAAGGGCCGCCCCATCACCTGCCGGGCGAAGATGAGCTTGAGGATCTGTCGCTCCTCGTCGTTGCGGGCGAGGTCGGTGACGAGCGGAACGTCAGGCAGGTCCGGATGCTTGGAGAGCCCGAGCTGCACCAGGATCGTGATCTTCTTCTGGGCGAGCCAATCCTTGTGAGTCGCCACCACGCTCGACCAGGACCAGCCGCAGCGGCCGGCGACCTCGCCCCGCTCCATCGCAAGGTTCACGTCGTTGCCGCCCGGATAGCCGGTGATCACCTTCATCTTGGTGCCGAGCACCGCATTCAGGATCGCCGGGAACACGTCGGTGTCGGAGCCGCCGCCGGTGCCGCCGACTGTCAACTGCTTGGTGTAGAGGTCCTCGAACTTGTTGATGCCGGCGTTCTGCCAGGCCACGCAGACGCTGACTTCGTCATTGGCGCTGCCGATCCAGTTGAACTTGTTGGCGTCGAACTGGGCTGCCTTGTTGCCGAGCAGCGGATCGAAGGCGACGCCGCGCCCGATCGTGCCCATCTCGGTCCCGTCCTTGACTCCCACGTTATAGAGCCAGTTGGCGAGCCTGAGACTCCCGGCACCCTCCATGTTCTTGGCCACGATGGTGGGGCTGCCGGGAATGTGCCTGCCGATGAAGCGCGCCACCATGCGGGCATAGACGTCATAGCCCCCGCCCACGCTGTAGCCGATCTCCATGTTGACGTTGCGGCCCTTGTAGAAGGCCGCGACGTCCTGGGCACGGGCAGGGTGTGCGAGAGCGGATGAAATGATTGCGACCGCGGCTACGGCGAAAATCCTACGCATACCGAACCTCCTCGCGCAGGCCGCGCCACAGCTTCGGCGTCGTCCCTGCGAAAGCAGGGACCCATACGGTGTGCCCTATCGATCGGCTGCGGCGTATGGGTCCCGGCTCGCGGCGGCTTCGCCGCCTTGGCCGGGACGACCCGAGGTGAGCGTCAGAACCCCGGCGCGTTCTCCAGCTGATCGAGCCAGTCGAAGCCCATCTCCTTGATCATGCGATTGCTCATGACGATGAGGCGGGCTTCCTTATCGGCGAAATGCTGGTGATTGGTGAAGGGCGGCACGTAGATGTAATCGCCCTTCTTCCATTCGAACTTCTTGGGCTCGTCGGCCCATTCCCACAGGAACTTGTCCTGGCAATCGAACTTCATGTCCCAATGCAGGTCGTAGCCGGAGCCTTCCACCACGAAGATCAGTTCCTCCCACATGTGCCGATGCTTGCCGGAGCGCTCGCCGTCCTTGAGGAACAGCATATAGGCCTCCACGCACAGCTCCGGCGTGTTCATGCGGTGATTGATGATGTGCTTGATCAGGCCGTCGGGCGAGCGCTCCCACGGCATGTCCTCGGCTTTGACCACGTTCGGCCGGGCCGCGTATTCCTTACGGAACTCGGTCGAGCGCGCGATGTCCTCGGCGCGCCAGTTGCAGGTCTGGTTGCCCGACAGGGCCTGTTGCTTGTCTTCGATCGCGCTCATGCGCAGCGTCTCCTGACTGTCAGAGGTCTTTCGGCGGTGAATAGGGCCCGAGCTCCGGATCGAGATCGGGCGGCCATTCCACCATCTTCTGCAGCAGGAGATGCATGAACAGGAACAGCGGCTTCGCCTTGAAGACGAGGTGAATGCATTCCTCGGTGGTCGAATCGTTGAAGTGCTGATGCACGCAGCCGTTCTCCACCAGCATCACGTCGCCGGCCTTCCATTCGATGCGGCGCCCGTCATGGACGTCGTGGCCGTGGCCCTTGAGGACGTAGAACACCGCGCTGTTGAGATGGCCGTGCTTCTGGCCGGCGGTCTTGGGCGCATAGGCCTCGATATGGGACTCGATCGACTGGATGATCGACGTGGCCTGCGGGCTGATCACGCTCTTGCCGAACATCTGCGGACCGCCCTTCCAGGGCAGGTCGGAGGAGGAATAGACGCGCGGCTCCTCGACCAGGGTCTTGTAGAGGTGGCTGTAGGTGCCTTCGAGCGCGCGCACGAAAGTCCGCTTCTTGGCCCACCGCTCCCACTTCTGGTTCTTTTTCTCCATCTCGTAAGGGTCGGGCTGGTTGTGCCCGATGCCCGCAACCTGGTCGACAACGCCTGTCATTCGTGGGCTCCTGCTTGGGCCGCTCACACTGGGCCGATTGAGGTTCCCGCCCGCAGGCGCCGCAAAGGCGCCGCCGGGGGTTCAAGGGGGTCCTTACGCGATTGCCGGGGGAGGCGCAATCGCGCCGCCCCGCCCTCATGTCGCGGGACATTCGGGGCTCGCGACGGTCGCCGTATCGCCCTCAGCGTCGGCCGCGCTTTGCCTTGCGAGCCCCCGCGCGCGCAGCGGTGCGTGGGCGCGATCGGGAGGCCGTCTTCGCCCGCGGCGCCGGCTGACTTCGCGCTGGTCGGGGCTCTGCGCGCGCGGTCGCGGCCTCCGCCTTCTCCAATCGGTGGGTCCAATATTCCCAGGCGCGCCCCAGCGTACGCGGCGTCAGGCTGTGGCCGCGGCACAGCTCGGCTTCGCCGACCGAGAGCGTGGTGAGGCTGCCCATCGCCATGGCGCGCGCCTGCAGCTCCGCATTGCGGCAGGTATAGATCGAGCGGAACACGCATTCGCGCAGCGAGCGGCCCGCGAGCGTCGCCCCGTGCCGGCGGAGCAGGATCATCCAGTAGTCGCCGAGCGCGGCGGCAAGCGAGCGGCCTTCCTCCGGGCGGGTGACGACAAGCCCGGTATCGCCGAACTCGTCGCGGCTGTCCCAGAACGGCACCTTGGGGCCGAGCGCGGCGCCCAGATGCATGACCGGCACAAGCTCGACGCCGCTGATGCAGAAGGGCAGTACCGAGACGGCATGATGGTGGCAGACCGAATGCACGTCCGGACGCGCCTGATAGATGCAGCCGTGGATCACGAGCTCACTGAACAGTCGCGCGGTGGTCGGCTCGACCGGCTTCGAATCGAGCGTCATTTCGAGAATGTGCCCGGGTGTGACGAGCTCAGCCGCGCCATAGCGCGAGATCAGGTAGCGGTCGGGATGCTCCGGATGGCGCACGCTGATATGCCCGAACGCATCGAGCACGCCCTCATTGGCAAGCACGCGATTGGCGATCGCGAGCTCCTGGCGAATCTCGGCCAATGCGTCAGGCATGTTGTGTTCTCCTTTTTGGGGCGGGAATTTCGCGGGGGGATCCGCGAATGCGGATGGCCCAGTAATCACGGAGCGGGCGGGGTATCAACGGCGCTTGCGCGGGGCCTGCTCACAGCACGCCGGGGATCCAGCGCTTCACCTGCGCCCGGTAGGCCGTGTATTCGGCCCCGAAGGTGGCCTCGAGCCGGGCTTCGTCACCCATGACGCGATACTGGAACCACGCGGCGCGCAGGACCAGGAGCAGGAGGGCGAAGGGGGACCAGAACGTCAGCGCAAGCCCGCTCATGAAGATGAGATGGCCGAGATACATCGGGTTGCGGGTGTATCGGTAGGGCCCTTGCGCGACGATTCGCTTGGGCGGCGCCGCCATGCCGGGCCCGCCGCCGCCCAGCTGCAGGCGATAGCGGCCGACCAGCCGATATTGCAGGTAGCCCCACGCCAGGAGCGGCATGCCCCACGGGACGAATCTGATCTCGCCGCCGCGCCAAATGAGCTCGAACGCGATCACCGCCAGCGGCGACAAGATGAAGGTCTGCACCGGCGTGCGCCCAAGCCAATGCAGGAAGGCATGCGTCATTGGGATAGTCCTACACCAAATGGCACGGCGGTCGCCGCCCCGCCCCCAGCATAGCGCCATCAGGGATTTACCCGACACTTTGGAGCCGGCCAACTCTGAAATTTATTCCAAATCATTATTCGCAATGGCGGTGCCGTCCCGCAGGGCAAAATTCGGCACTGGGCGAGCTATCTGGAAACTGGTCAACCCGCAGAGCAAAAAGCACAATCGGTCGCGAGGCGGTTTTTGTTGCATTGCAGCGCGTTGAGACGGCTCAAACTATCAAACAGTCGGATCGTTCCGCCGTCAGCAAGATAGATATTTGCGCGCTTTTGTCGCGTCTTACCTTGCCGGCAGCATTACAGAAGCGTAAGGTGTACTTTCATCATGCAACCGGTTTCGGTCGGGAGGGACGAATGCTTCGAACCCGAGCGCTGGCCTCAATAAGCATGGTTCTCGCTGGCGCGGTTTTTCTGCCGCCGGCGACATTGCCAGCAGAAAATTCCGTTGCTTCGGCTCCGCCTCCGCACAGCGCGCCGTTTGACCAGCCGACAGTGTGGCGCACCTGGAAGATCTATTGCGACACCTGCCATTTCGGTCCGAAGGCACGCGCGAAGCTGAACCTCGAAAATCTGGACCTCGCCAGTCTCGACGAGCAGGGCGCGGTTTGGGAGAAGCTGTTGCGCAAGCTGCGCAGCCGCGAGATGCCGCCCCCCGGCATGCCCCGTCCCGACGAGGCGACCTACGTGGCTTTGATCAAGGCCATCGAAGGCGAGCGCGATCGCGTCGCGCAGGTTCGGCCAAAGCCCGGGCACCCCACGCTTCATCGCCTCAACCGGACCGAATACGCCAACGTCATCCGCGATCTCCTCGCCGTCGATGTTGACGTTTCCGAGCTTCTGCCCGCCGACGACACCGGCTACGGCTTCGACAATATCGGTGACGTGCTGCAGGTGTCGCCGCTGCAGATGGAGCGTTACCTTGCCGCCGCCGGCAAGATCAGCCGTCTCGCGGTGGGCGACCCCAAGATGGCGGTGGCCTATCAAACCTATTCGATTTCGCACGGCCTCAATCAAGCCGATCGCATGAGCGAGAGCTTGCCGCTCGGCTCGCGCGGCGGCACCGCCGTCGAGCATCGCTTCCCGGTCGACGGCCAATACGAGATTTCGGTCGGCCTCGCGCGCGGCAAGGCGGATGAGTTCCTGGGCATGGGATCGGACCGCACCATTGATTTGCGGCTCGACGATCAGAGGCTCGCACTGTTCCCCGTCCCGGCCGGCAAGGGAGGCGCTGTATTCGGTACCGGGAATGACCCCGACGCGAATTTCAAGGTCAAGATACCGGTCACGGCCGGCCCCCATAGGCTCGTTGCCACCTTCCTGAAGGATACGGTGGTCGCTGAGGACATTGTTCCGTTGAACCGCGGCCGCGGCAGCAACGGGAACGACAAGGACTACTTCGAAGGCGTGGGCAATATTTCGGTGGTCGGGCCGTATGACGTGAAGGGGCCCGGGGATACCGCGAGCCGCGAGCTGATCTTCATCTGCCAGCCGGCGGCAGCCGCCGAGGAGCAGGCTTGCGCCGAGAAGATCATCACCAACCTGGCGCACCGCGCTTTCCGCCGACCGGTGGGGGCAGACGACCTGCAGCCGATCTTCGGGATCTACCAGCAACGCGCCAAGACGGACGGGTTCGAGGGCGGGATCAGGCTGGCGCTGCAGGCGATCCTGGTGTCGCCCGACTTCATCTTCCGGGTCGAGCTCGATCCGCCGGGCGCGGCGCCCGGCAGCGCGCACCGGGTCAGCGATGTCGAGCTCGCTTCGCGCCTGTCCTTCTTCCTGTGGAGCAGCACACCGGATGACGAGCTGCTCGCGGTCGCCGAGCGCGGCGGGCTCAGCGACCCGTCGATGCTGGAGAAGCAGGTCCGGCGCATGCTTGCCGACGCTCGCTCCAAGGCGCTGGTCAAGAATTTCGTCGGCCAGTGGCTGTTCCTGCGCAATATCCCGCGCGTGCAGCCGGATTCGGTGGCGTTCCCGAACTTCGACGATAACCTGCGCGAGGCGCTCGAGACCGAAACCGAGCTCGTGGTCGAGAGCACGCTGCGCGAGGATCGCAGCGTCGCCGACTTGCTGAATACGGACTACACCTACCTCAATCAGCGCTTGGCCGAGCACTACGGGATCAAGGGCATCTACGGCAACCAGTTCCGGAAGGTCGCGATCACCGATCCGAACCGGCGGGGCCTGCTCGGACAGGCCAGCATCATGACGGTGACCTCCTATCCGGATCGGACAGCGCCAACAATCCGTGGGAAGTGGGTGCTGGAGCAGCTCCTCGGCACGCCGCCGCCGCCGCCGCCGCCCAACGTTCCGGCGTTGAAGGACGACGGCACCGCCAAGACGCTGACCATGCGCCAGCGCATGGAGGAGCACCGGGCCAGTCCGCAATGCGCCGTCTGCCACCGGCTCATGGACCCGATCGGCTTTGCGCTCGAGAATTATGACGGCATCGGCCGTTGGCGCGATGCAGCGGGCGAGGGAGCCGGACCGGTCGACGCCTCCGGAGTGCTGCCTGACGGCACCGAATTCAACGGGCCGGCGGGCCTGCGCGACATCCTGGTGGCCCGGCGCAACATGTTCGTGGAAACCTTCACCGAGCGGCTCATGACCTACGCGCTGGGCCGCGGTGTCGAGGAATACGACGCTCCTGTCATTCGCAAGATCGTGCGCGAAGCTTCGGCGGATGACCAGAAATGGTCATCCATCATTCTCGGTATCGTCAAAAGCAACCCGTTTGAGATGAGGAGGGTAAGCGATGAAGGCCATAACTAGGAAATACATTCCCCGCCGGACCTTCCTGCGCGGGGCGGGTGCGGCCCTGGCCCTGCCCATGTTGGACGCCATGACCCCGGCGTTTGCGGTCGAGAAGGCACGGCCGATCCGCATGTCGTTCATGGAGGTCCCCAACGGGATCATGAACCTGAACGGGGAGTGGACGCCCAAGACCGAGGGCACGGACTTTGAGCTGAGCTCCACGATGCAGCCGCTCGCATCGTTCCGCGACCGCATGCTGGTGCTGACCGGGCTCGACCAGCAGCAGGCCGCCGGCATGAATTTCGAGGTGGGCGGTGATCATCCGCGCGCCTGCACGGCCTGGCTTACAGGCACGCATGCCAAGATGACCTCGGGTGCGGATCTGCACGCCGGCATTTCCGCCGACCAGATCGCCGCCAAGGAATTCGGCAAGTACACCCAGCTCGCCTCGCTCGAGATCGGCCTGGAGACGCCCGAAGTGGTGGGCGCCTGCGAGTCCGCCTACGGCTGCGCTTATTACAACACGATCGCGTGGCGCAACGAGACCACGCCGCTGCCGATGGAGAACCGGCCGCGCGCCGTCTTCGAGCGCCTGTTCGGCGACTCGGGATCGACCGATCCGCAGGTCCGCGCGTCACTGCGCGATGACGACCACAGCATCCTCGACGTCGTGAACGGCAGCGTGAAGCGCCTGCGCGCCAAGCTCGGCGGCCCGGATCGCGCCAAGATCGACCAGTATGTGGACGCGGTGCGTGACGTGGAGCGCCGGATGCAACTCGCCGAGACGCAGGGCGATCGCGACATCCCGCAGGTGACGGCCCCGGTCGGCGTTCCGGGTGTTTTCTCGGACTACTTCAAGCTGATGGCCGATCTGATGGTGCTGGCTTGGCAGACCGACATGACCCGGGTCTGCACCTTCCAGATGGGACACGAAATGAGCGGCCGCGCCTATCCGGAGCTCGGATTTGGCGATTCCCATCACTCCGTGACCCATCACCACGGCGATCCAGAGAAGATCGCCAAGACCGCCCAGATCAACACCTTCCACACGAAGATGTTGGCCTACTACCTCGACAAGCTGCGCTCGACGCCGGACGGCGAGGGCTCGCTGCTCGATCACTCGATGGTCCTGTACGGCGGTGCGCTGAACGACGGCAACCTGCACCTCTATACGAGCCTGCCGCTCGTGCTGGTGGCCGGCGGCGTGAATGGCATCAAGGGCGGACAGCATATCCGCTACCCGAACCGCACGCCGATGGCCAACCTGCTGCTGACCATGCTGGACAAGGCCAATGTCCCGTATGTGCATCAGCTGGGCGACAGCACCGGCCGGCTCGATCTGGTGTACTCCGCGAAGGCCGCGGACGCTGCCCCGAAGGGAAAGACGCTCTAAGGGCGCGCTCCGTTCGGGCCTGCTCATCCATGCTCGTGGCCGCCGCGCTTTGGCGGCCATGAGCGGCGGGCGCGAAGGATCAAACGCTGATTGCGACTGGGACTAGCTGAAGGGAAACCGCTCCAACCTGGAGAACGACGATGAGCATCAAGGCAAAAATTCTGGCGAGTGCGCTGGGCCTGCCGCTGCTTGCGAGCACCGCATTTGCCGCCGACACCAAGAACCTGGTGGACGCCACCAAGCAGGGCGACCGCGAAGCCGTGCGCGCGCTGCTGAGCGGCGCGGCCAAGAGCTACGTGGCGGGTCCGCAAGGCACCGTGGCGCTGCTCTGGGCGGCCGAGCATAACGACGCGAAGATGGTCGATCTGCTGCTGGGCGGCGGCGCCGATCCGAAGGCAGCCAACGAATATGGCGCGACGCCGCTTTACGCGGCCGCGTCGAACTCGGATCCGGCCATCACGGCGAAGCTGCTTGCCGCCGGCGCCGATCCCAATGCGCACCTCGTGTCGGGCGAGACGCCCCTCATGGAAGCAGCGCGTCAGGGCAACCTCGAGGTCGTGCGGGCATTGCTGGCCGCCAAGGCTGATCCCAACGCGCACGAAGGCAAGGGCGGGCAAACCGCCCTGATGTGGGCGGTATCAAATCGTCAGTCGGCGGTCGTCGCCGAGCTGGTACAGCAGGGCGCGGACGTCAACGCCCATTCGAAGACGGGCTTCACCGCTCTGATGTTTGCCGCCCAGCAGGGCGATGTTGATTCCGCCCGCTTCCTGCTCGCCGCCAAGGCGAACGCGAACGAGGTCATGCCCAAGTCGGCGGCCACGCCTCTGTTGATCGCCAGCTCGATCGGCCAGCCCGAAGTCGTGGCGCTCCTGCTCGACAACGGTGCCAATCCCAACGTCAGGGATGCGAACGGCTTCACCCCGTTGCATCACGCCGTGCGGGATTCCGATTACGGGCTCGACCCGAGCGAAAAGGCCACCTCGGTGCTCACCGTCAAGGCGCTCTTGGCCCATGGCGCCGATCCGAACGCGCGGCTCCAGTTCGACAAGACCAAGGTTGCTGCCGAGATCAAAGACCAAGGCAACACCGGACAAAGGCAGGCCAACGGACAGAGGGCCAAACGCACCGCCATCACCATTACCGAGGTCGAGCTCGAAGGCGCCACGCCCGTTGCGCTCGCCGCCGAATGCAACAACCTCGAGGCGATCAAGCTGCTGGTGGAGGCCGGGGCCAATCCGAACATCCCGACCGAGCAAGGCACAACCCCGCTGGTCCTGGCGTCAGGGGCCGGCACCGATGTGCAAAGGGCTCGCGCGCCCGAGGAACGGGCCACCGCCGTCCAGACCGCAAGGTATCTGATCGAGCATGGCGCCGACGTGAATGCCGCCGGACAGTTCGGCTGGACCCCGCTGCATGCGGCGTCCTATCAGGGACTGAACGAAGTCATCGAGTACCTCGTCAGCAAGGGCGGTAACATCGATGCCCTGGACCAGCTGGGGCAGACGCCGCTCAGCATCTCGCTCTCGGTGCTGACCAAGGAGGCCGGGGCTCGCCGTCTCCAGATTCCGCGCCGCTACCTCAAGGAGACCGCCGAGCTTCTCCTGCGCCTGGGCGCCACCCCCCTGAACAAGTCGGGGGTCCATATCGTGCTCCAGCGCAACGGCGATCTGGTCGCGGGCGAATAGCCGACCGCCTCAGACGCGTTGAATCGTCATGGCCGGGAGCACTGCTCCCGGCCATGATGTTTTTTGGCGCCTCGACCTTGAGGATTTGATCTCGCTGCGCCGCCTGGAACCGTCAGAGCGATCCCAGATAGGCGGTCAGCCGTCCCGTCACCAGGACGCCGCACCATACCAGCATGGTCGCGGCGACAAACTTGAGCGCGCGCGAGGAGACCCCCGTGGCTTCCCAAGCGGTGGCCTCCCGCCTGACCGCTCCCTGCAAGGACAGCGTGAGGACGGCGCCAACAACCACAAACAGGATCTTCAGCGTGAACGCCAGGTCGGCAACGTATTGGGTCGGCTTCGTCGCCCAGAGTGCAAAGCCGCTGAGAAGTTGCAGCACGAAGGCAATCCAGATGACCGGGAACAGCCGGCTGAGCGAGCCGTAGGGAAGCGCCTCGAACACCCCGAAGACCCGCAGGCCGACGATCAGGACGAAGCCGACGACGACCGCCGTTCCGAACGCGTGCAGCGTGAGCGCCAGGGGCCAGCCCCACAGCTCGTCTCTGACCCAGGCGGCAAACTGCGAACCTTCCAGCCCAGACAACATGCTCGATCCTCCCCTAACCTCGCTCCGTCTGCCCGCTCCCACGCGGGAGAACCCGAAGGTTCACTGGCCGGACGGGCGTACCGCTTTGTTGAAGGCGACAAGCGCCAGCAACACAATGCAGAGGACGGCTGCATTGGTCCCGACGACCGCCAGAAGATACTGAAACCCGTTCATCATCGTGCCTCCCGTCAGAGATAGGGCAGCATCCGGCCGCAGACGATCACACCGGCCCACGCCAGCAGCACCAGGACCGTCACCCACTTGGCGGCGCCCGGCGCGCTCTCTCCCGCCTTGACGCTCCAGAGCCGGTCGGACACCGAGAAATACAGGACCGCGATCGCGCCAATCGGGATGAAGGCGATCTTGGGCGCAAACGTGTAATCGTTCACCACCCAACGGTAGCTGTCGGCGAGCATCATCAGCATCCCGCTGAAGACGTTCATCAGCACTCCCAGAAATCCCAGCGGGAGCAATCGGTGAACCGCCGCGAACGACGGCGATTTCCAGAAGCCCAGCACGCGCAACGAAACGGCCAGCACGGTGGCGAAGATCAACGAGAACCCGAAGAAATGTACGACCTGCCAGGACAGGTACCACATCTTGTCGTTCATCTGGGTTTCGACATCGGCGGTGATGCCGGCGTTCGGATCGGTCGGCAGCACGTCGGCGGCGGTGCGAATCTCGGGGTGATTGATCAGTCCGCCGCGGTGCCCGGTCTCGGTCATGATGCCCAGGGTGACGACCGCAAACAGCAGCACCAGCGCGAGCGACAGGCTGGAGAAGCGCCCGAAATAGCGGGAGCGCCACAGCTCGATCCAGGCTGCGGACCCGGTGATGCCCAGGCCGAACAGCGTCCACAAGGCCATGTCGCGATGGGCACTGATGACGGCCTTGGATATCCCGGGCACCGGCGGCTGGGTCAAGGCCCACATGGCGGCGGTGCCGGTCACGTAGGTCGGGACGCCGATGATGCTGCAGATGACGAACAGCACCAGGCTGCCCCGCTTCATGCCCTCGTTGTTGGTAAGCAGCGCCACCAGAAAAAAGAACAGCGCAAAGACGAACCCAGCGGTCGGGACGTGGTTCAGAAAGAGATGGGCATGCGGCCAGAGTGCCGGGGTTGAGACGTCGGGAATGTCGACGGTCGACGCGAGCTCACGGTGGTTGATCGCAAGACCCAGTTCGTCGGCCGCGAACGTCAGGCCCAGCGCAACGACCCCAAGCCCCAGGACCAGATGCAGAGGATCGATCACGCTGCTGCGCGAGCGCCACAGCTCGAAGAAGGCGGCGAGCCCGGCCAGCGCCAAAACCGCAAGCGTCGCCAGCCCCCACTGATAGTGGGTGCTCATCAGGTCCTTGGGAAATCCGGGATTTTTCGACAGCATTGCCATCGAGCCGTCGCCGCTGAGATAGATCGGGACTGACAGCAGCGCCAGCAGGCCGATCAGGGCGAGGCAGGTCCGTTGGATCCCGACATTCTTGGTGCGGATTCCCCCAACGAAGAAGCAGAGCGCAATCAGAAGCCCAAAGGATGGAAAGACGCCGACGAGGATGTGCAGATGCGACCAAGACTGCGGAATAGCATGCATCCAAAAATCCTCCCTGTCCCGGATCGACTCTCACGTTGTCTTTTGGAGCTTGTTTCCGGAACGCCCCTGTCCTGGCCGACCCGCCTGGCCGCGCGCCAGTCGGGCTCTTTTCCGAGCCGGGACTTGGCGACTATGTCACGAATCTTCGGCGCGCGGCAATTTCTTGGCCTTCGGGACGCGAAGTTTTACGCCCGCATTGCGCGCCGCTCGACGCTGCCGGTTATGACCTATTTGCAGCAGAGATTGTGCGAAGCCGGCTCGGGCGGATAGCGCACGCTCGGAGCGTATTTCGGACTGGGGTTCTCGGACCGCCTTACCGGCGCCCCTGGGTCATCACGTTGAGCATCGCGGGCGTGCCGCTGCGCACCGCCTCGAAGCTGCGCTCGAGTGCCGGCAGGAGATCGCCCGGTGCCTCCACCTTCTCGCCGCGGCCCCCGCAGGTCTCGATCACCTTCTCGTAGTCGGGCGCGGGCTTGAGCTCGGTGAGCGGCATGGCATTGGCCTTGGCGGCCTCGCCGTCCGGGAACACGTCGAGCGTCGCCGAGCGCACCGCCCCCCACATGTAATTGTTGGCCACGATCGTCAGCGTCGGCAGGTTCTCGGCCCGCGCCACGTAGTGGTACGGGACCGGATTGCCGAACATGTAGGAGCCGTCCCCGACGGTGACGATCACCTCGCGCTCGGGGGCGGCGAGCTTGGCGCCCAGCGCAGCCCCCATCCCGAAGCCAAGCCCCCCGGACAGAAGGCTGCCCATGAACGAGCGAGGCTTGGTCAGGTTGAGATGGGCGACCGGGACGCCGAGCTCGCTCACGATGATGGCGTCCTCGGACTTGAGCTGATTGAGGCAATGGGCGAGCCAGACCGGATGCACCGGCCGCTGCTCCTTGACGCTCTCGATGAGCTTCCTGCGCTTCGCCGCAATCTCCTCGCGGACCGCCGCGATTGCCTTGCGCCGGCCCTCCTGCGTTCCATTGGCGGCCTTCTTGGCGCGGTCGGCGAGGCATTCGCCGAGCATCCGCAGGGCCGCCCGGGGGTCGCCCGCCACGATCAGGTCGGCCTCGATCTCGCGGAACGGAAACCGCGCCACCAGCGGATCGGCCGCGATATGGATGACCTTCGCGTCAGGGCGTGGCCCATGGGCGCCCGGAATCCACGGGACCGGACTCTCGATCACCACCACCACGTCGGCCTTGGATAGGAACGCGGCTGGCTCGAAGCCCACATGCATGGGATGGTCGGTCGGCAGGTTGAAGTCGCGCGCTTCCGCCTGCACCACCGGGATCGCAAAGGCACTCGCCACCTCCGCCAGCGCCGTAATGGCGTCGGGGTTGCGGCCGACGGCCGACGTCACGATCAGCGGAAACTCGGCCTTGGCGATGAGCGCTGCCGCCTCCTCGATGGCGGCCCAGGCGGGCTCGGGCGCAAGCGTGCCGAGCGGGAGCACCGTGCCGCGCCGCATCGGCACCGCGGCGTCGGTCAGCACCTCGCGCGGCAGCGTCAGGTAGACCGGGCCGCGCGGCTCCGTCATCGCGATATCGAGCGCCCGGTCCACAACAGCATCGACCGGCTGACCGCCGCGCAGCTCGTAATCCCATTTCACATATTCGCGCACCATTCCGCCCTGGTCGAACGCCTCCTGGCCCCAATGGATCGAGCGGTTGCGCGAGCTGATATGTCCGGTCTCGGTAAGCGGCGTGCGCCCGGCAGCGAGCAGCAGCGGGATATTGTCGCGCGCCGCATTGATGAGCCCGTTCATGGCATTGGCGGTGCCCACCGTCACATGCACCATCACGGCGGCGGGCTTCCCGCAGGTGCGGTAATAGCCGTGCGCCATCGCCATGGCGACGTTCTCGTGCGGCACCGTGATGAAGCGCGGAAACCGCTTCCCCCGGTTGGAAGGCCGGGCCAAGGCCTCGACGATCGGGGCGAAATCGGTGCCCGCGTTGGCAAAGACATAGTCGACGCCGCGCTCGCCGAGCCGGCGCATATAGGCCTCGGCCGTCATGTCGCCGGATGGGTCCTTTGGGGCTTGGTTCACGGGCGTTTTCCTTGTGCTTGAGGCGGGAGGACCCTAACGCCCGTCCCGGCCCTGTCAACGAAGCTCGCGCTGGCTAGGCCGGCCCCGCCGCCCTTGCGTTTTGGCGGCCTCCGGTCTACGTCCGCGGAGATCCATCTATTTCCCGCCGCCTGCGCGCCCCGCGCCCTGTCCGGATGGGCGTTCGGCGCTACCCGGCGATTTGCGGCGCAGAGCGGGGTTCGAGGAGCATGTTTGATGGCAGACGCCGACGACAAGAAGACCGAAGGTCATTCGCTTTCCGATCATATCCTGGGCGAGGATTTCACCCACGACCACGAGGGCGTTTCCGATCACGACCATGACCATTTCGAGTTCGACGACGACGGGCCGATCGAGCAGAACCCGATCTGGCTGCAGGATCACGTGACGCTGGTCAGCGTCGGGATCGATATCGGCTCCTCCGGCACCCAGGTCATCTTTTCCCGCATCAAGCTGCGCCGCTATGGCGAGGACCTGACCAGCCGCTACTACGTGGTCTCGCGCGAGACCCTGTATCAGTCGCCGGTGGCGCTCACTCCCTATCAGAGCGAGGAGCGCATCGACGATGCGGCGCTCGGCAAGATCATCGACGATGCCTACGCGGGCGCCAACCTGCATCCCGACGATATCGATACCGGTGCTGTGATCCTGACCGGGGAGGCGCTGCGGCGCGAGAATGCCGAGGGTATCGCCCGCCTGCTGTCCGAGCAGGGCGGTGAGTTCGTCTGTGCCACCGCCGGCCACCACATGGAGTCGCTGCTCGCCGCCTTTGGGTCGGGCGCCTCGCGGGTGTCCCATGACGAGGACAAGCGGATTCTCAACATCGACATGGGCGGCGGCACCACCAAGCTGGCGCTGGTCGAGAAGGGCCACGTGATCGCGACCGCGGCGGTCCACATCGGCGGCCGCCTTCAGGTCATCGACGAGGTGGGCCGGATCGTGCGGCTCGATCCCGCCGGCCGCTATCATGCCCGCCAGGCCGGGTTTTCTTGGAGCAAGGGCGACATGATCGATCCCCACGATCTCGACAAGGTCGCGGACGTCATGGCCGATACCCTGATCAAGGCGCTCACCGAGCACCCGCTGTCG